>Ga0302320_10021854_pt1 | contig 12673 bp, 10 predicted proteins | sample Bog_T0_3_FD_202130 | JGI IMG/M metagenome (GOLD analysis project Ga0302320, IMG submission 202130) | Peat permafrost microbial communities from Stordalen Mire near Abisko, Sweden - Bog_T0_3 | ecosystem: Environmental > Terrestrial > Soil > Wetlands > Peat | place: Sweden: Abisko, Stordalen Mire...
CGTCAGCCTGCCGTTGAAGAGCCACAAGGACCGCCTGCTGCGCTCGACGGTCCTCCTGGCCTCCGAGATCGGCGAGGCCGGCATCGTGGTCTTCACCCGCAACGGATCCCTTCCCCACACCCTGTCAGCCCTGCGCGCCTGGCGGTGCCCAATCTATGCGTTCACGGACGACCCCAAGGTCTTCAGGCGTCTGCTCCTGCTCTGGGGCGTTGAGCCTTTCCTGATGGAATTCTCCGCGGAACCCGAGAAGACGATCCGCGACGCCTTTGCGTACCTGCTGAGGCGCTCCTGGGTCGCCACCGGCGACTGGATCGTGGTCGTGACCAACGTCCTCGCGGGCGAAAAGGTCGTGGACACGATCCAGATGCGCCCCGTCGAGTAGGCGCGCGCCGCGCCGGGGTGAAGGCCCCGGGACGGCGCCCTGCCCGGCCAGGGACCCTAGGAACCCAGGACCACCGACACCGCCACCTCTTTGCGCCCGTCACTCGGAATGGGCACGTGGTTGCCCGCGACCCGCTGGCCGTCCACGACGAGCGACTTTACGCCCTTTGACCTTCCCTTGGGATTGGAGACCTTGATCGTGTAGGTGACGCCGCGGAATTTGCGCTGCACGGTGTAGCCCTTCCACTTCTTCGGGATGCACGGGTCGATCTTAAGGCCGTTGTAGTCGGGCTGGACGCCGAGGATGTACTGCTGCGCCGTGACGAGCGACCAGGCGCCCGTCCCGGTCAGCCAGGAGTTCTTGGCCTCGCCCGGGGTCGGGGAGAACTGCGAGGCCGTCATCTGCGCGTAGACATAGGGCTCGGACCGGTACACGTCATGGTCCTTCTTCGCCGACGGGCACACGCTCAGGTAGTACTCGAGGGCCTTTTCTCCCTCGCCGAATAGGGTCCAGCCGATGTGGATCCAGGTGTTGTTGTGGGAGAAGACGCCCGCATTCTCCTTGTAGCCCGGGGGGTAGCTTGAGACCTCGCCGAGCTCGAGGTGGTAGGTCGAGTAGGGCGGGTATTGGAGCGCGCATCCGAACTGGGGGGTGTAGAGGTACTTGTCGACCGCCTGGAGCGCCTTCCGGGCACGGCCGTTGCCCTCGCCGGCGCCGCCAAGGACGCACCAGGCCTGGCTTTCGATGAACACCTTGCCCTCCTCGCACTCCTTTGAACCGACGGGATTGCCGGCGGCGTCGAAGGCCCGCTTGTACCAGGCGCCGTCCCAGGCCTGTGACTCCACGGTCTCCAGCATGTCGGCGTAGTGGCCGTCCACGCGGGCGGCGTCATCGTTCTTGCCGAGGGTGCGGTAAAGGGCCGACAGGTCCCGGCTCGCGTAGAGGAAGAGCCCCGCGATCATGACGCTCTCGGCAATCGATCCCGCGATGTCACCGGTGACCTGGAACGACTCGTTCGGCTCCTTCGAGAAACAGTTCAGGTTCAGGCAGTCATTCCAGTCGGCGTGCCCGATGAGCGGCAGTCGATGGGGGCCCCGGTTCTTGAGGGTGTAGGCTATGGAAATCTCCAGGTGGTCGTGAAGGCTGTCCTTTGATCCGGGCTTGTCGGCATAGCCGCAGGGCTCCGCAAGGATCGAGGCGTCGCCGGTCTCCCGGATGTACGCGCAGGTTGCCAGGATCAGCCAGAGCGGGTCGTCGTTGAACCCCCCGCCGATGTCGGCATTTCCCTTCTTGGTGAGCGGCTGGTACTGGTGGTAGCAGGTGCCGTCCGAGAGCTGCGTGGAGGCGATGTCCAGTATGCGCTGGCGCGCCCGGGCGGGGAGCATGTGGACAAACCCCAGGAGGTCCTGGGCGGAGTCGCGGTAACCCATCCCGCGGCCGATTCCCGTTTCGTACCCGGAGGTGGATCGCGAAAGGTTGAAGGTCGCCATGCACTGGACCTGGTTCCAGGTGTTGACCATGCGCCGCAGGTGCTCGTTCGGGGCGTCGGGCGTGCGGTAGATCGAAAGAAGATCCTCCCAGCGGTTCTTAAGCGCGGCAAACGCCGCGTCGACAGCCGCTGGATCAGAGTACTTCGCTAGGATCTCGCGGCCCTTCGCCTTGTTCATCACGAACGGCGCGTCAAACTTCGGGAGGTCCCCCTGCTCGACATAGGCGAGGATGTAGGCGAAGGTCTCCTCCTGGCCGGGCTTAAGGGTCAGGTTCACCTGGTGAGCCCCGACCGGGTTCCAGCCATAGGCGTGGCTGTTCGAGCACTTGCCCGCGAGCACGGCCTTGGGGTCGTGAAGGCCGTTGTGGACGCCCACGAAGGCGTCCCTGGAGGTGTCGTAGCCGTCTATCTTCCTCGTGCAGCCAAAGAGCGTGTAGTGGTTGCGGCGCTCGCGGTACTCGGTCTTGTGGTAGATCGCGCTCCCCTCGATCTCGACCTCGCCGATCGAATAGGTGCGCTGGTAGTTCGTCATGTCGTTAAGCGCCTCGAAGAAGCAGAACTCGACAAACGAGAAGAGAGTCAGTTTCTGGGGCTTCCTCGTCTTGTTTCGGACGGTCACCTTCCACACCTCGAGGTTCTCGTTCGGCGGGACGAACATGAGCTGCTCGACCTCGACCCCGTCCTTGCGGCCTGTGATCTTCGTGTAGCCCAGGCCGTGCCGGCACTCGTAGGCGTCGAGCTTGGTGCGGACGGGCTTCCAGCCCGGGTTCCAGACGGTCTTGCCCTGCCTCACGTAGAGGAAGCGACCGTCGTTATCCATCGGGTTGTTGTTGTAGCGGTAGCGCGTCAGGCGCCGCAGGCGTGCGTCCTTCCAGAACGAGTATCCCCCCGCGGTCTGGGTGCACAGGCCGTAGAACTCGTCCTGCCCGAGCATATTGAGCCAGGGAAGGGGGGTGTCCGGGCGCGTGATCACGAACTCTTGCTTCGCATCGTCAAAGTAACCGTATTGGGCCATGGGATTGGGTGTTGGGGGAAAACCCAAACGGATCATGCCGCGGGACGAATGGCAATGGCCTCTTTGCTGGGCCGCCAATTTGACCCCTTAGGAGTGGCGCCGCAGATCTTGCGCAGGGGAGCGGGCAGCCGATGCGCAGACAATCTATAATGAGTATATTATAGTGCCCGTTGCCCAGTCTGCACTGGGCAAGCCCGCGGCGCCCAGCGCTGAGGCCGGCACCTCGGTCAGCGCGCGATATAAATAGGGGCGCGGGTAGCGGGTTTCATCGTTCGGGCTGTCATCGTGTAGTGGCGGGGCGCCGCGCCTATGCGGAGCACCGCCAACCAGTCTGCTTCACCCCCCACTGCCCAAAAACCCATGCCGATGGCCCCAAGAGCGGGTCGGAGGCTCCAGAAAAATGAAAATCACGGCCTCAATCGGAAACACCCACCGCCATCTCCTGGCATGCTTCGCCCTCATCATCTCGGTTGTTGCAGCCCGGGCCCAAAGCCTCCAGGTCACGACGCTGGCCGGCTCACCCTATGCGCGGGGAAGCGCCGATGGTACCGGATCGGCGGCACAATTCGCCTACCCGCAGGGCGTCGCGGTGGACGCTGCCGGAAACATCTTTGTGGTCGACAACCAGAATTCGACCATCCGGAAGGTGACACCTGCGGGAGTCGTGACCACCTTTGCCGGGACCGCGGGCATCCAGGGAAGCGCCGATGGAACCGGCCCCGCCGCGACGTTCCTCCTTCCGCTTGGTATCGCCATAGACGCCACCGGAAACCTCTACGTCTCGGACTCGGGCAACAACACGATCCGCAAGATCACGCCTGCGGGAGTCGTGACGACCCTGGCGGGCAAGGCCGGGCCGGCCGCCTATGCCGATGGCACGGGCTCGAGCGCGCGGTTTAGCGCCCCCTGGGGCGTCGCGGTAGATTCCGCGGGCAATGTCTATGTGGGTGACACAAACAACCAATTGATCCGGATGATAACCCCCTCGGGAGTCGTCACGACCCTGGCGGGCACTCCGGGCACCGTCGAGAGCGCCGACGGATCCGGGCCCGGTTCAGGCTTCAATTTTCCGGCGGGCGTGGCCGTCGATTCGAAGGGCGATGTCTACGTCGCCGACCAAAGCAACCAGGCGATCCGCAAGGTGAGCCCCCAGGGCCAGATCTCGACCCTCGCAGGCACAGCGACCGTGTTCGGCTCGGCCGACGGCACGGGCGCTTCCGCGAGGTTTCGCTATCCGAGCGCAGTGGCAGTCGACGGCTCGGGCAATGTCTACGTGGCCGATTCCGGGAATTACACCGTCCGCCTGGTGTCGCCGAACGGGGTCGTGACCACCCTGGCCGGCGCCGTTGGGAGCTATGGGATCGCGGATGGCTCCGGATCGGCTGCACGCTTCTCAAACCTCCAGGGCATCACGGTTGACGCCTCCGGGAACGTCTACGTGGCCGACTCGGGGAACGACACGATCCGCAAGGGAGTGGCCAGCGGCGCGCCGTCAATCGGCACCCCTCCGCTGACACAGGCGGTGGGCGTCGGAAACACCGTGACTTTCAGCGTAGCCGCGAGCAGCGCCACGCAGTTGACCTACCAATGGAGCTTCAACGGTGCCCCGATCGCTGGGGCAATCTCGTCGACCTACACGACGCCGCCGGTGACGCTCGCGGGCCAGGGCCTGTACACGGTAGCGGTGACCAACTCGGTTGGAACCACGGTCTCGGCCGCATCACTCACGGCAACGTTCACCCACGACCCGACCTACGGATTTAGCAGCTGGACGTCAACGACCCCGCTGCCGACCGGCACGAGCTACATCGCGGTGGCGTTCGATGGCACCAACTTCTTGACCGTGGGCCTGGACGGCACGGCCTACTACTCAAAGGACGGCACGGCATGGACGGCCTCGGCGAGCAACGGGCCCCCCGGCCAGGCATGGGGGCAGCTGAACTCGGTCGTGAACATCCCGGGCGCCAACACCCTCGTGGCGGTCGGCAATGGCGGGGCGATCGTCACCTACGGGACCGGCACCTACAGCGGCAGCCTCCAGGCCTCGGGAACCACCAACATCCTCACCGGGGTCGCCTACGGCAACGGATCCCTGGTTGCCGTCGGCTACGGCGGCGCGTGCGTGACCTCGAACTCCGGTGCAGCGACGTGGGCGTCGCAGACCACCGGCACCACCCAGAATCTCAACGCGGTAGCCTACGGGAACGGCATCTTTGTGGCCGTGGGGCTAGACGGCACCGTCGAGACCTCGAGCGACGGGACCAAGTGGGCCGCCCAGAAGCTGGGCTCCTCCGACGACCTCTACGGGGTGGCTTACGGCGCCAGGGGATTTGTGGCGGTGGGCACCAACGGCGGCCTCTTCACGTCTCCGGACGGCGTTCTCTGGCTGCAGCAGGTGTCGCCGACTAACACCGTGCTCGTGCACGTCGGATACGGTGACGGCACGTTCGTCGCGATCGGGTTCCTGGGCACGATCCTCACCTCGGGCGACGAGGGGGTCACCTGGTCGAGCCAGAATTCCGGAACCCTCGCCCGCCTCGACGGTGTCGTGCTGGGCAACGACGCATTCATACTCGTGGGGACCGGCGGCGTGATGGAAAAGTCCGCCGCCGCCGAACCTAGCCGGATCATCAACCTCTCCGCCCGCTCGACCGTCGGGACCGGCGGCAACATCCTGATTGCCGGATTCGTCGTCAACGGGACCGGCAACAAGCAGGTACTCCTTCGCGGCGTGGGGCCGACCCTCGCCCAGTTCGGGGTCACCCAGGCCCTCCAGCAATCGCACCTGGCGCTCATCAGCTCCGCCGGTGCGACACTATCCGCGAATAGCGTCTGGGGAGGCGGATCCACGCTGACCAATGCCTTTGTCCAGGTGGGGGCATTCGCCCTTCCGGCGGGCTCCGATGACGCGGCCCTCCTTCAGCCGCTCGGGGCGGGGAGCTACACGGCCCAGCTGAGCGGTCTTGCCGGCACGACCGGCGTCGGACTGGCGGAGATCTATGACGCCGACACGGGCACACCTACCGCGCGCCTGATCAACATCTCGGCCCGGGCCAACGTGGGGACCGCGAGCAACATTCTGATCGCCGGCTTCGTGATCTCCGGGAACACCCCCGAAACGGTCCTAATCCGCGGGATTGGGCCCGCGCTCAGCCAGTTTGGCGTCACGGGCTCGCTCGCCACGCCCCAGCTCGTCCTCTACGACTCCGACAACAACACCTTGGAGTCGAACAGCGGGTGGGGTGGCAGCGCCTCCCTGACACAGGCGTTCACCCAGGTCGGCGCATTCTCGCTCTCATCAAAATCCGCCGACGCCGCGATGCTGGTGACCCTCCCCCCGGGGGCCTACACGGCCGAGGTGAGCGGGACCGGAGGCGCCACGGGAGTCGGGCTGGCCGAGATCTACGAGGTCAAGTGACCTCGGGTTGGGTGTAAGAGCCCGCGGTCGGACTGCCGGCCGCGGGTTTCTCGAGCTGTCAGACGAGCGCCACGGTCGCCCCGGTCCGGGCCGACCTATAGGCAGCCTCCATGACAGCAACGCGGGCGGCGGCCTCCCTGACCGGGACCAGGGGCATTCCGGCCTGCCCCCCCACCGCGTTAACGAACTGCTGAAGCGGGGCAACCTGGGCCGCGGGCAGGTCTGTCCATGGGCTCTTCCCGTCGGCCTCCTTCACCCTAGGGCAATTGAAGTAGAGGTCGCCCCTCACAATGGAGGCGTTTCCCTCGGTGCCCCTGATCTGGAGGGTGACCGGGTCCGAGATGTCCACCCAGCTGGCTTGCAGGTTTCCTATGATTCCCGACTTGAAGCAAAGGAGTGCCTCGCCGGCCTCGTCGCAGTCGCCGTACTTGCCCGTCACGACTCGGGTCTCGGCCGATATCTTCACGACGTCGCCGCAGAGCCACATCATGACGTCGAGCATATGCGTGCCGAGGTCGCCGAAGCCGCCGATTCCCGCAACCTTCGGATCCGCCATCCAGCGCCAGTTTTCCCAGGGCTCATCGGGCTTAGCGTCAAACCAGCCGCCGAGCGAGCCGTTGTGGCAGTTTGAGCCGGAAATGCGTGTGATCTTTCCAAAGGCGCCCCGTGACACCTGCTCCCTCAGGAAGAGGATTTGGGGGCTCGTGCGCATGAAGTAGCCCGTGGTGAAAATCACGTTCGCCCTGGTAATTGCGTCAGCCATCTCGTCGCTTTCGGCTGCCGTGATGCCAAGAGGTTTCTCGGCATAGATATGCTTGCCGGCGGCCGCTGCGGCCAGCACGAGGTCCCGGTGCCTGTTGGTCTCCGAGCATATGACGACCCCCTTCACCTGGGGATCGGACCAGATCTGCGCCAGGTCCGATACCACCGCTGCATTGAGCTCACCGGCGCGCTTCGCCGCGCGAGCCGCATCGTAGTCCCAGACGTACTTCACCCTAACACTCGCCCCGTCGGCGTTAAGGAGCTTGATGAAGCCCGGGGTGTGGATGTGCGCGCAACCCACGAAGGCGAGCGTCACGGGCTCCGGTACCGCACCGACGGCAGCCGCGAGGCCCCCGGGCAGGGCCGCAAGGATGGCGGCCCCGCCTGCGGCCTTGATGAAATCTCTGCGGTCAATCGAGGGAGCCTGGGGATTTTGCGGTTGCATAGGAGCAGCGTCGTTGAACCCCTCATTGAAAGGAGTGTCAACGAGGCTGGTGGGCCAATGACTCCCTGTCTTAGGAGCCTTGGCGCGCCGACCTCCGCTGCCTGAGCCCCTCCATCACGATCGCCGCCACGGCCTTGGAGGATAGCCGCTCGGTGCTGACCACCAGGTCGTAGGTGTGCGGGTCCTCGACGTCGGCCCCGAAGTTCGTCTTCACGAAGCGCCGCCTCGCGAGGTCCGTGGTCTCCACGATATCCTGTGCTGTGACGACGTCGCAGCTCCTGAGCTCCATCATGCGCCTGACCCGTGTCTCCTTTGCCGCGACGAGCCTCACGTGGAATCCCCCGGGCAGCGCCAGGGTGATCATGTGGGCCGCCCTCCCGACAAAGATCACTCTCCCGGAGCGCGCCAGTTGCCGGATCGTTTCACCGATCTGCTGCTCAAGCTCCCAGATCGGCGGGTGCAGCCCCACGAGTTCCCCGATGATGGCCTTGATCTCGGGGACACGGTCCTCGGGCAGGACATCGGCCAGCCGCTCGGGTAGCTGGTGCGATGTCAGGGCGTAGTTGAGGAGGTTCCTGTCGAGCAACATCCAGCTTCGGCCCTCCTCGCCGAACCCCTCGTCGAGCATCGGCAGCAAAACCTGGCCGAGGGTCGTTGCCCCGGCGCAGGCCTCCCGTGAAATCGTGATGAACGGCGGCGCGTCAAGGGCCGCGGGACTCGTGGCGGGAGCCATCGGCTCCTGGAATCGGGTCTGAAAGATGGTCAGGCCCTTATCTAAGTATGTATGCGAGGGCATGTGCCCCTCCTTTCCTTTCTGGCGTTTGGGTTCGTGTAAACCCGTCGGGGTATTGGGGTCGTGGGGAAAGCAGCCCGTGCGCTCCCCCGGTGGGGTTTTATAATGCGGCGGAGCCCGCGTCTCCAGCAGAAAAATGGCCCCGTTGCGCCGCTCTCACGGCAGCGTGCACGACCGGCCCGCGCGTGCGGGCGCGCGGCGGGGTCACTCGTCCTTCCAGGTTACGAAGACAATCGTCGCGAGCGCGGCGAAGGTGACGGTTGGCCCTATCACCCAGAGCGGGTTGAACGGGAGCTTGTAATGGCCAACGGCCCAGATGACTGCCACGCTCTTGACCAGGATCACCGCCCAGCAGATTAGGATCACGTTCCGGGCGCGGCGCTGGCGGCGCAGTAGGATTTCGCCTTCGGCTATGCCCTGGTTCTCATGCTTCGGCAACCGGTGGAAGAACCTGTCGTGCAATTTGATCGCGGACATTTTTCACCTCCTGGGGTTATAGAGACTTCTTTCCGTGCTTTTCGGGAAAGTAACCCCGAAACCCCGGCCGGGCTCCGCATCCGCTGACAATTGTGTGGCGTAATTTGCCGTGCCGAGGAGCCGCTCTCAGCGGCCCCTGCGGGCCCTGGCGGCCACACGGTCAAACCACCAACGGAAGACCGGCGCGAAGAAGCCGTGGAGCAGGTTGAGCGCAGTGAGAGGAAAGCCGGGGGTAACCACGAAGCTTCCCCGTTCCATGCCCTCAAGGGCCACCCGGGCCACGGCGTCGGCCGACCACAGGCCGGCTTCGGCCGTGAGTGCCTTTGTCTCAATGGGTTTTGTAATGTTCTCCGCGGCGAGCTGGGGGGTATCGGTGTCGGGGGGATAGACGAGGGTGACGCTGACACCGGCTGGCTTAAGCTCGGCGCGAAGGGCTTCGGCCAGACCCCGCACGGCGAACTTCGAGGGCGCATAGGGCGTGTAGCCTAAAAGGCCGACGAGGCCCGCTCCCGACGATATCAGGACAACCGAGCCGTGCCCCCGGATTCGCATGCCGGGCACAACCGCCTTCAGGGCGTAAAGGGTCCCAAAATAATTTACCGCCATGGACTTCTCGAACTCGGCGACCGGCACCTCCTCGAAATATCCTGGCCGTGCCACGCCGGCGGAGGTGATGAGGATGTCGACGGGCCCATTGGCCTTTTCCACGGCTGAAATGGCCGCAAGGAGATCCGCCTCGCGAGAGACGTCGGCGGAGGCCAGGGAGACGACCGCCCCGGGGGTGCCCGCTGCCACCGACTGCCTTGCCTCGGCTAGCTTCACCTCGTCCCGAGCTATCAGGCTTAGCCGTGCGCCCCGTCCCGCCAGGCGCCTCGCGAGGGCCAGGCCGATGCCGCTTGAGCCACCCGTAATCACCACATGCTTGTCTCGAAACATCATGGGGACCGGAACGATGCGCCTGCGGTGTTCATGGGTTGGGTCATTGGAGCCGAAACAAAAACAGGCGGGCCGTCAATCGACTGCCCAAGCAGAAAACCCCGATAGCGGGGGCGTCATGGTTTTTGGGTCTTTTCCCTGCCTCTGCTGTTGACTCGGTCCCGTTACATGGGGTTTCTCCTCCAATGGATCGAAGCCAATCGCTGGCCGTTAACTTCAGCAACGCCGGTGCGCGCGGTAACCGGTTGTTGAACCAACGTCCGACGGGAAGCGCCTCGGCATGACCCGGACAGTTGGAGCGCGCGCCCTGTTGCTTGTTTGTTTTGGCCTTTGGGCCATGCAGGCGCACGCCTCGGGGGTGCCCGAACCCCTCTGGGCCTACGGGTATTCGGCGCCGCCCCTGCCAAGCGACAGGCCGAGGGCGCAGACGCCGCCCCCGACCTCGAGAGCGCTTCGCCCAAACGAGACGGCCCTTGAGCAGACGCGCCTGCGCCACGTCGAAGGAAGCCGTGAGGCATTCTCGGAGGTCGACCTCCGCGATGGAGGCACCGTCGCTGACTGGTTTCCGGACGACCACCCCCCGATGACTCGCGTGCTGCTCCACGGGCCGGCCAAACTGGGCGCGACTTCATGGGGCTGCGCCTTCTGCCACCTTCCGACGGGCAAAGGCCGCCCCGAGAACGCGCCTGTCGTGGGGCAGCCCGTAGTCTATTTCCTGCGCCAGCTGGAGGACTTCAGGAACGACCTCCGCACGTCCGCAGATCCGCGCAAACCCAACACGCCCGTGATGGCCGGCCTCGCCAAGGCCATGACCGAGGATGAGATGAAGGAGGCCGCCGCCTATTTCGCGTCGATGAAGTGGACGCCATGGACGCGCGTCGTCGAGACGGACCTCGTGCCAAGGACACGGATCAACGGTAACCTTTTCATCCCAATCGAAACGGTTTTCACGGAGCCGATCGCGGGGCGCATCATCGAGGTGCCCGAGGACAAGGAGCAATCCGAGGGCCTGCGCAATCCGCGTTCGGGTTTCATAGCCTATGCTCCGGTCGGAAGCATCAAGCGCGGCGAGTTCCTGGTTACAACCGGGGGTGCGAGCGTCGTAGACGGCAAGATCGTTCCGGGAAAGACGCTCGCGTGTGCCACCTGCCACGGAGCCGATCTCATGGGTCTTGTCGATGTGCCGGGAATCGCCGGGCGGTCCCCCAGCTACCTGGTCCGCCAGCTCTACGATCTGCAGCAGGGCACCCGGAGGGGAAAATCCTCGCCCCTAATGCAGCCGGTCGTCGCGAACCTGACAGGCGACGACATGGTGGCGATCGCAGCCTACGTCACCTCGCGCGCGGCGCCGGCACCGCCATCCCGGCCCTAAAGCGCGTGGACCCAAACCGCGCTCCGTGAGCGCACCCGAGCGCGATGCCCAGTCAGTGCTTCGTAGCCCCCGCCTCGGCTGCGATCCCGTCCAACTCCGCCAATGTGTTATCCGACAGCGCAAGCTCAGCCGCGGCCAGGTTCTCCCGGAGGTGGGCGGCCGACGAGGTGCCGGGTATAAGAAGGGTGTTGGGGGACCGGTGAAGCAGCCACGCAAGCGCAACCTGCAAGGACTTGACCCCGAGCCGGTCGGCGACTCCCGAGAGTGTCGCGGACTGCAGCGGGGTAAACCCACCGAGCGGGAAATAAGGCACATATGCGATGCCTTTCCCAGCCAGGGCGCCGATCATCGCGTCGTCATGGCGGCGAGCGACGTTGTAGTTGTTCTGCACGCATACGATCTCTGTGATCGCCTGCGTCTCCTCTATCTGGGCCGCGGTCACGTTGCTCACGCCGATGTGCCGAATCAGTCCCCTTTTTTGAAGGTCGGCCAGCACGGTAACCTTTTCGGCTATGGTCCCCTCCGCAGGCCTGACACTTCTCACTCGCGATGGCACTCGCTACAGGACCTGCTTTCCGAAATTAAAGCTTATCGCCCCGGATTGATCTGCAAATTCCGACCCGTCGCTCCCTTCATTTATAAACTTTCAATTATTTCGCCACCTATTTACTATCATTAAGTTGGTTGACCCGATCAGGGTCCATCCGGTCACTATGGGAAATGATCCTGTTTCGCGTTTGCTTCGCGTCCCGAGGGACGTATTCGCGATCTGCCGTTGGATCGATTGCGGCCCGTCCGGCTTGACATGTCGCCTTTTTGGCGACACCTTCATCCCAGCACGTCGTGAGAATCATAACGATCAAACGCCTTCGCGAGTATGCCACTCTACATCCAACTATCGCGACGACCCTGGAGCACTGGGAAGTGCTCATTCGGAGAGGAAAATTTTCGAACTTGGTAGAAATTCGCAAGGTGCTCCCGACCGCAGATCACGCTAAGGTTGAAAGCGGGAGGACCGTTACAATTTTCAACATCAAGAACCACTTCCGACTAGTCACAGCCATCCATTATAACCATCAGATCATCTTCATTCTGCTGTTACTGACGCATGGCTATTACTCCAAACCTCATTGGAAAAAGAACCTATGAAAACCTCCTCCAAGGTGTCCTTCAGGAAGCTACCAAAGACCTACGATAAGCTGATCAAATTTCACGTTCCAAGGCCGATCCATGATGATGTAGGGTACCAGAACGCTGTCGAGGTCGTTGATGCTCTGGCCGGCCAGCAGGTCAATGAGGACCAAGAGGACTACCTTCTCGTCCTCTCAGGAATTATTGAGCGATATGAATCGGAGACGCTGCCTGCCCCTAGGCCGGTTTCTGGCCTGGCGATGCTGAAGTACGTTTTGGAGGAAAACAGGCTCACGGGTGATGACCTAGCCACTATCCTCGATGTTGACCGGTCCGTCGCCTACCGAATCCTGAAAGGGGAACGCGGCTTGACCACGGCGCATGTGAAGGCGCTCAGGGAGCGTTTCGGCGTGAGCGCAGATGTCTTTGTCTGAAGACGAGGGCGGCAAACAC
>Ga0302320_10021855_pt1 | contig 12673 bp, 9 predicted proteins | sample Bog_T0_3_FD_202130 | JGI IMG/M metagenome (GOLD analysis project Ga0302320, IMG submission 202130) | Peat permafrost microbial communities from Stordalen Mire near Abisko, Sweden - Bog_T0_3 | ecosystem: Environmental > Terrestrial > Soil > Wetlands > Peat | place: Sweden: Abisko, Stordalen Mire...
AGTTCGCCCAAGGTGGCCTGCGTGCCTTCGATGCGGCTCGACAGAACGGCTTCGCGACGTATGAAGGGGCGAATCAGAACGTGTGGGTTGGGCAGCCGTCCGCCTTCTCCGGCAAGTCTCCCGATGAGGCGATCCGCATCGGAGAGCGCGCGGATCAGTCGTGGTGTCCAATCAAACACTGGAGGCAAGGGCGCAGGGATAAAGGCGCTGTATGTGCCTTGGGAGACCTTCTTGCCTGGAATCGCTTTGCGTTGGCTCACTGGTTCCACAGGCGCTAATAGCAGCCTGCCTCTATTAGCGTTATACATGATAAACGAAAATAGCGTGCGATCTTATTTGCGTGCGTGACAAACCTCAATTGCGATTACATGTATTCGCAGTAGTCCAATTCGCCGCAAATTCCTGCGTCCGATTGGCGTCCAATAAGGGTTCCCATGGCGTCCTTTGAGGCACTTTGGTAGCCATCCGCGTCCTCTGGTTTCAATAACTTACCGTTCCGGCAGGCCCTTTCACGGCGATAACACGGGTTCAAATCCCGTCGGGCACGCCAAACTTAAATAGTCCGACATGAACCCTCCAACTGACTGAAAAGAGAGTCTTTGTTGGTGTTCAAAACCCCTGAGTTTGAAGAGTAGGTCAAACCCCCACGAAATAAGATTCTTTGAAAATCCTGCTTTTGATCCAGACTCGCTCGTTTCCACGCTTGCGATAGGTCCAAGAGAACGTGGCGCGAGAACTGCCGGAACAGCGTTGTCGTTCCCTCTCTGACATTCAGTTCGGTCAGATACTCCTCATATCCGTCACAGGTAAACGTTCATCGTGACTGCGATATTGGCATGGCGCAGCAGTTCCTGCACAGTCTTGATGTCCTCGCCATTTGCCTTGAGCGAAGTGGCGAACGTGTGCCGGAACGTGTGCCAGCCAATCTTGCCCGGAATGCCGGCAGCCTTTGCGGCGGGCTCAAGATGCGCCCGATACAAGGTGCCGGGCCAGTACCGTTACGATGCAAACAGGAGCCGTCCATGCTCAACGAAACCGCAACCCTCAAGCTCATCCTCACCGGGGCCACCGGCTTAGTCGGCGAAGGTGTGCTCTTGGAAGCACTCGAACACCCTGCCGTTGGTCAGATTCTTATGGTCAGCCGCGGGCCCTCCACCTTGGTCCACCCGAAGCTTGAAGAACTTCTCGTCCCCGACTTCATGCATCTCGAGAACGTCACTAGCCGCTCTCATTAACAAGGCACTACAGGTTGTCGGACGAGACGCGCGCAAGGATGGCGGGGATGTCCCTTGCCGAGTGCTATGGAGTCCTCATTTCTGCCGCGAAATCGACGGGCGAAAGCGGACTCCACAGTGTGCGACAAAGCGATAAATCAGAAGTGGAAGTGGTAGCGCAACTCTGCGGATACCTGTCGCGGGTCGTTGTAGTGGAAGCCACCTATTGTGAGGGAACTGTCAGTCAGCAAGCGATGGTTGGTGACGTTGATGACCGTAATGGCCAGCTTGAAGTTCTCACCTAGAGTCTTGCCGGCGGAGACGTCAAAAGTGGTATGCGCAGGCAGATAGTTACCCTGATATGGGCTGATGAGATTGCCGTCGCCATCGGTCGCGCCTGCGGTGCCGTTGGAGAAGCCTGATCCGTAGTAGACATTGGTTGAGAACCAGCTGCGCATGGGCAGGGTAGCGGTGAAGCCGGTGTTGAGCGTATGGCGCTGATCGTGATCGACGGGAGTATATTCGAAGCTATCGTCACAGCCCGATGTGCAGATGAGGCCTCCGGTGATCGCCCCTCGCTGTTCGGCAATCTGATTGGAGTAGGAGAGGTGAAACTGTCCGCGCCGCCACAATGAAGGGCTGCGCAGCGTCGCCTCCCAAGCGCGCACGAGAGCCCCATCCACAGTGATGGGGATGAAGACGTTGGATTCGCCGATGTTGGAGTGGTCGAGGAAGTTATTGATCCGTGTCCTGAAGTTGTCCACGTCGAGCGCCCATCCGCGATAGGGAATCTGAATGCTGAATTCGTGTTCTTCATCGCGCTCGCCACGCAGCACCGCGAAGCCTGTGTTGTTCTCATTGGCGTAGATGAGCAGCGGTCCTTTGACGCTGACCAGCGGCGGAGCCTGATAGTAGCGGCCGTAGAAGCCGCGCAAAACCCAATTCATTCGGGGAATGATGAACGCAGCGCCGAAACGCGGGTCGGCATAGTTTTCAGTGACGGCTCCGTGGAATGAGGAAAGGCGCACTCCGGCCAGCAAAGTGAGCCAGTCTGTGACACGGTAGCTGTCAGAGAACGAGCCCTCGATGTTGCCGCCGGTAGCGGTATCCGTCTCATGGATGGCCGGGGCCAAACCATCGTTGAAGACCACGCCAAACAACGATGAATCGTGCTGATAGAACGAGTAGAAGGTGGCCGCGAGATTGTTGCGCTCGACTTCGCCTCGCACGCTGGCCTGCAAGCCGGCGTAGTTCGAGGTGCGATCGAATGTGGTTGAGGTGGGGAGGTCTGTCGGCTTCGAGTCGTAATTGGCCACGTTCCAGTGGTAAAAGGGAGCGACCTCGAAGATCGCTGTGGGAGATAGGGTATGCACCCAGTCAGCGATAATGAATGCGTCGCGCTCGGTTTGCCCGTCAAGCAGTCCGCTCGAGTTATACAGCTGAGTTAGCCAGTCGTTTTGGTTTGGGTCGATGGGAACCTGGAAGAAGTCCTGGCGCAGTTGGCCGTTGAAGCGGAACTGGTTGGTTGCATTCGGATTTACGAGGAACGAGCCGAAGCCGCTCTGCGAATTGGTGGCATCGTGAACGATCGGGGCAATTGGTGTTTCGAGACCATAGTTGGAGCGCGCTCCGGCGACGCTGGCATACCATGCCGTTTTCTGCGAATGGTCACCGGCGGAGAGTGCAGTTTCTCCGGTGTAGAAGTTGCCGCCGGTGATGCGCAACTCCCCCTCGCGGTCGCGTTCAAAACCATTGCGGGGCGCGATGTTGAAGACGCCGTAGGTACGGTCGCCAATGTCGGCGGCATAGCTTCCGCGCTGGACTTCAATTTGATCGGTGTCAGAAGGAGCGATCTGCGGACCCACATTCGCGGCGATGTTGGTGTTGGGGATATTGACGCCGTCGATGAGCCAACTGGTTTGGTGGCCTCCGCGCATATGAAGCATGTCGTGGCACATGTAGGCGCCGGGCACGTAATCGGTTATGGCAGCAAACGACGTTGCGCGACTGGCGCCCGGCGTCTCCTCGATCATCTCTCGGCTTACCAGTGTGGTCGGCGTTACTGAATCCACCTGAGCCGTCGCTCCTTCCACTTCTATGGATTCCGTAGTGGAGGCGACAGGCAACGCGACATGCACAACCGGGTTGGTGCCGGACGCTATGGAGATGGTTTCTATGACTGTGGCGAATCGGGGAGCGCTAACCTGCAGGTGGTAGACGCCGATGGGAGCCTGCTGCAAGTCGAACTCGCCTTCTGAGTTAGTTTTGGCGGTGAGGATGAAGGCGGAATCCGCGGCCTTGAGGGTGATATCCGCGGCTGCGATGGGCCGATGCTGAGGATCGTGAATGACTCCATGAACTGTGGCAAAAACTGTGGCAAGCGCAGGCAAAGAAGCAGCCAGCAGCAGACCCAGGGCAAGGCGAGACAAGATACGCATAGGACTACCCTCCGGGAAAGATCGGGAATTGGCGCGGGCAGTTTCACAAACGCAGAAAATGCGTTCGAAACAAAGGTTGTCGCGCTGGTGGAATCGTTGAAGGCAGACCTGGCTTGAGAGAGATTTCTTCTCAAGACACGAGGTTCTCTATGGTCTGTTCAGCCGTTGGGTCTGAGGCCTGTCACGCAAAGAGAGCAGGCTTTCAGCGGGATTCTCAACCGATGTTCGGGGAGGGTGGTCCGCGGCCTGCGCGGGTGCGGATCTGGCTGAGGCGGGCGGCGGCGCGACCGGCCACCGGCGTGTGCGGATGCGCCAGCAGAGCCGGCATGCCAACCGATGAGGCAATCAGTGCATGCGGCGCAGAGGTTGTTGCGGCAGTGGGACCGGGAAATGCAGGGCAAGTTGAAGGCGCAACGAGGAACACTCTTCCTGGTGCGGCCTCGGCCATGACAGCCGCCATGCCCATCGACATTGCGCAATGGTGCGCCCCATGACGACGGCAGCAGGCTGGCAGGCGCGACTCTGCGTTAGCTGGAAGGATTGCCGCAAGCGGCCCCAACCAGAACAACAGAATCAAAAAAATGGAGAGTGCACGCCTCATCGTAGATTCTTCGTATATGGGAACCAAGCCGCCGGTGTCAAATTTTGATCCAACGCGCGTCGTCAAAGGACATCTGAGTGCTGCGTAATCCATAGCACTTATGAGAAGGACTCTCTTTGTCCGAAGTCAACCTATCACGTTCGCCGCAACCGCTTTCTGCGCAAGGTCGGGAGCGTTGCGCCGGCACCGAAGCCAGGATCGGCGCGGGCAGCTCCCCCGGAATCGCAGCCTCAGTCTTCCCAATTTGCGCTTCGACAATGTGTGCGGTATTGTTCTTGTACGATATTGGCTGCTACGATGCCTCAAACTGAGGCGCTCTGGAAAAGTACTGTATTCGGAGCATCTTGAAGTTCTTACCAACGGAAGCATCATCTGAAATGGCGCCACTCATCCTGGCGTCGGAAGCGCGTCTCAGCAGCACGAGATTCAGGAAGAAGTGGGCAATGCTCAAGCGGATCAAAATAGCTCGGCCGGCTTTCGCCAAGCAATTGGTTCGCTACTTTGTTACGCGCGGGTTTTCGCAGCCGATTCTGAAACAGTTCAGGCTGAGGAAGTTCATAGCCATCCTGATGCTTGCCATGATCGGCGGGTTCTACGCAGCGCCGCTGCTCCAGGCGGCCTCATCAGACCCCGACGCTGGGCTTCCCGCATGCTGCCGGCGCCATGGGAAACACCACTGCGCAATGATGGACCGATATCTCAAGTCCATTGACTCCGGCACTCCCCAGATTCGCACAACTCCGCAGCATTGCCCCTTCTATCCGCATTCCTCAAGTGCGCCCGTTTTGCGCTACCATGCAGGGCTTGCGCCTTCGGCAGCCATCTTTGCCCAAGTCGTAAGCCACCCTGCGATCCACCCTCAGACTCACGCAGTCTATCGCCTCTCTCTCGACCGCAGCCGCCAAAAGCGCGGCCCTCCAAGCCTTCCTCTCTGCTCCTGAAATCTGGCTCAACCACTCAGTGAAGGAACAATGCCACGGGGCACCTCCAGCACGCCTGGAGACCAGGTGGCAGACGTGCCTTGTCACGTCGCACTGCGTCTGGGAGAGCCTTGCACCCACGAAAAGCCAACGGACGGAGCGAGGAGAACAAGGATGGAAATCGGAAAAGCGCACGTCGATGACCTGAGCATCGCAATAGAGGAAATGAAGAAGGTGGCGCAAATTGAAGGCGTCGAGACACTGTTGATTGTGGCGATGCAACATTGTTCAGACGGTTCGCCTCATCGAGTCGCTTCGGTCGGATGTATCGACGGATGCCACTCCTGTGCCATGGAATCGCTCGGCAGATTCATCGGTATGAGAATGTCCGAAATGATGATTGCCGATCACCTTGATGCAATTCAGTCCGCATACGCGGAGCGCATGATCAAGACCCGTAGCGCCCAACCAGTTAACGAAGTGAGAAAGAGATTGTGTTTTCCAGAGGAGCGATCAACCGAAACGTACGTCTTGGAATTCTCGCGCGGCTGACCAACTGTCCATGACTCATCCGCTGAGATCTTCGGGTCTGGACCACCCTCGCCTCAACAATGCCTCTTCGCCAGGCCGCATTCAGCGAAGATACACAGCTTTACCCTTCGTCTCATTTAGGAATTAGTTGTTGCGTAGACTGATCTCCATCTTGCTGCTGGCCGTCTTTGGCCTTCCGGTTGTCTCCCCGCTGTTCGCGGCCACTCAAGCCGGGATGCCGGGCTGCCTGCCTGTTGCCGAAGGAATGGGAAGCCAATCGAACAGATTCTTGATCGACATCGACGTCTGCGGATCGAATACTTTCCTCCCTATGCTCCGCAACTCAATCCGGATGAAGGCGTCTGGGCCGCAGTTCCAAAAGAACTGCGACGAGGACCGAAATGCGATCGAGGCGGTTGGAGAGGTGCTGCTGGGATCGAACCGGCCGTTCGTTATCACCTCGGGTACGGCGATCGCGAAGAACGTTGACGGCAAGCCAGCGACAGAGGATGGCCCGGTCGTTTCGTGGAACCCCCGTGGGCTTCAGAGGCGGCAGTGAAGCAGTTGACGGCGCGCGGCGTGAACACCTCCGTGATGCGGCTCGCGCAGATTCACAGTACCCGCAAGCTGGGCCTAGCTCCCTACGTGCTGGCCGTGGCGCGCCAGAAGAGCATGTCGGCCTTATCGGCGATGGAGGCAATCGCTCGCAGGAGGCGCACGTTACCAATGTGGTACGGCTCTGTCGCCTGGCATTTGAGAACGCAGAGCCGGGCGCGATTTACCACGCGGTCGATCAGGAGGGCGTGTCAATGAAGGCCATTGCCGAGGCGATGGGGCGGGGGTGAAAGTGCCGGCGCTCAGCATCAAGCCCGAGAAGGCTGAGGCACAGTTCGGTTGGCTTGCCAGGTTTGCCGGGCACGATATGCCGGCCTCCAGCGTGCTCATGCAGCATAAAGTGAACTGGAAGCCAACCGGGCCTGGCCTGATCGCCGATCTGGACGCCATGGATGACACGCAGGCCCGAGCCTGCCGACGGCGCCCCAGTGGCTGCTCGCAGACACCGGGGCAATTTGCTTGAATGGGCCCATATTTCCGGATTCTTCTTGCTGCACGATACCCCGATAAAATCGGATGTGTCTTTTAAGAAATCCTTAACCTGAATGTCATACTTCAATAATGTCGCCAGATTACAAGAACGTCATCTGCACTGCGCACGTCCCCGGGCCGCCGTGCAGATACCTGAATCCCCATCAGCAAGTTCAAAGTCCGCACAGAGGATGACTCCTGATTACGCCCAGAGTTGTGGGAATGTTCATGTTAGCTGAATGATCATGCCCCGTGTGATCCGCGGGCGAAGCCTCACGTCGGATTGGATTTCGATGAGCACTGTGGCTCCCAGCGTAAGCCGTTTAAGATTGCTCGCGCCGCGTGGTGATTCCGCAACTTCCCGGGCGTTCGATTTCCAGGTTTTTCGGAGGACTTATGCAACGTAAGTTGAAGCGCATTACGCAGATCGCAGCCCAAGCCAAAACACCGCGAAGTCTTCGACTTTTCGTTTGTCTTATCGCTATCCTGCTTTTTCCCGGCCATTCCTGGACGCAAGTCGATCGCAGCAGTCTGAGCGGAAGCGTAAGCGATTCGGCGGGCCGAATGCTGGCCAAGGCGCACATCAAGGCGGTGCAGACTTCGACCGGACTGCAGCGTGAAACAGAGTCCTCGACCGACGGCGGTTATGTTATGCCCGAGTTGCCTGTGGGCGTTTATTCCATCACCTTTACCCACCAGGGTTTTCAGACGCTTACTTTTGTCGATGTCGAGCAGGTGATTGGAAGAACGCGCACGTTGAATGCGTCCCTGCAGGTGGCTCCCGGTCAGGAACGCGTGGAGGTTTCAGCTGCTTCGGCCCTTATGGACCACAGCACCAGCGCGGTAACCGGTTTGATCGAGAGAGAGCAGGCGGTTGAATTGCCGCTCAATGGCCGCGACTGGTCGGCGCTGACGGCCTTCGTACCGGGCGCCATTGATACCGGTGGTAGCAACCAGCGGACGGTTCGCTTTGCCGGACGCGGGCTCGACGACAGTAATTTCACTTATGACGGCGTGGATGCCACCAACATTGTCAATCAAACACAGCGTCAGTGGGTGCGGCTCGCCATCCCGCTGGATGCGATCGCGGAGTTCCGCGTGGACTCGCTGATGGCAACCGCGGAGGAGGGCGCGACCGGAGGAGCTCAACTGGATGTTGGCTCGCCCGCAGGCACCAACCGATTCCACGGACGCCTCTTCGAGTACTTGCGCAACGATGTCTTAGACGCGCCGCTGCCTCAATGGGCCTCGGGCGGTGAAACTCAGCAGCCCCTTCGGCTGAATCAGTTTGGCGGATCGCTGGGCGGCCCCATCGTGCGCGACAAGACGTTCTTCTTTCTCGCTTCTGAAGCCTATCGACAGGACTGGGGCTATCCGGTGAGCGGCGACGTCCCGAGTCAGGCGCTGATCGCAACGGTTCCAAACTCCTCGCCTGTCTATGGAATGATGCATGGATTTCCCGGAGCCGGCCCAAAGACAATTTTGACGCCTTATACAGCAGCCACCGATCCGGCCGACTGGCAGAACGTTGACTTGCTTACCTGCGAATGCACCCAGGTGGTCAACGAGAGCTCGGTCATGCTGCGAGTTGACCAGCATTTCTCGATGAAGACGACGGGTTTTGTGCGTTTCAGCTATGACCGGTCGGTCGATACGCAGCCGCTTTCAGCTTCAGCGACGGACTTGCAACAGAAGGTTTCCGCGCCGGTCAATGGCGTGCTGGAGCTATTGCACATCTTCAGTCCCCACCTCGTGAACGAGGCGAAGGCGGGCTTCAATCGCTCCACTTCCAACCAGTACAACTACAGTGACTCGGGGACGATCTACCAGGTTGCGATTTCGGGAGGACCCGGGCCGGGGTTTGTCACTGAAAACTACAACTACGCGAGCGTCTACGTGGGCAACTCGTTTTCAGCTCTCGACAACCTCACCTGGGCTGTCGGCCGGCACACCCTGAAAGCCGGAGTGGAGTTCCGTGCCATTCAATTGAACCAGGAGTACGGCGAACACGGAAAACTGACGTTCTCCTCGATCGAGACCCTGGCCGAAAATGTACTGAAGAAAGCCAGCCTCACAGGCGCTTTGCCGGTCAACGGATTGCGCAAGAATGATTACTTCGTCTACGCGCAGGACGAGTTCAAGTGGAGGCAGAATCTCATCCTGAACCTCGGCCTTCGCTACACCATCTTCGATCTGTTCGACGAGAAGAACGGAAAGGCCAATCCCTTCGACTTTGACACCTGCGGGGCGCAGGGATTCTGCGGCGTCGGCGCCAGCTTCGGCCATCAGAACTACGGAGATGTCGACCCCCGCGTAGCCTTCGCGTGGACGCCGTGGAAGGGCCAAACTGTCATTCGGGGTGGATTTGGCATCTACCACGAAGATGGACAATTAGACGATCAGAACCTCCCCGCAAAAAACGAAGTGCCCTCCTATTCGGCTACCGGCAATTCGAAGTCGCCGCTTTCTTATCCGGTCATATTCGGTGCCGGAGCCATCTCACCGAACGCCGAGCAGCGCAACCGCAAGGACTCCTACGTCGAGCAGTGGAGCTTCTCCGCGGAGCGGGAACTGCCTGCAAACTTCGTGGGTACGGTCTCTTACCTTGGAAGCCACGGGGTGCATCTGCTGGAAACGAACGTGGTCAACTTGATCGACCCGGCCACGGGAATCAGGCAATATCCTGCCTTTGCGCCCGCCATCGGCTGGCGCGGATCAATCGGCATGAGTGTGTACAACGGGCTTTCGATAGCGATGCGGCGTTCGTTCTCTCGCGGCTTCCTGGCGACGGCCAATTATATGTGGTCGCATGAGATTGACAATGGCTCCAACGGCAGCGGCGACGGCGATGAAGTGGATCCTCAGAATCCGCTTTGCCTGGCCTGTGATCGCGCCAGCGGCGCATGGGACGCCCGCCATGTGATCAACGGAAATATGGTCTGTCAACTCCCCTTCGGCCTGGGCAAGCCGATGCTGAATCGGCACGGCATCACCAGCGCCGTTGCAGGCAATTGGGAACTGACCACGACGGCGCTGGCTCGCACCGGCTTCCCCGTGAATGTGCTGATGCCCTCGAGCTACACCGCGCCGGATGGCGCCGCTGGCACCGAGCGTCCCGATCTTGTTCCCGGCATCTCGCTGACTCCGCCGGGAGGCAGAACAGTTACGGAGTGGGTCAATCCAGCGGCGTTTGCCAACCCGTCCGGACAATTCGGCACCGCACCGCGCAGCTTGGTTCGCGGTCCGGGCACCTGGCAAATCGATATAGGCGCCAGCAAAGACATCCTCTTGCGGGAAAAGTGGGCGCTAGAATTCCGTTCGGAGTTTTACAACATCTTCAATCACCCGCAGCCAGGTCAGCCGCAATCCACTTTCATTTCTTCGAACACCGCGGGGTTCGGCAGCATCATCAATACGGTCAATACGGTTTCGCCGGTAACTCCGGTAGGATCGGGCACCCCGCGCGAGATACAGTTCGCACTGCGACTGCAATTCTGACGCAAGTTCAGGCTGGCTCAACATGAAGATTCTGGTCATCGAAGACGAAAAGAAAACTGCAAAGTTCCTCAAGAAAGGACTGGGCGAAACGGGCTACGTCGTCGACGTCGCCGGAGACGGCCTGGAAGGCTTGCACCTGGCCCTGGAAGTGGACTTCGACCTCATCGTTCTCGACGTCATGCTTCCTGCCCTGGATGGGTGGCAGGTCCTCACCCGGCTCCGCCGGGCGGGCGGGAAGACGCTCGTCCTGATGCTGACGGCGCGCGATGCCGTGCACGAGCGAGTACATGGATTCGAACTCGGAGCCGACGACTATCTGGTCAAGCCTTTCGCATTTTCAGAACTTCTCGCGCGCGTCCGCTCGCTGCTTCGCCGGTCTACTCCGCGCACGCAGGAGACCATCCGTCTGGCCGACCTTGAAATCGACGTGCTCCGCCATCGCGCAACGCGCGCCGGCCATAAGCTGGAACTCACTTCCAAGGAGTTTCTGCTTCTCTCCCTGCTTGCGCGGCGCCCCGGCGAAGTGTTGTCGCGCACGCTCATCGCGGAGTCCGTCTGGGATATGAACTTCGACAGCGACACCAACGTAGTGGACGTCAACGTCCGCAGGCTGCGCGGCAAAGTCGACGATCCATTTCCACTCAAGTTGATTCACACAATTCGCGGTGCCGGCTATGTTCTCGAAGCTGGGTCATAACACGTCGGGGGCGCCGCCCCTTCCAAGTACCCTTGCGTTTCGGTTGACTGCGGCCTATTCGCTGGCAGGATTGGCGCTCGTGCTCCTGGGCACCGCCAGCCTGTACTTCGTGCTGCGGGCTGAACTCGACAGAAGTACGGATTTGTTTCTTGCCGACAAATTGCACGTGCTGCGAACCATGCTGCGCGATCGCCCCGACGATGAGGATGCGCTGCGCGAAGAAATTGAGCTGGAGTCGGCGGCCCGTCGATACCAGCAGTTTTACATTCGTCTTCTGGATGAGCGCGGCGCGTCCATCATGACAACTCCAGGCATGGCTGAGCAACTTGACGTTACTCAACTCGCCCGCGAAACCAGGGGCCGCGCCGAACGATCGATCACTATGGTGGGAAACCATGGCCGGCTATTTCGTGTCACCAGTGCCGTCGCGTCCGTTGGCTCGCCGGCCACACACGCGGATACGATTCAAATCGCGATCGATATTTCCCAGGAAGAAGCACTGCTGGCACGTTACCGATTCTATTTTTGGGCTAACTTCCTCGCTACGGCAATTCTCTTTCCCCTGCTCGGGTACAGGATCGCTCGCCACGGCATTCGACCCGTCGAGGAGGTCGCCGCTACCGCCCGCAGAATTACATCGACGAATCTGCACGAGCGAATCGAGGCGGAAGGATATCCCGCAGAACTTGCGTCGTTGGCGGGGACATTCAACGAGATGCTCGACCGGCTGGAAGAATCATTCGAGCGGATATCGAGATTCTCAACCGATATCGCGCACGACCTGCGAACCCCCGTCAACAACATCAGGGGCGAGACCGAAGTCGCCCTTGCCCGCGCGCGGACGGCCAATGAGTACCGCGATGTGCTGGAATCCTCATTGGAAGAAGCCGTCCGGCTTTCGGATCTGATCGGGGATCTACTGTTTCTGGCTCGAGCTGAAAGCCCCATCACGCATGTGCAACGTCAGAAGGTCGACGTGGGTGAATTACTCGTGACAGTTCGCGACTATTACGACGCCACGGCGCTAAATGCCGGGGTGTCACTCGCAACTTCCAATGGTGAACATGCGGTCACATCTGAATTGGATCGTTCTCTGATGCTGCGGGCGGTGAGCAACCTGGTCTCAAATGCCATCGGGCATACGCCGGCGGGCGGGACTGTAACCTTAGCGACTGCCGCTGATGGCGCCTGCATTCTCATTGAAGTTTCTGACACCGGTTCTGGCATTCCGCCAGAAGCGCTGCCCCGAGTTTTCGATCGATTCTTCCGCGTCGATCCTTCGCGCTCCAAGACTTCAGGTGGAACCGGACTGGGTCTGGCCATCGTGCAAAGCATCATGAGTCTCCACGGAGGCAGTGCGGAAATCAGCAGCAAACTTGGTTGCGGAACTCGCGTCTGGCTGCGCATTCCCTCTCGTTCGATTCGATGACAAAACTGTAATCTGCGTGTCATGCCTGCGTCCTATTCACCCTCCTACACTTGGACCGTTGGCGTTCCCCTGTCTCCGCGCCATCCCCTGCAATCGAAGCGAGACTTCGAACCTGTCTCATGTTTCCCGTAGCGTAAGCGTTCGGAGTTCCCATCTTGACTGGATGAGAGTGTGCAACAGGTGTCCGCTTGTTTTTAAGCGGACACCTGTTGAGTGGGTCTAAGCTGCTTGAGAATGGGTTTGGAGTGAGGCGGCGATG
>Ga0302320_10021859_pt1 | contig 12672 bp, 8 predicted proteins | sample Bog_T0_3_FD_202130 | JGI IMG/M metagenome (GOLD analysis project Ga0302320, IMG submission 202130) | Peat permafrost microbial communities from Stordalen Mire near Abisko, Sweden - Bog_T0_3 | ecosystem: Environmental > Terrestrial > Soil > Wetlands > Peat | place: Sweden: Abisko, Stordalen Mire...
GGAGGGGCCATAGAGCGGCGTGAACGACTGGGCTTTTACGTGGACGACACCGTCTTGATTTTGCAGCTTGCCGGCGATGATGAGGAACCGGGTGCGGGTAACGATCAGACGATTCTGCTCAAAGATGTCGGGCGTGAGAATGATGTTGGCGATGCCGGTTTCATCTTCAAGCGAGAGAAAGACAAAGCCCTTGGCAGTGCCGGGGCGCTGACGGCAGATGACACGGCCGGCGATGCGGACGGAGGGGCTGCCACTAAGTTGTTCGAGTTCCTGCGCGGAGCGAATGCCCTCGCGGCGCAGAGATTCGCGCTGGTAGGCCATGGGATGAGGGCCGGTGGTGATGCCGGTTCCGGCGTAGTCAGCGATCAGGCGCTCGTCGGTGGTCATGGCGCGCAGGGGAGTTGCGGCGGCGTTGGTTGGTGCGGCGCTACGCAGCAGTGGGCCGACGGGGCGGCCGGCTTGTTCCACCTGCCAGAGGGCATCGCGGCGATGGGCGACTGCTCCTAATGCGTTGAGCGCGCCGGCGCTGGCGAGGGCAACCAGCTCTTTGCGGTTGAGGGATGGTGCGCGACGTGCTAGATCGTCGACAGAAGTGAAGAGGCCGTTGCGATTGCGGGCTTCGAGGATGGCAATGGCGGAGGATTGGCGCAGGCCTTTGATGTAGTTGAGACCGATGCGGAGCGAGAGGTTGGTTGCCGCAGATGGTTGTAAGTTCTTGTTATCCCCAGTCCCCAAAGGCGAGGGACCGGGGGCACCCAGCTCTTTCAAAACATCAGGCTCTTTCGCTGGCAGTTCGAGAGTGCAACGCCAATCGGAGTGCTGCACGCAGATGGGGCGTACACGGAGGCCGTGGCGTTGGGCGTCTTTGATGAGCACAGCGGGCGAGTAGAAGCCCATGGGCTGGTTGTTGAGCAGACCGCAGGTGAAGGCGGCGAGGTAGTGCACCTTGAGATAGGCCGAGGCGTAGGCGATGAGGGCGAAGCTGGCAGCGTGGGACTCGGGGAATCCGTACATGGCGAAGGAGGAGATGCCCTGGACGATGTTGTCTTGCGCTTCAGGGCCGATGCCGTTGCGGGTCATGCCGTCGCGGAGGCGGCCTTCGAGGTCTTTCATGCGCTGCATGGAGCGGCGCATGCCGACGGCGCGGCGCAGCTCTTCGGCTTCAGCGCCGGAGAAGCTGGCGACGGTCATGGCCATGCGCAGGAGCTGCTCCTGAAAGAGCGGGACGCCGAGGGTGCGCTTGAGGACGGGTTCGAGGGAGGGATGCGCGTAAGTGACTTCTTCCTTGCCCTGGCGGCGGTGCATATAGGGGTGCATCATTTTGCCGACGATGGGGCCGGGGCGGATGATGGCTACCTGAACGACCAGATCGTAAAAGCGGGTGGGCGCGTTGTGGGGGATGGAGGCCATCTGGGCGCGGCTCTCTACCTGGAACATGCCTACGGTGTCAGCCTTGCAGAGCGTTGCGTAGACTTGCGGGTCCTCGGGCAATGTGGCCAGGTCGATTTCTTTTTTGTAGTGGCGCGGGATGATTTCAATGCAGTCCTTGAGCACGGCCATCATGCCGAGGCCGAGCAGGTCGACTTTGATGAGGCCCATGTCGGCGCAGTCTTCCTTGTCCCACTGGATGACGGTACGGCCAGGCATGGAGGCGCGCTCGATGGGGACGACGCGGTTGAGCATGCCGGCACAGATGACCATGCCACCGGAGTGCTGCCCGAGATGGCGGGGCAGGTTTTGCATGCGCATGCAAAGGTCAAGATATTTAGCGATGCGGGGATGGCGCGCGTCAAAGCCGGCCTGCTGAAAGTTGCGGGCCATGGTGTCGTTTTCGCCACGCCACTCCCAGTGGCCCACCAGGCTGGAGAGGCGCGCGAGCTGATCGTCGTCAAAGCCCAGCGCCTTGCCCACCTCGCGGGCCGCGGAACGGCCGCGATAGCTGATGACGTTGGCGGTCATGGCTGCGCCCAGTTGGCCGTAGCGCTCATAGACATGCTGGATGACCTGCTCGCGCTGATCGCCAGAGGGCAGATCGAGATCGATGTCGGGCCACTCGCCGCGGTTTTCGTTTAAAAAGCGTTCGAAGAGGAGTTCCATGCCGACGGGATCGACGGCGGTGATTTCAAGTGCGTAGCAGACGGCGGAGTTGGCCGCCGAGCCGCGTCCCTGGGCGAGGATGCCGTGCTGCTGGCAGTAGCGGACGATCTCCCAGACGATGAGGAAGTAGCCGGCAAAGCCGAGTTTGGCGATGAGCTTGAGTTCATGCGCGACCTGGGCGCGGGCTTTGGCCAGCAGGTGACGCTTGGCCGGTGAGGCGTAGCGCTTGAGCACGCCCTCGGCGACACGCTTTTCGAGGAAGCTGTCCATGGTTTCGCCTTCGGGGACAGGCGCGTGGGGGAATTCGTAGCCGAGATTGTCGAGCGTGAATTCGAGGCGGTCGCTGACGATGCGGGTGTTGGCGATGGCTTCGGGTAGATCGGCAAAGAGAGTTGCCATGTGCTGCGCGCTGCGGAGTTCGCGCGCATCGTTATATGAGAGGAGGCGGCCGGCGCGATCGAGCGAGGTGTGGTGGCGGATGGAGGTCAGCACGTCGAGGATTTCGCGGTCATTCTGTGTGGCGTAACGGACGCCGTTGGTGGCGATGACGGGGAGATGGAGCGAGCCGGCGAGGCTGAGCAGTGACTGGTTGCGACACTCTTCTTCGCGCTGGTGGTGGCGCTGGAGTTCGAGATAGAGATTGCCGCGGCTGTAGATGGAGGCGAGGCGCTCGGCTTGCTTGCGCGCGGCTGCGCTGCCTTCACGGGCAAGTGTTGCGGCGAGCGGACCTTCGTCGCCGCCGGTGAGGCAGATGAGGCCGGCTGAGAACTCTTCGAGGTCGTCGAGCGTGGCAGCGCCCTCGGCCTTGGTGGATTCGCGCATTTTGAAGCGGGTGATGAGCTGGCAGAGGTTCTGGTAACCGGCTTGAGAGGCGCAGAGCAAGAGCAGGCGCGGGGGAGCGGCGGGGAACTGATGGGGCAGCCAGGAGGCGGGCGTGCGTTGAGTGCCGAAGGAGCTGACGGCGATCTCAGCGCCGATGTGCGCGCGGATGCCGCACTTTTTGGCCATGGTGTGAAAGCGGGCGACGCCGTAGAGACCGTTGCGGTCGGCGAGGGCGAGGGCGGGCATGCCGAGTTGCTCGGCGCGCTCGGCCAGCGCTTCAGGCTGCGAGGCGGCGGCGAGAAAGCTGAAGGCGCTGGCGGCGTGGAGTTCGATGTATTCGCTTTCCTCAGTCATTCAGGTCTCGCGCATTGATGACTGACGGGTCGAGGTCCGTGGTATCCCACCCTTCTGCGAAGAGGCCGCAGAAGGATGGGGCACCCATCCTTTGTGGTGAGGTGAGAGAGGAATAGCTGGGTTGTGTGGTCTCCCATGTCTGAAAATCCAGACATGGGGCACCCAGCGGCGTGCGGATGGACGCATGCCTTACTGCATTCCTTACCTGTGAGGTGGTCAGTCATAGTAGGCCTCGAGCTGCCAGAGGCTGCGGCCGTTTTTGCTGAGCTGATGGTTGCGAACCAGCAGGCAGGCCACGGAGCCGCCGGCGGTCTCGGCGAGCACGTCCCACTCTTCTGTATTCCAGCCGTCGGCGGACCACCAGCAGCCGCTGGTCTTCCATGGGCCGTAGGCGGCGGCGACTTTAAAACGGCGCTGGTTGTCGTGAAAGGCAACGGGCTTGAGGCCGCGCAGTTCCACTCGAATAGGGAGGGCCGGACGCATGCGCCGGAGAGCGAGGCGCGGACGCTCGGCCGGCGGCGCGGAGGCAGAGTCTGCGACCACAAAGCTCTCAAGGTGAAAACTGCCGGGGCGGTGGGTGTCTTCAAGCACCGGCGAGCCGACGCGATCTTCTCCGGCGATGGCTTTGAGGCGGGCGATGGTTACGTCGAGCCGCGAGGGTTCGGGCATCTGCGGAGCGAAGAGGCCGAGCTGGACTTTGCTGGATTGGCCGGCCTCCGCGGTGAGGTCAACCAGAAGTACGGCGGCCTGCGGCGGGTGGGCGGCGATCTCCAGTTGCAGCAGCTTGAGGAGGAACTTGCGGTCGATGGAGGGCGTGGCGGGGCGAATGACGCGCCGGTAGACGCGGCCGCCTTCGAGTTCCATGTGGAGGACGAGCGAGGCAAGCGCGAAGGCACGGGCTGCCGCGCGGGCAACGAGGCAATCGATCATGCGCGCGGCGACGAAGAGCAGCGAATCGCTCTGGTCGACGGGTGTGTCAAAGGCGCAGAACTCCTTGAGGGAGAATTCTGCTTCGATGGGTTGAAAGGTGTGAGGCAGGGAGCCAAGGGCCAAGGCGCGCCACTGGGCGGCCTGAGGGCCGAGGCGGGTGATCAGGTCGATTTCAGGCAGCGCGGACAGCTCGCCGAGGGTTTGAATGCCCCATATCGCGAAGGTTTCGGCGGGTTCGGCGTCTAACCCCAGCACAGAGAGGGGGAGTTTGCTCAACGCAGTTGATTCGTCAAGTCGAGGAATTACGGTGATGCCGCGGGTGGCGGCGGCTTTGAGACGGGCGGTGTGGAAGTTGGCGCTGATGGCGATGGAGGCGCGAAAGCCGGCTGAGGCGAGGGCCGCGCGCAGGCGCTCGGCCAGCATCTCAGGCGGTCCGAAGAGCCGCTCGGTGCCGGCGATGTCGAGTACGCAGGCGCAGGCCGTTCCGTTGCTGACATCTTCCATGCGCGGGGAGAAGTGCGCGGCGCACTCGAGCAGGGCGGCGCGGGCGGCAGTCTCAGTTTCTTCAGAACGAGGGAGCAGGCGCAGGCCTTGAATGCTTTCGGCTTCAAGACGGGTCATGTGGAGCGCCGCGCCTTTGAGGCGCGCGGGGCGGTTGAGGGAGCAGACCATCTCGAGCGGGGCGCGGCCTTCGAGCACGGCTACCGGCTCGGATTCGAGGTCGCTGCGCAGGCGGAGCAGGGCCTGTGCGGGAAACTCGGCGGCGGTTATGCAGGCGTAGAGTTCCTGTTTCATGCGCGGCTCTCCAATCTTTCCCATGCGGCGGTGGCGGTCCAGGTGGAGGCGGGCGGCTTGCGCGGGCTGGTGATGGAGACTGGTTGCCGCTGCCGGCCTTGGCTTACCTGGTAAGAGAATCCGCCCAGGACGGTCGCGGCCTCGTTACCGTCTCGTTTTGCGGTGCATTCGAGCATCACGGCGGCGCTGGATTGGGCGAACTGGGCCTGGCCGAGAACCAGCAGGGAACAGCGGGTGCGGTCGGCAGCCTGGCGGAAGCGGAACCAGGTGGCGAGCGGAATGCGGGAGCCGTGTTCGGGGGCGGTGGAGCCGAGGTCGAGCACGAGCGCGGCAAAGCCGCCGGCCTGGAGCAGCAGATCGGTGGCTCGCAGGGCCTGGTCGAGTCTGGCCCAGGGCTTGGCGGAGGCTGCCGCGGCGCGGCAGCGGACCCAGAGCAGTTGCTTCAAGCGGACACCGGAGGCCGCGGCCGATTCCGGATCGAGGGAATCGCCGGCATCGACCCAGGCACAGACCAGGCTCTCCCGGGTGCGTCCGGCCAGGAAGGCAAGGGCGAGACTGGTGCGGCCGGAGGATTCGGGGCCGGTGAGTTCGCTGATGGCGCCGATGGGCAGGCCGCCGCCGAGCAGCGCGTCGACTTCATCGATGCCGGTGGCGGCAACTTCGCGAATTGTGCGCGGGACGGGCGAGAGCGCGGCGGGGAAGCGGTTCTGGAGGGAGAGCTCGATTTGGAGACGGAGGGCTTGAGCGGAGTTCATGGGCGGCCTATATTCGCCTTTTCTTCGCTATAGAATCACCCAAAAGTCTCCGTCTGTCAAAGGTCAATATTGAAATGTTATATCCGTAAATGAATGAGAGACTTATCGCTGGCTCTTAAAGTGAAGGGTCAGCGATAAGCCGGGTAGACGGGAAAGCGCTATTGCGCATCGCGGACGCAGCGGAAGCCTACACCGCCGGAGCGGTCGTAGCCGGGAGCCATCAGCAGCAGCTTGCTGTGCTGGTCGTTGCGATAGGCCTGGGGGAAGTACCAGATGGAGCCCTGGGGCTGGTAGTACTCGCCGCCGCGGAGGATGGCGGCGCGGGTGTGTTCGTCGGTGAACTCGTCGGTCCACTGCCAGACGTTGCCTACCAGGTCCACGACGCCGTAGGGGCTTGCGCCGGCGGGATGGGCATCGACGGGGTCGGGTCCGCGCATTTGTCGGCTCTGGTCGGGCGTGGGCACATTGGACGGCTGCCATAGGTCGCCCCAGGGATAGGTGCGGCCGTCGGTGCCCTGGGCGGCCAGTTGCCACTCCCACTCGTGGGGCAGGCGCTTGCCGGCCCATGCAGCGTAGGCGCGCGCGTCTTCAATGGAGACCCAGGTGACGGGGCGGTTGTCCCAGCCTTGCGGGAATGTGCCAGGCGAGGATCCGTTTTTGGGCCAATCGCGGAGGAAGTTGATGGGGTCGCGAGGGGCGTAGTGGGTGGCGTCGAGGAACTTTTTGAACTCGGCGTTGGTTACGGGGTACTTGTCGATGAAGAACGGGGCGATTTGCAGGGTCTTCTCGTGGAAGCGGCGCGGCGTGTCTTCCCACGGGTACTGGACATCGACCATGTTGGAGGCGCTGCCTTCGATCTCAGTGCCATCGACTTTGAAGACGAAGGCGGTGGCGGGGATGCGGACCATGCCGGCGGGGGGCTCGGCAGCGGGCTTGGTTGGGGCGATCTCGACCATGGTTTGAGGAAGGATGACGGGCTCGTGGGAGTAGCTGGCGAGCGGCTTGGCGGTGAATGCGGCCATGCGCTGCATGAGGGTCTTGATGGCTTCGCTTGGTTCGCCCGATGTGGCGAGGATTGCGCCGTAGCCGTTGGCTTCAAGGTCAAAGCTCAGCACGGCGGTCTGGCTATCGGCATTCGGATGCAGTTCCACACCGTGATAGAGGTCGTAGTAACGGATGCCCGGCGTGACGGGCATGCCGATCTGCTGTCCGGCGATGTTGTAGGGGTTGCGGTTGACGATGGTCCAAACGGTCTGATTGCCCAGGGGCCATCTGCTCGAGTAGACACCGTAGTTGTGCATGGGGTAGAGCGGCTCCCAGCCGGGACTGACGAGGAAAGGCGCGAGGGCGCGCGAGAGGGTGGCGACGCGGCGGGTGGCCTCGGCGTCGCGCGGGTTGATGCCGTTCCAGATGCCCCAGACGTTCTCCCAGCTCTCAAAGCCGATGCCGTTGAAGAAGGCGTATTGCAGGTTGCTGGTGTGGTCGGGGTTCCAGCGGTCGCAGACGTTGACCATGTGGCGGGTCTCAAGCCACTTGAAGCGCGAGACCATGGGAATGAAGGGATAGTTGTAGTAGCCCCAGGACATCAGGTTCCAGCTCATGTCCTCATCGGTGGGGCCGCCTTCGGGCTCAAAGGCGAGCGGGTGGCCGGCTTGCTCGGCTGCCAGCGGGAAGGCCAGCGGGACGCCGTCCTGGGTGTCGCCGTTGATGCCGTCGGCGTCGATCTGCTTCATGCGGGCGGCGATGGCCTGAGGCCAGGGCTGTGCCGGGTCGCGGGTTCCCTCATCCCACATCATCATGGGGAAGAGCACGCGGACGCGGCGGCGGTGGAAGTCGGCGACCATCTGGCGGATGCCTTCAAGGCCGCCGGGCAGGGAGGCGACCATGTCGAGCTGGTTGCGGTCGTCGATGCCCATGTTGGGGTAGGTGGACCAGATGAGCACGGAGTCGATTCCGCCGTAGCGTTTGTCGAGGTCGTCGAGGTAGCGGTCGACGGTGTAGCGGCCGGCGACGGGATCATAGAAGTAGCGGTCGTGGACCATCATCTGGGGCTGGATGAAGCTGGACTGGGTCCAGAGGAGGGCGGGCTGCTGGTAGCGGGAGGGTTCGTAGCCGTTGCGGATGCGGCGCTCGGCGCGCCAGTGTTCGAGGTCCTTGAGCCAGCGCTCATGAGCGCCGGGGGCGCAGGGCGCTGTGAGCGGGCCTTCCCAGGGGTTGTGCATATTGAAGCAGTCAGGGGTGGGAATCTGCTCGCCTTTGGGCGCGAATTGGGTGTCCTGTGCCGTGGCGGCAAGGGTGAGGGCTGCGGCCAGGGCTGCGAGAAGGAAATTGCGAAACATTTTGGTCTGTCTCCCGTGGTTTTGGGTCCGGTCCAAGATTAGTTGATGCAAGCGGGCACTAGGGCTGTTTGGCGAGAAACTCGTCGACCTGGGCTCTGGTTGGCATGGAGGCTTGCGCGCCGCGGCGAGTGACGGAGATGGCCGCGGCTGCCGAGGCGAAACGCGCTGCTGCCCAGGGATCGAGGCCTTCGAGCAGGACCACGGCAAATGCGCCGTTGAAGCAGTCGCCCGCGCCGACGGTGTCGATGGCTTCGACGTGAAAGGGCTTGACCCAAGCTGCGTCGCCGTCGGCAACGGCGACATAAGCGCCTTCGCCGCTGCGCTTGAGCACTACGCCTTTGAGACCTTTTTGCAGCAGCTCCGCTGCTCCGTCTTTTGGAGTAGCACGGTGGCCAATATAGAACTCCGCTTCTGTCTCGTTGGGGGTGAACCAGGCTACCTGGGTCCAGAACGCATCCGGCAAAGGCGCGGCGGGGGCGGGGTCGAGCATGACGGGAACGGCTGCCTGGGCACAGAGGGCGAGCAGGTGGCTGATTGTTTCCGGCGGCAGTTCGAGTTGGCACAGGACCATGCCGGCGGAGCGGATGAGCGCGGCCTGGCTGTCGATGGCGGCGGGGGTGACCTTGGCGTTGGCTCCGGGAACGACGACGATGGAGTTTTCGCCGTTGTCGGCTACGAGGATGGGGGCTACGCCGGAGGGGCCGGCGACCTGGGCGACGGCTGCGGTGTCCACGCCGGCTGCTGCAAGATTGTCGAGGAGCGCCTTGCCGAAGACGTCATCGCCGACGGCGCCGACCATGTGGACGGGATAGCCGAGGCGGGCTACGGCGACGGCCTGGTTTGCGCCTTTGCCGCCGGGGGTGGTGACGAAATCGGTGCCGATGAGGGTCTGGCCGGCGAGGGGAATGCGCGGGGTGCGCGCGACCAGATCCATGTTGATGCTGCCGACGACGACGATCGGTTTTTTCGGAGTGATCATGAAGCGGGCCTCGAATCTAATAGAGCGGAGCGAGCGCGATGGCGCAGAGGCCGAGCGCGAAGAAGACGAACATGAAAAACAGGAGGAGCTTGGCGGAGCGGGGGGCGCCGGCGAACTCGCGCCAGACAAAGACGCCCCAGCAGGCGGAGATCATGGTTGCGCCCTGGCCGATGGAGTAAGAGACTGCCGGGCCGATGGGTTTGGCCAGGTGCGCGACCGAGGCGATGAAGTTGGCGACCGCGCCGACGCACCAGATGGCCCCGCCCAGGATTCCCGCCATGTGCCAGCCGAGGGGAGCACGACCATACCCCGAGCCGTCGACTGGAGGCTTGCCATCGAGCGGTTTGGCCATCAACAGCAGGTTGGCGGGAACGGTGGAGAGCAGGACTCCGAGGGCGAAGAAGAGCGCAATGGCGTAGGGTCCGGGGCCGGTGTCTCTGGCCAGGGCGTGGGTTGCGATGGGATACCAACCGCCCATGAGCACGCCTGCGACCGACGAGAGGACGATGGCGCGGGTGGTGGTGGCTTTGGCGGTGGCTTCGCGCTTGCGGTAGGCGGCGGCGTCCAGCACGATGGCGACACTGACCAGGGCGACGCCGGTGAAGAGCAGCAGGGGATTGGCGGCGGGGGCGATGAGGTAGCTTGAGACCGCGCCGATGACCAGCGCGAGGCCGATGCCGACGGGGAAGGCGACGGCGAGGCCGGCGACCTCAATGGCTGCGACGAGAAGCAGGTTGGCGACGTTGAAGACCACTCCGCCGCAGAGGGCAAAGAGGATGGCGCGGGGCTGGGCGTGGGCGAGGGAGTCGATAAACGACGGCCCCGCGTGGCCGAGGCTGCCGGCGGTGACGCCCCAGACGAGGGTGGCGAGCAGCAGGCCGAGGGTGTAGTCCCAGTAGAAGAGCTGGACGCGGAAGCCGGGGCAGAGCTTGAGCGCGTTGGCCCAGGAGCCCCAGCAGATCATGCTGAGAAGCATCAGGAAGAGAGCGGCCTGGTAGGTCTCGGGAAGAAACATGCATGTGCCCCCATCGGCGCTGGCGTGTGCGCGGCAAACAAACCAACATAGCGCGTAGGGGGATCGGGGCGCAAATGGCGGGGGTGGTGGATATGGATATCTCTTGGGATTGTCGGGTGTCCAGTTGGTCCCAAGATTCAGGACCTGCGAAAGGTGTTAAGTCCGTATCTCTCTTCCCCGGGCTCCTGTTCGCTCCATTTGACTTTGAGGGGGCGGATTTTACCCGCTGGAAGCTCTGGTCGAGATTCAGGCAAGAACTCGCCAGTGCGGACCGAGCAGGTCACACTGTTCGTCTTCAATGCCTCGTTCAGCAGGGTCTTGATCGCTTCATGGCGCTGCCTATCCTCAGGCATAGCTGGGTGGGTGTTGAATGTCACTTTGCCTGCGTAGTACGCTGATTCCCATCTTTCCCAAATTGCCCAATCTTCAATCGCTAGGTCGAATGTCTCTTGGGGTATCGGGGTTAACTGAAACAGGTTGGAGTAGTCTTGTTTCTCTTCCGAAAAGATGCAGTCGTAAAAATGCGGATGCCCGTTGAAGTTGGCAATCCCCTGGCGGGGATCGTCATAGTACTCGGTTACGGTAAAGACCTCATCGTAGCCGGGTTCAGGTTCATCATTTCTCCGCATACGAGATTCCACACCTCCGAACAACTTCACTCAAAGTCTTGGCTGAGTTACTACAGGCCTGCTGCTTTCAGCGCCTCTGTCAGTGCAGGCAACACTTCAAAGAGGTCGCCGGCGATGCCGTAGTCGGCTACTTCAAAGATGGGCGCATCTGGGTCTTTGTTGATGGCCACGATGCACTGTGAGCCCTTCATGCCGACAAGGTGCTGGATTGCGCCGGAGATGCCGACGGCGAGATAGAGCTTGGGCGAGACGGTTTGGCCGGAGCTGCCGACCTGCCGCTCCATGGGCAGCCAGCCGTTGTCGCAGATGGGGCGCGAGGCGGCAAGCTCCGCGCCGAGAGCGGTGGCGAGGTCCTGGACGAGCGGGAGGTTGTCAGCGTCTTTGATGCCGCGGCCGACGGCGACGATCAACTGGGCCGAGCCGAGGTCGACAGTTTGCGCCGCGCCGCGGAAAGGTTCGCCGGGTTGGGTACGGATCTGTGCGGCGTCGAGGGTGGGCGTGAAGGGGTAGATTTCGGCGGCTCCGGCTTGGACTGCGTCGGCGCGGAAGGCTCCGGCCTGGACGGAGATGAAGGACGGGCCGTTGCCGGTGTGCCGGTAATTGCCGGTGAGGCGGCCTTGCAGGAGCTGGCGGGTGAAGGTTGGCCCGTCGCCGATGGCCACGACATCGCTGATGAGGACCTGGCCGAGGCGGGCGGCGAGTGCGGGGGCGTAGTCGCGGACCTGGTAGGTGTGCGGAAGCACCACTGCCGAGGGGGTCTGGTTTTGGATAAGTTGGGCGAGGGCTGAGGTAAATCCGTCGGCGGTGTACTGGGCCAGGAGCGGATGCTCGACGCGGACGACTTTGGCGATGGCCTTGGCGGCGGCTTCAGCGGCCAGCGCTTCGGTGGCTGCGCCGAGGACGACGGCGGTGACGGGCTGATTGAGTTGGCCGCCGAGCAGTTGACCGGCGGCGATGGCTTCCCAACTGGCGCGGCTGACGCGGCCGTCGCGCTCCTGCAATACGACATATATGCCGCTCATAGCACCCTCGCTTCAAACTTGAGTTTTTCAACCAGAGCCGCCGCGGCTTCCTTCGCCGTTCCGGGCAGCATCTGGGTGGTCTTTTGTTTCCGCGGCAGCGCGATGCGCTCCAGCAGGACGACGGGCGTCGAGTCCACGGCCAGTTCGGCGGCGGTTACGCGGCGCACGTCTTTGGTTTTGGCTTTCTTGATGCCCATCAGGGTGGCGTAGCGGAGCTTGTTGCCGCCGGACTGGATGGTGAGCACGGCGGGGGTGGGCAGCTCGACGGATTGAAACCAGCCTTCTTCCAACTCGCGCTTGACCTTCAGCCCTGAATCGGTCTTTTCCACTTGCAGGATCAGTGTGGCGTGAGGCAGGCCGAGCAGCTCGGCGACGATGACGCCGGTCTGGCCGAGGCCCAGGTCTTCGGACTGGAGGCCGGTGAGGATGAGGTCGGGGCTCTCTTGCTTGATGGCGGCGGCGAGCAGACGGGCTACGCCGAGGGCGTCGCGCGAGGCGAGGTCGTCGCAGTCGATGTGGATGGCGCGGTCAGCGCCTTTGGCCAGCGCTTCGCGGATGGTGGGGCCGACGCGCTCGGGGCCGGCGGTGAGGACGATGACTTCGCCGCCGTTCTTCTCTTTCTGTTGCAGCGCCTCTTCGAGGGCGTAGGCGTCGGACTCGTTCAGAGCCCATTGCAGGCCGGACTCGTCGATACCTTTTCCGGCGGCGTCGATGCGCACCTGGGCATCGCGTTCCGGGACTTGTTTGATGGCTACGATGATTTTCATTGCGGTAGGACTCCGTTAAGCTTGCTTTTCGATCTTATCGGGTAAGTTGCGTGCTGTTAGCTGGGCGATGTCGAGCAATTGCGGGGCGGCGTCGCCTTTTTCGGCTAAGGCGTCGCGGAACATGCTGTTGCAGAAGGGACAGGCGGTGGCGATGGTGGTTGCGCCGGT
>Ga0302320_10021861_pt1 | contig 12670 bp, 6 predicted proteins | sample Bog_T0_3_FD_202130 | JGI IMG/M metagenome (GOLD analysis project Ga0302320, IMG submission 202130) | Peat permafrost microbial communities from Stordalen Mire near Abisko, Sweden - Bog_T0_3 | ecosystem: Environmental > Terrestrial > Soil > Wetlands > Peat | place: Sweden: Abisko, Stordalen Mire...
GCCATGGGCGACTTCGATAGCGGTGCGGAGATTGTCCCAGGGCGTATCGCCGGGAACCGTGCAGTCGGCCCCCAGGATGAAGCGCTCAGGAGCTTTACTTAACGCTTCGCAGGCGGCCGAGCGAACCTCGGATTCGGCGCCAGTCGCGAGTATGCCGGTCCGGTCCAGGCCGCCCATCACCGGGCGACCGAAGATCTTGGCAATCTCAGCCATGGTAAGGGTTTTGCCGCCGATTTCAGGTCCGATGTTGACCACGTGGCCAGGATAGTCGCGAAACACTTCAAGATCGTCATAACCACCGACCTCGGCGCGGTGGTAATCGCAGATGTGCAGAATGTTGAAGCGGAAGGTCCGCTCAATCTCCTTCATTAAGGCTAAATCGTAGGGCTTGACGCAGGTGGCAAACGTCTCAGGCTTTTGGAAGCGCCTGGACTCTCCTCCCTGGGTCGAATGGTAAAAGCCGTCCAAACCGGCTCGGTGGCACATGCGAACAAAGGCAAGAAGGCTCTCGGTGGCCAATTCCAGTGCCACTTTCGCCTCCGCAGGGGCCTCGTCCAAGTCCTTCGCTAGGCTAAGCGCGTTGCCCATGTGGGCCGCCACCATGAAGGGAGAATACAGAGTCAGGAGGACCGGGGCCTCTGGCGCCAAGGCCTCCACCAAGCCCTTGACGACCTCAATTTGGGGTTCGTAAAACTCCGGACGCAGATAGGGCAAGCTCGCCCAGTCTGCCGGCCCATTGATCTCCATTTGAGGGAAGGGCAGTTCTAATTGAATTTTGACAAAGTCCATACCGGTGAACCGGAAGAACTCGATGTGCTTGTCAATCGCGGCGCGACCCGACCGGCAGGAAGCATCAAAGTGCAGAAAGAACGCGGCTGGAACGCCCACCGATGGGGCGGGGCCGCTCAGCACACGAAACATCCGTTCTCGCTTGTTCATCTCACTCAACCTCTGGCCGCCATCTCTTCATATAGACTCCAACGACGATCAATTCCTCCCTGGGCGACCTCAATAAGTTGGTCGGCTGCCGAAGGATTGGTCAATTTCAGCATTCTGAATCGTTGCTCGCGTTCGGTGAAATCCTTAAGCCTGAGGGTCGGCCGCGCCGAGTCAAGTGTGAAGGGGTTTTCGCCTGCGCGACCTGCTTCGGGGTTGTAGCGCAAGAGCGGCCAGTAGCCGCTGTGCACGGCACGACTCTGCTGATCCAACCCCATCTCCATATCGATGCCATGGGCGATGCAGTGGCTATAGGCGAGGATCAATGAGGGGCCCTTGTAGGCCTCGGCCTCACGAAAAGCGAGCAGCGTTTGCTGCGGGTTCGCGCCCATGGCCACCCGCGCCACATAAACGTTGCCATAGGCGATTGCCTGAAGGGCAAGGTCCTTCTTGGGAACGCTCTTGCCTGAATTGGCAAACTTGGCCACCGCGGCCACCGGAGTCGATTTGGAAGCTTGGCCGCCCGTGTTCGAGTACACCTCAGTGTCGAGAACGAGAATATTGACGTCGCGCCCGCTCGCGAGCACATGGTCAAGCCCGGCAGAGCCGATGTCGTAGGCCCAACCGTCGCCCCCGATGATCCACACACTGCGCCGAACCAAGTGATCGGCAATGGCAAGCAGGTGTTGCGCTTCGATGCGAGGATCGTTGGCGAGCATCGCCTTGAGTTCTTCCACCCGGGCCCTTTGGGCGCGGATTTGCGATTCCGACCGCTGGGAAGCGTCGCTCAACTCGGCGACCAGTCGGCGGCCCAGCTTCGGCGCCATGTCAGAGAGCAGCTTTAGGGCAAGAATCATATGCCGGTCGCCGGCGAGGCGTAGACCAAGGCCAAACTCGGCGTTGTCCTCGAAGAGGGAATTGGACCAGGCCGGGCCGCGCCCCTCGGCGTTTGCCGACCAAGGCGTGGTGGGGAGGTTGCCGCCGTAGATGGAGGAGCAACCGGTCGCGTTGGCGACCATCATGCGATCCCCGAATAACTGGGTGAGTGCCTTGATGTAAGGCGTCTCCCCGCAGCCGGCGCAAGCGCCGGAGAACTCAAAGAGGGGCTCAAGGAATTGGGCGCCGCGAACCGTCGAGAAGTCGACAGAAGAACGCTCATTCACGGGCAGCGTTTGGAAGAACGCCAAGTCGCGGCGGTCGGCCTCAAGGAGTTCATTCTTGGGGGTCATGTTGATCGCCCGACCGCCCTCATCTTGCACGGGGCACGCTTGGACGCATAGGCCGCAACCGGTGCAGTCATCGGGATACACCTGAAGGGTGTAACGAGTCTCGGGGAATCCTCGGGCATCGATGGGGGCAGATTGGAAGCCCTCAGGGGCACTTGCCAAGGACGCAATATGGAAGAGTTTGGCGCGAATCGCGGAGTGCGGGCATACGAATCCGCAGTTGCCACACTGGATGCACGCCTCTGAACGCCACTTCGGAAGCAGGTCGGCGATGTTGCGCTTCTCCCACTTGGTTGTGCCACTAGGGTATGTGCCGTCGAAGGGCAAGGCGCTTATCGGCAGGCCATCGCCGGCCCCGGCCATCATCGCTCCAATCACGTTTCGAACGAAGTCGGGCGCCTCGGCAGGGACCACCGCCGCCATGTCGATATCGCTCTCGCCGGTTTCCGGTATCGGCACCTCGTGAAGGCGCTCAATGCTGCGATCGACCGCCTCGAAGTTCTTGCGAACGATCTCCTCTCCCTTCTTGCCGTAGGTCTTCTGAATCGCCTTCTTGATTTTGGCAATGGCCTGCTCTTTGGGAAGGACTCCGGAGATTGCAAAGAAGCAAGCTTGCATCACCGTGTTGGTGCGGTTGGCCATGCCAACCTCTCTGGCAACGGCGGAGGCGTCGATCACGAAGAGTCGAATCTTCTTGGCCCGCAGGCCCTTCTGGAGGGTTCGGGGTAGGTGCTGCCAAACATCCTCGGGACCGTACGGAGTGTTGAGCAAGAGGGTGGCGCCGGGCTCCGCATGCTCAAGGATGTCCACCTTGTTCACAAAGCCGAACTGGTGGCAGCCGATGAACTGGGCGGAACGAATCAGGTAGGTGCTCAGAATCGGTTTGGCGCCGAAGCGCAGGTGAGACACGGTCTGGGAACCCGACTTCTTGGAGTCGTAAACGAAATAGGCCTGGGCAAAGAAGCGGGGATCATCGCCGATGATCTTGACCGTGTTCTTGTTCGCCCCCACCGTGCCATCGGCGCCGAGGCCGTAGAAGATGGCCCGATGCACAGCGGCCGGCTCGGTGGTGTAATGAGCATCGAAATCGAGGCTCAGGTAGGTCACATCGTCGTGAATCCCGACGGTAAATCGCCGCTTCGGCTCCTGCGCGGCCAGTTCATCGAAAACGGCCTTGACCATGCCGGGATGAAACTCCTTTGAAGCCAAGCCGTACCGGCCTGAGATGAGGATCGGCATTTGCCCGCCGGGAAGCTTGCCCGTCTGCTGGGCATCGAAGAGGGCGCTGGCCACGTCCAGGCCGAGGGGCTCCCGCTCGGAACCGGGTTCTTTGGTGCGGTCAAGGACGGCAATCGCCTTGACGGTGGGGGGCAGGGCGGCGAGAAACTCGGTGGCGGGGAAGGGGCGGTACAGGTGAATCTGGATCACGCCGACCTTTTCGCCTTCCCGATTCAGCCGGTCGGCGGTCTCGTAGGCTGCTCCGCTGCCCGATCCCATCAGCACGATCACTCGCTCGGCGTCTGGTGCGCCATGATACGCCACCAGCTGATAGGCACGTCCGGTGAGTTCAGCAAACTTCGCCATCGCCCGCCTGACAATGTCAGGAGTCAGGTCATAAAAGCGATTGGAGCTCTCGCGTCCCTGGAAGTAGACGTCGGGATTCTGAGCGGTGCCGCGAATGAACGGATGGTCAGGATTCAGGGCGCGGCGCCGGTGGGCGATCACGAGCGCTTCCGGAATCATCGCACGCAGCGTCTCCGATGGGAGCAACTCGATCTTATTAACTTCATGCGACGTGCGGAAACCGTCGAAGAAGTGGATAAAGGGAACCCGGCTCTCCAAGGTCGCCGCTTGGGCGATCAGCGCCATATCATGGGCCTCTTGGACTGATCCGGAGGCGAGCATGGCAAAGCCGGTGGTTCGCGCGGCCATGACATCCTGGTGGTCGCCAAAGATCGAGAGCCCCTGCGCAGCGAGGGCCCGGGCTGCAACGTGGATCACGCAAGCGTTCAACTCTCCGGCAATTTTGTACATGTTGGGCAGCATCAGCATGAGGCCCTGGCTGGCGGTGAAGGTGGTGGTGAGCGATCCGCCCTGAAGGGCGCCATGCACCGCGCCGGCGGCACCGCCCTCACTCTGCATCTCCACGACCTCGGGCACGGTGCCCCAAAGGTTGGTTTTCCCCTCGCTGGCCCACTGGTCGGCAAGCTCGGCCATGGTGGATGAAGGCGTGATCGGGTAAATCGCGCAGACTTCGTTGATGCGGTAGGCGACGTAGGCGGCGGCCTCGTTGCCATCCATCGTTGCGGTTGCCATGTTAGATGGAGACCTCCGGTTCGGGAATCATTTCGATCGCATGGCAGGGGCACTGTCCGAAGCAGGTGGTGCAGCCAGTGCAGCGGTCATAGTTGATGGCGTATCGCTTTCCGGGCCCGAGTTTGATGACCGCGTCCTCGGGGCAGGCCCCGTAGCAGCCGTCGCATTCAAAGCAGTTGCCGCAGGATAGGCAGCGTTTTGCCTCGAAGCGCGCTTCCCCCTCGGTAAGACCCTGGTGGATCTCCTTGAAGCCGCCCATGCGTTCGCCCATGTGGAGCACTTCTTGGGTGCGGGGGGCAGTCTCTGAATAGAACCAGAGGTGCATCTTGTCGAGCGTGGCAACGCCTTGGAGCGCCGGCTTCTCATAAGGAACGCCTTCCAGATAAGCATCGATGTTGCGTGCCGCCTTCTTGCCGTGGCCGATGGCGACGGTAGCGGTGCGTTCGGCGGGGACCATGTCTCCGCCCGCGAAGAGGCCGGGATGCCCGGTCATCATGTGCGCGTCGACATCGATTGCGCCATCGTCTCTGAACTGGATGCCGGACACCCCGCGCAGGAATGCCGTGTCCGCATCTTGGCCAATGGCTAGGATCAAATGGTCGGCGGTCAGGATCTCGGTTTCGCCGGTCGGATGGGGACGTCCTTGGTCATCCACTTCCATCACGTCGACGATAATCTCGGACTCTTCAAGCGAGCGGATCGTCCGCAGCCAGTGGATCTTCACTCCCTCTTCGAGAGCCTCTTCGGCCTCAGAGGAGTGCGCCGGCATGTGGGCGCGGTCACGACGATAGATGATGATGGGGTCGGAGCCCAGGCGAGCAGCTACCCGAGCGGCATCCATAGCGGTGTTGCCGCCGCCATAAATCGCCACGCGGCGGCCCAACCGTGGCGCTTCGCCCATCTCAACACTTTTCAGGAAACTGACGGCGTCGAGAATCTTGCCCGCCTCGCGGGGGGGCATCTCGGTCTTCTTCCCAATGTGGGCGCCTACCGCAAGAAAAACGGCGGCAAAACCGCCCTCATCCTTTTCGGCCATGACATCTTCGACCTTGTGATTGCAGAGGATGGAGATCCCTGCCCGCTCCAGACGGGCTACCTCGCCCTTGAGGATCGCTCTGGGCAGTCGGTACGCAGGAATGCCGAAGTGCATCATGCCGCCAGCGACCGGTCCGGCCTCGCGGATTTCCACCTCGTGGCCCATTCGGCGAAGGTGATAGGCGCAAGAGAGCCCACTCGGGCCGGCACCGACGATCAGGATGCGTTTCCCGCTTGGCGGGGAATCGATCGGCAAGTCCCAGCCTTCGGTCAGGGCAAGGTCGCCCAGGAACCGTTCGGTGGCATGGATGTTTACCGCATGGTCGATGGCGACCCGGTTGCACCCACCCTCACAGGGGTGGTAGCAGACGCGGCCCACAGTGGCAGGCAAAGGGTTATCGACCACCAAGCTTTCCCACGCCTTCCTGAACTCACCGACAGTAGCAAGGGCCAGCCACGCCTGGATATTTTCTCCAGCCGGGCAGGCCGCATTGCACGGCGGCAACAGGTCTCGGTAAACCGGTCTGCGCGTGCGCAGGGGTCCACTTTTCGCGTTGTGGCTCGTTAGCTCCAGCGGCCGTGTCAAATCCGGGCGATCTTCACTCACGGTTAATGCAATGGTAGGCCTACCGGAGGGGTCCGCGAGTGTCGCCAATTCTAATGGCAGGCGCCATCATTTCATCGACAAATTAGGCAAATCGGCGCTGAATCTCCCGATGCTGTTTCGGGAGATCGCTGCAAGCCTGCGGGCCGAAGCTTCTTCTGCGAAGGCTCCAGCCCAGGATGGGGAGATCATCTGGAAAGCCTTGAACATGTTGGAATTTGACGTATCCTCTTCGAATGTCCCTCAAACGAAGCGCCCTCGCGGCATTAGCCGTGCTTCTTGCCGCCTCGGCATCCGCCGAGTGGGTGTACTTCGGCACATTTCCTAACAAGCCGGGGCAGGGCATCTACGTCTCCGACTTCGATCCCAAGACCGGCGCCCTATCGCCACCTAGGCTGGCCGCCGAATTGGGGTCGCCGAACTTCCTTACCATCAACCCTGCCTCGGCGATTCTGTACGCGTTGGGGAATCACGGGTGGGGAAAGCCGGTGCTGGATTCCTTCTCGATTGATCGAGCGACCGGGACGTTGAAGCTGTTGAACGAGGTGCCGTCAAGCGGCCCCGGCGACACTTATCTGAGCCTATCTCGGGATAGGAAGACCCTTTTCAGCGCCGACTACGGGGACGGAACCGTGGCCGCCTACCGGTTGCTGCCGAGCGGGGAGATCGGCGCGCGGACCGGTTTTGCGCAGCAGTCAGGTACGGGGGTGGTGGCCCAGCAGTCAAGCCCTCATGCCCATTGCATCGACCCGGACCCTTCAGGACGATTCGTCCTTTCGGCGGATTTGGGCGCCGACAAGCTCTACGTGTACCGGTTCGACTCGGCGACCGGCGCCTTGAGCCCCTCGGTTGCGCCCTGGGTCCCTTTGCCCGCTGGATCGGGCCCTCGGCACCTGGTCTTCGGCCGCGACGGCCGCACCGTGTACGTGATCAGCGAGCTTGCCGCTACCGTCACTGCATACAGCTACCACGAGGGCACACTAACCCTGTTGCAGACCATTTCGACGGTCCCGCCCGACTTCACGGGTCGCAGGTGGGCGGCCGAAGTCGCGGTCACTCCTTCCGGCCGTTTCCTCTACGCCTCCAACCGGGCCGACGATGAGAGCATCGCCGTTTTCGCAATCACGAAGGATGGTCGTCTCACCTTTGTGCAGCGATTTCATACCGCCGACATCCACCAGCCGCGTCATTTCGAATTCGATTCCTCTGGACGTTGGCTCCTCTGCGCCAGTGCGGATGGCGACAACGTGATTGTGGTTGCGGTGGACCCCGCCACCGGTCGCCTCACTCCGACCGATCAATTCATTACCGTTCCTCGGCCTGTCTGCATAGCGCAGCTGAGGTAGTGGCGTGAAGAAGCGCGGTCCTCCCGCGCCGGTAGGAAAGAATCCCGCCCTACCCGGGCCTCTGGCTTCGCCGTGACCCGGGATAGGATAGCCCGGCCCGATCCGGTCCTAGACAGGTGCGATTTCGGGTTCAAGCCCATTCAGGCCGAAGGATTCCTAGACGTAGCTTTCTTAGCGAGGGCGAATAACCGGCGCCCGCGGCCGAAACCCCAGCGTCACGAGCGCCCCAATCGCCCTCCGGCAGTTTTCCGGTTCCAGGTGGATAATGAGGTCGATATCGGCGGTCAAGCGGGCATGCCAGGACAGTCGCCAGGCCGCCAAAGGTGACGTAACGGACCCTCCTAAATGAGCGGTAAGGCCCTCAGAGCTTCATTTCCGGTTGTGTGCCCGCACATGAAGACTGGCTAAGGTTCGCGCCGGCCATGTGGCCGATAGAGCATCGAACGCAGTTCTAGCACATGTCTGGACGACTTGAGGGCTAATCGGTCGGCGGACGCCGTGCTTTTTCCTTCTGGGCAAGGTAGTCGATACCGGAGGCGTAAACGAACTCAAGCGCCGCTTCCAGCCAGGCGAGCCGTTGGGCCGGCGTCGTCTCCTTCGCCCAGCGCAACCGCTGGGCCCTCCGATGCTCCTCATAGGAGGGTTCAAACAGCGGTTCTTCACTCATCAGGAAGCCCCTCCAAGGCGGCAACGTCCTCCAAGTCCTGCGGTCGTCCAACACTTCGCTTCATTTCGATAAGCGACTTCTTGTCGACGAGCTGCACCGTCGTATCGCCAATTCGTCGTTCCACTCGGTTGGTCCAGAGCCTTTCGAAATCCATCGGCTCCTCCATGAAGACGTCGACCTCCATCGGAATGCTAGAGGTTCCAAACAGCGAAAAGACCGTCAGTCCCTTGGATCGCACCCAATCCTCACGTTTGGCCGCATCGGCGAAGTCGAACGGATCGACCGGTGCGCGAGGCCGAAACCCAAGGTCCACAAGGGCCGCGATGGCCCTGCGCCAGTTCTCGGGCTCCAAATGGATCACAAGGTCGATGTCTGCCGTTAACCGTGCGTAACCATGAAGCACCGTCGCCACCCCGCCAACGGTGACGTATCGGACGCCCGCCCGCCACAGCGCCTCAAACACGGGAAGAAACATCAACCTATTCTAGCGGTTTCGGGCACGGCCCAAATTTCAAGTCGCTGCATCCAGTTAACATTGCGCACTTGGCCGAGCTTGCCCCTCAGGATTGTGGGGCGAAGAAACCGAAAGGACTAAGAGGGAGAGCAGCGACATTGATATTTCCTGCTCATCGACTTGATCATTTTAGCCTTTGCAGTTGTCGCCCCCACGATAAACGGCTGAGGTGGGTTCATTGCACCCGCTCCCGATACTGCACCGCCTCCGCCAGATGGGGGCGGGCGACTTCGTCGGCGCCGGCCAGGTCCGCGATGGTGCGGGCGACCTTCAGAATCCGGTCGAAGACGCGGGCGGAGAGGTTCATGCGGGAGGCGGCGTTTTTCATGAACTCCTTGCTCTCCGGGGTCAGGGCGATGCCGTCGCGGATTTCGCGGGGGGTCATTTTGCCGTTGACCCGGTGGTTGCCAAGACGGACATGCTGCCGCGCGCGGGCGGCGATGACGCGCTCGCGGATGGAGGCGCTTGGTTCGCCGGGGCGGGAGTTCATGAGTTCGTCGGGTTTGAGGCGGGGGACTTCGATGTGGAGGTCGATGCGGTCCATCAAGGGGCCGCTGATCTTGGCCGCATACTTGTCGCATACTGCTGGCGACGACACACACTTCTGCTCGGGATAACCCTTGAAGCCGCACGGGCAAGGGTTCATCGCGCCAATGAGGATGCCTTCGGCAGGGAACGTCAGTGTGCTGCTGACCCGGGCCACCGTCACCACCGAGTCTTCCAGGGGTTGGCGCAGCGCCTCGAGCACCCCTCGCTCGAACTCAGGCATCTCGTCTAGGAACAGCACGCCCTTGTGGGCCATGCTGATCTCGCCTGGCTTGGGGTTCTTGCCGCCGCCGACGATGGCGGCGTGGCTGGCGGAATGGTGGGGCGAGCGGAAGGGTCGCTCCCAGATCAGGCCACTGCGACCGCGCTGGCCGTTGGCGCTATAGATGCGGGTGACCTCGATGCTCTCTTCCAGGCTTAGCGGCGGAAGGATGGTGGGCAGGCGCCGGGCAAGCATCGTCTTGCCGCTACCGGGAGGGCCGCACATGAGCACGTTGTGCCCGCCTGCGGCGGCAATCTCCAGAGCGCGCACCACATGACCCTGACCCTTCACGTCGGCATAGTCCACCGCGTACTCGGGAAGGATCGCCTCGGGGGTGATGGTAAACGGCTGGGGGCTGAGGAGGGTCGAGCCGTTGAACAACTCCACCAGATCCAGCAAGCTCTCAATGCCATAGACCTCAAGCCCGGGCGCGACCGCCGCCTCGGGTGCGTTGGCGAGGGGGAGGATGAGGCGCCGGAAACCCCGCTCCGAAGCCATGAGCGCCACGCTCACCGCTCCCTCGATGGGCCGCAACACCCCATCAAGGCCGAGTTCGCCAAGAATCATGGTGCTCGCGAGTTCGGAAATGGGCAACTGCTCGTTGGCGGCAAGGATCGCGGCAGCAATCGGGAGATCGAGGAAGGGTCCTTCCTTCCGGATGTCGCCTGGGGCGAGGTTACAGATGATCCGTTGGAATGGAAAGCCGAGTTGGCAGTTCACCATCGCAGTGTGAACACGCTCCCGGCTCTCTTCCACCGCCTTGTCAGGAAGGCCTACCATGATGAAGTCGTTCTTCATCGGCTGCAAGTCCACCTCCACCACAATAGGCTGGGCCTCGATACCGATGAGGGTGGCCGAATGGGCCTGGGCGACCATAAGTGCTAGGTTACTCCGTTCGAGGCGGCGGGGGCCGAAGTTGTTTTGGGTCCCGCGATCCTGTGGCCGGGGATCATACACAAGATGGCAATTCCCTTTCACGCCCCAACCGGGGGCTTGGCCCTGCGGCGCCTATTCGGGCTTCCGCCCGAGGCGTAAGCCCGGGCTATCCAATCGCGGCCCATCCAGGCCTCGGCGGGTTGGCGGTCCAACGTGCTTGCGGTCGATCCCACTCCCACTTATGCGGGCGTCACGGCCGGAGGAGAACGTGCCCGGTCGCGGGGAGCGAAGCCGACTCCTTCTCACCCGGCTGTTCTCGTGTAGTATGGGGTCCTGCCGAAGGTCCCAAAGACCTACGAGAAGCTTCGTATAATGTCACTTCGGCGGCCAACCAGGCTGGTCGGCAACGAGGGAATCCATCAAATATGAACCGCCTGGAACTGATCACCCGCCGATGTAGTGGCCCCGCAACGGCCAAGTCAGCGGCCCTCGCCGCAGCCCTTTTCTTGGCGGTGATAGCGCGGGCTGACGGCATCCACTACAAGGGTGGACGCTGCGCCACCCCGCCCACCATCGACGGCACGATGCGTGAGGACGAATGGAAGAGCGCGGTCTACTGTGACAAGTTCGTCGATCAAAACTCTGGAGCCCCAGCGGCGGAGCGGACCCAGTTCTGGTTGGAGTACGACCAACAGAACATCTACTTCGCGGCTCGCGCCTGGGAGCCCGCTTCCGAAATTCGAGCGCAGGAATACCGGGTGAATGCCGATCTCAGCAACGACGACAGCATCCAGTTCGCCCTTGATCTTGTCGGCACTTTGTCCGAGATCAATGTCTTCACCGTCAACGCCAAGGGCGGCACTAGCATGCAGATCGCCGGCGGTCGCGCAAACAAGCGTGAATGGCTTGGCGAGTTCAAAGGGCGGGGGCGCGTCACCTCGGACGGCTACGAGGTTGAGGCAGCCATCCCCTGGTCGGTGCTGCCGGTTACCGCGCCGGGCATGAGAACCTTGCGTTTCCTGGTGGCTCGGGCGCATATCGTGACCGGCCTCGGCGACCAGAACGCCTTTACCAACAACAACCAGACTCAAAATGTGCCGTATTGGGAAGGCGTCGAAGTGCCAGAGCCTCGAGTGAAGCACACCCTGAAGCTGCTGCCTTATGCCTACGGCGGTTACGAAAATCAACTTGGACCGATCATCGACGCGGGCATGGATGCCCGCATGCCGGTGACCAAGTCGATTCAGGCGGTAGCATCCATCGAGCCCGATTTCCGCAACATCGCCGACCAGATTCTCTCCCTGGACTTCAGCCGGTTCGCCCGCATCACAAACGAGGTGAGGCCGTTCTTCCTTGAGGGTAGCGACGATTTCAACACCGATCTCCTCACAACCCAGCAGATCCCTCGCTTTGATGTAGGGTTTCGCACGTTCGGCAAGTTCAATGACAAGAGCACCTTTGGGCTGATGGACACCGATTGGTTTGGGCATCAGGAGGATGTCGTCTTCAACTACACCCAGAATATGCGGCTCAACGAGCAAGCAAGGTTTTCGTACACCAGCCAGGAGGCTCCAGGGGACTCGAACCAGGCGGTGCTTGCCCGTTACTCCAACGCCTATGGCCCCTGGGGAGTGTTTCTCCGGGACCAGGCCTCCTTTGACCAACAGCTGGGAACTGGCTTCAACCATTACGCCCAGATCAACTACACCAAGGCGCCATTCTACGCCCAGATCGACGATTCCTGGCTCCAAAAGTCGTTCGACCCCGCCTTGGGTTTTGTCCCCGAGGTCGATCTTCAGGGTCCAACGTTCTTTGCCAACTACTTAAAGCAATATGCGAAGGGGCCCTGGCAGCAGATATACGCTCAGGTGAACGAGGTCGACTTTGACCACACCGATGGTTCGTTCTACCGGAACGACCGCAATTTCTACCTTAATCTCAACAATCGTCCATCAAAGCTCTACTTCGAAACCACGCTGGATTGGCCCGATTTTGAGGGGCAGCACGATCATACGATTGAGGGCGCCCTCCACTACCCCTATAACGATCCCCACCGATACACCACCGCCGGCTTCGTAACCGGCACCGAGGCCTTGCTGCCGTACCACGTGATCAACCTGGGTGAGCAATACCGGATGCTCGGCAACAAACTGGATCTGGGCTTGACGGGCCAGTTGGTGGATTATCAGGGCTACAACGATCAGATCATTTTCACTGCCAACTACGACATGGGCAACGATCGCTCGATTTCGGGCCGAGTGGTCAAACAGGGCAGCCAGGTAGGCGCCTATCTCTCGTTCCAGCGCACCGGCAACCGGGGCCCCGAGTACTTCGTCGTCCTC
>Ga0302320_10021862_pt1 | contig 12670 bp, 17 predicted proteins | sample Bog_T0_3_FD_202130 | JGI IMG/M metagenome (GOLD analysis project Ga0302320, IMG submission 202130) | Peat permafrost microbial communities from Stordalen Mire near Abisko, Sweden - Bog_T0_3 | ecosystem: Environmental > Terrestrial > Soil > Wetlands > Peat | place: Sweden: Abisko, Stordalen Mire...
CCGGACTCGATTGAGTACCATCGTGATATCGACGCGACCTATCTATACAAGTCGGATGGGGTGATGCTTTTTCGCGAGCGCTTTCCCCAAGAAATACAGCATGACTATCAACGGGGAATCGCCCAATCCATTTCGATTCTTGAAACTAATATTTCCTTATTTGAAGAAACCTTACAGGACAGCACCGAATCGCCGCGCGTTCGCGCTATCCGAGCATTCAGTGATTTGGATCTCCACCCCGAAATTGGCAGGGCCACCTCGACGCTTTTTGCGACCGGACACTACGCCAACGCCGTCGAAGACGCGTGCAAGGTTCTCGATATGTTAGTGAAGATGCGTAGCGGGCGGTCCGATATAAGCGGCACCGAGTTGATGCAAACGGCGTTCAGCCCTAAAGCGCCTTTGCTTCGCTTCAACGATCTGGTTTCCGACACCGATCGCAGTGAGCAGCAAGGAATGATGTTCTTATTCGCTGGTGCAATGCTCGCGCTGCGCAATCCACGTGCTCATGAATTGATAAAAGACAATCCCGAACAGGCACTTGAATATATCGGCTTTCTCAGTACCCTGGCCAAAGCTCTAGATCGTGCAAAACGTTGACGACCACCGATGCGAGTCTTTCTGTCGCTTTCATTACTGCTATCCACGACGGCTATTGCCGATACGAATCTGTGCGAAGGCTCCGTGGGCGATAGAAACGTTACATCGAGTATCTGCCGGAAGAGCCGCTGAAATGACTTAATCCTTCCAAAAGGATTTGAATCTTTCCGGGCTGAGCTCCGTGTATCGAACGGTGTATGTGATGTTCCGATGCCCAAGATACTGTTGGATAGATCTGGTGTCGTGCCCGTCGTTGGCGAGCTTGTAGCCGGCCGAGTGCCTGAGCATGTGCGGATGGATAGGGAAGGGCAGTTCCGCGAGCTCGCCGGCGCGAGCGATCAACTTCCTGACCGTCGCCGGCGTCATCGGTCCACCGCGCTCGGTCACAAACAAATAGGGCGTATCCGGATAGTCGCGCCGGAGCTCGCGCAGCGCCCGGAGTTCGGGCCCTCGAATCGGATGCGTCGAGGCCAGGCCGTTCTTCAAACGCGCGACGTGCACCAGGCCGGTCTTGAGATCGATCTGTTCCCAACGCATCGTGACGAGCTCCGAGACCCGCAGCCCATGCCGGTAGGCTAAGAGAATGAGCGTCCGATCGCGCGCACCGTGGCGACCCACCTTGCTCGAGGCCTGCAGCACCTTATCGACCTCCGCCGGCGTCAGGTACTCGCGGGTGCGCCGATCAAGATTAGAGGTTCGGCGTGGGGGGATAGAAGGAGAGGGGGCCCCTTGCGATCGCCGCTTATAGGGCTTCCCAGTGCGCCGGCGCAGCCGGACTTTCCCATTTTCGAGTGTTGGTGAGAATTTCGCCGCTGCTGCTTTTCTCGAGGCCTTCGCCATGCCTCGAAGTCTAACACTCCCATTTATGGATCTTTATGGGAATGTTTTTTTCTCCAACAGCCTATCCCTTCGCTGTCGATTTTGGTGGCTCGGAAGTATTGTTCTCTGTTTTCCACACGTGCCTACTGCTTTTTGATTTCGACCTTTTTCGTAGCACCAAGAGTGCCATTTGCCTCATTCATCGTAGTGGCGCTGGTCAAATGATACGGTCCCCAAAGGTAATCACTCATAAAAAATCGGATAGTCTGTCCGTCAAACTGCAAGTTTTTAAAACCATTGCATATGATTAGAAAACAACCAGCGATTCCTTTGATCTTGAGATCGCCGTTACTTCCGCGATATATAGTCCACGATGGCCCGGAGATACTAGTCCAAGTGCCTACATACAACGCTTTGATCTCATCCTGCGACATCTCATCTGTCGAAAACTCACTTGTTAGTTTGTCCCTCGCGGCAGCCGCTTTGAGACCTTCTGCACTTCCAGCGCCTAGCACAGCCGCACGGTTGAAATATTCGATGGCGTCCTTCCTATGTTTCTCATGTTCCAGGCAGTCACCGAGATAATAGTTTGCTGGTGCATTAGCAGGGTCGATAGTCAGGCCTTTCTCAAACCCCAACGCCGCGGCATCAAAATTGCCAGATTGCCAAAGACCAAAAGCCGTTGCGAACACTTGCCGAGCCGCGAGCTGCTTATCGGGCGTTAAAGCCGCCGACTGCGCTAACAAATCGGAATATTGTCCTGTCGCCGGCGTCGGAGCGTGATCCGGTGAAGATGGCGAGACCGGCTGCGACAAAACGCCCTGCGCATTAAACATTAGTACGCATATCAAAACTGCACGTGGCCTTAGCGGCAAGGTCCACGTTGTCGTAGACCGCTCTCGCGTCATCATTGTGTGGCAGCCACCTTAGTTATAACTACTGGATAGCCGTCTTTGCTCCCCTCCATCTTAGAAGCATTAGAAAGCTGAAGATTATACGTGGAAGCTATACCGTTTCCGTGAAGTTCAAATTGGATCTTAGGACCGCTTATAGACAAATTCTGATAATGCGCACAACCAAAATAACAAGGCCCAGTACCTTTGATGGCGATCTTCCCATCCTGGTCACGATATATCGTGAATCTTGAGCTTTTCATTGCCATTGGGTAGCTAGGATCCTTCCAGGTTCCGATTGCCCACTCAAGGATCTCCTCTGGCAGCAGTTCATCAACGGACGGCTCTTTGGCTAACTGCTCCAAAGCTGTCTCCGCCTTAAACGCCTCTGGGCTTTGTCCACCAAAAGCCACCGCCCGAGCAAAAAACGCTTGGGCCTCTTTGCGTTGTTTGCTTCGACGAAGACAATCTCCAAGGTAGTAATTTGCCTGCGGATTCGCCGGATCAATATCTAGGCCTCGTTTAAAGGCCCTCGATGCGGCATCGAAGTCTCCCGATTGCCATAACGAAAATCCAGTAGCGAAAAGAGCGCTCGCACTGTCCCGCTGCTCCGAGCTCAATGCGGCGGACCGCGTTCTTAACTGGTCGTTGACTTCAGACACCGGTGCAGCGGGTGTTGCCCCTGGGAGCACGGTCTGCGAACAAACAATGATTGGGTAAACGCCCAGAGCACAAAATGTTAGAAGCAATGTATTCAATAACATGTGCCTATTTTTAATAGGTCTGCGGGGATCGCGACGACATTTTATGGGCGACATTACTTTTTATCTGCGGCGATTGGGTTGCCATTAACGTCGCCGGACAACCTTTTAGTGCTGATTAACTGTAGATTGTAGGAAAGCGAAACTATGGTCTCCCGAAAGTGGATTTTGCTTCCGTCCACAACTAAATCCTTAAAATGATCGCATGGTGGGATCGGAAAGCAGTTAGTACTTCCACTTACCTTGAGAGCCCCGGAGCTTTCCTTCGCAATCGTAAATTTCGTAGAGCGACCTTCAAATTGCCAAGTACCGATGAGCGATTCCTCAATCTCCGAGGAGGATATTTCCTCGAAGGGTACCGGCTTAGCCATCTCCTCCAGTGCCGTTGCCGCTTTGAAAGCTTCCGGACTTGTTCCCCCCAACGCAGACGCGCGGCTGAAAAAGGTTTTGGCTTCTTCACGCTGTTTGCTTCGCAGGAGGCAATCACCAAGATAGTAGTTCGCTGAAGCGTTGGCCGGATCTATATCGAGTCCCTGCTTGAATGCTTTTACCGCGGACACAAAATCCCCGGATTGCCATAAAGAAAACCCTGTCGTAAATAGCGCCTGCGCATTTGCCTTTTGTTCGGCATTTAAACCTGCCGACTTCGATCTCAGTTCGCTATAGGCATCAGAAGTCGGGGCTGTTGGTATGGCGCCTGAAAGATTAGGTGCCTGCGCCCGAGCGGGAAGCGCGATAAATGGTCCCAGGAAACACGCGAAAATCAATAGAGCCCCTGAATGTTGAAGGCGAGAAGCCTCTAGATTCCGGACGAGGCACTTACGTGGAAATATTTTTCCTATCCAGGTGTAGTCACAGATCGACATATTATTGAGTCGTGAGAAGTTGCATCTGGCTTTGAAGATCATTAATTTGGAGTTGCAACCGCTGTGCCTCTTGGCGCTTCTGCATGGCGAGTATTTGAGTGGCTCCGCCGACACCAGCACCGTAGCAACGTGCTCCAGCGGGCAGATTTGTACACTGTTGCTGCGATAATTGGGCTTCAGCATCAAAATTCTGGGCGGCTTCTTGATCGGCCTCCTGTTCTTCCCGAAGATCATTAATCTGAGATTGAATGTCGGCCAGCTGTTTGCGTTTCGCTTCTCGTTCGGCTGTTACGGCTTGTGCTCTGTCGGCGACGAGCTGGGACTGTTGCTGACCGCGCGCAGCGGTCTCGCGCATTTTCAGTTGCGCTGCTGCTGCGAGCTGCGCAACTGATTGTGATCCTTGCCCAGGGGCTCTCTGCGCGGGTCCTAAAGAGATCAATATAGCCTTGCTTGTCGGTTTGTCTAATGTAACGGTCGAATGCCATGCCGATTTCCCGTCTCGAGTTATGGCCGTCACAATGTGGTCGCCTAAGGCGGCCTTCAGTACAACGGGCGCATCGGGAAAAACGTCAACGGTCTGACCATCATCCACTTTGACAGAGCACGCAATATCCGAAGCAATCACGAGACGTGGGCCGCTGATAGGTCCACGAGAGTTGGCGGCCGAACTGTGATGTGACGTGACGAGTTCCGATCCGGAACCTGACTCCCCTGCTGCCGATGTTGTGGTTGTACCACCCGGCGACGTAATCCCCACACTGCTCGCCGTTGCAAACGGATTGTTGATATTCGAGGCAGGTGCACTAACAGTGCCAAATGGGTTAGCGGTATTGGAGCGCACAGCATCGTCAGCCTTTTTTGATGCGATCGCGGCCTGAGACGCTGCGCGATCGGCATTTTGCCGTTGAATCTGCGCCGCCTGTTCCGCCTGCTGTTCAGCTGTCTGCTGTTGTTGCAGGATCGGCAGCATGTTGTTAATAGTGGATACGCTATTGGTCTGAGCTGAAACAGGCAGACAGAACAGAAGGCACCCCGTCGCTAATAAAGCTAATTTCAACTGGAACACTGGAAACTCCTCGGGGATTCTTCTCTCCACGACAGAAACTGCTACTGGCAGGAGTAAACGCGGTATTGATATCCCGATGCATCCGTAGCGACCACAGTGGATTTGCAGTCCTTTGGAACTGGCGGGAGCACCAGTGTCGGAAGCCCGGGTGTGGAGGGCACGGGGCGCGTTAAACCTGCGGGTGGCGATGAGGGGATTCCCACGGTTGTAGGAGAACGCTGGATCGACGAGTCATCTGCGTGCTGTGGATTGAGAGCCGGGCGTGCCTCGATATCCGATCGCGCTAAACGCAATTGGCTCAGAATCACGTCAATCTTGGTGGAACACCCCCCTAATCGCGGGAAAATAGAATCGGATATCGCCATTCCATTTCCGAGTGCGGCTGTGGTGTTCGTCGTGGTCGCAACCTGAACCACGCCCTTGGCGTCAAGAGCGGTCTCTATTGCGTTTTGGAGTGGAAGCACATCTTCAATCAATTCTTTGAGAGTCGTCAGCCTCTGAGACCACTCATCCAAATATGCTTCTGCAGCTGGGAATGTCGAAGTATCAAAACTATTGACCCCCGATTCGGTTAACCAGTTGTTAGCTGTTTTCTGGGCGAGGGTCGCGAGCACTGACGACTCTTTGGTTACAAAATCTCGTATCCGCTCGATGCTCTCGTCTGCGGGAACTTCGCCAGACGCGTAAGCGCCATTAGCAGCGTTCACACCATCAAGTATTGAAGATATGTTTCCCGTAGCACCATGAGCCGCCTTTAAGGCAACCCAAATTGTTTTGGACTCGTCCACATGCTCCAAGAGCACCGATAGAACTTTTTCCGCGTCAGAAGCAACATCAACTGAATCTGTTGTCTGGGCACGTGATGGCATGTCCAGCCTGAATATTAGGCATAGAAATGTGATCGCAGATAAGCCTTTTATCCCTTTGGACATGCCCGCAGGCCTCCCATATTTTATATTATAGGCTACTCCTGGAATTGCACCTGAACAACGCTCGTAAAGCGCTCGAATTAATACCCATCCAGGATCATGTAATTCTCGCCCCCCTTGGCGAAGGTTCCCATGCCCATATTGACCTTGGCGCACTTGCGCCTGTCATTCCCGCACACGTTGAATTTTATCTTCCCACCCTTCTGCACGAGCTCATCCACGGCGCTCTTGAGGGGAGCGATCTGCGCCTCGAGCGCCGCCTTTTGTTCCCGGAGCTCGGTGAGCTCCTGGCGTTGCCAGGACACGGCCACCCACACGGCGAGCATTAAGGTCGCACAACCCGTGCCGACCAGCGCGAGGTACTGCCAGGTCACCCAGGCCGCAGCCCGTCGGAATTTTGATTCGACTTGGGCGGCGCTCGCCGCTATTTGGTTTAAGTGTTTGACCGTCGGCGCCGCGGCCCCGGCGACGAGCTCGGCGACCGCCTGGGCGGCGGCCACACTCGCCCCGTGAGTCGCGGCCGAATGGATCTCATCGACGAGGGTGCGCAAGGCCGCGCGCGTCGCCTCGAGCGCGTGCGCCGCGATCTCTAAACTTTTTTGTTGCTGCTCGACGGTCTCGAGTAGCCCGTAGATTTTCCGCTCGGTGTCCATCTAGCGCTCCATGCCATGATCCCGATCCTTTTTACGCGAGTGGTCGGGGGAGTTCTCGGGCGAGCGATCATCGCCAGGCTCCCGGCCCCGGCTCCGCTTGTGTTCCTTTGCGGCCCGCTCGAGCTCCTGCTGCCGGGCGAGCTCGGCCGCCTTCTGCTGCGCGTAGCGATCGCGCCCTGCTTCGAGCGCTTGGGCACGTTCGGCCTCTTGGGCTCGGTGACGCTCGTACTCCGCCCGAAACTCCGCCTTCCCCGCTTGGATCTCCTCCCGCGTGAGCACCGGCCGAAACCGCTCCTGCAGCCACTCTTTCACCCGCTCAAACGCATTCGCCAAACGCTTCTGCAAGGCTCGTCCCTGCTCGACCAGGCGCGTGAAAAGCGGAAGCTGCCGAGGCGCTGCCGCCTCAAGCGCCGCCTCCCGTCGCTCCACCCGCCGCGCGGCCGCCGCTGCGGTGCGCTCGATTTGCGCGCGCCGGTCGGCCTCGACCGCTCGCTCGAGCTCCGCTCGATCCTCCGCATGGGCCTCCGCCGCTAACGGCGCGAGCTCCCGCCGTTCACGCACGGCCACCCGCTCGGCGACTTCGTGCGCCCGCTCAAGCTGCCGCGCCTCGTGGAGCACCGCCTCGCGCCTCGCTTCCCGCGCGGCGATCTGCTCGCGCTGCCGCTCCCCGACTCGGGATACCTCCCCCCGCGCCTCGATCCCGGCGACCGCCGGCCCCTGATGCACCCCCGGCTCGCGCTCGTGGATCCCCTGCTCCGCCAAACTCCGATGATCCACGCGTGCCGCGATCCCGCGCGCCTCCAGCGCCAAGTTCTGCACTTCACCCCAGCGCGCACGGATGTCGCGATAGGTCTGCGCGGCTTCGGTCTTGTTCGCGCCGTAGCTGCGTTTCAGCGCCCCGCCCTTCTCAGGGCTCTTGCGATTCGCGCGCTTGAAATATTGCTCTTCGCTCCGCTCGATGCCATCCTGGATGCGATCGGAAAACATCACGTGCACGTGCGGCTGCTCGCCCCCATCACGTGCTTGATCGGCATGCAGTGCCCACTGATACGCGTGCTTGCCGCCGAGCTCACTCTCGATGAAGCGCTGAACGAGTGCGATCTGATGATCCCGCTCGAGCTCGCGGGGCAGAGCGAGCTCGAACTCCCGATACGTATTGCCGTTCTCGCGCTCGAACGCATCCGCGGCGCGCCAGAACGCCGCCGGATCCTCGCGCGCCCAGGCCGGCATGTTGCCGACGCCCCGCGCTTCCACCGCACCATACCGCTCTTCATCCGCAAAGCGGCCCTCGCGCGCGATGTACGCGGCGTGATCAGCGGCGGCACCCTTCGCTCCCGTCTTGATGCTGCAGTGATAGTGCGCCACGGGCGACTACGCGTGACGCACGAGCGCGAGGCTCGCGGCGCGCGTAGCACCAGCGATCCGAGCGCGAAACGAACCTACAAGCAAAGCCAAGCCGCGCGCTCTCTTCTCTTCTTCGCCTCCTCTCTTTTCCCGCACGTTTCTGGGGGCTTCCCCCAGAAACATAAAGTGCGCCTCCCTGAAAGGGAGGTCTTGGATCGCTCCGCTCATGCTCAGCATCTTACTTCGCGCTCGCAGCTAGCGTCTAGCTATCCGGAGCGCTATGCTCACCCGCTCATAATTCCAATCCGGGGATCGCTCTCATGCCCACCAAAGAGACCCTGCGCGAGAAATTAGCCGCCATCGACAAACGCAAGGCCGAACAGCTCGCCGCCTTGGCTGCGCAGCGTAAACGCCTGAAGGCCTCGCTCGCCAAGCTCGAGAAACCGAGTAAGGCCGAGCGTCGATTGGATGCCCGACGCAAGATTCTCGTGGGGTCGTTTCTCTTGGATCGCATGAGCGCCTCGGGGAAATCCCCGCAAGAGCTCGAGATCGACGGCGTGCGCTTTTGGGACTGGCTGGTGCGTGAGGGCGATCGGGCGGTATTTGGTTTCCCTCCCAAAGCCGGGTGCGCAGGGGTCAAACGGTCAATGACAGCCGGCGCGGGTGCGCGCTCTTCCGCTCCATCCAGCGGCGCTGCTACGGAAAGGACACCCGGGGACACCGCCGCGATCGCGACGATCGACGCGGCCTAGGCCTCGAACCAAAAAAGCCCACTGAGCCGACTTGGCCTGCGAGAGCTTGCGATCGAGCTCGAGCGCGCGCTCGCGAAAGATCGCGATCGCCTCCTCGCTCGTGATCTCCCCGCGGGCCACCTGGGCATGCACCGCCTCGGCCTCCGGCGTCGGCACATAACCCTCCTGCATCCAACTCGCGACGATGTTTTCGGTATCGCGTGCCTTCTCGGCTGGGGTTCGGGTGTCTTTGGGAGCTCCTGCCATGGGAGCTATGGTACTGCCTACCCAAAGTTCGGCAGCCGAACTATCTCGCCGAGGCCGCTAGGAAGCTCCACACGCCGAGATCTCACCTGCCCATGAACCGAACCCTTTCGGGATTCGAGATCTCCGCCCTGCCCTCTTCTCCGGCGGCTGACGGCGTCAATTCGAAGTGAATCGCCCACCGTGCAGGCCTCGCCGATTTCCGGACAATTTTCTTTTGGCAAACCGGATTTTGGCGACCCGGATGGGTCGCACCGAAAATTGCGCGCGTAGCGCGCTCCATTTGGGGGTATGCCGGGTGGGTTGGGGATCGCGGTAGCGATCGAGCCGGCAGGGGGCGATAGCCCCCTAAGAGGCGGTGCTGGAGATTGGCCACGCCGAGTTGTCTACAGGGTGTGGTGTTTAGCTATAGGAGACCTATAGGTTCTTAACTATAGGATTGCGTGACAAAGTGCCCGTGCGTTCAGGTCCCAAAGCGTGACAAAGTGCCCGTGACTAGCGTGACAAAGTGCCCGTGGATAAGTCACTGAATCCTCGATGTTACACACACCCAGGTTTCTTGGGTTTAGGAACGAACCATCGGTAATAAGCGATGCGCTACCGGCGGCCGGCTGTGCTGCAGCTGCATGCCCCCCGCATTTAGATCAAATTTAGCTTCCGGATAAACCGCTTTCACCTGCTTCAAGGTGCGCACAAAGACGCGGCGAAATTCCCGAATCTGGGCATACCCGTTACCGAATTGCTCCCACAACGAGACCCATGGAACGAGCACCGTCTTGCCCTCCTCCACGCGGTGCAGTCGCTGCGCCAGCCAGGTGTAAATATCGAGCGCCATCGCACTATGCGAGAGCCGCGCGATCGCGGTCTCGTTGAGAGGCACGGCGTGCTTCATCAGGCTTTCAAAGTAGCGCTGTGAAAACTGCACCGTCGTCGGCCACAAAACCCGCTGTTGCGGGTCCCGCGAGGTCCATAAATCAAATCCTTCAATGACGGACCCTTTGAGGGTTACTGCCCTGCCCTCACCCAGCACCGTACCGATGCGAAAATCGGCCGCGGACAATCGCGTCAGTTGATCCTTCACCGTGCGGATGGTGCGCCCCCCGGAATCCAATCCCAGGGTGCGTTTGACGAACGCCGTTAAGCTGTCTTCGAGTTCGATCAGGGGCGATTGGGTGCGCAAAGCCTCGGCGTTTAAGTGATAAAGCACCAGGCGCGGCTTGGGCCCAAAGGGCAATCCGACATCGATGAAGCGCCGTGTATCCGGATGGAACGCTTGGCCGGCGGCGAGCAGAAGATTGACGAGCCCGTTAGCGCGTTCCCACTTTCGGACCTCATCGCCCGGATCTCGAAATGGCAGACACGTTTGGCACAGCACCGAGTGCTGATACAGGATGGCTTCATCGGCACTAGGAGCCGGCAACTCGAAGAGGCGTCGCTTCTGTGGGCTCAAGGGCTTAAGGTCGTCGGGAACAAGTTCCAGCACCGGCCGCAGTCCACTATCCCTGCCCTTTTTTGTTTTATCGCCCACCGCTTTTCCTTCCCTCTGCGCGTAACACCCTAGATATACGCGTATACACTGCTACTCTTATACGGCGCGAATAGTCGGTAATCCGGCGATTTCGGGCTTGCCGCGCTTGGCAAACACCGTGTTGATGCCCTCCGCCAGTAATGCTTGCACCGTGGTCCCTTCTTCCGCCGCGATGATGCGTAAGGCCCTCTGGACCTCGGAGGCAAAATGACCGCCCACCAGGACTCTCCCCGACCGCGACCCGGCACTTCCCGCCCGCGGGCCACTTACCTCAGGGGGAGCAACGAGCGCGGCAGCAGCGCGCCGCGTCTGGTTAAGCCCTTGCGCGAGTGGGTTGGGTTTCGGCATGTTCCCGGCTCCTGATAATTTGGTTAACTGTATACTCGTATAACTGTAGCGCCTCGATTGCAGCCTTGCCACGCGGCTCATGCTCCGCGGCAACCTTGCCGACATTTCCGGCGTGTCGGTGCGCAGCCCGCAAATAAAGCACGATAGGGCAAACATCGAATCCCTGAGCTTTCACGTGCTCAAGGGCGTCTCGAGCCTCGGTCCCTTGCACCGCGGCCTTATTGACCACTACCAATGCGGGTGCCGTGCCGGCGATTTTCAATAGGTCCGCAAGCTTCGGCAGCGTCTCGAGGGTGAACAAGTGGGGTTCAACGGGGGCCAAGACCAAGTCAGCACGACGAGCTGCCTCGGTAGCGTCCGCACTCGAGTGGGGTGGCGTGTCGATCACAATAAAGTCGACGCCTTGAAGCCGCGCCTGCTCGATCGCTGCGCCCAACCTCGCCGCGTGCGTGGGGACCACCCAAGGCATTTCAGCTTCGCGTCGATCGGTCCACTTAGAGGCGGTCGATTGGGGATCGGTATCGAGCACCGCGACCTTCCGTCCAGCCTGGACGGCTGCAACGGCCAAGGTCAGGGTGAGGGTGGTTTTGCCAACACCGCCTTTTTCCGCCACGACAGCCACAATAAGAGGCGCTGTAGCCATGTATACACCTATAGTTGTCTACTAGACGAATCGTATACACGTACAGTAATATGTCAAGCGCCAGGTCTTTGAGATTTGACCGGGCGCGACAACTAGGAAAGGACGATGGCAGATCTTGATTGGTCACAGTGTCACGCGGTTGAAAGCATTCCCGGCAAGGTAAGCGGCGCGTGGGTGTTGAAGGGCACCAGAATGCCGGTGTCCGCGATCTTCGAAAACCTCGAAGCGGGCGCCAATATCGACGACATCATGAAATGGTACGAGGGCCTCGATCGAGAACAGGTCAAGGCCGTGATTGAATTTGCCGTCCGTAGCCTCGATCGACGTCCGGAGCACGCTGCCTAGATGCGGGTTCTTTTCGATCAAGCCACGCCGCTACCGCTCCGCGCCTACCTCGATCAACATGAAGTCCGCACCGCGTCTCAGCAGGGGTGGGCTACATTCAAGAATGGCGATCTGCTGACGGCCGCGGAAGGGGCCGGCTTTGAGGTCTTGCTGACCACGGACAAGAATTTACGCTATCAGCAAAATCTCGAAGGCCGCAAAATCGCCGTTGTGGTCCTTGGTCGCCAGCAATGGCCTCAGGTACGCCGCTATGTTGAACGCGTCATCGAGGCGATCAATGCCGCTGCACCGGGAAGCTATGTTGAGATCGAGATACCGTCAGAGTAGGGCAGGGCATGCTTAACAAACTTACTCGTCCACATGAAGAAGCGGTGATCGAACGTTTCCGAAAGGATCCTGATTTCGCCGCCGAATATCTCCACGCCATTCTCAAGGACGGTGATGAGGGGGAGATCCTGCAGACGCTCCCGCGCCTATTATCAAGGCGATGGGATGCGCCCGAGTGCTAATTTTTCCAGAAGTAACACGCAATCTATGTGTAGTCGCTGAACTATGGCACGACGACCCGCGGCGCCCCCGACACGCAAACCGGCCAATCTTTCCCCCGAACAGATTCGGGCCGCAATTCCCAAGCTCAAGCGCAGAATCGAAGAGTTAAAAACCTTCGACGTCGGCACGATACAAGCTCATGACGATCCACGCATAGTTGCTCTACAACAGAAAATACAAGCAACGTTGATTGAAATATTTGGACCGGACTCGATTGAGTACCATCGTGATATCGACGCGACCTATCTATACAAGTCGGATGGGGTGATGCTTTTTCGCGAGCGCTTTCCCCAAGAAATACAGCATGACTATCAACGGGGAATCGCCCAAT
>Ga0302320_10021863_pt1 | contig 12669 bp, 12 predicted proteins | sample Bog_T0_3_FD_202130 | JGI IMG/M metagenome (GOLD analysis project Ga0302320, IMG submission 202130) | Peat permafrost microbial communities from Stordalen Mire near Abisko, Sweden - Bog_T0_3 | ecosystem: Environmental > Terrestrial > Soil > Wetlands > Peat | place: Sweden: Abisko, Stordalen Mire...
GGTCGACGGTGATGGTGCCGGACGCGGCATAGGCCGGCAGGGTCGAGAGCGTATCGGATTTCACATCGCGTCCGCCGACGAAAAAACTGCCCTGGCGGGCGATGGTGAGCGGACCGGGGTCGGGGCGCGGCGTCTGCGCGGCGACGGAAACCGCGATCGAGCAAAGGCCGGCGGCAAGCAGCAGTGCGCGCATGGTGAGTTCCTTCCACGCCGCGGGATTGGCGCCGTCCGCGCCATCCGCGGTCAATTCGTCTTCTTGTCTGCGGGAACTAGTATCATCCCGGATTTCCCCGGTCGATATCCGATTGCGCGGCTCGAAGCGCGCGTCAGCGGCGAGCGCCGAAGCCCAACGGCGAAGCGCCGGGCAGCACGAGCGAGTTGACGTCGCCCGACTGTTGGGTGACGCCGACACCGAGCGACAGGCTGAGATTCGAAGCCGGCTGGAATTCGATGCCCGCATGCGCGCTATAGCCGGGCAATGTGCCGGATACGTTGTCGAAGGGCGCAAAGGGATTTCCGATGCCGGTGTTATATTTCAAGGTGTCGAAACCGGCATAGACCGTGACGGGCAATCCGCCCGAATTGCGGAAGTTGTAACCGAACTGCACGCCTTCGTAGCGGAGACTGCCGAACGCGGAATCCTGGGTGATGCCGTTCATGCTCAGGCCCACGCCGCCTTCGCCGCCGACAAACCAGCCGTTCGAAAAATTGTAGCGCGGATAGGAGAAGCCGCCGCCTCTGATGTCGCTGCCGTTAAAGCCCGGAAAGTTGCCGTAGGTATTCGAACCCTGGCCGACGGCATTGCCACCGAATCCGATCGGCCAGCCCGGGATCCAGTAGCTTACAGGCGCGGCTTGCGCATGGGCCGTTCGCTCGCCCAGACAGAGCGCTGCCAATACCAATGCGAGACCACAGCTGCGTGCGAAAACTGACATCAGTGCTACCGTCGAGTGTGCTGAAACTATACGCCCCGGACAAGGGGAACGCCAGTACTGCGCCCCTCGACTCAGCAGCCCAGGCGGTCGGCGATGCCGCCGAAATCCCTGGCCACGATATCCCAATCGCCCTTGGCCTCGAAATCGTGTTTCTGCAATGGGCCGTATTCGGTCGGGCGCGCGACGAAGGCGGTTTTCAATCCGAGCTTCTGTGCCGCCCTCAAATCGTGGTTGTGCGCGGCCACCATCATCACCTCGCCCGGCGCCAGGCACAGTACGCGCGCGGCGCCGAGATAGCTTTCCGGGTCGGGCTTGTAATGCTCGAACAATTCCGCCGACAGGATCAGGTCCCAGGGCAATCCAGCGAATTTGGCCATGTTGGTCAGCAGCGCGACATTGCCGTTGGAAAGCGGCGAGATGATGTATTTCGTCTTGAGCCGCGTCAGGCCGGCGACGCTGTCGGCCCACGGATGGAGGCGGTGCCAGCCGCTGGTGAGATATTGCAGGTCGGCTTCGGTCAGGCCTTCGATCGCCAACTGCGCCACCAGTTTTTCCAGCGACTGCCGGTGCAGTTTGTCCAGGATCATGTAGCCGCGTTCGGGGTGCTTGCGCACGTCGTCCATCGACGCGGTATAGACCGCGCGCCAGCCGTCGACCAACGCGGTCCAGTCGGCCTTGATGCCGCGCGTCGCGCTCCATTGGGTGAAATCCGCGATCAGGCTGCTGCGCCAGTCGACCACGGTGCCGAACACGTCGAACACCAGCGCCTTCACCGTCGAAACGTCAGACATGTGCACTCCCTCTTCTTCTGTCATTCCGGGGCGATGCGCAGCATCGAACCCGGAATCTCGATATTGCAACCTCTGGATTCAATCTCTGGATTCCGGGTTCGCTCGTTTCACGAGCGCCCGGAATGACGGGGCTGCTGTTCAAAGCTTCTTGCGATACTGCACGAAACCCGGCCGATCGGCGACCTGATCATAGAGTTTTTGCGCGGTCTCGTTGCTCTCGTGCGTGGTCCAGTACAGCCGGCTGGCGCCAGCATCGCGGGCAACTTTTTCGACCGCCGCGATCAGGGCACGCCCTGCCCCGCTGCCGCGCACCGCAGGGTCGACGAACAGATCCTCGAGATAGCAGTAGCATGTCGCCGACCAGGTCGAGCGGTGCAGCAGATAATGCGCAAGACCGATCAATCGGCCGTCGCGCTCGGCCACCACGGCGCCGAGCGCTTCGAGCGGATCGAAGAACCGCTGCCAGGTCGCGTCCGTGACCTCCGAGGCGAGGCTGGCGCGGTAGAAGGTCAGGTAGCCCTGCCACAGCGGCTCCCACGCCGCGCGATCGGCCGGGCGCAGGGGTCTGACGGTGACTTCGCCCGCCATGCCGGCGTCCTCAATCGAGGTGGAATTTTTCGAGCTGGCGATGTTCGGCCTTGATGTAACGCACCGTGCCGGTGACCGAGCGCATCACCACGGTCTCCGTCTCGATCACGTCCTTGCGGAACTTGACGCCGGACAGCAGCGAGCCGGTGGTGACCCCGGTCGCGGCGAACAGGCAATCGCCCCGCACCATGTCCTCGATGCCGTAGATCATGCGCGGATCGGTGACGCCCATCTTGGCCGCGCGCGCACGGTTCTCTTCGGTGTCGAGGATCAGCCGGCACTGCATCTGGCCGCCAATGCAACGCAGCGCCGCTGCCGCCAGCACGCCTTCGGGCGCGCCGCCGGTGCCGATATACATGTCGACCCCGGTATTATCAGGGTCGGCGCAATGGATGACGCCGGCGACGTCGCCGTCGGTGATCAGGCGGACCGCGGCCCCGGTCGAGCGCACGCCCAGAATGATGTCGGAATGGCGCGGCCGATCGAGCACCAGCACGGTGATCGCGGAAGCCTCGACGCCCTTGGCCTTGGCCAGCCTGCGGACATTGTCGGCCGGCGAGGCATCGAGTTCGACCACGCCCTTGGCGTAACCCGGGCCGACCGCGATCTTCTGCATGTAGACGTCGGGCGCGTGCAGCAGCGTGCCGCCGTCCGCCATTGCCATGGTCGCGATCGCGCCCGGCATGTTCTTGGCGCACAGCGTCGTACCCTCGAGCGGATCGACGGCAATGTCGACCTGCGGGCCCGCATTCATCCCGACCTTCTCGCCGATGAAGAGCATCGGCGCCTCGTCGCGCTCGCCCTCGCCGATCACGATGGTGCCTTCAATCGGCAGCTTGTTGAGTTCGCGCCGCATGGCGTCGACCGCGGCCTGATCTGCGGCCTTTTCGTTGCCGTGGCCGCGCAGGCGCGCCGCCGACACCGCCGCGCGCTCCGTCACCCGCACGAGTTCGAGCGTGAGGATGCGCTCCAGCAACAACTGCGGGGGAACGGAAATATGCGTCGACATCGGCAAACTCCTTGAAACTTCAGCGCGGTTTGATCTGCCCGCCATCAATTGTTGGTGCGTGATCCCTTTTCAGGTCACGCGGCTAGTTCTTTTCGATCCGTATCACCTGCGGCCGGCCGGAGATCACCTTGTCGCGCTGCACCGCCTGCAGTGCGCGGTAGACCGCGTCCTCGCTGGTGGCGTAGGTGATCAGGATTACCGGCACCGGCGAAGCTTTCCCTTTCGCGCCCGTCGCGTCAACGCCATCAGGGTGGCGCTGCACGATCGATTCGATCGAAATCTTCTGCTCGGCGAGGCGGGTGGCGATGGTGGCGGCGGTGCCGGCCAGATCGCGCGCCATCAGGCGGATATAATAGCCGCCTTCATGGCGCTCCATCGGCGCCTTTTTGGTGTCGCGCAGCTTGTCCACCGGACGGCCGAACGGCCGGGCGCGGATGCCGCGCGCGACGTCGGCGATGTCGGCGACCACGGCCGATGCCGTCGCCGCACCTCCGGCGCCGGGGCCGACCAGCGTGATCGGCGGAATGCCGTCACCGTCGATGGTCACCGCGTTGGTGACACCCATCACCTGCGCGATCGAGGAGGATTTCGGCACCATGGTCGGATGCACCCGTTGTTCGATGCCCTTGGCGGTGCGCACAGCGACCCCGAGCAGTTTTACGCGGTAACCAAGCTGCTCGGCGGCGCGCAGATCTTCAGGTGCGATCGACGAGATGCCTTCGACATAGACCGCGCTCTGCGCCACCTTGGTGCCGAAGGCGAGGCTGGCCAGGATCGCGAGCTTCTGCGCAGTGTCATGGCCGTCGACGTCGAAGGACGGGTTGGCCTCGGCGTAACCGAGCCGTTGCGCATCCTTCAGGCATTCGGCGAACGACAGGCCTTCCTGCTCCATCCGCGTCAGGATGTAATTGCAGGTGCCGTTGAGGATGCCGTAGACGCGGTTGATGTCGGTGCCCGCCAGCCCCTCGCGCAGGGTCTTGATCACCGGAATCGCGGCACCGACGGCCGCCTCGAAATTCAGCGCCCCGCCATGCTTTTCGGCCAATTTCGCCAGCCGCAAGCCATGCTTGGCGATCAGCGCCTTGTTGGCGGTGACCACCGACTTACCGGACTTCAGCGCCGCCTCGATCGCCGACAGCGCCGGCTCGCCGGAACCGCCCATCAATTCGACGAAGCAATCGATGCCGGGATCGCTCGCCAGCGCCAGCGGGTTCTTCGCCCAGTCGATGCCGCGCAGGTCGAGACCGCGCTTCTTTACCTTCGAGCGCGCGGTGACGGCGACGACGCGCACGCCTCTGCCGCAGCGCGCCGACAGCGTGCGGCCCTGCTGCTCGATCAGGCGGACCACTTCGGCGCCAACGGTGCCGAGCCCCGCAATACCCACCTTCAGGGGTGCGACCATGACGAGAAAGACCTGCCGGAAAGACGATGAATGGGAAGGACCTGATCCGAGAACCGTCTCCATCCCCGGGTCACCCCCGGGGACATGCTTTTCGGGATCATGCCTACCGCCGGTTGGCGAGAGGAACCACGTTGTGCAACGTTTCAATGCCGCTTTCAAGGAAGCGCCGCACGCCGCGGGCGGCCTGGCGGATTCGCTGCTCGTTTTCCACCATGGCGATGCGTACAAAGCCCTCGCCGTGCTCGCCGAAGGCGACCCCCGGCGACACCACCACCCCGGATTTCTCCACCATCAGGGTCGCGAACTGCATGCTGCCGACGCCGCGGAAGGCCTCCGGCAGCGGCGCCCAGGCGAACATCGAGGCCTCCGGCGGCGGGATCTCCCACCCGGCCCGGCCGAACGATTCGACCAGCGCGTCCCTACGCTTGCGATAGGTGTCGCGCATCTCGCGGATGCAGTCGTCCGGGCCGTTCAGCGCCGCGGTCGCAGCCACCTGGATCGGCGTGAACGCGCCGTAATCGAGATAGGACTTCACCCGCGCCAATGCCGCGATGATGCGCTCGTTGCCGACGGCGAATCCCATGCGCCAGCCGGCCATCGAAAACGTCTTCGACATCGAGGTGAATTCCACGGTCACGTCGATCGCGCCGGGCACCTGCAGCACCGAGGGCGGCGGGTTGTTGTCGTCGAAATAGACCTCCGCATAGGCCAGATCCGACAGGATGAAGATCTCGTGCTTCTTCGCGAAAGCCACCAGATCGCGGTAGAAATCCAGGCTCGCGACATAGGCGGTGGGATTGGAGGGATAGCAGACCACGAGCGCCAGCGGCTTCGGGATCGAATGGATGATCGCGCGTTCCACCGCCTCGAAGAATTGCGGCGTCGGCTCCGACGGCACCGAGCGGATTACCCCGCCGGCCATCAGGAATCCGAAGGCATGGATCGGATAGCTCGGATTCGGACACAGGATGACGTCGCCGGGCGCGGTGATCGCCTGCGCCACATTGGCAAAGCCCTCCTTCGAGCCCAGCGTGGCGACGACCTGGGTTTCCGGGTTGAGCTTGACGCCGAAACGCCGGTCGTAATAGGCCGCCTGCGCCCGGCGCAGCCCGGTGATGCCGCGCGAGGCCGAGTAGCGGTCGGTCCGCGGCTTGCCCAGCGTTTCCTTCAGCTTTTCGATGACATGGGGCGGCGTCGGCAGGTCCGGATTGCCCATGCCGAGGTCGATGATGTCGGCCCCGGCATTGCGCGCGGCCGCCTTGGCCCGGTTGACCTGCTCGAATACGTAAGGCGGCAGACGGCGGATGCGGTAAAATTCTTCCATGGGACCTTACTCCGGCAACCGGGAGGACAGAATCGCCGATCCTGCGCGGTGTCGAGGCCGCTGTCGGCCTCGTCCAGAAATCACGCTAAATCAATGATTTAGGGCGAATTCAGGCGCAAAATTGGTGTCTTCGCCCTGATTTGCGGTTGAATTGGGGTTCTTTTATCACGGACGCCCGGCCGCGCCAGCCGTTACCGCGACCTGACGCTCATTTCGTGGCCGCGCCGGCAGCGTTCGCCGACGCCGCTGAGGCCTGGCGCTCCCGCGCGGCGATCAGCTCGGCCTCGATCTTGGCCCGCTCGGCCGGCGGTATCGCCGCCTCGTCACGGTCCGGCGGCAGATCGTGAACCGGAAGGTAGCCACCGGCCTCTTTCGGGCGCGCCGGTGCGTCCGCAGGCGTGCCGACCATCGGCAGGTCCGCGATCGAGGTCGACGAGCAGCCGCCAAGGGCAAACGCTGACATCAGCAGCGCTCCCAAGGCCAAGGCCCTCATGTCCCGATCCACCCGCACTTCCGAAAATCCCCGCCTTCGCCGGCGCGGCATTGCCGCCGCCCGATGCATATTTCAGCAGAAGCATGCGCACATGCTCAAACCATTGTCGCCCGAAACGATTAAAACCCAAACAACAAAGCGAACGGCTGGGGCTTGAATATGACCGAACCGAGAAGATTTGCCGCAGTGCGATCATTGCAATGCAACACGTCCACGGTCAAATTTAACCTCGAACCCGCCGTGGCCGATCAACGCGGTGACGAACGCGAAATGAACCTATAGTGTTGCGGCCATGAGCGATGTCACGATCGAATCCCAAGCCAAAAAAACCTTCGACCCCGAAGCCTTCGCGCTGAATCTCGCGAAAGCGATGGAGAGCAGCGGCCAGGCGCTCGCGGCCTATCTCAAGCCGCGCGAGGGCGGCGAGGTCATGGACAAGCCGCCCAACGAGATGACCGAGGTGATCAAGACCCTGGGCGCGGTCGCCGAATACTGGATGTCGGACAACGACCGTTCGAGCGAACTGCAAACCAAAATCGCCAAGGCCTATCTCGATCTGTGGGGCTCCTCGGTGCGCCGCCTCGCCGGCGAGCAGGCGCCGCCGGCGATCGCGCCTTCGCCGCGCGACAAGCGCTTTGCCGACCCCGAATGGAAATCCAACCAGTTCTTCGATTTCGTGATGCAGGCCTATTTGCTGACGACGCAATGGGCGCAGGATCTGGTGAAAAACGCCGAGGGGCTCGACTCGCATACCCGCAAGAAGGCCGAATTCTACGTCCAGCAGATCACCAACGCGCTGGCGCCATCGAATTTCGTGCTCACCAACCCCGAAGTCCTGCGCGAGACGCTGGCCTCCAACGGCGACAATCTGGTGCGCGGCATGAAGATGCTGGCGGAGGATATCGAGGCCGGCGGCGGCACGCTGCGCATCCGCCAGTCTGATCCCGCCAATCTCGTGGTCGGCGTCAACATGGCGACGACACCCGGCAAGGTGATCTACCAGAACGACCTGATGCAGCTGATACAGTACACGCCGGAGACGGAAAACGTGCTGCGCACGCCGCTCTTGATCGTGCCGCCGTGGATCAACAAATTCTACATCCTCGACCTCAAGCCGGAAAAATCCTTCATCAGGTGGTGCGTCGATCAGGGCGTCACGGTGTTCGTGATCTCCTGGGTCAATCCGGACAAGAGCCTGGGCGCCAAGACCTGGGAAGACTACATGAAGGAAGGCCCGCTGGCGGCGATGGACGCGATCGAGCGGGCCACCGGCGAGATGAAAGTCCACACCATGGGCTATTGCGTCGGCGGCACCCTGCTCGCCACGACGCTGGCCTGGCTTGCGGAAAAGCGCCGCGTGCGCGCCACCTCGGCGACGTTCCTGGCGGCACAGGTCGATTTCACCCACGCCGGCGACTTGCTGGTATTCGTCGACGAAGGCCAGATCTCGGCGCTGGAGCGCGACATGCAGGCCTCCGGCGTGCTCGAAGGCTCCAGGATGGCGATGGCCTTCAACATGCTGCGCTCCAACGACCTGATCTGGTCCTATGTGGTCAGCAATTATCTGAAGGGGCAGCCGCCCTCGTCGTTCGACCTGTTGCACTGGAATTCGGACGCCACGAGGATGCCGGCGGCGAACCATTCCTATTACCTGCGCAACTGCTATCTGGAGAACCGGTTGTCGGCCGGCAGCATGGTGCTGGACAACACCCTGCTCGACCTGTCGAAGGTCAAGGTGCCGATCTACAACCTGGCGACGCGCGAGGACCACATCGCGCCGGCGGATTCGGTGCTGTACGGCTCGCAGTTTTTCGGCGGGCCGGTGAAATACGTGATGTCGGGCTCGGGGCATATCGCCGGCGTCGTCAACCCGCCGGCGTCGGGCAAGTATCAGTACTGGACCAACGACAATATCCGCGATGTGACGCTCGCCGACTGGCTCAAGGGCGCGCAGGAACACAAGGGCTCGTGGTGGCCCGACTGGCGCCAGTGGCTCGAGAGCATCGACGCCGAGCAGGTGCCGGCGCGCGCGGTCGGCACCGAAGCGCTGCCGCCGATCGAGGACGCGCCCGGCAGCTACGTCCGGGTCCGCGCGTAGCGCAACGCCGCGCGCTTGGCTATAAGCGGCCGTCCCGCCGGGACGAGACCTGAAACTCGAAATTGAGGGGAAATTGCATGACGCGCGAATTGTTCTGGCTGACGCTGACGGTCATTCTGACCGGATTGCTGTGGGTCCCCTACGTGCTCAATCGCTGTCAGATTCGCGGGCTCGGCGGCGCGATGGCCAATCCGTCGCGCAACGACAAGCCGCATGCGGAATGGGCCACAAGGCTGATGTTCGCCCACGACAATGCGGTGGAGAACCTCGTGATCTTCGCGCCGCTGGTGCTGATCCTGGCGCAGCTCGACTACTCGACCAAATGGACGGCTCTGGCCTGCGCAGTGTATTTCTGGGCCCGCGTCGCGCATCTGATCGTCTACACGCTGGGCCTGCCGGTGTTCCGCACGCTGGCCTTCACGGTCGGCTTCGTGGCCCAGGCGGTGCTGGCCCTGGCGATCTTTGGGGTGCTTTGAGGACGGCCGTCCGGGCGTCGGCCTTGATCGAAACGGTCTCTAGGGACTCTTCCGGGCCACGATGAACAACATCGCGGCCTGTTCGTTGTCGAAGCCTCTGACTTCACCCGTCTCGATCGACAGTGAACTCCAGCTGCCCGCGTCCGAATAGGTCGCGCGCAGCCAGTCTGGCGTCGGGTAGTTGTAATAGCGGTTGAGCTTGTCGCGTCCCTCGGCGGTGCCGGTCTTGAAACTGGCGTAGAAATGGCCGCCAGGTTTCAGCGCGCGCCAGATCAGAGCCAGGACCCGCCCCAGCTCTGGTCTCGGGACATGAAGCAGACAGGCGTTGGCCCAGACGCCGTCATAGCTGTCGACCGCGTCCAGTTCATGAAACAGCAACGTCTCGACCGGCCGGCCGAGACGGCGCGCGGCTTCCTCCGCCATTTCCGCCGATCCGTCGGTGGGGCGGACATCGAATCCGCTGGCCAGCATCTCGTCCGAATCCGCCCCGGCGCCGCAGCCGAGTTCGAGGATTTTTGCCCCGGCCGGCAGCAGCGCGAGAAAGCGGGTCAGCCGGGTATGCCGGGTGATCTCGCGCCCGGCATAGGCCTTTGCGTTGCCGCGGTAGAATTGCAACGTTTCCTCGTCCATCGGGGCTTCCCCACTCACGGAAACAGCGCGATCTGTTCGAGCCCGGTCGCTTCCGGAAAGCCGAACATCAGGTTCATGTTCTGAATCGCCTGCCCGGCCGAGCCCTTCACCAAATTGTCGAGCACCGAAATCACGATCGCGCGGTTCTTGATGCGATCGTCGAACACGCCGAGCTGCACATAATTGGAGCCGCGCACGTTCTGGGTCTGCGGCAGCACGCCCTTGTTCGCGACATGGACGAACGGCGCGTCGCGATACGTCTGTTTCAGCGCGGCGCGCAGATCGTCGGCGCTGGCGCCGTTGAGCCTGACATAGGACGTACAGAGCTCGCCCCGCGCCATCGGAATGAGATGCGGCGTGAAATTCACCGTCACCGGCGAGCCCGCCGCGACGCCGAGCTCCTGCTCGATCTCCGGAGCGTGGCGGTGGGTGCCCACCGAATAGGGCGAAAGTCCCTCGCCGGCCTCGCTGAACAGGGTGCTCTGCTTGAGGCCGCGGCCGGCGCCGGTAACACCCGATTTCGCGTCGATGACAATATCATCGACGTCGATCAGCCCTGCCCTGGCGAGCGGCACCAGCGCCAACAGCGCCGCGGTCGGATAACAGCCGGGACAGGCCACCAGCCTCGCCGCAGCGATCTTCTCCCGGTAGAACTCGGTGAGGCCATAGACGGCTTCGCCCTGGAGCCCGGGCGCGCGATGGGCGTGGCCGTACCACCGCGCATAGGTGTCCTTGTCGCGCAGCCGGAAATCCGCCGACATGTCCAGGACCTTGATGGCGGGATTGGCCGCCAGCACGGCAGCGATGATGTCCTGCGTGGTGCCGTGCGGCAGCCCGCAAAACACCGCGTCGAGCCGGCCCCAGTCGACCTTCTCCCATTCCGTGAGCCGCGGCAGGTCGAGCATGAAGAAATGCGGAAACACCTCGTCCATCGCCTTGCCGGCATGGGTGTTGGCGGTGAGCGCCGTGATCTCGGCATCGGGATGCCGCGCCAGCAGGCGCACCGCATCGGCACCGGTGTAACCGGACGCACCGAGAATGCCGATCTTCTTTTTCGCGGCCATCACGTCGTTCCCTCCGGCACCGCTTTCGCTGCCGATGCCGCGCTTTCGCCTTCGAACAGAGGCGGGCGCAGGCGGCGCATTTCGTCCGCGATCAGCTTTGCGCCGGCCTCCGGCTGGCGTCCGAGTTCGGTGGCGATCGCAGCGTAGTCGGCGTCGGATTTGTGCTGGTTGAGCTTGAAGCTGCCCTCGACCTCATCCACCGACATGACCAGGCCCACGATCGCCTTCTTCAACCCCTCGAGCCGTCCGGCCGTCACCTTCGACACCAGCCAGGGCGGTTTCGGCGCGAGCCAGCCTTCGAACTTGGCGCTGAGCGCGTCGAGATGTGGACCGAGTTCGTCCTCGGACAACGTCCGCACGGTGCCGGTGAGATGAACGGCCTGATAGAGCCAGGTCGGCACCTGGTCCGGCGAGACGTACCAATCCGCCGAAACATAGGCGTCCGCGCCGGTCACGGCCATCAGCCAGCGCGACTTGCCGTCGGCCAGCCCGATCAGCGGATTGTGGCGCGCGACGTGAAACGCCGCCTGCGGCGTCCCGTCATCGCCATAGCCGAGGCAGAACGGCAGCGACGATGCGACCGGCTTGCCGCCGTCCCAGGCGCAGACCGTGCCGAATCCGCGCGCCTGCGCGAAAGCAAGGCTCGCGGCGCGGTCGGGCTTGAACATCGGAGGCGTGTACATTTCAAACTCTTGCTTGACGTAGGAGCCATCGGATCAGACCGAGTATGTTAAGGGAAGGCCGCGGACCGGATCCGGCGGCAGAGGCTGATATCTTAAACGCAGATCTCCGCCCGTACCGCGATGGCGCGGCGGCGGCGGCGAGCGATGGAAATGGTCGCAGCGTCGATCATGCGGCGGCTATAGGGCCGGGCCCCGAATTCGTCAAGCCGCGCAAGGCGGTCCCGCGCCAACACGCCGGGGCGGATGGCCTACCAGCGCCGCCCCCAACCGCCCCGGTATCCAGCAGACCGGATTTTGTCTTGTTACAGATTTGTAAGCGTCGTCCGGTTTCCGCAGCCTCGTTGTGCTGTTGTCTGATCGCCGGCGCTGCAGGATCATTGCGTCGGGTGATTCGGGGAGCCGCAACCAAGCCGCGTTCCCAAATTGCCGCCTGAACCCGGATTTGCTGGGGCTACGCAAATGCGAAATAGCCTTTTTTTAGTGATTCTCCTTGGATTCCTGGGCTGCGCCCGTTTTCAGCAAGCGGCCGCGCCGGTGCCTGCAAGCCCTCCGGCGCCGGCTCAAGCGCAGGTCACCGACACAGCATCAACATCGGTATCGGCCAACTTCGAGTGCAGCGACGGCACCGTCGCCGCATCGCTCGCGGCATGCCAGGCCAACATGGCCCAGGCGCGTCTTCCTCCATCGCAGCCGGCCGACAGCAATCCGGTCAGGCCCGCCGCAACGACGGGAACGTCGCGCTAGAGCGGTTTTCGGTTGATGTGAATCGGAACAATAAGGGGGTTCCCAGGGGCGCGCAAATCAGATTCGGGTTGCTGACAGCAATGGCGAGGTTGCGCGATGGCAAAGGGATACTCGAAGGACCTCAGGGCGCGGGCGGTCGCGCTTGTCGAAGACGGCGAGAGCAGACGGGAAGCGGCGCGAGTGCTCGGTCTCGGCGCCTCGACCGCAATTCGCTGGATCGAGCGCTGGGCGACAACGGGCAGCATAGCGGCATTGCCCGGCACGGGCCATTGTCGCTCGCCGCTCGAGGCGCATCGCCAATGGCTGCTTGATCTGGTCGCAGCGGAGCCGGACTTGACGCTCGAAGAGATTCGCGCGCGGCTCAAGTCCGAGAAACGGCTGAAAACCGGCACGACCTCGGTCTGGCGCTTCTACGAACGCCACGACATCACG
>Ga0302320_10021864_pt1 | contig 12669 bp, 10 predicted proteins | sample Bog_T0_3_FD_202130 | JGI IMG/M metagenome (GOLD analysis project Ga0302320, IMG submission 202130) | Peat permafrost microbial communities from Stordalen Mire near Abisko, Sweden - Bog_T0_3 | ecosystem: Environmental > Terrestrial > Soil > Wetlands > Peat | place: Sweden: Abisko, Stordalen Mire...
AAACATAAAACCTCGGGGCGGGGTGGCGAAGCCGGGGGGGGGCCCAGGTGCCCAAAAGCGAGGCACCTGGGACACCCTGCACCCGGCTAATTATAGAGAGCCATTTTATGAGATCACGGCCACTTTGGCCCGCTTGCCCAAGCGCACTACCAGCCGCGCCGGAAGGCCGGTCAGCGGAATCAGCGCTCCACCGGCAACTTCTCCGTCGAGCTTCACGGCCTTTTCGGCGATCTTGCGGTTGGCCTCGGCGCCGGAAGCGGCAAGGCCCATGTGAACCAGCAGCCTGGGCAGGCGAATCTGGTTGGGCTCAGTTCCGGACACATCGGCAAAGGCGATGGACACCTCTTCAAGGTTTTCGCTCTCGCCCTTTTGCTGGAACATGCGTGCCCAGTTCTCATCGGCGCTCTGGGCCGCGGCATCGCTGTGGAAGCCGGCAGTGATGGTGCGGGCCAGACGCTTCTTCACTTCCATGGGGTGAAGTTTCCCGGCCTTCACCTCAGCTTCGAGCGCGTCCACTTCCGACTGTTTCAAGTCGGTCAGGAAGACCCAGTACTTCCACATCAGTTCGTCGTTGATGCTCATCAGCTTGCCGTACATTTCGGCCGGCGGCTCGTTGATGCCGATGGCATTGCCCAGCGATTTCGACATCTTCTGCACGCCGCCGAGGCCTTCGAGGATCGGCGTCATCAGGACGATTTGCGGCTTCTGGCCGTAATGGCGCTGCAGCTCGCGGCCGCAGAGAAGATTAAATTTCTGGTCCGTGCCGCCAAGCTCCACATCGCATTCAAGAGCGACCGAATCGTAGCCCTGCATGACCGGGTAGAGGAATTCATGCAGGCTGATGGGCTGCTCGGCCTCGTAGCGCTTGTGAAAATCGTCCCGCTCCAGCATTTGTGAGACGGTAAAGTGCGCCGTCAGCCGGATGGTCTCCTCATAGCCCAGCTTGCCCAGCCACTCGGAGTTGTAACGGACCTCGGTCGCCTTTTCGTCCAGAATCTTGAAGACCTGATTCAGATAGGTTTCGGCATTCAGGCCGATCTGCTCCCGCGTGAGCGGCTTGCGTGTGACGTTGCGGCCGGTGGGGTCGCCAATCAGCGCCGTGAAGTCGCCCACCAGAAAAATGACGGTATGGCCCAACTGCTGAAAGTGGCGCAGCTTGCGCATGAGCACGGTGTGGCCCAGGTGCAGGTCGGGAGAGGTGGGGTCAAAACCGGCCTTCACGCGCAGCGGGCGTCCGGTTTTGCGGCTGTCTTCAAGGCGCTCGCGCAGGTCGCTGACGCGAATGATCTCCGCCGCGCCCTTCTGAAGCAGGTCCATCTGCTGGTCTACGGGTAGAAATTCTTGCATGTCAGAACAAGTATAAAGTTCACGGGGCAGCCGCCCTGCTGAAACGTACGAATTGGGTGGTTTCAATGTGCAGTGTGCATCTTCCCTATCCCACTTTTCATCCAACCCGCAGGAGAAAAGTATCCCTATGCCATCCGTAACTGGCCGTGCAGTGCAGGTTCCCGCCGCGGGCGGAGCCTTTGAGATTGTTCAGCGAGAGTTTCCCGAACCGGGTCCAGGGCAAGTGCGCATCCGCGTGCAGGCTTGCGGCGTTTGTCATAGCGACGCCATTACCAAATTTGGCGCCTTCCCCGGTATCGTGTATCCGCGCGTTCCCGGCCATGAAGTTGCTGGCGTGCTGGATGCTGTGGCGGCGAATGTGCCGCTGTTCAAGCCCGGCCAGCGCGTGGGTCTGGGCTGGCACGGAGGCCACTGCAACTATTGCGTGCCTTGCCGCCGCGGGGACTTTATCCTCTGCGAGAACGGGCAAATCTCCGGCGTCAGCTTTGACGGCGGCTACGCCGACTACGTGATTGCTCCCGCCAATGCGTTGGCGCTGATCCCGGACGACCTGGCCGACGTGGATGCCGCGCCGCTGATGTGCGCCGGCATCACCACTTTCAACAGCCTGCGCAACAGCGGCGCCCGCCCCGGCGACACGGTAGCCATTCTCGGCATCGGCGGGCTGGGACACCTGGCCGTGCAGTACGCGGCCAAAAGCGGCTATCGCACCGTGGCCATTGCCCGCGGCCAGGACAAAGCCCCGCTGGCGCGGCAGCTTGGCGCGCACATTTACATCGACAGCACTACCCAGGACCCGGCTGCCGAACTCCAAAAGCTGGGCGGCGCCAAAGTCATTCTCTCTACCCTGACCAACGCCGAGGCTCTTGCTGCCGCCGTGAATGGCCTTGGGCCCGACGGCAAACTCGTTGTTGTCGGCGTGCCCGACATGCCTTTCGAAGTGGGCGCAGTTCCGCTGATTATGGGAAGACGATCCATTGACGGCTGGCCCTCGGGCACCGGCATGGACTCAGAAGACACGCTCAACTTCAGCGCTCTGACCGGTGTGCGGCCACTGATTGAGGCCTATCCTCTGGATCGCGCCGCCGAGGCTTTTGACCGCATGATGAGCGGCAAGGCGCGCTTCCGCGTGGTTCTTACCACCGGGGCGTAAAACGCTAACGGCAGAAAGCTACTGGATCTTTCTGCCGGTTTCGGCGGGCTGGCGCTTTTCCATGGCGTGCGCAATGATTGGCGATTTCGCAGCCTTGGCAAGCTTGTCGGTCATGACCTGGAAGTGATAACCCATCACGGCCAGCGTCATGGCTGCGCCCACGCAGTGGCGATAGCGCGTGGCGACGGTCGCCAGAAACTTCCAGTAACTCCAGCGTTGCCGGCTGAAGATTCCCTGGCGGACGATCGAGGTAACAAAGGCGCGCGCATTGCTGCGGGTCAACCACTGCTGCCGGGACGTTTGTTCCGCGGATTTGGGATGGGTGCGGCTCAGGTAAAGCTTGACGCGCTCATAGTAGGCCGAGCTGGAGTAAATCTGCTTCAACACCGAGCGGTAGCCCTCGATCAGCTTGGCCGCGTCCATGTTCGGAAGAAAGTTGAGCTTGTCGTCAGTATTGTCGCCGTGGCCCGCATCCAGAATTCGACCCTCGCGCCACAAACGCCGGAAGAGCTGAGTTCCGGGCATGGCTTGCAGCAGGCCGACCATGGCTATGGGAATGCCGCTCTTCTGGATGAACTCGACCATGCGGTCGAAGATGTCTTCGCGGTCTGTATCGAAACCAAGGATGAATCCGCCCATCACCTGCATTCCGTAACTCTGGATGGTGGCCACGCTTTCAAGCAGGCTGCGCCGCGTGTTTTGCAGCTTGTTGCTGGCGATGAGGCCTGACTCATCGGGAGTTTCAATGCCCAGGAAGACGGAGACGAAGCCGGCGTCTTTCATCAACTGCATCAGTTCCGGATCGTCGGCCAGATTGAGCGAAGCCTCGGTATTGAAGTCGAAGCTGGTTTTGTATTGGCTGCGCCACTGGGCCAGAGCCACGCACAACTCCTTGGCGCGCGCCTTGTTGCCGATGAAGTTGTCGTCGACGATAAACACCGCTTCGCGCCATCCGGCCGCGCGCAACTGGTCCAGTTCAGCAAGCACCTGCGCCACGGCTTTGGTGCGCGGACGCCGGCCGTAAATCTCGATGATGTCGCAGAACTCGCAGTTGAAGGGACAGCCGCGCGAGTATTGCACGGCCATGGTGGAGTAGCGATGCATCTTGATCAGGCTCAGGTCGGGCAGCGGGCTGGTGGACATCTCCGGGCGTTCCGCGGCCTGATAGACGGGCTTGGCAGTCCCCTGTTCCAGGTCCCTTGCCAGCACGCCAATCAAGGCTTCGGCCTCGCCGATCACCACGTGGTCCACCTTGAGTTCGGCTGCCGGCAGGCTGCTGGCAATGGGTCCGCCCACCACGGTGCGCAGGCCGCGCGCGCGGCAACGCTCCACGATGGCTAACAGCGAGTCGCGCTGAATGTGCATGCCGCTCAGCAGCACCACATCGGCCCAGGCCAGATCGCGCTCGCGCAACGGCTCCACATTGGTGTCAACCAGGCGTTTTTTCCATGTGCCCGGCAAGAGGGCAGCCACCGTCATCAGCCCCAGCGGAGGTTGCGCAGCCCGCTTGCCCAGGAACTTGAGCGCGTGTTTGAAGCTCCAGTACGTGTCGGGGAATTCCGGGTAGATCAAGAGGGCATTCATGGGCAACCTCCGCTGGGAAGAAAGGCAGCAGACAAGCGCGAATGCGCCGGTCCACGGGTTGCAGCGCATCGTAGTCCTGTGCGGCTGCGCCGGATAAGGCACACTGCTCCCCGTATCCAGTTTTTCTCCCGCGCTGCGGGAAAGCTGTACAAAAGGAATCACTTTGCCGAGATAAGCGGGCGCGCTCAAACGTAAACAGAAGCCAGTAACAGCAAAAGGGGACGAGCTGAAGCCCGTCCCCTTTTGCTGTTACTACTTTGCCGATCTTCCTTCTATAGTGCCCGATGTTGGTGGCACCGTCGTACTTGTTGTACCCTCTACTTCTATTTCTGATCGTGCGGATACGCAAACTGCACGGTCTCAATGGAGTAGGGGGTCACGGGCACTGTCACATGGTCGGAATCGACCAGTGTCAGAGCCGCGCCTTCCGGCTTCTCCATCAGGTTGGTGAACGTCGCTGCTGTCGCGCCCTTGGGAACGGTCAGTTGAACGTCGCCGCTCTTTCCGGCCCATTCGTAGAAGCGCAGAACGAGTGCGTCGGTATCCTCAGCCTTCTTCACCGCGGTCAGGACCACGTTGTCGCCTTTGACAGAGATGAAGGAATGTTCCAGAGGCATGGTGCCCGCATGCGAAGCCACTTGCGTCGCATGGAGCTTGTAGTTGTAGTCAAAGCCGTGACGGACCGTCATGGCAGTCTTCCAGTCGCCGGCATGAGGGTAGAGAACGTAGCCGAAGTGCTGATGTCCGCGATCTGCAATTGGATCGGGATCCGTGGGCGAACGCAGCAGGGTAAGACGCAGCACGTTGTCCTTGCAGTCGTACCCGAACTTCGCGGCATTGATCAGCGAGAATCCGTGCTGGCCATCGCCCAGGTCGGCCCAGCGAATTGCCGATACCTCGAACTTCGCCGCGTCCCAGTCATTGTCCCGGGTGGTCGGACGCTCGATGGCACCGTACGGAATTTCGTACGTCGCCATCTTGCTGGAAGCAGCCAACGGGAAGGCTGCCTTGAGCAGAATGTACGTTTCATGCCAATCGAAATCGTTGACGACCTCGACCTGGTCCGAATCCGCATAGAGCGTGATGTCCTGCACGAACTTCGAACTCTGCCATGTCCGCGAGACGCGAACTACAGCGCGGAGAGGAGTGTTTTCCACCAGCTCGACGGAGTCGGCCTCGGTGATGGGTATGACATGATCGTATGTCCCGGGATCGATGTTCCACGCGGTTTCACTAGTGGAGTGATCCTTGAACGCCTGCAACTGGTTGCCGCACGCACCCGCGGCCAGCGACTCGAAGTTGGACTTCTTGTCGTAGAGGCTGGTGATGCAGCCGTTGGTTGGATCGACCGTCACCTTCAGGAAGGAGTTTTCCAGCGTCAGCCCGCTTGCCTTCAGATCGCTGACAAAGGGCTTCTTGCCGGGAACCGCATGCAGCACGTCATAGCCGAGCGAGGGAACGCTCCTGGCATCGACGAGCAAGCGGTAGGTGTTAGTGGCGCTGTCGCTGGACAGAATCTGCGAGGGAACCACGTGGTTGTTCTTGTCCAGGATGGTGACTCCATCGCTGGCGGCCGGCATCTCCACATCGACATGCACAAGTCCGGAGCGGTCCCAGCCCAGAGGATTGAAGACCAGGATCGGCACTACGCCAGCCGCATGGGTATCAATACGCGCCTGAATGGTGTTGAGGGCCTTGGTCGAAGCTTCCTGCGTGGCCCAGCGTACCTGGTCGTAGTCCCGCTGCGCATCCTTATAGATGATGCCAATGCCGGAACCTGCTCCGAGATCGTGGAACTGGTTGAACAGAACCTTCTTCCAGGCCTCGTTCAACGCCGTGCCAGGATAAGCCTGCCCATCGAGCCACGCCAAGGAAGAATACTTCTCAGCATTCAGCGTCCACTCTTCGCTCTCGCGCATGTTCTGCTTGTGCTTGGCCTGCGTTGTGTAAGTGCCGCGATGGTGCTCAAAGTACAACTCGTCATTCCAGGTGGGGATGGTTACTTCGCCCGCAGGCGGTGCCGGCAAAGTTACAGCGCCATTGCCCATCGCGTGATAGTTATAGGTTGGAGAGTTGGGCGCTATCTTTTTCTCGACGCTGCTGAAATAGCTCTGCGCGGTGCCGAACTCAACCTTGGGTACGATCTTGTCCGGCTGCGTCCAGCGCAGGCCCTGGTCCAGAACCGAACGGGTGGGGCCGCCGCCATGGTCGCCAACGCCATACAGATCCAGCAAGTCGGTCAGGCCGGGATTGAGAGTTCGCGCATGGACCAGGTCGTTGGACAAACGCACCGGGCCTAGGTCGCGATTCCCATAGCCATGAGGGAGATATGTGAGTACCTTGCTGCCATCCGGGGATTGCCACCAGAACAGCTTGAAGGGGAACGGGTTGGTCTCGTTGGCAGATAGTTTCTGCGTTACGAAGTAGTCCAGGCCGGATTTCTTGTAGATTTGCGGAAGCTGCCAGTCATAACCGAAGGTGTCAGGATTCCAACCGATACGCGCGGTTACGCCGTACAACTGCATCGACTCACGCTGGCCAACCAACAACTGGCGAACCTGGGATTCTCCGTCGGGCAAATTGAGATCCGGCTCAACCCACATGCCGCCTACGATCTCCCAGCGCCCTTCCTGAATGCGCTTCTTGATCTCCGCATTCATCTCCGGATACTTTTCCGACATCCACTCGCTGTATGCCAGGGCTGACTGCGAGAACGTGTATGTAGGATATTCATCCATCAACTGAAGCGCCGTGCCGAAGGTGCGCCGCACCACGTCCACAGTCTCCGTCACCGGCCACAGCCACGCCGCATCGATGTGCGAATTGCCGGAAAGGTGTAACGTCGCCTGCTGCAGAGTAGGCCTGAGAGGCTCGAGGTCCTGCTGAGACTTGCGCAGCGAGTCGTCAAAATTCTTCTGATCGTTGGCATCCAGTGCGCTCAGATCGACATCCTGGATAGCCTTGTCCAGTGTCGCGGTATCCGCAGCCACATTCTGGGATACATCCGGAAGCAGCAGGGCCGCGGCGACGAACTCGGTGTACATGTCCTGCGGATTGGGCCGATTGGGAGCAAAGTCGATTTGAACCTGCATGCCGGGAATATTTTTGGGGCGAGCCGTGGTCGCGTACCTGAAGGCAACCTGCAACGTATCGCCGGGCTTTGCTGAACTGAAAAGAACCAGCGACTCCATCGACTCACCGGCAGCCACCCGCTCTCCGTTAAAGTAGACTGTCAGGGTGTCAGAGGACATGCCGCGAATCCACAGCCGTGCCCCGGTCAGGTCATATCCGCCAAGCGCATGGGGAACCACGATCTTCTTGCGCAGCCAGATCACGTCCGTGGTTTGCGTGCGGGAGGGGACCTGAATCTCCTGCCAGGCGCTATCGTCGAAGGAGACGGCTTGGCCGCCCGGGACATCGCCAACGTGGTAGCGCCAGCTCTGCACGGAAAGTGCGCCAAGCTTGGACAGCCGGTCAATGACCGTGCGCGATTGGCTTGACAGAGCCTGCTCCGCTGCTGCGATCTGCGTTGGGCCAGGGTTATTGAACTCTCTGGAGCGAGGGTTTTGCTGGGCATTTCCTACCGCAGACAGAAACACAAGGCCGAGAACAAGTACGACAACTCGGACTATGCTCACGCGGCAAGAACGTAGAACATTGCGAGGAATTTGGATAAGCACTGGATTCGCTCCTGATGGATCTCGGAATTGCAATTAGAATCCGTTTCGGATTTGAGGACGGATATGCAAGCCGGAACTGGGTCTGGAGGATTGTAAAGCAGCGCTTGGAGCGCGTGTCAAGATTGCACCACGCTTAGTTGATATATCAGCTTTGTTGGTTATCGCAGCTAAGACTGGCAAGCGCAGCCCAGCGGAAATTCACTACTTCTAGTGCTTTTCTGTTTGCGAGCGATTAGAGCGGCAAAAGGCTAAATGCAGCGATATCTGGAGGAATGCCGGCATTCTGTTCGCAGCGGGATGTTGCGGTGGTTTCGGGCCGTTCAAACAGTACGCAGGATTCAAATAGCAATCCAGTCTCGATCTGTTCGTACGGATCGCGACTATCTAATGTAACTATTTATGCCTGAGTTAGTTTGAACACACGCTCATCTTACAAGTAATAGCTACCGGAACAGGTTTTATAACTTCGACTTACTTCAGTTTTTAAGTTGCTTACACCCGGCACCTGGTGATGCCGTCATTCTTATCGACGCCAGGGCATGGGTGATCCCGCCGATCACTCGGCAAGAAAATCTCGAATAAGGCGCGCCACCTTATCCGGCGCCATCCGCATTGCCCCGTGACCCTGGCCTGCCAGGCACTCGACGCGCACGCCGGGCAGAACCTCGGCCAGCGCCCGCGAAGAGTCCAGCATCGGATGCTCCGGACTCTGGTCTCCCACCAGCAGCATGGACGGGCATGGGAGCGCACGAAAGGGCTCCATATCCGTGCTGAGCGCATCCATTGCCTCGAGTTCGCGAATCCAGCTTTTTGCCATGGTTCGCACGCGCGGCCACCCCCGGGAGGTGCGGAGAGCGGTAATGGCCTCCGCAGGGAGGCGCGGAAACCTGGCCAGGCCCCATTCCAGAGCCCGATCCGGATCGCCCTCTTCCAGGGCGCGGACATAGGGCGCCAGGTTCTCGCCCGCAATCAAGCCGCCGACGGTGAGGGGCGGCTCATAAAGCACCAGCCGGGGCACCGGGTAGCGCATAGCCATGCCCAGCGCGCAGGTGGCGCCAAAGGAGTGGGCAACCAGGGCGGCTCCCGGCCCGGCGGCGGCCAGCACCGCGGCAATATCCTCGTATTCGCGCTCGATGGAATAGGGCCCGACGCCCACACCGCTTTTGGCGCGTCCGCGCCGGTCCATCGCGAAGCAGGTAAAGTGGCTTGCCAGCAGCCTGGCAACGGGCATCCAATCGGTGTGCGCAGCGACGCTGCCATGCACAAAGACAACGGCGGGACCGCAGCCCAGGCGGTGATAGCCGATATGCGTCCCGTCGGCCGAGCGCACCGATCCCTCGGTCACGGGCGCATGCTCTAAATGGATTGTGGTCACTCTTCTTATCGTAACTCTCGCCCTGCAACTGGGTGCGTGGCTGGTCTCAGGATGGGGAACGATGGACAGAGAGTCGAGTGTCCTGGCTTTCAGCCCTTCGCGCGCACCTCTGCCGCTAGATTGGTCTTTGTAAAGCATTGATTCCACGTGTGCGGCGTCAGGGACACAGGAATACAGAATCTGTATTGCCGCGAGTGAGCAATAAGGGGCAGTTCGAAGCCTGGCAGGAGGGTATTCTCAGCGGGATAGAGGACATCGAGATGATCAAGCGCAAAGTCGCATTCTGCTTCCCAATTCTGCTTCTCGCCGCGGCCGGTTTGGCGAGCGCACAGGAACCCAACCCTACGGCAACGCAGCCGCAAAGCCAGTCGAACGCGGTGCCGATGACACAGGTGGGCACGGTCGACGATGTTCCCCTTTACAGAATTGAAGTGGTCGGACGAGACATCCCCGCCATCAACTACTTCCATCGCAACGGTTCCACAAAGATCGGCTTTCAGGGCACGAGCCTGCTGCCGGATGCAACGGGTTCCGCCAAAGTGGAAAGCCGCCTGGGGCGGACATCGATCGACGCCAGTTTTGAGGGATTAACGCCCGCCAACGGTTTCGGGAATGAGTACTTTACCTACGTGTTGTGGGCGATTACTCCGGAGGGCCGCCCGGTCAATCTGGGCGAGATCCTTCTGACTGGCTCCAAGGACAAGGATCACCTGATGGTGACCACAAGTCTGCAGGCATTCGGCCTCATCCTGACTGCCGAGCCCTACTTCGCCGTGACCATGCCCAGCGACCTTGTGGTGATGCAGAACTTCGTCAAGGACACGACACAGGGTGAAATCGGGCAGGTGAATGCGCACTACTCCCTGCTGCCGCGCGGCGCATATTCTGAAACCGCGGGCCGCCACACGGTGCTGAATCCCATTACTCGCAATGAGCGTTCGCCGCTGGAGCTTTACGAAGCCATCAATGCGGTCGAAATTGCTGAAGCAGCCGGAGCGGGCAAGTACGCCGCCGATACGCTGGACACAGCCAAGACAGCCCTCAAGAATGCGGAGGATCTTAACCTGCACAAGGACAACCGCAAAGAGACCATCACCTTTGCGCGAGAGGCCGTACAAGCGGCTGAAGATGCGCGCATCATCACCATTCGCAAGATCAAGGCTGAAGATGAAGCGGCGCAGCTGGCGGCCAAGAACCTGGCCGAGCAGAACGCCCAACAGTCGCAGCTAGACGCCCAGAAGGCCCAGTTGGACGCGCAGCAGGCCCAGGCGGCCGCGGCACAGCAGGCGGCGGAACGCGCAAAAGCCGACGCTGCGGCAGCGGATTCCGAAGCACGGGCCAAGCAGGCTCGCGACGCGCAGCAGGCGGCCGAGCTAAGCGCTCAGCAAGCCAGTCAGCAGGCTGAGCAGGCGCGCGCAGCACAGCTGGCGGCAGAGCAAAGCGCGCAGCAAGCCAGTCAGCAGGCAGAGCAGGTACGCGAGCGGCTCAAGGCCCAGTTGAACGCGGTACTGCAGACGACGGAAACTGCGCGCGGCCTGATCGTCAACATGTCAGACGTTCTGTTTGACTTCAATAAATACAGTTTGAAGCCGGTGGCCCGCGAAAAACTGGCCAAGGTCTCAGGAATTCTGCTGGCCTATCCCGACCTCAAGCTCCAGGTGGAAGGCTACACGGATAACATCGGATCGGACGAGTACAACCAGAAGTTATCGGAACAGCGCGCAGGCAGTGTTCGAGACTACCTGGTTGCACAGGGTGTTACCGATGCAAATGTCACCGCAACAGGTTATGGCAAGAATAGCCCGGTGGCCGATAACGCAACCAATGCAGGACGAGCCCAGAACCGGCGTGTCGAGTTGGTGGTTTCGGGCGCTTCGATCGGCATTCAGCAAAGCGCACCCGCGGCGCAATAGCTAACCGCCAGATGACAGGTTACGGTCCAACGTGGCCCAGGTCTCAAAAGCGAGACCTGGGCCACACGGATTCATGGGTGCACTAACCGCCCGCCTGATTTAGCGCTGAGCGGAGTCTCTGCGAGCTGGGCCATTGGCCTCTGCCAGCCATGATCTGAGCGCTTCATCCGCGCGGCGCTGCCAGCCGTTGCCGGTGGCGCGCAGACCTTCGGCTACATCCGGCGAAAGCCTAATCGAGACGGGAACTTTCTTGGGAGTCTTCTGCGGCCCGCGCTTGCGGAGTTTAAGCAGCACTCTCTGCTCCGCCACGGGCAACGCGGAGAAAGGCTTGAAGAGGGCAACGTCTTCGGCTGTTAGCTCACGCACCTCGCCGTCCTCGTCAATCAATGGTCTGGGCAATGGTTTGCGGTTTGCCATAGAGCTTTGCCTCCCTCTTGTTGGTTTTGCGGAAACTGATAACGCGGATTCCGTCCGGTTTGGGGATGGATCAGAGCAGGTGCAATCGTCTGTCCAGATACCCCACGGCAACGCGCCTGTTCTCGCCGTTCCGGGAATAGTCCGCGATCAACGCGGTCTCGAAATCGAAATCCGCAGCCCGCTCGAAGGAGAGTCCGCGTTCGCGGATGTTGCGCTCATTCTTGGCGGGATCGTACGTGATTCCCATTGGCTTATTGTATATACTATTTGGCGGAAGTCAAATGCTAACGAGTGGAAGGGCGCCGCTGAATTGGGAGACAGACGGCCGGGGTTCGTGGTCTCCCACCCTTCGCAAAGTACGCGAAGTCTGGGGCACCCGGCCGTACAAACATAAGCATGAAAGGGGGGCGATATTCACAATGGACAAACACGTGGCAGAGGTAACCCTGTTGGAGAGCTTTGACCTTGGAAAAAACACCACAAAAAGCGCAGGGATCGAAATCAAGGTTTTTGACAAGGGTAGTGAAACAAAACGCGGCTCGCAGCTTGGCACGATAAGAGTTGGACAAGGCTCATTTGCTTGGTGGGCCGCAAATGCCAAAACAAAAACTCCTGAGGGAAAAATGCGCAAACCAACCCTCCGATTACCCTGGTCTGATTTCGCAAATCTGATGAAGAAAAAAGTTGACAGTAATCGCTGACCGTTATGGGATAAGGATGGGCACGCAGACTCTTTCGGCTGGCTTAAGGTTGGCCGTCCGCCCCGCAGACTTAAGACCCAGCCAATCTCTCCTGTAGCCGTGCTAGATGACGTTGAGCCTTCTCCAGACTCCTCTGAGCTTTGACCTGCTCTCTCTTCAGCGCCACGACGTATTGAGCTGCTTCCTTCACAGCCAGCTTGGCTTCGTATATAGCTTCCTTGACCTTTGCCTCCTTGGCCTTCGCACGACTGCGCGGGTCACCTTTTCCATCCCTTCCTTTCGCGGAATTGATAAGGTACCTCTTCACCCTTTGTTCTGCTTTCGATAGCTGTGACGGGTTCAGTTTTTCTGCAGCCAACTTAAGTGTCATTAACGCTAGAGCGTTTTTGATTTAAGTGTTTACATATCCGCATGAGGTGAAGAAGTTTGAGCATTCGCTTGGCGTAAGGGCGTTAATGATCTTTCCGATTTCCTTCCAGAGCGCGTCGATGGATCGTTT
>Ga0302320_10021865_pt1 | contig 12669 bp, 10 predicted proteins | sample Bog_T0_3_FD_202130 | JGI IMG/M metagenome (GOLD analysis project Ga0302320, IMG submission 202130) | Peat permafrost microbial communities from Stordalen Mire near Abisko, Sweden - Bog_T0_3 | ecosystem: Environmental > Terrestrial > Soil > Wetlands > Peat | place: Sweden: Abisko, Stordalen Mire...
CGGGCCGCCAGGGCCGCCGAAGCGCCGTCCACCCGGCCCCAGGCCGGGGTTCCGTCCTGGTCCAGCAGGGCCACCGCCACTGTGACCGGTCCCGCGCCTTGGCCGGTCAGCCCCTTGACGAACAGCACCCGCTCGCCCCTGGCCAGCCGCTCCAGCGCGGCCCGGTAAGGGCCGCGGTCGGCCAGAGGTTCGATGAGGGTGATGCTGGTGCCCCCACAGACCATCTCGGGGCCCTGGATCTCGTTCCCCACCATCGGCACCTGGAGCAGCGCCGCACGCCCGTCCTCCAGGCAGTCCCGGCAGGCCAGCAGGGCCCGCGCTTCCCCCCTGCCGCCGCCGACGGTGCCCAGCACGCCGCCTCCGGCGCAGAACAGCAGCTTGGCGCCGGGATGGCGCGGCGCCGAGCCCCTCACGGCGATGACCGTCGCCAGGGCCATGCCCTCGCGGCTCCCAGTGATCGCCCTGACCAGTTCAAGCCCCATGCTGCCCCATCCGGATCCACCCCCATCATACTTTTATTCCCAGACCCAAGCCCATGGTTCCCGGAGACCGCCGCGGGTAACCTTTTAGAATTATGCATATCTTGCAGGCTTCAACCGTCATCGCCGCCGCCTTCACCGCCGGCGCCATCAATTCGGTCGCCGGCGGCGGCACCCTGGTGAGTTTCCCGGCCCTGCTGGGGATCGGGCTCACCGGTCAGCAGGCCAACGTCACCAGCACTCTGGCGCTGTGGCCGGGATCCATCGGCGGCTTCGTGGGCCACCGGAAGGATCTGGCCGGGACCCGGAAGTTCGCCCTGCGCCTGGTGCCGCCCTCCCTGGCCGGCGCCGCCCTGGGCGCCTGGCTCATGCTGGTCACCCCCAGTTCCGTCTTCGACCACCTCATCCCATGGCTGATCCTCACCGCCACCCTGCTCATGGCGGCCAACGAACCCATCTCGAAACTCATCGCCACCGTCCACGGCCATGACCGCACCCCGGGCTGGTGGGCCTGCGCCATCGCCTTCCAGTTCGTGGTGGGCACCTACGGCGGCTACTTCGGGGCCGGCATCGGCATCCTCATGCTGGCGGCCCTGACTTTGCTGGGGCTCACGGACATCCACCAGATGAACGGCCTGAAGAATTTCCTATCGCTCTCCATCAACGGGGTGGCCATCCTGGCCTTCATGATTTATGAATACCTGTTTCGGCCCGGCTACATCGTCTGGTGGGTGGTGCTGCTGATGGCCGCGGCCGCGGCCCTGGGCGGACTGTTCGGGTCGCTCATGGCCCACCGGGTCGGGCGCAGGACGGTGCGGGTGGTGGTGATCGGGATCGGCTTCGCCCTCACCGGGTGGTATTTCTACAAGACCCACGGCGGCTGATCGGAGGGTGTCTGAACTAGGACAGGCCGATGATGTTGCCGTCCGCATCCAGGTCGATGCGCTCGGCGGCGGGGGTCTTGGGCAGGCCGGGCATGGTCATGATGTCCCCGGTCAGGACCACCACGAACCCGGCCCCGGCCGATACGGTGACGTCCCGGACCGTCACGTCGAAATGCTCCGGCCGGCCCCGGAGCAGCGGATCGGTGGAGAAGGAATACTGGGTCTTGGCCAGGCACACCGGCAGCCTGCCGTGGCCGGCCTGTTCCAGGGCCTGGAACTTGGCCCGGACCTTCGGCTCGGCTTTGATCTCGTTGGCGCCGTAGATGCGCTGGGCCACGGCCCGCACCTTCTCCCACAGGGGCAGTTCGTCCGGATAGGTGAACTGCAGCCGGGGAGCAGGACCCCGGGTGAGGGCGAGCAGTTCCCGGGCCAGGTCCAGGGCGCCGGCGCCGCCTTCGGCCCAGTGGCTGGCGCGCACCGCCTTCACCTGGACCGCCGCGCAGCCCCGCAGCACCACCTCCTCCTCGGCATCGGTGTCGCCGCTGAAGTGGTTGATGGCCACCACCACCGGCAACCCCCAGCCCTGGATGTTCTCCAGATGTTTCAGGAGGTTGCCCATGCCCTTGGCCACCGCCTGGGGGTCGGGCGCCGACAGCCGCTCCTTGGCCACCCCGCCGTGCATCTTGAGGGCCCGGATGGTCGCCACCAGCACCACCGCGTCCGGGCTCACCCCGGCCTGCCGGCACTTGATGTCGATGAACTTCTCCGCCCCCAGGTCGGCGCCGAAGCCCGCTTCGGTTACGGTGAAATCGCAGAGCCGCATGGACAGTTTGGTGGCGATCAGACTGTTGCACCCGTGGGCGATGTTGGCGAACGGCCCGCCGTGCACGAAGGCCGGATTGTGTTCCAGGGTCTGGACCAGATTGGGCGCCAGCGCGTCCTTGAGCAGGACGGTCATGGCCCCGTGCACTTTCAGGTCGGCGGCGGTGACCGGTTCCTGGTCGACGGTGTAGGCCACGATCACTTTGCCCAGACGCGACCTGAGCTCGGCCAGGGACTCGGCCAGACAGAAGATGGCCATGACCTCCGAGGCCACGGTGATATCGAAGCCGGATTCCCTCGGCTGGCCGTTGGCCCTGCCGCCCAATCCGGTGAGGATGTGACGCAGGGCCCGGTCGTTCATGTCCATCACCCGCTTCCAGACGATCCGGGCCGGGTCGATGCGCAGCGCGTTGCCGTGGACCAGGTGGTTGTCCAGGGCGGCGGCCAGCAGGTTGTGGGCGGCCCCGATGGCGTGGAAGTCGCCCGTGAAGTGCAGATTGATCTCCTCCATGGGCATCACCTGGGCATAGCCGCCCCCGGCCGCCCCGCCCTTGAGGCCGAAGCAGGGCCCCAGGGATGGTTCCCGGATGCACAGGGCGGCCCGGACCCCCAACCGGTTCAAGCCGTCGGTCAGGCCAATGCTGGTGGTGGTCTTGCCCTCCCCGGCCGGGGTGGGGGTGATGGCCGTGACCAGGATCAGCTTGCCGGCGGGCTGACCCTGCAGGCGCCGGTACAGATCCAGGGAAATCTTGGCCTTGGTCTTGCCGAACGGTTCCAGATCCTCGGCCCCGATCCCCAGTTTCTCCGCGATCCGGGCGATGGGCAGCATGGTGGCCGAGCGGGCGATGTCGATATCGGCCGGAACAGGGGTAACGAGCATGAATGCTTCTCCGGATGGGGGGTCACCTGGGCAAGACCGCCGTTCCACGGAGCGGCAGGCCGATGCCGGCCTCATCCTATCCCGGATCGGGGCCCGGACGGAAACGCCCGGGGTTCCGGATCCCGGGAACAAGCCCCCCGCCAACCCCAGATATCCCTTGAGAGGCGATTTCATGTTCCCATTTCGCGCCGTCGGCTTCCTGGTCCTCCTGGCTTCGGCGGGGTGCTATGACCACCGTTCGCACGCCTCCGTGGCCTCCTGCGATGACCGCCAGGCCAAAGCGGAGGTGCTGGCGCACGTCCGCCAACACTACCTGTGGAACACCGAACTTTCCAGCGATCAGAACCCCGACGACTGTTCTGACCCCAAGACCCTGTTGAGCAAATTGACGGCCCCGGCCCGCTTGCAGGGAAAGGACCGGGGTTTCAGCATCATCAGTACCATAGAAGGGTCCGCAGATTTGATGAACACGATCCAGGCGGTGGGGTTCGGCAGCCAATACGGCCTGCGCGACGGCCGGGTGTTCATCCGCCAGGGCTCCCTGGAGGCCGAATCCAGACCCGCGATCACGGGATTTTTCCGGATCCGGAAGGCCGCCACCGGGGCCGTGGTGGATGTGGCCGCCAGCACCTCCCGTTTTCCCATCGAACCGGTGCCCGATGCGGCTGCTCCCGCCATCTTCGAGCCCGGAGGCGGCCACAAGGTGGGCTATTTCATGCTGAGGCAATTCATCAAACTGGCCGAGGAGCAGTTGAGGCAGGTCATGGGGCGGTTCCGCCAGGCCGGGGTGACCGACCTCATCGTCGACTTCAGATACAACTCCGGCGGGCGACTGGACGTGATGGGCGTCCTGCTCAACCTGCTGGGCCGCGACCGGGCGACCGGCGACGTGATGTACACGATGGAATTCAACCCAGACCGAAGCAGCGAAAACCGGAAAGAATACTTCCAGCCCGAAGCCAACGCCCTCGCCCCCGGCCGGATCGCCTTCATCGTCACGGATACGACCGCCTCCGCCAGCGAAACCGTGGTGAACGCCCTCCAACCCTACTATGGCGGCAGCCTGGCCCTCATCGGCGGCAGGACCTGCGGAAAGCCGGTGGGACAGCTGCCCTTCATCAATCGATCCTGTGGCTGGGTTTTATGGCTGGTGGCCTTCCAGGTCAGGAACGCCCGGGGCCACGGGGACTTTTTCCAAGGGCTGCCCGACCAGCACTTCACCGGAACCACCATGGCCATCCAGGATGACCTCGACCACGTGCCAGGCAGCCCGGCCGAAGCCTGCACGGCCGCGGCCCTTCGCTGGATCGCCACCGGCATCGCCTCCGGGCCGCCCATTCCGGGGCCGGCAGCGGCGAGGCCACCTGAGCCCCAGGGCCATGCTGAACCGGCCCTTCCTGCCGGGGCAATTCTGAACCGGCTCGGTACCGGACCCCGCGCACGATCGAACCAGGGCCTCACGGTGTTAGCATTGCGGCATGGCAAAGATCCTGGTGGTGGATGATAATCCGACGGCACGGCAGTTCGCCGGAGCCTGCCTCAAGGCGCTGGATCATCAGGTGACCCTCCTGGCCCCGGACTGCCTGTTCCAGGTCCTGGCCCAGTTGCACCAGGATCCGCCTGATCTGCTGATCCTGGACCTGATCATGCCCGGCTGCCCGGGCCTCAGCGTGCTGCGCTTCTGCCGGGAGGACTCCCACCTGAAGAACCTGAAGGTCATCGTCATGACCTCCCATGGCGACGCCACCATCGGCCGGGACCTGGTGGAGGTGCTGGTCAAGCCGGTCTCCATCGGCGACCTGACCCGGGCGGTGGAAGCCCTGCTCGTCCCCCCCGCCTTGGGCTAGAACCGTTGGTGCCCTGGTTGGATTGAACGACCGTGCGAGGCACAAGCTGCCCCGGTAATCGACCAACGCCCCCGGGCGGCGATTTCGCTCATTGCGATTGACGGCTGGCCGCCTTGTTGTAAGGTGCAAGGTAAGATGAAAAGCCTGAAGCGCTGGATCCGATGGGGATGCCCGGGCCATGCCTTCATGCTTGTTTGCCTGCTGCTTTCCTGGGCTTGGCCCAGGGCGGCGGAGGCTCCCACCCTGCGCGTCTATCCGACCGGGAAGATCTACGAATACCGCTGGAAGCTGCTGGAACTGGCGCTGGCCCATTGCGGCGGCGCAGCCGGAAACCTGCGCCTGCTACCGTACGCCGGAGACATAACCCAGAACCGCAGCGTCCGGCTGACCCAGTCCGGCGCCATCGATGTGGTCGCCCTGGGCATCACGGCCGACCGGGAAGCGTGCCTGCTGCCGGTGCCGGTGGATATTCTCAAGGGGATCATCGGCTACCGGGTGTTCCTGATCCGCGGGCCGGATCAGGGGCGGATCCGGGGGATGGACGACGCCGGGCTGCGGCGGAAATTGACCTATGGTCTTCAAAGGGACTGGGCGGACCGGGCGGTGATGGTCGCGGACGGCTGCGCGGTGGAGAGCGCCTCCCGCTCCGAGAACCTGTTCCCGATGCTCATGGCCGGCCGTTTCGACGCCTTTCCCCGGGGGTTGAATGAAGCCCGCCAGGATCTGGCGGAACACCGGGGGGTCTTCCCCGGGATGGCCCTGGAACAGGACAATGCAATCTACTTTCCCTATCCGGTCTATTTCTGGGTCAACCGGGAGCATGCCTGGCTGGCGCGGGAGATCGAGCGCGGGCTGAACCTGGCCCTGGCCGACGGTTCGTTCCGGAATCTTTTCGTGTCCTGTCATTCCACGGAGATAGCCCTGATGAAGGGCACCCGTCGTCATGTGCTCTTCCTCAGCAATCCACTCCTGCCCGCAGGCACGGTCGCGCCGGATAACGGGTGGTGGTGGCAACCATGAACAGGATGGGTGCGATGGCTTCACATCAGACTTTGGCCCGGCGCCTGGTCCACACCATGATCCCCTGGTTCCTGCTGATCGCCTTCGGCCTGACGGCGGCTCAGATCACGGTACAATATCTCAGTGTCAATGGCGCCATCGCCGGGGATCTCGGGTCTTTGGCCCGAACGGTCGAGCCCTCCGTCGCCCAGGCGGTCTGGGAACTGGATCAGCCGTCCCTGGACGACCTGGCCCGGGGCATCATGCTGAATGCGATCGTGACCGGGGTCAGCATCACCGGCGACGACCGCGCCACCCTGGTGGCCATCGGCCGGCTGCCGGAGGTTCAGCAGGAACGCCGTTCCCCCTGGTCCCGTTTCGCCAAGCGGGTGCGGATGCCGCTCTATTTCCGGTCCCAGAGGGGCGAACTGCACCTGATCGGCCAGTTGGATATCTACTCCAGTCCCGAGGTGGTCTGGCAGCGCATCCGTTCGGGCCTCTATATGTCCCTGGCCGGCTCCGTGGTGGTCACCGGCGCCCTGTGGCTGCTCTTTTTCGGCACCATCCGCTCCCAGCTTTCCAAGACCGTCACCGGGGTCGCCCGGACCGTGGCCGGCTGGACGGATCCGGCCGGGGACTGCGCCATCCGCAGGATCGAGTACCCGTACCGGGACGAGCTGGGGGATCTGGTGGATGCCCTGCACGAGAACCGGGCGCGGCTCACCGTCTCCTTGCAGGACCTGGGTTCCGTCAACCAGAACCTGGAGAAGATCGTCGAGGCCCGGACCTATGAACTGCGGGCCGCCAAGGACGCCGCCGAAAGCGCTGATCGCCTGAAGTCGGCCTTCCTCGCCACCATGTCCCATGAACTGAGGACCCCGCTCAATTCCATCATCGGTTTCACCGGGATCCTGCTGCAGGAGATGGTGGGTCCACTCAACCCGGAACAGAAAAAGCAGATGGGCATGGTCCGCACCAGCTCCAATCATCTCCTGGAGCTGATCAACGATGTGCTGGATCTCTCCAAGATCGAAGCGGGGCAGCTTCAGGTGGCGCACGAGCCGGTCGATTTGAAGGCGGCTGCCCTCAAGGTCACCGAAAGCCTGAGGCCTCTAGCCCAGAAGAAGGGGCTGGCTCTGCACTGCGAGGTGCCCGGGGCCCTGGGCCTCCTGGTCAGCGACCGCCGGCGGGTGGAGCAGATCCTCACGAATCTCATGGGCAACGCCATCAAGTTCACGGAAAAGGGCGAGGTCACGCTGCGGGTGGCGCCGGCGGGGCAAGATATGCGGATCGACGTGACGGATACCGGCATCGGGATCGACCGGGCGGATCTGGAGCGGCTTTTCCAGCCCTTCTTCCAGATCGATACCGGGTTGACCCGGAAGTACGGCGGGACCGGACTGGGGCTATCGATCTGCAAACGGCTCACCGAACTGCTCGGAGGACGGATCTGGGCGGAAAGCGCCCCGGGCCAGGGCAGCACCTTCACGTTCCTGTTGCCGCGCACGGAGGTCCTGCCTTGAATGCGAAGATCCTGTATATCGAAGACAATGAAGAAAACATGTACCTGGTCACTTTCATGCTGAAAGCCCATGGCCACGAGGTCCTCCAGGCGTGGGACGGACCGGAGGGGGTGCGGGTGGCCTTGGACGACCGGCCGGACCTGATCCTGCTGGACATCCAGCTGCCCGGCATGGATGGCTACGAGACTGCCCGCCGGCTGCGGGCCGAACCAGGGCTGGCGGGGATCCCCATCGTCGCTCTCACCTCGTACGCCATGGCCGGGGACCGAGAGAAGGCCATGGGGGCCGGTTGCGAAGGTTACATTGAAAAGCCCATCAACCCTGACACGTTCATGATCGAGATCGAAGCATTCCTGGGCTCCGCTCCTTGAAGGGAGGATTCGTGGCAACGATTCTCATCGTAGATGATGATGCGGACAACCGGTACCTGCTGGAGACCCTCCTGCAGAGTCATGGCCATGCCACCGGGAGCGCCCGCAACGGCGCCGAGGCCTTACAAGTTGCTTATTCCCAGAACTTCGACCTGATCCTGGCGGATATCCTGATGCCCGTGATGGACGGATTCTCGCTGTGCCGGGTCTGGAAGCAGGATCCACGGCTGTTTCGCATCCCCTTCGTGTTCTATACCGCGACCTATGTCGAAGCCAAGGATGAACAGTTCGCCTTGGACCTCGGTGCGGACCGTTTCCTGCTCAAACCTCTGCCGCCCGAGACGATTCTGCAGGAAGTCCAGGACCTGCTCGTCCGCCGGATCCCCATCCGGCCGGAGCCCGGTCCGAGCGTCGAGGACTCGACCTTCACCGCGGAGTACAACCGGGTCCTGACCCGCAAGCTCGAAAAGAAGCTGGCCGACAACGAGCGCCTCGAGGCCCGCAATGCCCAATTGGGGAAGATCCTCGCCGCCAGCCAGAACGATATTTTCGTCTTCGATGACATCACTCTGCGTTTCACGTTCGTGAACCAGGGGGCCCTGGAGCATCTGGGCTACGACGACCCGGAACTGCGCAGCCTCACTCCGCTGGGGCTCTGCCCCGAACTGGCCGCCGAGGCCTTCGGCGCCATGCTCAAATCCCTCCGGGACGGCACCCAGGAGAAGCTGGTTCTGGAAACCCTTTTCCGGAAGAAGGACGGCTCCACCTACCCGGTGGCCCTGAACCTGGAGCCCATTCTCAACGGCCGGGAGCTTTCCTTCCTCGCCGTCGCCCAGGACATTACCCACCGCCGGCACATGGAAGCGGAGTTCCGGCAGGCCCAGAAGATGGAGGCGGTGGGCCGGCTGGCTGGAGGGGTGGCCCACGACTTCAACAACATGCTCAATGTCATCCTGATCAATGCGGAGCTATGCCTGATGGGCAAGGAGCTGACCGAAGGACACCGGCAGAGGGTCATGGAAATCCAGGAGGCCGCGGAGCGCTCCGCCGTGCTCACCCGGCAACTGCTCGCCTTCTCCCGGAGGCAGCCCGCCCAGCCCAGGCGCATCGACCTCAACGAGGTGGTGCGGGAAAACCAGAAGATGCTCAACCGGATGATCGAGGGCGACATCGAACTGACCTTCCTGCCTGCTGCGGGCCTGGCCCCGGTCTTCATCGATCCCTCCCAAGTGAGCCAGGTGCTGGCGAACCTGGTGATCAACGCCCGGGATGCCCTGCCCGCAGCAGGCACGATCAGCATCGAGACGGCCAACGTCCAGGTGGATGAGGACTCCAGGCCGCTCCACGCGGACCTGCCCGCAGGCGGCTACGTGAGGCTCACGGTCAGCGACACCGGCAGCGGCATGGACGATTTCACACTGGAGCACCTGTTCGAACCCTTCTTCACCACCAAGGGCGAAGGCAAGGGCACCGGGCTGGGGCTGGCCACGGTCTACGGGATCATCAAGCAGAACCTCGGCGCCATCACTGTCTACAGCCACCTCGGGCTGGGCACCTGTTTCAAGATCTACCTGCCGGCCCGCCAGGATCCGGCCGGGGGGGCGGAACCGGACCCGGAGGCTCCGGCGTCGGGTGGCACCGAGACCATCCTGGTGGCCGAGGACGAGAAGCCGATGCTGAACGTCATCCGGATGGCCCTGGAGGGCAAGGGCTACCAGGTCCTGACCGCATCGAGCCCCCTGGATGCCTTCCTGCTGGCCCAGAGGCATCAGGGGCCGCTCCACCTCCTGATCACCGATGTGGTAATGCCCGGAATGAACGGAAAGGACCTGCAGGACCGGATCATCCAGCTCCGGCCCGACCTCAAGGTTCTCTTCATTTCCGGCTACACGGGCGAGGTCATCGCCAGGCGGGGTCTGCTGTCCGAGGACCTTCACTTCATCCAGAAGCCCTTCCGGATCCAGGATCTGGCCCGGAAGGTGCGGGAAGTGCTGGACAGCTGACCCGGGCCCCGAACCCTACCCCACGGCCGGAGGCAAAACCCTCACCGCCGCATCGACGATCTTCTGGTAGCCGGTGCAGCGGCACAGGTGCCCCGACAGCTCCCGGCGGATCTCCGCCTCGGTGAAGGTCCGGCCGCTATCCAGCAGGGCCGTGGTGGAAAGCACCAGGCCCGGGGTGCAGAACCCGCACTGGATGGCGCCCTCCTCCACGAACGCCAGCTGCACTTCGGACAGCTCCCCGTCCCGCTCGATGCCCTCGATGGTGGTGACGGTCTTGCCGTCGGCCCACACCGCCAGGTAAATGCAGGAGTTCACCGGAGTCCCGTCGATCAGCACGGTGCAGGCGCCGCACTCGCCCACGGCGCAACCCTGCTTGACCCCGGTGAACTGCAAGCGGTTCCTCAGCACATCCAGCAGGGTCTCCCGGATATCCACCTCGAATTGCCAGGGCTTGCCATTGACGGTCAGGGCCAGCCGTTTCAGCGTAGCGACGCCGGCGGTGTTGTTATTCAGCATGGGGATCTCCAGCACGTTTGGCCGCTTCAGCCACGGCCCGTTCGGTCAGCACCTGGATCAGGTGTTCCCGGTAGTCCTTGGAAGCCCGCCAGGAGGTCCGGGCCCGGGAGGCCTGCACCGCCAGGCCGCCGATCGCACTCAGGCTGGCCGAGGTGATCTCCCGGCCCTTGGCATAGGCTTCCGCCTCCAGGCAACGGATGGGCACCGGCGCGGCCACCCCCAGGCCGATCCGCAGGTCCTGGAACCGCCCGTCCCGCACCCGGCACAGGGCCGAGACGCCCAGGGTGGCGATGTCCATGGCCTTGCGCATCGCGAACTTGATGTAGTGCCCGCCGGTGCCCTGGTAGCTGTCCCGGGGGATGAGGATGGCGGTGAGTATTTCTGAGGGCATCAGCTTGACCTTGCCCGGCCCGGCATAGAATTCCCGGATCGGGATGACTCGCTCGGCATCCAGGCTCTCCAGCCGCAGCAGCGCGTCCAGGGCTAACAGCGTGGACGCGCTGTCGCCGGAGACCGCGCCATTGCATATGTTGCCGCCGATGGTGGCGACGTTGCGGATCTGGGGGCCGCCCATGGAAACCGCGGCCTCCGCCAGGCTGGGAAGGTGCCTGCGGATGGCGGCATCCTGGAAGATCCGGGCGAAGGTCGCGGTGGCGCCGATGACGAGGGTGCCGTCCTCCCGCAGGCTGATCTCCTCCAGCTCCTTGATCCGGCGCAGGCTCAGGAGCTCGGTCCAGCCTTCGGCGCCGTGCTGGATCCGGATCAGCACGTCGGTGCCGCCGGCGATGATCCTCAGACCGGCGTCGCCGTGCAGCAGTTCCACCGCGGCTTCAATGGATTCAGGCTCGCGCAGGACTGAGATGTTGAACATCGGCGGCACTCCCTTCACAGAGCAATCCCATGGCCTTGAATTTCTCGAACACCGCCTGGGGATACAAGGGGATCCGGTTGAAGGCGACCCCGGTGGCGTCCAGCACGGCATTGCGCACCGCCGGACCGGGCGAAATCACCGGGCACTCGCCCAGCGACTTGGAACCGAACGACCCGGCGGCGTCCATGGTCTCCACGAAGGCGGCATGGATAGTGGGGGTGTCCAGGATGGTCGGCAGCTTATAGTCCAGCAGGTTGTTGTTCAGGGGCCTGCCCGTGGCCGGATCGAACAGCATCTGTTCCAGCAGGGCCGCGCCCAGGGCCATGCTGACCCCGCCCTGGACCTGCCCTTCGGCCAGCTTCGGGTTGATGATCACCCCGGAATCGTGCACGTTGTAGATCTCCAGGACTTCGATCTTGCCGGTGCGCAGGTCCACCTCCACCTCCACGAAGGTGACCCCGTAGGACATGGCGTTGACCCGCACGTTGGCGGAGACGTCGCTCCGGATCGGGTCCGCATGGAGCCGGTCATAGTAGGACTCCATGGCCACCTCTTCCAGGGCGCAGATGGCCCGGCCCAGGTCCTTTTCCACGATCCCGCAGTCCCGGATGTCCAACTCCTCCACCGCCAGGCCGCACTTGCGGGCGGCGATGGCCAGGACCTTCGCCCTGGCCTCCAGGGCGGCCTTGCGCACCGCGACTCCGGTGACGAAGGTCTGGCGCGATGCGTAGGCGCCCGAGTCGAACGGCGAGATGTCCGTGTCCTGGACCGTGACCACATGGACCATGTCCAGGGTAATGCCCAGGACCTCGGCGGTGATCTGGGCGAACACCGTGTCGCTGCCCTGGCCGATCTCCGTGGCCCCCACCTGCAGGGTCACCGAGCCGTCCTGGTTCATCCCGATCCTCGCGCCAGCCAATTCCAGGGCCACCGGGTGGGTTCCGGACGCGTAGCTGAAGCAGGCCATGCCCAGGCCCCGCTTCAGGTCCCCGCTCTGGCTGGCGTAGGCCTTCTTCTTGTCGGCCCAGCGGATCAATTCCATCCCCTTGTCCAGGCACTGGGGGATGCCGAACGAGCGCACCACGTTCTGGGTCAGCGGATCGGTGTGGCCGACGCTGATCAGGTTCTGGCGCCGGAAGGCGATGGGATCCAGCTTCAGCTCCCTAGCGATATCCTCCATCATGCTTTCCAGGGCGAAGAACATCTGGGGCACCCCGTAGCCGCGCATCGCCCCGGCCACCGGCAGGTTGGTGTAGACGGTCCTGGGCTCGAACTTGTAGCTGCCGAAGTAATACAAAGGCCTGAACTTGCTGCCGGCCGACATGGCGATGGAATGACCGTGGGAGGCGTAGGCGCCGGTATTGCTCAACAGCCTGATGCCGATCCCGAGCAGCTTGCCGTCCCGGGTGACGCCGATGCGCAGGTTGATCTTCATGGCATGGCGGGTGCGGGAGTCGATGAAGACCTCCTCGCG
>Ga0302320_10021868_pt1 | contig 12668 bp, 8 predicted proteins | sample Bog_T0_3_FD_202130 | JGI IMG/M metagenome (GOLD analysis project Ga0302320, IMG submission 202130) | Peat permafrost microbial communities from Stordalen Mire near Abisko, Sweden - Bog_T0_3 | ecosystem: Environmental > Terrestrial > Soil > Wetlands > Peat | place: Sweden: Abisko, Stordalen Mire...
GAAATTCTTCCGGCTGAAACCCGGCGGCGAGGTGCGGCTGAAATACGCCTATATCATCAAGTGCGACGAGGTGGTCAAGGACGCCGCCGGGCACGTCACGGAACTGCGCTGCACCGCCGATCTGGACAGCAAGACCGGCGGCGCGACGTCCGGGCGCAAGGTCAAGGGGACGATCCACTGGGTGAGCGCCGCCCATGCCGTGCCGGCCGAGGTGCGCCTCTACGACCGCCTCTTCACGGTGCCGGAGCCTGACGCCGACGGTGATTTCAAAACGCATCTAAACCCGCACTCGCTGGAAGTCATCACCGCCCAATGCGAACCTTCCCTGGCCGACGCCCAGCCGGAGACCCGCCACCAGTTCGAGCGTCTGGCCTACTTCGCCCTGGACAAGGACAGCCGGCCGGGAAAACTGGTGTTCAACCGGACGATCACGTTGAAGGACAACTGGGCGAAGGTGGAGCAGAAGGGATGATTTGAGCTATCTCGGCGCCGAGGCGAGGGGGAAAGCGTCCAAATCCGGGCGGCAAATGGAGTCAACCTCCGCTCCGCGTCCACCTCATTTCTTCAGTTTGTGTTCCGCATCCTCAAGGGCGGATTTCAGTCGGCCATCGTCCATAACCGTGAGGGCCTCGTCGCGGATTTTCTCCGCCGTCGGCTGATCGCCGGTGGCCACCAAGATTTCCACCAGCTTCCGGACCTGGCCCACAAAGTTGATGGTGGCCATCTCCCCCATGTCCATGGGCGCGAACGGGGCGCGGGACACCGGCGGCAATGGCTGGTTGTTTTTCTTCGCCAGGTCAGCCTGCCACTGTTTTTGCCGCTCGTCCATCTGTTGCCGCATTGCCAGGCCCCGGCGCATCGACTGGAAGTGTGTTTGCGGATCGCCGATGCAATCCCGGCACAGCACATATTCCCCCTTCTGCAGCAGCAGATCCTCCACATACGGATAGCATTGCCCCGCCAGCCGGCGGTCGCGTTTGAGCAGCGCTTTGAACAGCGCCACGGTGGCGTCGTCCTGGTTGAAGCCCTCATTGATGGCCTTGATTTCCGAGAACAAAACCATATACCCGCCTTTGGCAAATTCGCCGACCTTGGCATCCCGGATCTTAACCAGATCCTCCCGGGCCTTGGGATACCGCCGGCCCAACTCGATCCACTGGTCTACCAGCGGGGTCAATGCCTGGTCCCCCTTTAACTGATTGTAAAAACCCAGGCAATTCTGCAGGGCGTCCTCATACTGGCCGGTGGCAATCTGTTGCTGCACGCTCGTGACCGTGTTCTGGGCGGCCAGCGCGCCAGTGGGATCCGGCACCGGCGTAGGCGCACCGGGCACAGGAACCAGTCCGGTGGCCGGATCAACGTGTGTCCCCGGTGTCGCGGCCGCCGTCGGCTCTCCGGTGAGCGGATCAATGCGCGGCTGGGCGCTCAGGGTGCCGGCCGCCAGCAACGAAACAAGGCCGGCCAACAAAGCGGCCGCCAATGGACGGAAGGCTGATTCTATTTTCATGGTTCGATGTTTGGTTTGGCTGCAAATTCAGGTCAGCGCACGACCGGCGGATGCCCCATCCGCTTATTGGTGGACCTTGTGTTCCGCATCATCCACCGCCGATTTTAAACGCGCATCTTCCACCACCATCAGGGCCTCGTCGCGGATTTTCTCCGCCGTCGGCTGATCGCCGGCGCCCACCAGTATCTCCACCAGCGTGCAGATCTGGCCCACAAAGCTGTTGGTGGCCATCTCCCCCATGTCCGGCGGCCGGAAGGGCGTGACCGGCGGAAGCGGCAGGTTGTTGCTCTTCATCATTTCCTCCTGGCGCTGCCGCTGTTCTTTTTGCAGCTCCGCCAGACGTTGCTGCGATTCTCTTTGTTGCTCCTGCACGTTCCGTTCCCTTTCCAATTGACTGCGGATCATCTCAAAGCGCGTCTGCGGATCCCCGATGAAATTCAAACACAGCGCGTATTCGCCCTTCTGCACGAGGGGCCCTTCCATATAGAAATAGCATTGCCTGGCCAGTTGCTTGTCCGTTTTGAACATGATTTTGTACAAGGCATACGTCGCGTCCTCGTCCTCCAATTCGCGGTTGATGGCTTGAACGTCCAGAAATAACTCAGAATACCCCTGGCCGGCGGCGATTTTCCGCGTCTTCTCGTCCCGGATTTCCAGCAACGCCCGTTTTGCCTTTGGATAGCGCCGGCCCAGTTCCACCCAGTCGGACAGGGCGGACGTGCGGCGGACACTGTTCTGCCAGGCGTCGCCAAATTCCTGCGCATGGTTGTGGAACCAAAGCTGGCGCTGCAAGGCCTCCTTATAATGACCACTGTCGGTTTGCTGCCTCGCTTCCGCGAGAATTTTTCGCAAGTCCGGCTTTTCACCCGGCAGCAAATCCGGGGACCATTCACCGGTGGCCACACCGGCTGCCGCCGGTCGGTCGAAGGGTTGATCCAGCAACTTGTAACGCACCTTCAATCCCGGCGGATCGGTCAACCGGCCGGTCACTTGCAGCAGGCCAATCACACCCGACCGGGTTCGGAACAGACAAGTGTCCGGCAGGGTCGCCGCCTGCCCGTACGACATGATTTTGAAGGCTTCACTTGTTTCCGCCTCCAACCGCCGGGCGGCTTGCACCGGGGTTAGTTCCTCCCAGCATTGGGCCGGCACGGTGATGGCCGCCATATCGTATCCGCTCAACACCGATGAATTCGCGAGCACGCCGGCGGCGGCGTCCATGTCGGCGTCCATCATCCAAGGATGGATTCCCATCATGGAACCGTCCGCCTGCCGGGGTGGCGTACGCACTTCGCCGGACTTGAAGCAGATCACATAATTGGACCCCGCCGGTGCCAGAGTGATCGCCCGCTCCACCACCGGGCCGAAGGCCGCCCGGGCCGTTGGCAGAACCGGGTTGGGCGGATAGGTGGTGTTGCCCTCCGTCCCGACGCTGGCATCTCGTACCCCCACCGTGGTCCGGTGGCCGGGCTGCAGGGAAACATCGCGGAACTCCACCCATTGATACGGACGCCGCTGCAACTGGAATTCCTTGATCTGCACAAAATCGTTGGAGGATAACACCAGCAAGCCCCCTGCTTGGAGCGTTCCCGCGTTGGAGGAGTTTCCCGGAATCTTGGTGATGTTGCCATTCGCGCCCACCCCCACCATGCGTGACTCCCAGTTCGTGTTCTGGCTGTAGTTGCAGTTGACGGCCACCGTGCCACCCAGCCCGGCCACGGAGTTGAAGGTTGCGCTCCACTCGCCGTCTTTGGGTGAGTTAATCTCCGCCGATCCGCTGCCATTGTTTTCATGTGCCAAGGTCACGACGGTTTCCCAAGGGCCGTTGGCCACGCCCAGCGACACATTCATGGTGGCGGCATTGGAGGGACAGGTAAAAAGCTGACCAAAACCCATGTATTGGCCCCGTTCAACGGGCGACATCTCGCGCGAACTGCCCGGCTGAATGCCCGACTCCGCACTCACCCGGCAGACGGAGTACGAAATCTCGTTGGTGCTTTCGTTATGAATCCGGAAGGCGGCTTTCTTTGTCACCCGGTTTTGCGCCCACTGCGACATGTCGCCACCATATCCAGCGGGAAACGGGTTCGGCGAAAGTTCACCGTTGGGCCGCCAGCAGACGGTGTTCGTCCAGGGCTGGTCGCCCACGGCCAACAGTTCCACCGAACCTTGGTGCATGCGCGCCACGAACGGCGCCCGGTCAACCTGCCGGAACTCTTGCGCGATGGGATGGGCTTTCTCCTCGGCCAGCCGCGCCTGCTGTGGAATCCAGCCAAACGCAAACAACATCAGCGCGCCTACCACCAGGGTCTCCAGCCAGTCGGGGCCTTGGCCGCGTTGCCGCTCATAGAGGGCTTTAACTTCGGGCCGCGTCAGTACCCGATGCAACCAGAGCAGCAGCGCCGCCCCGCCCCAAAAGGCAACGACCAACAGCCACGTCGCCGGCACGGCACCGGGTTTCCAACCGAACACTTCCAGCGCCGTGGCACCTGGCAGCAACGCCCACCCGTTCGCCCGGGCGAACATGAGGGTGAGGAACAAGATCAGCGTGGCGTAGCCGAGCCACACGACAACCACCGCCAGCCGCCGCCACCGCCAGCGCAGACGCAGCAGGCCGATTCCCACCGGCAGACATAAGAGGCCGGGATCAAACCGCAAAGCAAGGGGCCCCGTGTACCAGACCATGTCCCCAATCGAATACACACCGAGAAGGATGAACAGCAGACCGGCCACGATCAGGGCGGGCGGGCGGCGTTGCCCGTTGCTGGAACAGGCTCCAAACCTCCAGACCCAGGGACCGACGGCGATCACGTCGGGCGAAGACGGAATGAACGTCTCATTCTGGTCTTCCCGCCCGGCCGGCAGGACGTGCGGCTCCGCCTCCGCCTCGGGCTCGTTTTCGCCCATAAAACTCCAGCCATGTTTTTTGGTGTAGCGGAGGTCAAACACTTCAAAGATCAAAAATATCACCAAGGCGGCCCCGAAAGTAAACTTATCGATCCTCTGCTCCATCTTTTTATCCGCCATATTGGCGAGAAACAGAATTATCAGGGCCAACGCGGCCATCCCCCATTTCCACCGTTTCCACCAATGCCCGACCAAATCAACTTCGTCCCCGGGTACACCCGCCGGCTTGTCCGCGGTAGTCCCACCCTGCGGGACGGAGGCGGATTCCACTTTTCCGCTTTTGGTTTGAGCCTCTCCCGCCTTGCGGGATCGGCTGCCACCAGATTCCGGCGTCGCCGCAATCGTCTCCACGCACGTTTTCACCTCGTTGGCCTGCTGGTAACGGAGTTCCGGCTGTCGCTCCAGCGCGCGCAGCACCACTTCATCCAGGCGCACGTCTATGTGGACTTTCCGGGACGGCGGCTCGAGGCGTTTGTCGGGCAGTTCGCCCGTGAGCATCTCGTAGAAAACCACACCCATCGAATAAATGTCCGCCCGGCTGTCCACACGCTGCGGATCGGTCTTCTGTTCCGGCGCGCTATAGCCGGGCGTGCCCAGGATGCCGGTCGGGCCGTGCTGCTGCACGACCCCAATATCAGGGCTGACCGGCAGGTCCGCCCTGCCGGGTTCCATGATCTTCGCCACGCCAAAGTCCGCCACCTTCACCCGGCCGGATTTGTCCAGCAGCAGGTTCTCGGGTTTGATGTCGCGGTGGACAATGCCGCGGTCGTGCGCGAATTGCAGCGCGTCGCACAGCGGCGGGATGATCGCCAGCGCCTCTTCGGGCGTGAATTTCTGGACGCGCAGTAGCTGCCGCAGGTTCACGCCGTCCACAAATTCCATGAGCAGATAATAAAAACCGCCCGCCTGGCCGAAGTCGTAGATGGTGACGATGTTCGGATGGTTCAGGGCCGCCAGCGCCTGCGCCTCGCGCGCGAACCGTTCGGCGAACTTGGCGTCATGCACCCGTTCCGGCGCCAGCAGTTTGAGCGCCGCGAACCGGTTCAGGCTCTTCTGCCGCGCCTTGTAGACCACCCCCATGCCGCCCCGCCCAAGGCATTCCAGGATTTCCAACTGCGGAAAATGCGGGGCGATCTGGTCCGGCGGCAGGGGCGGTTGCGCGGCGGCGGTGTCGTCGGTGAACACTGTTTCAGTCTGGAGGTTCAGCGCCATGAGGCACCGCGGGCACAACCCGGCGGGCGCGTTGGCCGGGAGGGCCGCGCCGCATTGCGGACAATTCTGTGCTACCGGGTTGCTCATACCAAGTACTTACCGGAGGGCCGGGGGCTGTTACTGAGAAAGCATAAAGGATAAATTATAAAGTATAAACGGAGAATCGCCATCGGTTGTCCGGGCTCCTTTTATACTTTAGCCCTTAGCCTTTAGCCTTTCCCCAGCGCCGCCGCCAGATGCCGCAATTCCTCCTCCAAATCCGTCCCTTCGGCGAGGGTTTGGGTGATTTCCTCGCGGTAGATTTCGCGGAACCGCTTCCGCAGCCGGTGGACCGCCACGCGTGCCGCGCCGGGCTGCAGCTTCAGCCGGGCCGCCACATCCGCATAATCAATGTTCCCATGTACCGCCAGCAGACAGCCTTTGAGCGCCTCAAAATCCCCCGCGCGGCCGGCGGTGGCAAACTCGCCCGCCAGCCGCCTGACCGTGAGGTCCAGCAATGTCAACGCCCATTGACGGTCATAGGCCGCGTCCGGCGCGAGGCCGGCGGCGGGGTCAATGGCATACTGGCTTTCGGCGCAGGCGGTGTCCAGTTCCACCGGCGTCCGGCCGCCGCCGCGTTTCTGGGCGGAAGCCCGCCGCCATTCCTTGTGCATGAAATGCTTCAGGGCCGTGATGAGAAAGGTCCGCAGCCGGCCCTTGCCCGGATCGGCGGTGTCCAGCCAGTGATGTTCCAGCAGCCGGGTGAAGAATTCCTGCGTGAGATCCTGGGCGTCGTGCGGCGGCTGCCCGCAGCGGCGAACATAGGCGTACAGCGGATACCAGTAGGCCCGGCAGATGGACTCCAGCGCCGAGGCGGATTCGGGTGAACGGCGCTGCGTGGCCGCCAGCACCACCGACCAGCGGGTGGGTGGAAACAACCGGGGCGCTTCATTGGCGGTGGCCTGACTGCTCATGGCGGACATGGTATTTCAATTGCTTACCGGAAACGAGCGCCTTGTTACCGGTTTTGGACAGGATCTACAGAATGAATGGACAAATTCAATGCGCCTCCTCCGGTGCATCCGTCTCCAACCGCTTCCCCAGGCTCGCCACTTCATCCACCGCATAGCCGAGACGGCGGTAAAACTCAATGACGCCGGCATTGGTGGTCCGCACCTGCAAATTGATTTTTGGGCAGCCCGCCGCCCGCAGCAACCGTTCCGCCTCCGTGACGATGGCTCGCGCCAGCCCCCGCCGCTGATGCTCCGGGGCCACCGCCAGATAATTGAGCCAGCCGCGATGCCCCTCGTACCCGGCCATGACACACGCCACCACCCGGTCATCCAAAACTCCCACCAGAAATAAATCCGGCCGCACCGCCAGTTTCCGTTGAATATCCTTGTGCGGATCGTTCCACGGTCGCACCAGGCCGCACTGTTGCCACAGCGCAATCACAGTGGTTTCGTCATCGGATTGGAAGGGTCGGATGTGCATGCTTCAAATAAATACTCTAATCCCATGCCCGAACGGCAGACAAGCATTTCAGCAACCAACTTCATCCCATAAATTTGTGTCCATCTGTGTTAATCTGCGGTTTAAGTGTCCCTAATTCAACCGGTTTATTGCGTACCAGGCTTTCCCGGCAGGATGCGGATTTTGATGTTCCGGAAGGCGATCTCGCCATGGTCCCCCTGCAAGGCCAGCCAACCGGTGTCAGCTTTGGCGAAGCCGGGCATTTTCGCAAATTTGGTTTTGGCAACCCGGTTGGTGAATTCACTGCTGTCCAGCACGTATTCAAAATATTTCACCCCGTTGATTTCATGGACGCATTTCTCCGGGCTGATGACCAGGCGGACGTGGTTCCATTGGCCGACCGGTTTGGTGGCGTCCAGAATTTTGCCGGTCTTTTCATCCACCGGCGGCTGGTACAGCGCATAGAGCCAGCCGCAACGGATGGGATCAACGGCCTTCTCGTTGTCCTCCAATTGAAATTCCGGGCCCGTGGCCCAGACGGTGTCGCCGGCGTCGGTGACATGAAACATGATGCCGCTGTTGCCGGCCTCGGAGATGTTATAATCCAGTTGCAGTTCGAACCAGGCGAACGCGTCGGTGGTGACAATGTCGCCGGCGTTGCGGGCGTCCGCACAGGCCAGGGTGCCGTCCTTGATCTGCCAGCCGGGGCGGATGCCGTCGCGCTTGAAATTATGCCAGCCGGCAAAATTGGTGCCGTTGAACAACAGCCGCCAGCCGGCGGCCCGTTCGGCGGAGGTGAGGGTGTTGGGGACGGCCTCGTCGGCCGCCGCCAGTTGCAGGCCGGCCAGCAAGGCCAGGGCCAACGGCGCGATACGCAGGTTCATGCCGCCCTGATACTACAAGTTGCGTCCCGCGCCAAGGCTCTTTTGTCCTTTCGCAACGCCCCACCAGCACAGGGCTGGACATGCACCCAGCGGGGAATTATGCTGTGGGGCATGACGGGCACCGAAAAACTACTCGCGGAATTGATTGCCCTGCCCAGCGTGAACCCGGCGTTCTTGCCGGCCCGTCACCCCCAGGCCGGTGAGAAAAACGTGGCGGATTTCCTGGCGTCGGTCGCGGCGCGGGCGGGGCTGGACGTGGAGTTTCAAAAGGTCTTGCCCGGCCGCTCCAACCTGCTCGCCCGGCTCCGACCGGCCGGCCCCGTCCGCCGCACCATTCTGCTGGCGCCGCACTTGGACACGGTGGTGGCGGACAGCACCCAGTTCATCCCCCAGCGCCAGCACGGACGGCTGCACGGGCGCGGTGCGTGCGATACGAAGGGTTCCGTGGCGGCGATGCTCACGGCCCTGATGGAGCTGGCCGGGGGCCGGGGGCGTCCCCGGGAGACGGAAATTGTGTTTGCCGGGTTGATGGACGAGGAAAACGCGCAGGCGGGTTCGCGGGCGCTGGTGGCCGGCGGGTTCCGGGCCGACCTGGCGATTGTGGGTGAGCCCACGCAGTTGCAGGTGGTCACGGCGCACAAGGGCAACGTCTGGCTGGAAGTGGCCACGCGGGGCCGGGCGGCGCACGGATCCACCCCGCAATTGGGCCGGAATGCGGTGCTGGCCATGGCGCGCATCGTGACCTGGCTGGAAACGGATTATGCGGCGGAATTGCGCGGGCGGCGGCGCCATCCGCTGCTGGGGACGGCCACGGTGAACGTGGGCAAGATCTCCGGCGGTACCCAGCCGAACATCGTGCCCGACCAGTGCGCGATCGCGGTGGACCGCCGGCTGCTGCCGGGGGAGACGGCCTCGGGGGTGCGGCGGGAAATCGCGGCAGGCCTGCGGGCCAAAGGCTGGACCGCCGCCATCACGCTGGCCAAGCTGGCGCCGGCGCCGGCCTTGGAGACGGACCCCGCGCAGCCGCTGGTGCGCCGGTTCCTCCAGTGCGCCGGCCAGCGAAAAACGCTGGGGGTCAATTATTTTTGCGACGCGGCCGTGCTGGCGGCGGCCGGCATCCCCGGCGTGGTGTTCGGCCCCGGCAACATCGCGCAGGCGCATACGGCGGACGAATGGATTTCGCTGGCGGAACTGGAGCGGGGCCGGCGGATGCTGTTGCATTTCCTCCGGACCCTGCCATGACCGACCCCGCCCCGCCGGCGACGGAGCGCGCCACTTTTTTCCGGCAGAGCGGCTGGATGATGCTGGCCACCCTCGTGGGCGGGGTGTTGGCGTGGGCGGTGCATCTGTTGTCCAAAGCCATTCCCCCCTCCGAATACGGGACGCTCATCACGTTGTTGTCCGTGGTGAACCTGGTGCCCACCCTGCCACTGCAAATGGTGTTCGCCCAGCAGACTGCCCGGGCGGTGGCGACCGGCCAAACCGCGCCGCTGGCGGGGCTGATCCGGTGGACCGGGCTGGGCATTTTTCTGGTTTGCGCCCTGGGAGCGGCGGGGGTGTGGGGCTGGCATCAGACTCTCGCCCTGAAATGGCATCTGGCCAATCCGGCGGCGCTGCCCGGCTTGCTGGTGGCGATCCTGCTCTCGCTGTCCTGGCCGGTGTTTGCGGGGATCATGCAGGGCCGGCAGAATTTCCTCTGGGCGGGCTGGGGCACCATCTTAAACGGGGCCGTCCGGCTGACTTCGGCGGCGTTGATCGTCCTGGTCTGGAACGGCCGTGCCACCGGCATTCTCGTGGCCTTCAGCCTTGGCTGGCTGGCCGCCAGCCTCGTCGGCGCCGCGCAGACGCGGGCGCAATGGCGGGCACCCGCCGGTCCGTTCGACCACCAGATCTTCCGCCGCCAAATACTGCCATTGATGCTGGGGTTTGCCGCCACCCAGTTTCTCTTCAGCGCGGACACGGTGTTTGTGAATTTTTATTTTGGCGCGGACCAGACGGCGCCGTACGGGGCGGCGGGGACGTTGTCGCGGGCGCTGTTGTGGGTGGTGCTGCCGCTGGCCGGCGTGATGTTTCCAAAAATCGTTCGCAGCCATGTGGCGTCGGAAAGAAACAACCTGTCCGGCGTAACCTTGCTCCTCACGGCGGCGCTGGCCGGGGCGGGCTTCCTGGGGTTATGGGTGCTGGGACCGTGGCTGGTGCCGCTCATTTTCCCGGCCGGCTACAGCCGGGATACGTTGGCCGTGCTGCCCTGGTATGCCGGGGCAATGATCCCGCTGGCGCTGGCCAACGTGCTGGTGAATGACCTGCTGGCGCGCTTCCGTTTCAAACTCGTGCCGCCGCTGTTGCTGCTGGCCGCCGGCTATGGCGTCGCCCTGACCCGGTTCCACGACACCCCCAAGGAGATATTGCAAATCTTGGGCGGCTTCAACCTGCTGCTGCTGGCGGTCTGCGCGTGGTTTGCGTCGCGGGCAGGCGCGGAAAAGGCTGAAGGCTGAAATCCAATGTTCAAAACTGCTTTTTCGCGTCCCCCGCCCGGAGTTTTGGGTCCGGTCCGGGCAGGGGTTGGGGCTGGTGCAAGGTTCGATAAATCCATCCTTCCAGCGGCCGCAGCGGTCGCAGCCAGCGGTAGAACCGCGAGTAAATCAGCCACAATCGGAACACCGACAAAAACATGGTGAGCGACGACCGGAACAGCGAGGAGGTGACTTTGGAACCCGCCTTGTCGGTCCATTCAATGGGCACCTCCAGCACGGTCAGCCCCGCGCGTTTCAGGGAGACCAGCAGGTTGACATCAAAGGCCAGGTCGGCGATGCGCAGGGTGGCGTGGATTTTTTCCACGGCCGAGCGGCGCAGGATTTTGCAGGGGCACTGCGTGTCCGCAATGTGCATCCAGAACAGCCCTTCCACGATGGTGTGAAAGCCGCGGCTGAAAAACCGCCGCAACCAGGTCTGGGACTGGTGCAGGACCGCGCCGGGCAGCCAGCGGGAGCCGATCACACAATCTGCCTCGCCCAACCGGCCGACGAGCTGGAGCAGCGCGCTCGGCGGCGTGGCGCCGTCGGCGTCCACATACCCCACATAATCGCCGAAGGCGGCGAGCTTGAGACCCTCAATCAGCGCGCCGCCCTTGCCGATGGGGTCGGGAAAATTCAGCCAGGTGACGCAGGGCAGCTCCTGCGCCAGGCGTTGGACGATGCCCAGGGTGTTGTCCCGGCAACCGTTGAGCACCACCAACAGGCGGAATGGCCCCGTGTAATGCTCGCCGAAATACTGCGCGTAATTGCGCAGCGTCGGCTCGATGCGGCTTTCTTCATTGTAAGCCGGGATCAAAATCAACAGGCTGGGGTCGGACACGCGCATAGAAGTAAGCAAAATGTCGTTCAAAGGCAATCCCGGTTCAATTTGATTCGATTGCGCGGGTAAAATCCGGCATTTTGGCGGTTCTGAAAACGACCGCCACAGAGCCGAACCCGGCGGGCGACGCGCGGTATTCCTCCGGGAGGCTGTGCCGGCGCCTGCTGGCGCTGGCTTGGCGGTTTCGCGCGGATTGCCTGTGGTCGGTGGGGTTGAGCGTGCTGCTGCTGTTGTTCAGCATCGTGGGGCTCAAGTGGCTGGGGGTGGCGATTGATGTCATCCGTTACGCGCTGGACCCTGCCCTGCCGCCGCCGGTCTATCCCTTCGGCTGGAACCCGCCGGCGGCTTGGCCGCCGTTGACGGTGGTGGCCGCCCTGGCCGGGGCGATTGTGGTGCTGGCCGTCGCGCGCGCGGTGCTCACCTACGCCTACAACATGATCACGGCGCGGCTGACCCAGGGGGAGATCGTGCCCGCCCTGCGTGCGGAAATCTACGCCAAGCTCCAGCGGCTGAGCTTCAGCTTCTTTGACCAGCACGGGTCCAATTCCATTTTCAACCGCGTGACGGGGGATGTGCAAAACACGCGGTTGTTCGTGGACGGCGTGTTGTTGCAGGGGACCAACCTGGTGCTGACGCTGGCGGCGTATGCGTTTTTCATGTGGCGCATCCAGCCGGCGCTGACGCTGGCGTGTTTGTCCGTGACTCTGCCGCTGGCTTGGCTGGCGGCTTATTATTCGGCCCGGCTGCGGCCCGGTTATCTGAAGAACCGTGAGCTGACGGATGACATGATTCTGCGGTTCAGCGAAAGCGTGCGCGGGATGCAGACGGTGAAGGGGTTTGCGGCCGAAGCGGGGCAGGTGCGGCGGTTCGAGGAGGCCAACACCGCGGTGTCCGTGCAGCAGCGGCGGATTTTCTGGGACTTGTCGGTGTTCACGCCTGGGACGCAGTTGCTGTCGCTGGGCAGCCTCGTGATCTTGTTCGCCTATGGCGGCTGGCTGTATGTGCAGGGGAAAATCCCGCTGGGGGGCGGGATGGTGGTGTTCGCGGGCCTGCTCCAGCAGTTCACCGCCCAGGTGGCGAACATCGCCACCATCGCCAACTCGGTGCAGCAAAGCCTGGCGGCCGCGCGGCGGGTGTTCGAGGTGCTGGACACGCCGGTGGCCGTGGCCAACCGCCCCAACGCCGTGGCGCCGGGCCGGCTCACGGGCCGGCTGGCGTTTGAGCGGGTGTCGTTCGGTTATCACCCGGATCAGCCGGTGCTGCGGGAGGTGTCGTTCGCGGCGGAACCGGGCCGGGTCGTCGGCATTTTTGGGATGACGGGGTCGGGCAAAGGCTCGCTGCTGGGGCTCATC
>Ga0302320_10021869_pt1 | contig 12667 bp, 10 predicted proteins | sample Bog_T0_3_FD_202130 | JGI IMG/M metagenome (GOLD analysis project Ga0302320, IMG submission 202130) | Peat permafrost microbial communities from Stordalen Mire near Abisko, Sweden - Bog_T0_3 | ecosystem: Environmental > Terrestrial > Soil > Wetlands > Peat | place: Sweden: Abisko, Stordalen Mire...
GCGGACGGGGTTTTCAGGCCCGATGTAATCTTCCAGCCGTTCGGGAAACAGCAGTGTTTGGGAACGATCCAAACCAGTGCGATGATTCATGCTTGATAAAGACTCACCGCAGGCGTAAAAGTTTCAGAAATGTCCGACTTTTCACACAGCCTCTCGCCGGAGCCAACCGCCGTTGGCGCGGGCAGTTCCGCTGTCGCGGTTCGCGTCGCGAGTCGGCGGTGGCTCAGCTTTTTTCGTTAGGCCACATTATGCCCGACACTTTTCACGAGCTTTGTATTGAGGTTGGTCGAGCCACGAACTTTCTCCACAGTTTGGAGGAGTGTCGTCCGCATTATCAGAGAGTGTTGGATTATATCATCGCCCATCCAGATGAGCGCGACGCGATGGCCGCAGCATTGAGCGGTAGTTTTTATGGCAGACCCGGCGCAGCGGCCGCGAGCACTTATCTTTTGCAGTTTCTCATGGAGTCGTTAAAGTGGCCAGAGGTCAGAGTGGCAGCCGAGGAACGCTCGAACGATGGCGGCAATTCCGTCCCTGGACTTAAGGATTTACTTGATGTTTACCATGTGGCCTAACCAGTCGCCGGAGCCAACCGCCGTTGCCGCTGCGGTTGCAATCCAAGCCATGAGTCGGCGGTGGCTCAGCTTTCTACGTTAGGCGGATTTGCGCTTATGAAGCTCGCGTTCATTATCTCTGCTGCGTCAGTTCTCCTTTTGGGCTGTTCGCGACAAGACCCGATTGACCGATTGATGCGCAGAGTAGAGACCGAGTCGGTTCCAAGTTATTTGTTCCAGCCGATTGAGCTTCCGACAAACGCCACGCCCGACCAGTGCATTGCTGTCTTGACCAAGCGCGGAGAGATTCACGTTCAGACGGTTTTGGAGACACGTCCCGCACACACAGCATACGAGAGCTTTACTGCGGTTAGATTTGAGTCTGATGCGGGCCAGAAGATTGTTCTTTTGCAGCCATTGCCAAAGAGCACGAATCGGTGGTATTACAGGATTTATGATATTAAATAATCCGTCTAACCAGTCGCCGGAGCCAACCGCCGCCTCGTCAAGCCATAGCTTTGGAGCGAAGGCTGATGGCGCTGGCCGTTCCGCTGTTCCGCCTTCGTTGCCCTACGGCGCGACCGGTCAGCTATCTACGTTAGGCGGCACTACGCGCATTGAATTATGAAACCCAGATTGCTTCTCCACATTGAAGGCGCGGCCGTTTTGCTGGCCGCCTGCCTTTTCTACCAGCAGTTGCATGGCAGTTGGCTTTGGTTCGCCGTGCTATTCCTGACGCCTGATTTGTTTATGCTGGGTTATCTGGCGGGCAACAAGGTGGGCGCGTTTGGTTACAATCTGGCCCACACTTATACGGCCCCGGTTTTGGCATGGTCAGCCCTGTGGTTTTCAGGAGCGACTTCAGGCGATTGGCTGGTGCTGATCTGGATTGCCCACATTGGCTGGGACCGGCTGCTGGGTTACGGCTTGAAGTATGAGACGGCTTTCAAGGACACGCATTTGCAACGGGTATGATGAGAGATAACGCATGAGACCATTCATGAACGTTCAAACCACGCTAAATTTCTACGGGCGCACGGAAGAGGCGGTCACGTTCTATGGCCGGGCGATTGAGGCGGAGACGCTCTTCCTGATGCGGTTTCGCGACTGTCCCGACCCGGCCCAATCGAGGCCGGGATTGGAGGATAAAATCTTTCACGCCACCTTCCGCATCGGTGCCACCGAGGTCATGGCGTCCGACTGCGGTTGCGAGCGGCCGCCAACGGGAACGGCCTTCGCCGGCTTCGCGCTGGCGCTCCGGGTGGAAACGCCGGAGAAGGCCGAGCGGTTCTTCGCGGCGCTCGGCGAGGGTGGTCAGGTTCAAATGCCTTTGCAGAAAACATTCTTCGCCGAGCGCTACGGAATCGTCACGGATCGCTTTGGCATCCCTTGGAAGGTAATGGTCGAGTCTAAAATGCGAAGCTGAAGATGCCGCCGGGCGAAGTCGCCTTTGTCCTTGAATTTAAGAACAGTCGTGATTAGATAGGCCTCAACAAAGAAGAAGATATGCAAAACCCAGCAGAGATAGACAGCGACGCAGCAGACAGACCCACGCGGAATATATTTCTGCGTATATTATTTTGCGGTTTGTGGTTCGTTGGTCTCTTTTTCATTACTTGCATGGCGATTGGACTCATTTCAGCCGCATTTACAGACACATCCAAATACCAGTCTCATGCCGAGGCGTCATCCGCCGCTAGTCAGTCAGGCGGCGCTTTTGCCGACAGATATGGCCTTCTGGTTTTCTTTACATACATTGTCGTGTTTATCGTCCTTTGTTTTTTCCGGCTACTGCCAGGAGTTAGTAAATATAGAAAACTAAAGTCGCAAGACGCATGACGATTCTTGCAGACATGGATGGTATTTATTTTGTCGGAGAGCATTCTGCTTGGTGGGTTGCAGTTGTCATTTTACTTACGGTAGCTGGCTTTTGTTGGTGGCTTTTAAGGTCAGACACAGATGATTAGCCAAAAGTTCAGCACAATAGTTGTCAGGCATTGTTCACATTTTATGCACATACCACGTTTTATCATTATCGCTGCGGTAGTCCTTACCGGTATTTTTGCAATAGGCTGCTCGAAAAGTGGCCCACTTCCGATTGTAAGATTCCATGGTTATCAGCCTAGCCATGATGGAGGCAGTGTTGTGACATTTGAATTCAGGAATCCAAGCCAGGAAGTTATGTATTGCCGAGTTCAAATTGTGCCGACGGATTCAGGCGGTAGCGGCGTTATCACCATCCCAGCGGCGGGGAGCACAAGTTTTAGCACTTTTGTCAAGCAAACCAATGATGTGTCTGCCACCGTTACAGTTGTCAAATTGATTTCAGGTCGTCATTTTACAGTGACTGCGCCATGACCCCGATGTTTAGTTTCACATTTGTAGTGCGACACAATGGTTAGTAGCAAGCTTCAATGGGCGTCTTGAAGCCGAGGCGGAGTCGCCGCGTTCAATGCTTGTCCAACGCCGGTGAGTTGCGGATGACGAGGCCGCGCACGTCGTCGGCGAACACGGCGGCGGGCACGCCTGCGGCCACCTGCGGTTTGAAGTTGTCTATTTCCAATCCGTCAATGTCCGCGAACGTCGCCGCCGGGCGCAGGTCGTTCGTCGCAAAATCCACTGTGATGTTGGCCAGTTCCAGGTCGCGGACGTGGCGCGCAAAAATGCCGTAGGCGGGCAGCGTGCCGAGGTGTTTGGGTTCGGGATAGCCGATGCCAAGCTCCTTGGGATGGATGGCCGCGTCGTTCGCCGTGCCGCCGCCCTTGCTGGTGAAGCGGATGTTTTCCAGCCGCACACCTTCGACTGGTTGCTCTGGCAGACCGGAGATTTGGATGCCGCTCATCTTGTCCACGCCGTCGGCAATGACGTTGGAGATGAGGATGTTTTTCGCGCGGCTGTTGGTGGTGATGCCCGGTGTGCGGTTGCGTTTGCCGGTGGTGATGTAAATGGCATAGTCGCGCAGATCCATCATGGTGAGGTTGTTGATGGTGATGTTTTCCATGAGCGCGCCGTCCACTTCCTCGAGCGCGAGGCCGTGGCAACTGCGGAAGGTGCAGTTGGCGACGGTGCAGTTGCGGAAGCCGCCGCTGGATTCGGTACCGAACTTGATGCGGCCAAAGCCGTTCTTCGCGGGCTTCATCGTGCCGTCAATCAACGTGCCTTCCTCAAAGCCGGAGACCTGGCAGTTGACGATGGTGAGGTTTTCGGTCGGGCGGATTTCGCCGAGGGCGTAGGTGCTCTTGGGGCAAAGGCCGTCGTCGTTCGGCGAATTGATGCGGCTGTTGTTCACCATCGTGTTGCGGCAGCAGTCAATGTCAATGCCGTCGCGGTCGGTGTCCATCGTGACATTGTCCACGGTCAGGTTGTCGTCGCCGGTGACGAGAATCGCAAAGTGTCCGCCGTGCGCGATGGTGAGGTCGCGAATGAGCACGTTTTTGCAAAGCTTAAGCGCGATGGCCTTGTTACCCAGGCGGATCGCGCCGTTGGCCTGCTCCGCGCCGTAAGTTGACTGGTTGGCGTGTTCGCCGGTGAACCCGCACATCGTGTTCAGCAGCCCGTCGCCGCGCACGAGGCCGCCGCCATTGATGGTGCCGTGGCCGGTGATGAAAACGTTGGTCAGATTTTCGCCCCAGATGAGGCTGTTGTGAAAATAACAGTGGCCGCCGTCCTGATACGGGTTGTTCGTCCACGGCTCGGTGAAATCGTAGGCGTTCAGTTTTTGCGGCGCACCGAGAATGGTCGCGCCCGCGTCAATGAGCAGATGGATGTTGCTCTGCAAATGAATCGAGCCGCTCAAATAAGTTCCGGCGGGAACCAGCACCGTGCCGCCGCCCGCCTGCGCCGCCGCCGCAATCGCGCGGTCAATCGCCGGGCTGTCGAGGTTCGTGCCGTCGCCCGCCGCGCCGAAATTGCGGACGTTGAAAACATTTTGACTCGCTGCCGTGGGCGGTGTCGCGCACGCCATTGGGTGACACGCTTTGCAGCCAGCCAGGAGTTGCGCCAGCGTGCATAAGCAAATGGAAAGGATTGCGAAACCGATTTTTTTCATAAGTGGGATGGCTCGTTATAGACTTGTCCGGGCGAAACCTCAAGCAGGACTTCTGCAAACGTTATTATTCCAGAAAATCGCGCCGGAGCGTCTGCATCAAATCGTCGTAAGCCAGCAGCAATTTCCCGCGCAAGCTGCCGCTGGTTAGTCCCTCGGCCAGATTGATGGGCGTGCTCATCGCCTGCGTGTAACGTTGCACCAGCGCGAGTTTTTCTTCCAGCTGGCCGGGCGCGGGCAGGAGTCGCCGGACTTTCGCGATGCGTCGTTTGGCGGCGGAGATTTTTTTCAAGGCCATTTCCGGCGGCATTTCGCCGGCTTGAACGCGCTTCAACAAGCCGCATTCAAACGACCGGCAGCGAACCGGCCGTTCGCCATAAATCCCGCAAAGTGTTCCGTCAAAGCAGGCGCACGGCTGCGCGAACGCCAGCCGGCCGCCCGCATTTTTCCTCGGGGGCAGGCCCAGCTTTGCCAGCCGCTTCGCGTTGTCGCCCGCGCGCAACTCCACATCCGCGAACAGTGTGCCGTCGCAGCACAAACCGCAGTTCGGACAAAGCTTCGCGACAAAATCTGGTTGATCGCGTTTCATCGCCAGAAATGTTTCGGATACTTCCGCGCGAGTTCGGATTTTATTTTTGGATAATGCTCGCGCCAGAAGCTCGCCAAGTCCTGCGTCACCTGAATTGGTTTCATTCCCGGCGTCAAAATATGCACCGTCACCGGCACGCGGCCCAGCGCGATTTTCGGCGTCTGGTTCACGTCGTAAAGTTCCTGGATGCGCAGCGCGATGAACGGCGATTTGCCGTTTTCGTAATTCACCTTCGGCGTGCGGCCGTTCGCCAGCGTGAGCCGTTCCGGCGCATGCTTGTCCAGCAACTCGCGCTGCACGTGCGAGAGCCACGACATGACGACCGGTTTGACTTCGCGCTCCTTGATGTCCTTGTAACTCACCGCGCCGTGACATAACTGCTCGATGATGGATTTTTTGTCGTCGTCCGTGATCGCGGGCAGTTGCAAATCGGCACACTCCTTGCATAACAAATTCAGCCGCGCGAGCCATTGTTCGACGTGGTGATCCCAGTTCGGCAGCAACAAACGTCCGGCAAGAATTTCATCCGCGAGCAACCGCGCCGCCGCGTCGGCGGGCGGCGGGTCAATGCGTTTCACCGCGAGCGCGAGATCGCGGAAGCGCAACAGCTCGGCGGCCAAAACACGTTTCTGCTGCGCGTCGAACTGAACGCGCACATCGCTCTTGATGTCGTCGGGAAACAATTCGCGCAACCACTCGACTTCGGTCGCCGTGCCGAGGGAAAGAATCGTGTTCACCTCTTTGTCGCGGCCTTCAATCTCGCGAATTTCTGCCGCCACAAACAGCGGACTGTGCTGCACCACGCTCTCGCGCGCCAGCACGCCGCGTCGTCCATGAACCAGTTCGCAGCGCAACGTGCCTTGATCCATTCGCCGCGCCACGCGGTCGCTGAAGCCGATCAAAATGCACTTCTGCAAATTCTCATCCTTCACCTCGCGCGGCTTCGTGTCGAGGCCTTCGTCCTTGGCGATGCGGAGAAATTGATCAAACAGCGGCCCGACTTGTTTCGCGGTGACGGCGTGAATGCCCAGCTTGCGGCACGCGTCCACGCGGAACTGGTTATTGAAAGCAAAGCTCCACGCGCGCATCAGAATCCAAAAATCCGAAGTCGCTTTTTCGCCGAGCAAATCTTCGCGCGCGGAATCCACTTCCTTGCCGCAATTTCTTAAAAGCAAATCGCGTCCCTGCGTCAATGCCGCGACGAGGCACGCTTGATGCACGCAGCCGTATTCCTGCGCCGCCAGAAGCATCCGCGCGTAACGCGGGTGCAGCGGAAATGCCAACATCTTGCGGCCAATTGGTGTGATGGAGTTTTTTTTATCGAGCGCGCCGAGATCAGCCAGCAACTCTTCCGCGTGGGCGAGTGAAATTTCATCCGGTTTTTCCAGCCAGCGAAACTTGCGCAGGTCTTCCACGCCCGACGCTTTCAAAGTCAGCACGACTTCGGACAAATCGAGCCGTTTAATTTCTGGCAACTCCTGCACCGCGCGGTGCGCGTGTTCGTCGCGCGACCATAATCTCATGCACACGCCCGGCGCCGTGCGGCCCGCGCGGCCCGCGCGCTGGTCGGCGGATGACTGCGAAATTTTGTCAATCAACAAGGTGTTGATGCCGCGGTTCGCATCGTAACGCGCCACGCGCGCAAGGCCGGAATCAATCACCAGCCGCACGCCGTCAATCGTGAGCGAAGTTTCCGCGACGTTCGTGGCGACAACGACTTTGCGTTTTTCGTAACGCGCCACGGCAGCGTCCTGGTCGCGCGGCGGCAATTCTCCGTGCAGCGGCAACAAAATAAATCCCTTCGCCTCGCTCGTGTGGCGGATGGCCTCAATGGCCTGCGCGATTTCAAATCCGCCGGGCATGAAGACGAGTACGTCGCCCTCGCCGCCGCGATGGACATATTGGCTGAACGCGTCCGCCGCCTGTTCCCACACGGGCCGCTTGTCGGTATAAGAGGGCAGATCCAAGTATTCGTGCTCCACCGGAAACATCCGGCCTTCGGATGAAAGTATCGCGCAGGGCGACAAATACTTTTCCAAATCACCCGCGTTCAGCGTCGCGGACATCACCGCGAGCATGAGGTCGGGGCGAAATTTTTCCTGCTGGTCGAGCGTTTGCGCCAGCGTGATGTCGCCGTAAAGATGCCGCTCGTGAAATTCGTCGAACAAGATTGCCGACACACCGGACAATTTCGGATCGTTGATCATTTGCCGCAGCAAAACGCCTTCGGTCACAAAACGAATTTTTGTTTTGGCCGACGTGACATTTTCAAAACGGATTTGATAACCGACCTCCTCGCCGAGTTTCACACCCAGTTCCTGCGCGACGCGCGCGGCGAGCAGACGCGCGGCGAGCCGGCGCGGTTGCAAGACGACCACCTGGCCGCCGCCGAGCAAGCCGTGCTTCAACAACATCTGCGGCACCTGCGTGGATTTGCCGGAGCCGGTGGGCGCGGACAAGATGAGCCGCTTGTCGCATTGCAGGCGCGCGATGATGTCGCTTTCAATTTCGTAAATGGGCAGGCGGCTGGTCATGGACGCGCGCAGCGTAGCGGGTTGGGCGCGGAGAGAAAAGGGCGGTGAAGATAATTTCAACCTTCAATCTGCCGGACACAAGGGAACCATCCGGTCGAATCAGCGAAAACTCATGGCGTGAAAAATTTAATTCCTGCCAAAGCTCATCCGCTCGATGACCCAGTTGAAATCGGCAGATTGATTGTGCGAAACTTCAATCGGCAGCCGGGCTGCGTTGGGCTGGGCTGGCGGCGTGGTGCTGGAAAATTGCCAGCGATGAATTTGCGAATGCCCGTCGGCGAAGGCGAAGCTGGCCGCGCCATTGTGATACGACGCGGGCAAGTGCGTCCATTCATTGTCGGCGACCAGGTTGTTATACGACGGATACGAGGGCGAGGCCGTCCCGGTGACGGTGCTCAAAAAAGAGCCGTCGCCGATGCTGTCAGGATGTTCATCGAGGAACACAAAAATGTCGGACGGCCTTGGAATCGAAGTGAGTTTGAAAAACTGGACGTAGCTGGGATTGTTGACGTTGTAGCCGTTCGTGGAAAATACGCCGGCGTCGCCCACCGATGAATTCATCGAATAACTTCGCACGCGGTATTGCCAGCCGGCGTTTTTTTGAACCGCGCTCAAAACGTTGTCGGCGGGACAGTGGTAGGCGGCGGCCGATTTGCTGACATAAGAACCCAGCGCGGCCTCGGTGAGCAGCGCGGTGTTCGTGTTGTCCGGCGTCAAATTCCAATCCATTTTGCCGGCGGCCCAGTTTTCCAGATTGGTGCCGGAAGCCGGGCTGCCGAGGTTGTAGGTCAGCCAATCATCGTGTTCGTGGGCATACATCAGCCAGCCCAGCACAAGTTGCTTGGTGTTGTTCATGCAAATAATGGCTTGCGCGCGGGTTTTGGCCTTGGCCAGCGCCGGCAGGAGCAGGCTCGCCAGAATGGCGATCACCGCAATCACGACCAACAACTCCACCAAGGTGAAACCTTGGCGCTTCATTCGCCGTCGCCGGGGCGATTTCACGAAAATGAATCGTGCCATCATGACTTCAAGTCGTTTCAAAAAATAACGTGCTAACAAGCCTTCTACGATAATGTCGGCACCGTGTCAAATCATTGTCGCCCGACGATTTTGCGACAGCCTTGCGACCGGATTTAATTTGTCCGGCAATCCAACTTGCCGCCGGCGGCGGGGTTTCTATAATTGCCGCGTGCTCGACATCAAACTGATTCGCGAAAAGCCGGACTTTGTCCGCGAACGCCTCGCCACGCGCGGGGCAGGGGACGAAAAACTCATTGATGGAATTCTTCAGGCCGACGAACAGCGGCGGAAATTTCTGGTGGAAGTTGAAGCATTGAAATCCCAGCGCAACCGTGTATCGAAGGAAATCGGCGCGCTGATGTGCCAGAAAAAAATCGCCGAAGCCGAGGCAAAGAAAATTGAAACTAAAAATTTGGGCGCACAAATTGAAGCGGCTGATCTTGAGGTTTCCAAAGCCGAGTCAACGCGCGACGAATTGATGCTGCGCGTGCCGAACCTGCCGCACGCATCCGTCGCCATCGGGAAAACCGCCGAGGAAAATCCGGTCGTGCGCGTCCACGGCGAGAAAATAAATTTCGCCTTCAAGCCGAAATCGCACATTGAACTCTGCGAATCGCTCAAGCTCGTGGACTTCGCGCGCGCGGCGAAAATTTCTGGCAGTGGATTTTTGCTCTACACGAACTGGGGCGCGCGGCTTGAACGCGCGTTGATCCAGTTTTTGCTCGACCTGCACATTCACGAACACGGCTACACGGAAGTGTCGCCGCCGTTCATGGTAAATTCCGACTGCATGTTCGGCGTCGGCCAGTTTCCCAAATCGCTGGATCAAGCCTACGCCGTGCGCGAAGGCCTGGACGACGCCACGCTCGGTAAATTATATCTGGTGCCGACGGCGGAATCGCCCGTGGCAAACATCCATCGCGAGGAAATTCTGGCGGAGAAACAACTGCCGGTTTTTTATTGCGCTTACAGCCCGTGTTTTCGCGCGGAAGCGGGCGCGGCGGGTGTCGGCACGCGCGGCATGATCCGCGTGCATCAATTCGACAAGGTGGAACTGATCAAAATCGTGAAGCCGGAAAATGGCTACGACGAAGTGGAAAAACTCGTCAGCAATGCGGAAAAAGTTTTGCAACTGCTCGGCCTGCATTACCGCGTCATCCTGCTCTGCACCGGCGACATGGGTTTCACGAGCGCGAAGACTTATGACATCGAAGTCTGGGCGCCGGGGCAGGGGACGTATCTCGAAGTTTCGAGCTGCTCGAACTGCGAGGATTTTCAAGCGCGCCGGATGAGCTTGCGTTTCAAAACGGAAGCGGGTGAAAATAAATTTCCACACATCCTCAACGGCAGCGGCACGGCGCTGGCGCGCTTGTTCGTCGCGCTCATCGAAACGCATCAGCAGCCGGACGGCAGCGTTTTGATTCCAAAGCCGCTGCAACCGTATTTGAAGGCGGAAAAGATTGGTTGAAGTGTTAAACTGTTGAGTCGTTGAACCGGTTCATGCGTTTGTGCACAATCCAACAATCCAGCAATTCAAACATCTGACGGCATGAAAATCTTGCTCGCCAGCAGCGAAGTGCATCCGTTCTCCAAGACCGGCGGCCTGGCCGACATGGTCGCCGCGCTCGCCAAGGCGCTGGCACGCGATGGCCAGGAGGCGCGCATCGTCACGCCGTTGTATCGGGGCTTGCGCGAAAAATTTCCCAAAATCCAGCGCGTGGACTGGGAATTCAATCTGCCGCTCGGCAACAAATGGTTTCAGGCGGAACTCTGGTCGCTGGAAATCGAAAAGAATTTGCTGGCCTACTTCATTCATCAGCCCGCTTTTTTTGACCGCGCCGGAATTTATTTTGAGAACAACATCAGCTACGCCGACAACGCCGAGCGCTACATTTTTTTTTCCAAGTGCGTCGCGCATCTCGCGCGGTATCTGCCGTGGCGGCCGGACATCATTCACGTTCATGACTGGCAGACGGCGCTCGTGCCGGCGCTGGTTCTGCGTCAGCGCCGCGCCGAAGGTTGGGGGAATCCGCCGCCGACCTGCCTGACCATTCACAATCTGGCGTATCAAGGTTTGTTTCCGGCGGAAGCGTTCGCGCTGACAAACTTGTCGCCGGATTTTTTCACGCCGCAGGGCGCGGAATTTTACAAACATTTGAACTGCCTCAAGGCCGGCATCGCCTTTGCCGATGAGATCACGACGGTCAGCCCGCGTTACGCGCGCGAAATCACCACCGAAGAATATGGCTGCGGCCTCGACGACTTGTTGCGCAAACGGCGCGACCGGCTGTTCGGCATCCTCAACGGCGTGGATTACGAGGAATGGAACACCACGAGCAATCCCCATTTGCCAAAACCGTTTTCCGTCAGCCGTCTCGCCGGCAAGACGGCCAACAAACTGGCGTTGCAAACGGAACTCGGCCTGCCCGTCGCCAAAGACATCCCGTTATTCGGCACCATTTCCCGGCTCGCGGAACAAAAAGGTGTGGACATCCAACTCGGCGCATTGGAGGAAATGCTGCGCGCCAACCTGCAGTTCGTCCTGCTCGGCAGCGGCTCGCCGGCCTTTGAGCGCGGCTACGAAGATTTGGCGCGGCGGTTTCCCGACAAGGTTTCCGTGGTCGTCGGTTACAACGAAAAGCTCGCGCACCGCATCGAGGCGGGCTGTGATTTTTTCCTCATGCCGTCGCGGTTTGAGCCAAGCGGCTTGAACCAGATGTATAGTTTGCGTTACGGCACCATCCCCGTCGTGCGCGCAACCGGCGGACTCGACGACAGCGTGATTGACTACACGCAAGATCCGAAACGCGCCAACGGCATCAAATTTCAAGAATACTCGGCCCGCGCGCTGGCCAAGGCGATGCGCAAGTCACTGGCTCTTTATGAGCTACCGCAACTGCTACGTCGTTTCCGGCGGAACGCGATGAAGGCGGATTTTTCCTGGGAGCAAACCGTCGAGGAATACTTGAAAATTTACGAACTAGCCAGCGCGCTTCAGCATTAAAGACAAATATGGTTCACTGCATGAGCGATTAAATATAACTAACAACGTTGTTGAACGTAAATGCAACCCGTCAAAAAACGTCAATCTGCATAATCAGTTGACACCATTGGGTGCAAGTGATAATCTCTTCCAATCTGCCACGGCGCAGAAAAGCGTAACCAAAAAGCAGGCTTGCCCGCCTCATACGCAGCGCCACATTTTTCAGGGCGGCAGACACAATCAAAACGGGATAATTGTGTCTAATGCCAGTTCAAAGCGAGTAATCGAAAATGGTTGCGTCAAAACAGATGTTGCCAGCGCGGGATCACCGCACCCCTGTGCGCCCGCGCTGGCGGTCGGTCGTGTTTCGCCGGCTGTCATTTCAGCGGACACCCAGGACACGGGAATTGATTTGCAATTCATGCTGAAAATCATTTTTCGTGAGACCAAACTTTATCTGGAAAACTTGAACCGCGCGGCGGCAGAGGGCAGGGCGATTGATGAAGCCAACAATTTTTTGCGCTGGCTACAATTCTCCGGCGTGGTGCGTCTCCTCGAAAAATATTCTTTCGTCCAAGAGGATTTCAAGACGCTCCGCGCCATGTGTGAGGCTGTCCAAGACAACTGCAAGCCGCACCTGCAAGGCCGCAAAATTCCCGTCTCGCCAAGTCAGTCCCGCGCGGATGAGGCTAACGACAAACTCGACATCCTGCTTGCGGTTTTTGCCAAAAACGCTTCTTTCCATTTTACCCCGTCCAAACAAGAACCGGCTGCGTCGGCCGAGTGTTCTCTCCTCGGCTCTGCTCCCCGATACTCTGGGCGGGGCACTCTCGCACTGCATGGTGTTGGAGAGACTCAATGAATTGGTCGAACATGTGAACCACAATTTCACATGAAAATTCGTGGAGCAAGGCAGTGGCCGGGGCGCGCGGAGCGCGCCCC
>Ga0302320_10021871_pt1 | contig 12667 bp, 17 predicted proteins | sample Bog_T0_3_FD_202130 | JGI IMG/M metagenome (GOLD analysis project Ga0302320, IMG submission 202130) | Peat permafrost microbial communities from Stordalen Mire near Abisko, Sweden - Bog_T0_3 | ecosystem: Environmental > Terrestrial > Soil > Wetlands > Peat | place: Sweden: Abisko, Stordalen Mire...
TTTTTTTATTTTGTGTGAACTGATAAAACATCAGGAAAAAAATTATTTTTAAGTTTTTAGAAAATTAGAAAACTAAATTCCTGTTAATTTTTGTTTTTCTTTTAAAAAAAAATAATTTTTTTTTAATAAATTTAAAGAAAATTTTCAAAAAAACTAACTATGTTTTTTTGATATACTTTTCACTCAAAAATAAAAAATAATTCAGAATTTTTTAATTTCAAAATTTTATTTTTCGCGATAAAAAATATTTATTTGAATTTTTATTTGTTTTAGGGCCTGTCTGTGTTTTCGGTAATTATAAAATTAATAATTTATCTGTTAATGTCTCAACAACTTTTACCAAAATTTTCAACTGTTCTTTTTTCCAATGGGATTTTTCAAGGATTTATCCAAAAAAATTTCCGAGAAGGTCTTGGAATTTATATTTGGGATTCAGGAGAGATATATTTTGGTAAAACCAAGATTATCTAATTTTTTATTGAATGTTATTCTAAAAAAGGCGAATGGTATCAAGATAACATTCAAGGAGAAGGATACTTTTTTCAACAAAACGGTGCATTTATCCATGCATTGTTTCATAATAACAAGGTGCATGGCCCTGGAATTTTGAAGCTTCCAGATTCTTGTTTGATTTTGGGATATTGGGATAATGGGAATCTGTCGAATATGGCTTATAAATATTTCCCATATGAAGATGAATGGTTTTTATGTGAATTTCTTGAAAATCAATTCCATCAATGTGTGAGCAAAGGCAAGGGTTTTCCAGAAAGTTTGCCTAATACTGAGTTTGCTGATAAATTTGGGGAATTGTCGGATATGAATGAAATAATAGAAAAATCCAATGAAAAAATTAAACAACTAGTCTTTTTTTTTTCTTTTTATTTTTATTTATAATTTTCATAGAACAAGGAAAACACTTTTGAGTTTATCTATAAGAATTTTGATGATGGAGGAGTTTATATGGGGATGACTAAGGAGAAAATTCCTCATGGTTATGGCATTTTTAAATTCTCTGATGACAAATTGCATATTGGACTTTATCATGTTGAAAAAATCATTTAAAATAGATTAAAATGTTAACATAATAATAGAATGGAATCTTGGAAGGTCCTTGCTTCGTTCAATTTCAAAATGGAGATTTCTATTGTGGAGAATTGAAAAAAGGAAAATTTGAGGGTGTTTCATTATTTTTCCAAAAAAGCAAAGACACCTGGTATCATTCGGAATATAAAGCAGGCAACCAACAAAAATTATTGAACCGAAGCTCGAAGTCAAATAATGAAATTAAGGGTAACATTTCTTATAATATTTTGAATTATGCTTTGATAGAAATCAGCCGCTCAAATTTCAAAAAGACTGTTGAATTGACCTTGAAAAATTTCACTCCCAACAATTTGTTTACAAACCCTATTTTCCTTGCATTTTCAGACCTTGCAAATTATGATTCAAAAGATTGGGGTTTGAGCCCAATCAAACTGGTATTTTTTTCTACTAAAAAAGAGAAAAAATCTTATTAATTTGAAAAAGAAGAAAACTTTGGAAAAAAACCAATCACAAAAATCTGAAACTGAAAGGAAAATAAACATATATGAAATTATCTTGAATGAAAAGCCAAACATTCCCATCTCATCCATTAAATTAACTCAAAATGCAATCCGCAATTACTCTGATTCAATTAATGATGAAAATTTGGAAGGCAATAATGTTTTAAAATCAACTCGCCAAAAAAACACAGATTCACAAAACCTTTTGACAGATATCAGCCATAGAGAATTATTAGAAGATCCTAAGGAACTTTCATTTAACAAAGAAGGTCTTCAAAGGGAAGAAACAGAAAACCTGAGAAATCAGAAGGAAAGCGTTTTTTCGAACCAAAAATCAGGAGATGAGAAATCAAAAATACAAGGAGATTTGAATATGATAGAAACAAGAATAAATAATGGTTTTAAAGAAAAAAATTGCACTGGAAATGAGCTGAAAATGGAAATGAAAAATAATGCTGAAAACAAAGAAATTGAAGAAAATGAAGAATTGGAAATAAAAATTAATAAACATTTTAAAGAGAGTTTCAGAAACAAATTTGAAGCTGAAAACAAAGAAGTTATAGTGTCAAAAGGGCAAAATCACATTGAAGACCAACCGAAATTCAATGAAAACATAAGCCAAGAAAAACCAAAAAATGCAAAGTCAAATGTCGGAACAACCATTCGTGTGAAAAAGGACTTTAACATCAAAGATATTGAAAAGATGATCAAAAATCAAGAAGATCCAAGCAAATGCGATGGTCAGGCAGGCGATCTTGAAGATTTTGCCTCTGACATAAAGATCAAAAATCAAGAAGATCCAAACGAACAGGACGGTCAAAAACAGGCAGGCGATCTTGAAAATTTTGCCTCTGACATAAAGAAAATAATGAATAATGTGCAAATTGCGATAGATAAAGTTGAGGTAGAAAGAAAAAATGCCGATAAAAACACATTCCAAAATGATAGAAATATGAATTCAAGCAAAGAGGAATTTCAGTCTAAAAACGATCCAGAAAATCCCATGCCATCTGAAAAAAAATTACTAAATCCAGAAATAAACTCACCTCTTGATTTAAAAGCATCATCAATTACAACCTCAGAAAATTTAATAAAAAGCTCCAAAAATGTTTCCACCATCAACCCTGTATATTTGGATATCCTGGAACAAAAACATCAAATAATATGCCCAAAATCAACAAAAGGAACCATTAACAAAATTCTCAAAAATTCATTACATAAATCATCAAAGTCTCAAACAAAAAGTGAAACCGGTATGTAAATATTTATGATAAAAATTGTATTTAATTAATAAAAAAAGAGAAAAAAGTTGAAATCTTTGAACAAACTTTGAAGAAAAAAATTGATTTTTCAGAAAGCAATAAAACCACCGAAATTAGCACATTTAAAACCTCAATGACTCAGGAAAATGAAAAACTTCAGGAAATCAAAAGAAGTGAAAGTTCCTTTGGTAATTCTCACAAAAAAGACCAAGAAAAAGTCCCGGACACAATCTATTATGACTTAAAAAATTCGAATTTCGTTTCGAAAGTTCAAGATGAAATCGAAGACAAACCAACCGAAAAAAAACAATTGAAAATGAACTCAAATTGCAAAGATTCTGATGAAAACGATGAAGAGTGCAATAACATGAAGACAGAGTCAAATAATGAAATTTCAAAAAATGATAGACGTGTTGTTGAGTCAGAAATGAAAAAAATTGAAAAATCAAAAAATTTTTCATTTTTATCTCAAATAGATGGAATTAATAAAGAAATCGACTCAAGGTTAAAAAAATGGGAATCGAAAAAATATAAATCTTCCCATTTTTATAATGGTAAACTTAGCTGTTTTGAAGAACTTAATGAATACTGTAATTATTATTTATTATAACATTTCAATCTTTGATATAAATTAGATGATTGTTTGGAAAAATGCTATAAGGATCTAAACATGGGGGAAACAGATTTATTGGATTTAAGTAAATTTTTTAATAAAGATTCTAAAAAACTATTTTGTTAATTTTGGTCGTTTAAAAGTTCTGAAGAGATTCAAGGAAGAAATGAATCAAAAGTTTCCCCATTTAGCTGATATTCCTGGATTTCTTGTGCAAAGATTTAATTTGCCTCTCAATATGATAAACATCAAATCAACATTCCCTTTGGTTGTTCGAATACCATTAGAAGAAAATAAAGATTAATGATAAAAAATTATTATTCTTTAACCTAGTAATTATGTTTCTCTTAAAAATTTTAAAAGAACAAAAAAATTAACAAATTTAAAAGTTTAAACTTAATTTCTCATTTTTTTGTTAAGATTTTCATTTTTCAAAAAAAAAAAAGTTTTTTAAGGGAAAAAATTTGCGGAATCACCAAAAAAAACTTACAAAATTATTTTTTAAAAATTTTGGCATCATTAAATAATTTTTGTCTAGAAAACGTTAAAACAAAGGAGCTCACAATCCTACAATTAGAATAAAATCCATGAGAATTCAATTTAATTAAAATTATAGTATTTTCCTAAAAATTGCAACCAAGACGATTAAAATTAAAGTCATTCGAATATCATCAGACAAAAAATTTTAATTTATTAAAACTTGCCTCAAAAAATATGAGTTTTTGATTTTTTCTTTTATATAATTATCAAATCAAAAAAACTTTAAAAATTATTCAAAATTTCAATAATTTAAATAATATTACTGTCATTGACAGTCTGATAAAAAAAATCTCATAAAGGAAAAGTTTTTTTAAAAAATTCATTTTTTTTGATAAGAGGCAAATGAGTCTTTAGTGATAATATGTTATGCATTCTCTAGTTTAACTTGTCCAAAAAATTGTTAACAATGCCCATTTGAACATTATATCTATTTTGAGTCAAAATCTTAAGCATGAATTTTATTATGAAGTGGTGAAGGAAGTTTACAATTTGATAGCTGAATTGACTTGGAGCAAAGCCACAAAGGCATTGAATTATTTAATAGAAACAAGTCAGCCACTATTATTCTAAATAAAATTGTTTATTTTTTTCAGCCTGTAAAAAAGGAAGTGGTCCTTTGATATAATATGGTCTATTGCTTGATGATGATCACGATAACGATGAACAAATTTTGATTATGATCTGGAGAACTCATTTGTCTTTCAAATATAATTATTAGAATATAATAATAGTTCCATAATAAATTCTTAAATCTAACAAAATTTTATAATATTTTATATTATAAAATGATTTTTATATGTTATTAAAAATTTTGAAACTATAAATCTACGCCATTTTTCTAAAAAAAAATTCAATTAAATTTATTCTAATTTTTTTTTTTTGCAAACCATTTATAATTTCCCCATGGAATCTTTCTTTTCCAAATTACTCAATTCTAACTCTTCTGTATCTTTTTTGTTTAGAATTTCATTAAGGGAATATTTTTTTTCTTCTTCTTCTTTCTTGCTTTCTTTTTCTTCAAACTTTGTCTTTGAAATTATTTCTTCTGGTGCTTCTTTTTCCTTTTCCTCTTCTTTGTTCTTCTCTTTACTTTCTTGATTTTTATCTTTTTCTTCTTTCTCTTTTCGTTTTTTCCTCTCTTTTACTAATTCCGGATATTTAACCATGTTAAAGCATACAAGGAATTTATTAGCTAATTTTCTTTTTTTCGCATAAGTTTCTTTTTCTTCTTTGCTGAGTTTATGTTGTTCATCCCAAATCACCACTAAAATAATTGATGTTATAACTAAAAATAAAATTTCTCACTTAAAATATTCGCGAAAGTAATAAAAATCGGATGATTATGGGTATGGTACATATAAAGAGCTGAATTAAAAGCTGCGTTAGGCCCATCAATGTTCATTCTTTTTAAGATCCAAAATGGCAAAATCGACTCATCAATTCTCAAAAGGGTGATCAATCCGAAAACCATTTGCGTGATGATTCTCCCTAAAGCTGTGAGCAATCCTCCAATTATTTCCAAATAGACTGAAATAATTTCATAAATGGCAAAAAGTCTAATAGAAAACCGAAATTAAAAAAAAGTATTTTGTTTTCTACCTTCGATGTTTCACACCAGTAAAAGGATCCATCAACAACTTTAATATGGTCATTTTTATTATTATTGTAAGAACCTTGATGCCAATTGTGACGAGAATAAAAATGATGTTTTCCCATAAAAATTGCCAAAAAAGAGGATGAACCAACACAGTGAAAACAATACCAACAACACTGCTGACCAAAAGGAAGGAAACTGCGGAAACTGCGACTTGTAATCCGATAAAATGAGTGGCTGGAATAATCGACAACTTGGCTTTTGGGATTATAAATTCTCCTCTTCTCATTTGCATAGCCTTTGAAAAATGAAAAAATTATGGTTATAAGTGGAAATTACTATTCTTTTGAAACTATTGAAAGTATTTAGCAACAGCAAAACGAAAAAAAAAAAACTCAAACTCGATCCAATACTTTTTATGATTATTTGAATCTGAGAAGAAGTTTTAAATAACTCTTACTAGAAACCTATGGAAAGACATTGAGCTAGAAGAGTGAATTGATCTGTGATGAAATTCACAAAACTCATCCCTTTGAGGAATTGTTCCTCGCTAAAGGCAGTTCCACTAAACGAGCTTTTAAAACTCGTCAAAGCTCCACCCATAAATACTAAAAAGGAATTATGAATGTTTGAACCCAGATCTCCAAATCTTTTTAAATTTTAAATAATTTTTTTTAGCAATTTTTGTTTTCACCTTTGAAATACTCCTTGCAAATTGATGAAAAATTGATAAGCGAAATATGCAACTGAAACTGCAGCTAATAAACTACTTGTGAGGAATCTTTGAGGGAAAAAGAAACAATCTGCTATTACCTAGTTTAAAAAAAAATAGAAATTTGAGATAAAAATAAAAAATTGATGAATTTTTTAGTGGACCCATTTTTGCTTATATGGCCAACTGAAGGGGGTAAGCAATCTTTTAATTTTTTGTCCAAATTTGAGTTTTTCATATCTGGTTTGGAAAATTTTCTCGAATTCATCAACTTCTTCAACTGGTTCTTCTTTTTGAATAATATTCATTTTTGTTTGTGAAACAAGTTCCTTTAATTTTGTTGGTGATTCACACAGTTTCCCCATTTCGATCTGTTTTTCTCCTTCAGGGCTTCCCTTTTCTTTTGCAATTTTTTGTTGTAGCAAATCATAAGGATTTTGATAATCTGGGCTTATCTGCGGAAAATAAAAACTAAACATTGATCCATTATTTTATTATCAACCCAATTTTTTGATGGTTTTTTAAATAACATCTGATATGTATATTCATAAAAAATCTCTTCTCTCACATTAAAATGCTAGTAACAATCAACTATTCACAAAATAAAAATAAAAAAAACCATAGTGGCGCTCTTTTTTCTTTTCTTTTTCAATTTCAAAGCCACTTGAACCGTGATTTCTATCATAAAGATTAACACAAATCCAGTTATTATAAAAATAAGAGCTTTCCAAGTCATTGATGCATTAACTTGATTCATTAAAATTAGCAATACTATGCACATGGCATATCCCAAAGGAATCCAAATGAAATGATTATGATAGGCTGTATTTGCCATTATCACAAAAATGCTCATCAGAATCACAAGCAATTTTTGTAAAATAGAAATGGCCTAAAAACATTAATTAAAACCAACTAAAATAAAAATTGGGAGACATAATCTTGGATGGTCATTTCAGGCTGAGAGATCGTTATAGTCTCCGAGATATCACTTTCAATTCCATTAACCACAAAAATCAAATTATAAGACCCCACGTTATTAAAATTTATAGCTAAATTCGTAAAGACAAGGTTCCCTTGAGAATCTTGTAAGGGTGAATCAAATTGAATAGGGAAATTCTCAGCAACTCTTTCAACAGATCTTTTTATTTTCCCACCATTGACAACAGCGTTGAATAATGAAGATCCTATGGCTGTGAAGCTAGTATCTATATTATTGGGATCAGAAAGCTTTTGTTGCATGAGGGTTTCCATGTTGGTTTTTGTGTTGTTGATCGACGCATTCAATTGGCTTTGATATTGGTTGATGGTATCTTGATCGAGGGCTTGGTAAATGAGCACTTGAACAGTTTTATTCCTTACATCAACAAGATTTTCCAAATAGGAAATATTTAATTTTGGTTGTTGTGTGAATTGATAATAAATGTTTTTGGTGACATCAACCTTGATATTAATGAAAATTACGAAAAATTAGAAATAATAACATGAGCACTAGTTTCAATATCTTGCATGATCGAAACAGAAGAAATACGGTTTAGTAATTTAAAAGAGGTGGAAGGGTCGCTTTGTATTTGTTGAGACGCAAAAACCAAATTATAATCTCCTGGCAAACCAGTTAGAATTCTCAGATTGAAAGTGGCCACTCCTTTTCGATCTGTCTTGGCATAAGCAGTGTTCGGATCCAAATTTAGATTATTAGATGTCTGGGATAAACTAGCAATGGAATCAATATCGACATCTTTTTATAATCAAATGATTTTTAATGTTAAAAAAAATAATTTTCTGACTTCCCTCTGAAAATCCATAGATCATATTTTGAGTTTGATATAACGAAGTATTAACTGAGGATACACTAGTTGATGCAGAACTTAATTGTACAACAGCTGCTTTCACAACACCCCTCACAATGGGTGACCCTGATGATACCTTGCAAATGACGCTGACCTCAAAAATATCACCTACGTAAATCAAAGTTGATGGTTGATCAGAAATCTTTCAAAAATTATGACTTTATTTTTTGCGAGAACCGAAATTTAAAATTTACTTCAATGATGTCAGGAGTGTCAGAAACTTCAATTTTTCCTGTGACTTTTGTGCCGTTGGGAATGAAGAATTGTGTGAGATCAGTGGTGTTAGGCCGGACATAACTGAAAAGATCACTGATGGAAAGATAAAACGAGGTGGCGAAAGCAGATTGAGTCCATTCTAATCCTTTCATCTCAACTATATAGAAGTATGGTTTGCTACCTTGAACATCAATTTGTTGAGTGCAAATTTTAGAGCTTGTTTTTGTGGCGCTTGACAAAAAAATGAACTTTAAAAAATCAAGAATTTCTTACTATCCTTGGAAATAAACATTTGATAAGGAATCACAATCAACACTGTTAAGCCAGAATACAGAAAATCACTAAATTTGTTGTTGGAAACTTTGACTTGGATGGTCTGGATGAAGGGGTTGTTCATAGAAATGATTTTTGAGTATAAATCAGAATAGGTTTCATAAGTGCTATCAGATTTAAAGCAAAAGAGCTGCGTTGGAACTGAACTTATAAAAGTGTCCGAATCCCCAACATAGAAAGTAAAACTTCAATGAATTTTAGTATAGCTTATTTCTCAAAATAATAAAAGAAACCTCACACAAGTTGTTTCTATTACTTCAATCAAGGTTAAATTCTGGAAATTCGCTAATCCATTGATGGCAGTGTAGGTCAACTAAAATGATTTTCTAATTTTATAAAAATTCAATCCACACCCGATGTTGAGAGACAACTATTGAACTGTCACCATCATCCCCAGCTTCTGAATAATCTATGAATGCCAATGATGAGTTCACACCACTAAGAATTCTCGCATAAACAGGCACATATGGTACACTCAATCCATTCTCATCTATTACTTTGATAAATGCCTATTTTCCATTTCGACAAATAATTAATTAATTCAGTTCATCATAGATAATTTTTTTTACTTGGTTGAGAGAAATGCCCACTGGATTTCCTACACTAGTATCATAATTGCTAGAAAAGTTGCTTGCCAGTTGAACTTCTTTAAAATTAAAATTAGTTTTGAACAAAACAGCCTGCGAATAAACGCCAAAACATTTAAAGTTTATGGCATATTTCCCCGGAAAACCTCTTCCAACATTTATCCTAAACATTAAAATAAAAAATAAATCGTTATGTGTTAAAAAATAACAGTAAATTCATGTTTCCATCACTACCAACAGCTGTATTTTCAAAAATCTGCAACATAGGAGGCGTAGTTGGGTCATCTACAAATTTGGTATAAGTCATATAACCAGGCATTTGAATAGTTTGAAAATCAACAGGTAAATCTGTGGAGTTTATAAGAATGTTATTGGGATCATAAAAATTCAAAGTTATGGTTTGGTTGCTTCCCAAATTAATCATCAAAGCATCGAAAAGTTGTGAACTAAGCTGATAACTTGATATCACAATACGAGCCACATCAGGTTTCAAGAGTATTCTACAAAAAATGGATAAAAATTAAAGCGATTTTGTTAAATTTCTCACCGCATATATGTAGAAGTGCATTTTGTAATAAGGTTTGAAGAAATCATGTCATCCAACCAATCGTTCAATTCATCCAATTCATCACTTGTGTAGTCCATCAAATCTTGTAGTGCACTATAAATCAAATCTTGGTATTCTGGATCCGTAGCAGTAAAGACCATAGCTTGTATGTACATATGAGCGTAGACTCCTTGACTAATCTTTTAATATTTAAGAGTCGATCAAATTTTAGTTCTAGTGGAAATTAAAAAAAGAACCTGAAAATTATCAAAAGTAGCCAATCCTGTTGCGTCCGTAGTGATTCCTCCAAGTTGTCGAAGATCTGGAAAGACTCCAGTGGGAAATTGTGTTACTTCAGCAGAAGTGTAGGTGGAATCCAAAATGACCGAAACCTGAGCGAGCGGTTGACCCAAAGTATTGTAAACTTTAAATGACGGAGAAGGATTCAAAATTTCTCCAATATGCTAAAAATTTTTAGATAGATATAATTTTGAAAAAGCAAAACCGCTTCAAGAGGGAAATAAGTTATGTCAATTGAACCACAAGTTGAATTATCTCCTACTTTGTACTCTAAGATAAATGAATTGCTGTTGACAGAAACACCATCAATGTTGATGTTCATTGTGCTTTAAAATTTGAAAAATGATATGAAGAAAAACCTTTTTTCTACATGTTTGTTTGAGTTATGGCTGCAAAAGTAAAAGCGAAATAAAGTCGGTTGTACCCAAAATTGTCTGAAGGATTGTACAAATTATTGGTTGCATCAAATTCTAAATTCAAATTGATTTTGTCAAATTCATCTCCGGTAATTCTAAGCTAAAAAATTCAATATTACAATAGTTTCAATTATTTAATGATTTTATATTACCATTTTAACGATTGGAGTCTTTCCAGGAACAGGATTATCTAAAACCCAAAAATAAATTTTCGTTTTTAAAAAATGCTATCAAAATTACCGTTTTTATCAACTACTTGAATCAAACAATTCAATTGGCTTGCGATGTCTCCAGCATCACTCGTAATAAAAGCAGAAGGTTGTATGATAATTTTAATGTTGCTCACTATGCTCACAACATAAATGTAAGTGGTAAGCAAAGTGGTCCCTTCACAATCGAATTCAATTATATAAGTCCCAGCTGGACCATACCCAGAAAAAAATAAATCCGTAAAAACTACAATCCCGCTGTTGTTGGTGTAGATTGGAGTCATCATAGCGCCATCCAAAAAAGGATCACTATAATTTGCATTATAGTGCCCTGGTATTGGTTTTATTAGATCTTTATTGAATCCATCACCTTGTCTTCGATATTTGTAAGGGAGAATGTCTCCAAATGATATATACATAGTTGCAATGACCAATTTGTTTGTCACAGGATTCCCAGAAGAATCTAAAAAAGTATTATTAAGAAATATAAAAAATATTAAAAAAAATTTGATAATCTTTATAATTATACCTGAAACTATAATAATTGGAGGGCTTTGGAAAGGTGCTCCTTCAACCACAACCGTAGAATAGTTTCCTATAAAGCTCATACCAGCTACTGTAGTGCCCAATTGAATGGCATATCGGAAATAAATGTTGATGTTTAAGAGATTTGCGAATTTCGGATCCTGTCTTCCCCAAAGGTGAGTGATAATTCCATCACACACAAAATAAATGTACACATATTGTGAGTTGGAACCTTTGATCTTAAATTTTAAAAGAATTAAAACACTCTTTCATAACAAAATACTGTCAAATTCTGAAATGTGGCAATGCCAGAAGCATTTGAAGTTTGCGAAACATCCCCTTCAAGCCAAGCGAACTTTCCTGATTCTATCAAATAAGGAGTCACGATCCCTGAAAATGTTGGTTCTGGCCATGAGAACGCCACTACACTTTTACCTATTTTTTCAAAAATTAACAAAAAGCAATATTCTTATTTACCTTGGACTGGGTTCCCATTTTGATCTAAAATGAGTAATTGGGGTTGGGTGACAAAAGGAGTTCCGACATTCTGATTTAAAGGAGGATCTCCAGAAACCACACTTATGCTTATAACCGAAGTTTGGAGGAAAGTAGTGTATTCTTCAGATTCTGTGTTGTTTCCAGCATCAATGAAATTAAAGTAATAAGTTCCTTGTGGGGCCCTCGCAAAATTCAATCCATCATATTGGGCTTGTCCTTGCGAGTCTGAAACAGCACTTTTGTTCCAAATTTCTATACGACAGACTTCTTTGAATCTAATGAAATCCAAACTTCCTGAATAAAAAATTAAGAAAAAAAAATTTGATTTATTTAACCTGGCATCCCCTCTCTTGTCACTGCATCACAAATGGGATAATTTCCATCTACAGCTGTTAAAAGATCAGTGACTTTCAAAATGACAGTTTGGTTGGAAAGAGTGCCCTGAATAAATTCGAAAAAAAGTTTTTTCAATTAAAATACATCAGTATTCGTGACCAAAACTCTAGGAGTGGGAAAAGTTTCATTGAAATAACTATTAATTATGTAAGAATCTTGAAAAGGAAGCCTGGATTTTATTTGGGATGGAGGTTGCGGAATCTGGATAAGATAATTACTGAAAAAAAAAATGGAATTATTACCGAGGATTCAATAACGATGATTGTTATGACAAGAAGGACGTATAAAGCTAAAGCTACCAAAGGAAAAAGACACCTGTTCCGAACATTATCTTCGACCAAATCCAAGAAATAAGGAAAAAAGTGTTTTTGACAGGATGGGCGGTTTGTTCTCATAATAATAAAATAAATTTTGAATAAATGAAAAACCCTTTTTTTAGGTAGATAGAGTAATTTTTATAAAAATTCCATGTTCTAACATAGAAACTAATTTAAATAAAAAATTCATTCCATTTTCTTTTAAATTTAT
>Ga0302320_10021872_pt1 | contig 12666 bp, 12 predicted proteins | sample Bog_T0_3_FD_202130 | JGI IMG/M metagenome (GOLD analysis project Ga0302320, IMG submission 202130) | Peat permafrost microbial communities from Stordalen Mire near Abisko, Sweden - Bog_T0_3 | ecosystem: Environmental > Terrestrial > Soil > Wetlands > Peat | place: Sweden: Abisko, Stordalen Mire...
GAGCGTTGGCCAGCGCATCAAGCACGCGATCGTCCGCAACTTCGTGACCTACGGGAGTGATGAAAAATCTTTGCGGCCGCAGGTTTTTCTCTATGCAGGATCGTTTGGCGGGGCGGCGCTGGCAGCTCTGTGGCAGCCTTACCGTCCCAGTCCAGTCGTCAAGGGCTATCAGGGCGTTGCCACGCAAGCGTGGGTCGGGGTTTTGTGCAACCTGCTCGCCGAGTTCGCGCCCGACTTCAAGCGGGCTATACATCACAAGGAAGGTACGGCTGCTAGTAATAAGGTTTCGCAGCCTTAGAGCACAAAAACAGAATCTCGGGTCAACCAGGTTGAAGTATCACGAGTGAAAATTGCATTTCGCTTGAACTGACTTCGTAATCTTGCAACGGAAAAGGAGTTGTGCATGAGACGTATTGGGTTATTCACCCTAGCAGTGGCGATGCTGTATGTAAGCGCCGGCAGTGCGCAGCAATACCCGGTTATGGACATGATCGCCAACAAGGTTATCGCGAAGTATCAAAACTCCAGTTGTGAGCAACTGTGGGAGAAGAAGTCCCAGAAGACCCCGCCGACACAGCAGGAACAGAATGCGATCGCGATGCTGAAGAGCGATCCGCAGATGCGGCAAGCCTTCATCGACAAGATTGCCGCTCCCGTTGCCAATAAGATGTTCGACTGCGGCATGATTCCGTAATCGACAGTGGGCCTGTAACCAAGGAGAACGACAGTGCAATCCATGTCTTTGTCATTCCGTAAGGCGCTGCTTTCGCTCGCGATGATATCCCTAATTGCGGGCATGGGATTTGCGCAAAGTGCAGCGCCTCAGACCGTTAAGAAACCGTCGGCAACGAAGAAACCGACGCCAGCCGCGCCCGCGCTGCAGTTGGCGCCCAAAGCGCTGGATATCCTGAAAGCCACCAGCGACCGCCTGGCCGGTGCTCACACGGTTTCGTTCACTGCGGTAGAACTATTTGAACAACTGACCCGCCAGGACGTTCCACTGGGGTACACCGCGAAGTACGAGGTCACTCTACAGCGGCCTGACAAACTGCGCGTGCTCAAGCCGGCAGATGGCGGCACCTCTGATTTCTATTACGACGGCAAATCGATGATGGCGTACGCTCCGGTTGAGAACCTGCTGGCCGTGGCTGACGCACCTGCAACCATCGACGCGACGATGGAGAAGGCGTACAAACTGGCTGCCATTTATTTCCCCTTCGACGATGTGATCGTCGCGAATCCGTATGGTGACCTCGCCCCGGGCCTGAAGCATGCCTATTATGTCGGCCAGTCCCATGTTGTGGGAGGAACAACCACCGATATCGTGGCTTACGCAGGGGATGGCGTGTTTGTGCAGATATGGATTGGAGCGGACGACAAACTGCCACGGCTGATCCGCGCGATTTATCTCGACGACCCCGACAGGCTGCGTCACGAGCTTGCGTTCACGGACTGGAAGCTCGACGAGTCGGTCGCGACGGACACGTTTGCTCCGCCTAGCTCTGCCTCCACGGCAAAGCACATCCCGTTTGCCCCGCCTCACCCGGAACCGCCACCCAGTGCTAAAGCGCCAGCCAAGGCCAAGCCTGCTAAAGCGCAGTAACAAGGAGTTAGAAGATGAAGCACAAGATCATGGTCGCCTGCCTGAGTCTGGCGATTACTCTCCTGCCGCTTGAGAGCGCGTTGGCTTACTCCCACGCGAATCGGTACGGCGGCAGCACCTCGCACAGCTGGGGTTCCACCAGCCACAGCAGCGCTTACGGCACCAGTACATCGCACACCTACGGCGAGGGGTCGTCGCACACGAATGAGTACGGCGGCAGCACCTCGCACAATTATTACGGTGGCACTTCTCACACCAACGCATACGGCAGCACCACTTCGGGCGAAGCCGGTTACGGTGCAACCCATACCTACGACGACGGAGCGACGGCATACCATTCCCCTGACGCGTACTACGGATATCATCCGCCAACCACTTACTACGGCTATCATCCGCCGGCGCCATATTACCCGTCCTGTTACGACTGCGGTTCGACTGCAGGCGCGGCCGCCGTTGGCGCTATGGTCGGCATGGCTACTGGAGCGGCTATAGCTTCTTCGTCCAGCGCTGCCGCCTCGCAGAACGCCTACGCCCAGGGCTACAATGCGGGCGCGACCACCGCCAACACTGCCAACGCCAACGCTGCCGCGGCGAACGCCAATATGGCTGCTGCCAACGCGAATGCCGCCGCTGCGAATGCCAACGTGGCCGCCGCAGGCGCCACGAGCGTTGCCTCTGCGAGCTACTCCATGGGGCAAATCGTGTCGGTACTTCCGGCAGGTTGCATCACGCCCAATGTTGGCAGCGGAACTTACTATCTCTGTAGCAATACGTGGTTCAGCCCGTCGTATGGCGCGGGCGGCGTGTACTACCGCGTGGTCACAACGCCTTGATCGACGGAAAGTGTTTGGGAAATACCCGGGAGATTGCAATGAATTCTTACTACAAAACTTTAGCTATCGTTGTGATGATAGCGCTCACCCTGTCCCTGTCCATCCGCGCGCATGCCCAGGGCCCGGCCGAGGTGGCTGCCGCAACGCCGCCAACGACTGCCGACGCGGCTCCGACAGCCCCGCTACCACCTGCGCCTGAGCCGCAGCAATCGACGGCTGATAGCACTAGCGACGGCTGGCGCGGCCAGATCGCGATTTACGGATGGTTCCCGGGGATACACGGAACCGTCGGCGTGGCCGGCCATGATGCCGGCATTCATGTCCCCTTCTCCGATGTGTGGCATACCCTCAAAGGGATAATTCCGATAGCGGTAGAGGCGGATAAGGGCCGCTTTCTCATTCCCATTGATTTCTTCTGGGTGAAACTGGGGGACGACAGAGGGATACCCTTTAATGAGCTCGGTCAGACTTCGGTGAATCTCCATCTGACGGAGTCTATCTTCACACCAAAGATCGGCTACCGGCTGGTTAACGCCGAGCACTTCAAGATTGATGCTCTCGGGGGGATTCGCTATTGGTACGTAGGCCAAGATCTTACCGTCGAACCCGCGGGAATTAGCCGCTCGAAGTCGGCTAACTGGGTTGATGGTCTGGGCGGCGCACGGTTCATAGTTCCCCTCGGTGAAAAGGCATCCATCATGGCGGCGGGCGACGCTGGCGCAGGCGGAGCTAACCTCGATTACCAGGCCGTAGGCCTACTGAACTACAACTTCACTCCCAGGTGGGGCGCGGCCGTGGGCTGGCGCTACCTGTATGTGAACTATCGTCCGACGAATAACCTGTTCATCTTCAATACCGCCATGACTGGCTTGGTGGCTGGAGTCAGTTATAGCTTTGGCGGCAAGCCGGCGGTTCCTCCAACGGCTAGCTGTTCGGTATCCCCGACAGAAATCTGGTCCGGCGATCCGGTGACCGCGACCATCAATACGCAGAACTTCAATCCCAAACACACCATCACCTACGCCTGGACGGCAAGCGGCGGAAGAATCTCGGGCACAAACACCACCGGCAACGTCGACACCACCGGTCTCACGCCGGGCAGCTACACCGTCAAGGGAACCGCAACGGATGAGAAGGAAAAGAAGAACAACGTCGCCAGCTGCGAAGCCTCGTTCACGGTGAAGCAGCCGCATCCGCCTGTGGCCGATTGCTCTGCCAGTCCGAACACAGTGAAGGCAGCTGAAGCTTCCACGCTGACTGTCAACGCCAGCAGCCCTGACAACTTCCCGCTGACCTACGCGTGGTCTGCGTCGGCCGGACACGTGAACGGCACAGGCGCGAGCGTTAGCCTCGACACAACCGGCGCTCCGGAAGGCGCTCCTATCACGGCGACCGCGACCGTCACCGATTCTCGCGGACTGAGCACCACCTGCTCCGCGACCGTCAATGTCCTCTCGCCGCCGGTCACCGTAGCCGAAGTCAGCGAGATCGGCGAATGCAAGTTCATGGACGCCAAGCGGCCAGCTCGTGTGGACAACACCTGCAAGGCAATTCTTGACGACGTGGCTCTCCGCATTCAGCACGAGCCTAACGGCAAGTTCGTTGTCGTGGGCTTCACCGACGATCAGGAGACCGTCACCGTAACCCAGCTGGGAGCCCAGCGCTCGGTCAACATGAAGTACTACCTGGTCAATGGCGAAGGTCAGCAGCAGATTGATGCCACGCGCATTGACGTCCGCACCAGCGGCACGGTGAAGGAGAAGGGCGCGAAGATCTACTTCGTACCTTCCGGTACAACCTTCACTCAGGAATTCGTTGTCGTTGACGAAACGCAGGTGAAGGGACAAGGCCGCAACGCTCCTGCGCCCAAGAAGAGAGCGAGAAAGGCGCCAGCCGCACAGGCTCCGCCGGCTCAGTAAGCAACTACAGTACAACCCATCAAGGGCCAACGGTTCAGCAAGACGGAGGCATTCATGAAGGGAAGATTTGTGGCAGCGGCGGCTTTAGCGTTAGTGCTTCCTGTTGTCGGCGCTATGGTCTCTTGCAAGAAGTCCGAAACACCACAATCCGCACAATCGACGGGCGAGACTGCCAAGACGTCGAATCCTGAGCAGCCACCGAAGCCCAACCCCGACCGCAACGCCTACTTCGGTGAGGAGCACATCCACACCAGTTGGTCGGTCGACGCGTGGCTCATGGGCAACCGCCTCACAGGACCCGATGACGCTTTGAAGTATGCGCAGGGCCAGACCATCAAGCATCCCCTGGGCTACGACATCAAGATCGACACACCCATGGACTTCATGGGTGTGACCGACCACTCGGAATATGTGGGGGTAACGAAGGAAGCCAACACGCCGGGATCGGCCACGAGTAAGTTGCCCGCAGCGCAGCCGCTTATTCTCAAGGACCCCAACAACAACGAGGATGTTCAGAAGGTGTTCACGTACCTCGTGAATATGCTCGCCGGACCTCCGGTAAAAGCTCTGATGAGTCCCGAGGTGGCCGGCTCGATCTGGAAGGAAAACGTCAGCATCGCGGATGCGAACAACCATCCCGGCAAGTTCACTGCGTTCTGCTCGTACGAGTACACCTCCGCTCCCGACAACCGGAACCTGCACCGCAATATCTTCTTCCGCGATTGTGAGAAGGTGCCGGCAATGCCCTACAGCGCTCTGGACTCCTGGCACCCCGAAGACTTGTGGAAGTGGATGGACGCGCAGCGCAAGGCGGGTAACGAGTTGCTGGCTATTTCGCATAACGCCAACTTAAGCGACGGCTGGATGTATCCCACCGACGTTGACAGCTTCGGCAGGCCCATCGACGCAGCCTGGGCAGCCGCCCGCGATCGTAACGAACGCCTGGTCGAAATCAAGCAGATCAAGGGACAGTCGGAGACCCATCCCTTGCTCTCCCCCAATGACGAGTTCGCCAACTACGAGATATTTACCGGCCTACTTGGTGCACCACCGACCGTTGGCCGGGTCGATCACATTCAAGGAAGCTTTGCGCGTCAGGCACTGAAAGACGGCATTACCATGCAGGACGTGCGCGGCTACAACCCATACAAGTTCGGCATGGCCGGTGGCTCCGATTCGCACAATACCGGCAGTCCTTACCGCCAGGACAACTTCTACGGCGGTCATGCTCAGATCGACGGAACCGTCGACCGACGCATGGCCGGGGTTATGGCGTTTGGCACGATTGACGTTCGCTTGGAGAACCCGGGCGGACTGACCGGGGTCTGGGCCGAGGAAAACACTCGCGCTTCCCTGTGGGACGCTATGTATCGCAAGGAAACCTTCGGCACCAGTGGCGTTCACATCAAGGTGCGATTCTTCGGCGGATGGGACTTCAACAAGGACATCCTGAACGCAAGCGACTGGGTGCACCAGTCCTATGCCAACGGCGTCCCCATGGGCGCCGACCTGCCTCCCTTGAAGGGCACGGCCCCGACATTTGTGGTCTGGGCGGTGAAAGACCCGACATCCGGTAATCTCGATCGCATCCAGATCATCAAGGGCTGGACCAAGGATGGCCAGAGCTTCGAGAAGATCTTCGATGTGGTCTGGTCGGGCGACCGCAAGGCCGACAAGTGGTCGGGCAGGGTTCCGGCCATCAAGAGCACGGTGGACCTGGAGAAAGCTACCTACACCAACGACGTCGGTTCGACGGAACTGAAAACCGTCTGGACTGATCCTGAATTCGACTCCAGCCTGCACGCGTTCTACTACGCGCGCGTGCTGGAAATCCCCACGCCGCGCTGGACCCTCATCCAGGCAGTCAAGGCCGGCTTGACCCCGCCGGACGTGGTTCCACTAACCGGACAGGAACGCGCCTGGTCTTCGCCTATCTGGTACACCCCGAGCGCCGAGGCGCGCAAGAATGCGCCCGTCGGCATGACGGTGACCGACCTGAAGGCAAAGGGTGCAACCCAGCTGGGCGATGCGCAACTGAAAGCGCTGATCGTGGGGAAGGCTTTCTGGGTTCGCAACAATGTGACCGGTGAGCAGTTCAGCATCGCCTACACTGCCGAGGGCAATAGCAATGTCTGGCATATCGGCAAGAACGCCACAATCCCCAGCTGGGTCGGGAACCCCAGACGCGACGGCTATGAAGGAGTGACCACGCCCTACAAGATAGAAGGGGGCAAGGTGGTGACGAACATCTCCCAGGCTCCCTTTTCGGTAACGATCTATAAACAAGGCGACACTTATTACGGCGCGCGCAGTAACGAATTCGGCTACGCCAACTACGAGATCATTCCGAGCCCGCAGTTCGTGCTCAATCCGGTGACTGCTACGCTCAACACCTTTTCGATCGAACTGGGCCTGAACGAACAGCAGAAACAGCAAATTCTCCCCTTCCTGCAGGACGAGGTAAAGCAACTGGGGGCGCTGAAGAAGAACACCTCGCTCAAGCCGCGGGAGAAGGTGGAGCAATTGAAACAAATCGGCAGCGCTATCGACGCCAAAATCATGCCTCTCCTGGATCAGCAGCAGCAGAAGAAGTTCCAGGCCCTCCGCGAAGAGAAGCGGCGGGAAATGATCGAGCAGATGGGCAACGCGGCGATGGAGAAGTTCGAGACTAAGGTACAGCAGGTCATGTAGAGCCAGGTCAGAGTCCGCCGATCGGGGGAAAGCGCGATGAAGACGAACATTTTGGCATTGTCGGCAGCAGCAGAAGCGGGTACGGGACTGCTTCTGCTCGCGTGGCCTTCGATTGTTGTTCAGCTGCTGTTTGGCTCAGAGATCAGTGGTGTCGCCGTAATCATGAGCCGCATCGCCGGAATCGCCCTGATCGGATTGGGAGTCGCCTGCTGGCCGGGCAACTCGGCGTTTCCGTCGCTCAACGGAATGCTGAGCTACAGCATGCTTGCCATGCTTTACCTCATCTATATCGGCGTCCGCGGAGAAATGATCGGGTTGTTATTGTGGCCTGCCGTTGTGGCCCATGCGATCCTCGTCGTTCTTCTCGGGCGCGCGTGGTTGAGGCGTCGATGATACTTACTCAAGCAGACTTCAGCTTCGTGACCGAACCTCAGTTGGATTGGACCGGCAACTGGGCATGGGGTGCGCCGTTGATAGTGATGACCGTGATCATCCATGTCTTGGGACTCGGGCTTATAAGCCGAGGTATCGGCCGCGTGTCCAGCGCTAAGATAGAAAACTGCCATCCAATGGCTACGTTCGTGGCGGTCATGGGTGCCACAACTTTGTTGGCCACCAGCCTGCACGCGATAGAGGCAGGCATTTGGGCATCCGCCTACCTGCTTATCGGTGCTCTGCGGGACTCACGGACTGCGATGCTGTATTCGCTAAACGCGATTACAAGCTACGGACACGCGAATCTATTTCTGGAGGACCGCTGGCAGCTCATGGGAGCCATGGAGGCACTAAACGGATGGCTACTGTTCGGGCTGACCACCGCTTTTCTGTTCGGCATGATTGAGAAAGTCGGAATATTGGCTAATCGGATTAGGCACTAGGAGAAACCCTGGCGATCTTCTGCTCGGTTGCAGCCGGACGATTCTCGGCTCGCAGATCAGGGCAAGTATCCGCACGCCAAGGAGCAAGAGCAGAACTTTTGTGGAGTTGACGGTCTTATATGAGTGCTTCCCCGGTTGTATCTGTTGAGTTTCACGCCGCTACCGAAGGGTCGGGATCGCGACAATGGTTTCCACTGGCAATCAAGCGCTGCCTGCGCGAGCCGCTGCTGCACTTCCTGTTGATCGGGATCGTGCTGTTTGCCGTGTACGCCTATGTGCATCGTGGTCGCGGCGGGGTCGAATCGTCTCGGCAGATTGCTCTCAGCCTCGACGAACTTCAACAGATGGAGATGTACTTCGAATCGCAATGGCACCGCCAATCGACACCCGCTGAACTTCAGGCCATGGTGGAAGATAAGGTCCGCGAGGAAGTCCTTTATCGCGAGGCGCTCGCCATGGGCCTCGACAAAGACGACACCATCGTGAAGCGCCGCATGGCGCAGAAGATGCAGTTCCTCGCCGAAGACGTGGCCACCGCTCACGAACCTTCCACGGCTGAGCTTAAGGCTTGGTTCGATAAGAACAGCAACAAGTTCGCCCTGCCCAGCCGCTACAGCTTCCGCCATATTTACTTTTCCCCGGACAAGCGCGGAAAGAACGCGGAGGACGACGCCGCCAAGGCGTTGACCAAAATCCCCGGTCAACCCGAAGACTCGAAGCTCGCCGCCTCGCTTGCCGACCAGTTCATGTTCCAGGACTATTACGGCGACCGCGCTCCTGATGCATTGGCTAAGGAATTTGGTCCTCAATTCGTGGTTGCCCTTGAGAAGCTCAAACCCGGATTGTGGCAGGGGCCGATCGAATCGGGATATGGCTGGCACCTGGTATTTGTCGACACCGTCATTCCCGGGCGCGTCCCTGCTTTTGAGGAGATGGAACCGGATGTGAAGACTGCATGGCTCGCCGACCAGAAGAAACAAGCCTGGCAGAAGGCCTACACGGACATGCGTGCGAAGTACATCGTGCTGTTGCCTGGTCCGTCCGACAAGGAAGCCGCGCAAGCGCCGGTCCCTCCTCCAAAGAAGCAAGTTCCGGCTCCATCCGGCGAGGGACCGCTGTGAATCGCGTGTATTCCCGCTTTGTTTGGGTTGTCGCCTGTTTGCTGCTTGCAAGCACGGTGGCCTCGGCGCATGAGTCTCGTCCTGCCTACCTTGAGATCAAAGAGACCGCGCCTGGTCAGTTCAGTGTGCTCTGGCACACGCCAGTGCTCGCCGGCATGCGTCTTCCGATCGTGCTCAAGTTTCCCGACGACGTAAAGAATCTTCGAGAGCCCAACGTACAGGAACTCTCTGACTCCTTCGTGGAGCGGCGGTGGATTGATGCAGGGCCAACCGGTCTGGCGGGCAAGCGCATTGAGTTCCCCGGACTGCAATTCACCATCACCGACGTGCTCGTGCGCGTTGAGCTGCTTGACGGCAGGAAATGGACGACGATCATACATCCGTCGCAGCCCTGGGTGGAGATTGCCGCTTCGCAAACGTGGCTGGGTGTCGCCGGCACTTACATCGTGCAGGGTATCCGTCACATTCTCTTTGGCGCTGACCACATGCTCTTCGTGCTTGGGCTCCTGCTGATCGTCAAAGACCGCTGGATGCTGCTGAAGACCGTGACTGCGTTTACCGTTGCGCACAGCATCACGCTGGCGATTGCAACGCTCGGCTATGCCGAGGTTCCGATTCTTCCGTTGAATGCCGCGATCGCGTTAAGCATCCTGTTTCTCGGGCCGGAAATCGTCCGATCGTGGCGAGGGCAGACCAGCTTCACGATTCGCCATCCGTGGGTTGTTGCCTTTGCCTTTGGACTACTTCACGGCTTTGGCTTCGCCAGCGCGCTGACCAGCGCCGGACTACCTCGACATGAGCTGCCATTGGCCTTGGTAAGTTTCAACGTCGGCGTGGAACTTGGGCAGCTCGGCTTCATCGCGTTGATCCTGGGCCTTGAGCGCTCCTTCCGCATACTCGAAGTGCGTTGGCCACGATGGGCGCAGCTTCTTCCCGGATACACCGTGGGTTCGCTTGGCGCGTTCTGGACCGTGCAACGGGTGGCACTGCTCTTCGGAGGCGCGCGATGAACATGCGGCGATACAGTCCTCTGGCCCGAGCTATGGCACTGGCTGTGTTTGTGTTCCTATGTGCTCAGATGGCCTTTGCCCACCCCCAGAAAGGTGAGGCTGTCGGATTCCTCACCGGCTTCCGCCACCCGATCTCAGGACTCGATCACGTGCTGGCGATGGTTGCAGTCGGTCTGTGGGGGGCACAACTCGGTGCACCGGCGATTTGGGTTCTGCCGGTCGCGTTTCCCATGGTAATGGCCTTCGGCGGAATGCTGGGACTGATGGGGGTGCCGTTGCCGGGAACCGAGTACGGAATTGCACTCTCGGCAATTCTTCTGGGTGCTGCCGTACTCTTTGAGATTCGTCCGCCCCTAGGCGTTGCCGCGGCACTGGTTGGCTTCTTCGCGATCTTTCACGGACACGCCCACGGGACCGAACTGCCGGCGGGCCAAAGTGCGCTGCTTTACAGCATGGGCTTCGTCATTGCAACAGGATGCTTGCATGCGTTGGGGATCGGCATCGGCACGGTCCATCGATGGGGGTGGGGACAGAGGCTGGTCCGCGTCGCCGGAGGTCTCGTCGTCATCGGTGGTTCGTTCTTCATGTGGAAGGCGGTCGCATGAAAAATTCGAGCCAGTCTCGCCTGCCACTGTACGCCTTCGTCGTCTTCACATTTGCGATGTGGGCCCTCCCCGCCGAGGCCCACCTCAACACCACCGGCATGGGGCCGTTCTACGACGGACTAATGCACTTCCTTATGAGCCCTGAGGATATCGTTCCGGTGCTCGCCCTGGCGCTACTGGCTGGACTGCGCGGCGCCAGTTACGGGCGGAGGGCATTGTTCACTCTTCCCGTTGCATGGTTGCTCGGCGGTCTCGCCGGGCTAAGCTCTATGACCGCGCAGCCCCATCCATTTGTTGCGGCAGCCTGGTTTCTATTGCTCGGAGGATTGCTGGCCGCCGATGCGAAAGTCTCGTTGCGCATGACTACCGCTCTGGCCGCTCTAGTGGGCCTCTACCACGGATACTTGAACGGAATCGGCATGGGGCAGTTCGACACCGCCGCTGTAGTGCTCCTCGGACTGGTGTTCGCCATATTTGTCCTGATCGCTCTCGCTGCGGCGTTCGTAGTTCGCCTGCGAGCGAACTGGGCTCGAATTGCCGTCCGCGTCGCTGGAAGCTGGATCGCCGCCAGTGGCCTGCTGATGCTGGGCTGGGCAGTGCGTAAGGGCTGAATCTCCCAGCGATTACATGGAGCCGGCGTATAAACGTTACCGTTTTCGAGGCCAAGAAGGAGATTCCGAAGCAGTTTGGTCTTCTGAAAACGAGAGGATTGATGACAATTCCAACGCTGAAAGTGTTGGAAGCAGGCGGCTGTACAGTAGGCGCGCAACCCAGAGAGCGCGTTGCTATGAGTTCTTTCAAGTGACGACCTACACCCGGCAGCGGAGCGCGTATTACACGGATGTCGTCGGAATTTCAGACTGCGCGCAGTGCGATCGTACCCGAGACTTGTTCAAGGTTGCAAAGAAAGTGTCCGAAGGATTCGGTGGAAGGGTACGTGTTGAACACACGCTTTAGCGCCGGAGGCAGATTCAGTTTCTACCGTAGCTAAGGCCATTCGCGGGGGCGCGCTATTTCGGCGGACTGACGCCGGGCGTTTTCACCGCAAAGGATCGAGTGGAGAAGCTAAGGAGCTCAGCTATGCCCGAGTCAGCGGTCAGCCATGTTGTGGAAAAACTGAACGAACGACCTGACCACTTCGCACACCCTCGGTCGCGCACTGAAGAAGTGATTGAGATCATCGAAGCCGTCGTGCTCGCCCTCGTGGCCCTTGCGACCGCCTGGAGCGGATATCAGGCGGCACGATGGGATGGTCATAGGGCGCAATTCTATGCAGAATCGGACAGACTGAAAGTCGACGTGGAGGAGTTGAATACCCTCGCTGGGCAGGAGCGCCTCTACGACATAACCACGTTCAATTCGTGGATTGCCGCGAAAGCCGGAGGCAACAAGAAACTGGCGGCCATGTTCGAGAGCCGCTTCCGCGACGAATATCGTGAAGCCTTTAGTGCCTGGCTCAACACCGATCCTTTCAACAATCCCAAAGCCCTGCCGGGGCCGGTGTTCATGCCGGAATACCGAAACGCGAAACGGGAGGAGGCTAAGCGGTTGAACGTCGCAGCGCAGGCTATCGTTGAACAAGGTACACATGCCGGGGACATGGGAGACCACTACGTGCGCATTACTGTGTTGTTGGCAACCGTCCTGCTGATCACCGCGATCGGACAGCGTTTCCGGGTCACCAGCGTCCGGACGGGGCTGTTAATCACAGCGTTTCTGCTCCTAGGTATTCCGATGTGGAATCTCTTCACGTTGTGGCGCACGCAGTAAGGTTTACGCGCCAGAGATCGCCTCAGGTAGCAGATCACGAGAAGCAGTGCATACGGGAAAGAGATGTTGCAGCCCTAAATAGAAGGGTGACTTATGATTCGCCTAATTCGCGAGCTAATTCGTCCATACCGCGGCCAATTGGCCATCATCCTGACCGCCATGCTGGTTGAGACCGCGATGAGCTTGGCCGGTCCATGGCCGCTGAAGATCATCATCGACAACGTGGTTGGCAGCCA
>Ga0302320_10021876_pt1 | contig 12664 bp, 5 predicted proteins | sample Bog_T0_3_FD_202130 | JGI IMG/M metagenome (GOLD analysis project Ga0302320, IMG submission 202130) | Peat permafrost microbial communities from Stordalen Mire near Abisko, Sweden - Bog_T0_3 | ecosystem: Environmental > Terrestrial > Soil > Wetlands > Peat | place: Sweden: Abisko, Stordalen Mire...
CTCTCGCTTCCGCCACTAGAACCGCCTTGAGGTCGATGACATGTATGGTGCTGAGGTATATGGCCATGTCTCTCTGCGCCAGAATGATCTGAAGTTCATTGCCAGTGAGGTTCTCGACCATATCGCGGATGATCTCTCTCGACCCGTTCGTGTGGCGGTACATGGCCGAGTGATTTGGGCAGAGCGCGAGATAGTTCTGAAAGTGACGCTTCTTCAGTCCCGGCAAGAACTCGACTATCTCGAAGAATTCGCCGCCATCGTCGAGCTTGAAGGGCAACGGTCCCTTGCATATCTGGCACGTCATCTCACCATCGGCGTTGCGGTAGTGCTGCCGCAAATACTGCTCGGCATCCACCTTCACTTCCTCCCGTCCGATGGATACTGATCGAGGGCGAACCTCGCTTTCCTTATCGGGAGCATTCTCGGACTGCTCGGCGACATTGCGCAGGCGCCGCTGGGGATTGGCCAAGGCACGATCTGGAAGCGCTGCCTTTGCGTCATTCTCACGTTCTGTGAAGAACCTCTCCTGTTCCTCCTTCGGCAGGGCTGCGAAACGCTTCGCCCGGTCCAGCTCGTCCGCGTCGGTAAAGCCCGCCGCTTTGGCTACGCTGTCCTTTTGTCGCTCCTCCGAGGACCTGCGTTCGGCCTCAGCACCGAACTGAATTGCCTTCAGCCCCCTATACCCCGCATCGAACGGAAATCCCTCCGGCAAAAGCTCCCTCAACGCATCGACCGGACGAACAAATGCGCCGTCGCCTTGCGGAATCCATTTCGCCGCCCGAAGTTCATGGAGTAGAGAGGAATCTGCGCGGCGTGCTCCCCATCTCTGATTGCGTTGGAATATAGCCTCGAAGTAGCCGGAAGCAAGTGATAGAAGGGTGCGCCAGATAAGGCGTGAAAACTCCAGACTCGGGGTTAAGAGAAACTCACCGAGCTTTGTAATGTAATAGTCTCGGTTGATGGGAGAGGTATACCTATCACCGCCGGCGCCATCAAGGTAAGTCCACTGCGGATTGTGTTGGCAATCACGGGTTTCGATGCCCAACTGAACCACTGCCCCAACCGCTTGGGCGAACCTACCGATACGCTCCAGCGGAATCTCTAGCGCTCCGTATCGCTCATGGAGCGCGAAAATTGTGGCGTTTTCTCCCAGCCTGCCATAGTAGGACGAAAGGTCAGTATCGAGATACGGACGGTCGAGGTAGACCAGTGAGGGCGTGCTCCACTTTTCGTCTTGGCGCTGGAAAATGTAGAAGGAAGCGAAGAGCGATTTCTTCTCCGATTCTTTCTCGACAAGCGCAATGAAGCGCTCCAGGTCCCTTAGATACGTCTCGTCGTCCGGGACTTCGGCCTCTTCCGTATAACGATCATTCAGGATCAGTTCGACTTCCTCGGCGTTTCCCGGCTCCCGCACCCCCAATTCAGAAAGAAACTTTTTAGCCTTTTCCTGTTGGGGCTTGCTCCGGCCCGATGTATAGACTTCGGTCTCCACCGTCGGCAGACGGTGGCTCATCGCGTCGATCGGAAAGAATGATCGCGATGCTGTCTCGAAGCCTCCGATCCTGAGCCGCACAATCTTGAGGCTTTTGAGCCGGGACACAAAACCGGCTTGAATCGCCACTTCGTCGTAAAGCAGCGCATAGAACTGTTGGAGCCACTCTACGGACTTTTCGTCCAGCCAAACCATGAAATCTGCATCTGGCTCGCTGACCCAATAAGGCGCGACCTGGATGAATCGTCTTTCAGTGCTGGCCTGCTCGCGTAGAGTTTTGACAAGCTCGTCGATACCCCAATCTCGAATCTGCAAACCACCGAGAAAATTGTCGATCCTGCTGTTTCTCTGCGTCGCCGCAATGGCCCACAGTGGCGGTTCGTCTTTGTAGTCGACGAGAAGCTCCAAGTCGTCCTCGGACAGTAACTCCTTTAAAGATGCCTTCGCCTGGACTAGGCGGCGCGCTGGCGCGTGGCCTTTAGCATAGGTCGGCGTCAGAGGCTCGGTCTTCATCTCCGAGATAATGGCACTGCGGATGGCTTGATAGCGTTTGGGTATTTGATCCTGAGGATTGGGAAGAATCTCCAAAAAGCCCTGCGTCAATAGGCCAAGTTCCCGAATCTTGTGCAGGGAGTCGGCGCAGAGCGCCGCAAGCTGTTGGAAGAGAGGTTCGTTTGCGACGGTCTCTTTGATGCTGGCCCGGCTCAACTCCGGGACGAAGGGCGCATGCAGATGGAATTGCAGCCCCGAAGTCTCCTTAGCCGCCGTGAAGAAGACGGCGACACGCCCAGGTGTGGCGGGAACGATCTTCAACTGCTCCGAAAGCGGCTTCTTTGAGTCGAACTGACGCACGCCTGTAAGAAACTCCAAAGGGAAGGCAACGGCAACTCGCTGCACCGCCAGTCCGGGCACGGCCTGATCGAACTTGAGGAAATTGGAACTCGACGTGGTTTGCGCGCCTTGCCGCTTGAGGACTTCGTAATGAAATTCAGAGTGCTTTCGGCGGTGAACTTCGCCTGGCTCCTCATCGCCGATATGCCAGCTAATCGACTGGAGACGGGAGAGGAACAAGAGCGTCGTTTCGTCCAACTCCTTAAGTCCTGCCGCGATTTCCGCGAAAGCCTCGTCGGGTGGTTTTGAGGGATTATCAAATGGAATTTCAAAGTGTGTTCCGCTCCCTAGAGACAGGTCTGGCGCGAGATGTTCGGGAAGAATGAGCTTGATGATCCGAAACGCAAAATCACCCGAGTGGACAGTAGGTGACTGCGTATAAACGAAGACGGACTTGAAGCCAACACCGAACTTCCCGATTTGGTCCTGCGTATCCGTCTTCGTGCTGTTATGGATGCCTGTGATTGCGGCAACATCGGCTTCTGTGAACTTGCGTCCGTCGTGCTCGCAGATAAGGTGATCTGGTTTGAGGGAGAAGGTAACGCGCGTTGCTCCTGCGTCTTCTGCGTTCTGGAGAAGCTCGTAAACGAAGTGAGCGCGGTCCGGGTAGAAATCCTCAAAGATGTCGAGATTGACCTCGCCCTTGTTGGCATCGAGAGCCTCGATAAGCTGACGACGTCTTTCAATCAGGGCCTCAAGGGAGGTCGCACTTGCTGCGTCTTGCGTATTAATCGCTGTACTCGTACCCGCCTCCCATGTTCTACGACGTGGCGTATTTCCCTGCCAAGCCGTCCAGAGTGGAATTGCCCCTGATTTGTTCATCAGGGATGAGCAGATAAGACCAGGGTTTCGTGCCGCCGCCCGGCGCGTACTGAGTTGCCGTCTTGCACCATTTCGTCGCGGCGGAGGCTTTAGCTTTCACGTCAACGTCATCGAGTTCGTTCTGCGCCTTCACTTCGCAGATGAGTATTCTCGTCTTCGTCTCGACGACGAAATCAGGCTCGTAGGCTTCTCCTGAACGATAGTCGATGCGGAACTGGTTGCGGGCTGGCTTTATCCACTTCTCGGTGCAGGCGTCGCCGTCGATGACGACGGCGAGCCGCCGCTCAGGGTCCGTATCGAATTTCTGGAGCGGGTAACAGCACTTCGTGAAGCCACCAAAGACGTGCTTCCGCGTGTCGGATAGCGGCGCGACGGCTTGACGGAAGTCGCGGACCCGCTGGCCCGTAGGTACGTTCATGGCCTGCGCCTGGAGCAACATGAACCCGCGCGTGACCGTGACTTCATAATCGTCCTCGCCAAGCGGGGTTTCGCGGTAATGGTTCATCATCTGGGCGAAGATGAAGTCCGCAAGCTGGCGCCCGTGGCGGAGCAGGACGTTTTCAACCTCCGCGTCGTTGGCAAGGTAGGACTTCACGCGGGCGACAACCTGCCCGGCGAGCCTGTAAAGCAACGCGGCATGGGCGTCGTAGTCGATCTCGTTGCGCTCTATAAGGTAGCGCAAGAGATAGTCCTCCGGGCGCGTCTCGCGCGGGTCGTCGCTGGTGCGAGCGAGATAGACGCGCGCCCGTGTACGCAGGTCTTCAATGATGATGCCGTCCTCAATGGGCCTCATATTGATGGCCGAAAGGTTTTCGAGGTCGAAGTCCTCGAACGTGAACGTCACCTGCTTCTTCGGTATGACGACGATCTGCGGGATGGAGATTGTGCGGTCGGCCACCGTGATGGCGACGGTTTCGACGATCTTGTCGATGCGCGGCTCATCGATGACGCCTTCGAGCGTGCCCTGAATGGGGCGCACTAGCTCCCGCACCTCTTCGGCGATTTTCTTCTGCACTTCCGCGTCGCGCAGTCCCTCGGCGTTTCCGAGTCTGCGCTCGTAACGCTTGATGACTTCAAGGGTAAGTTCGGCGGCTTTGCCTTCGGTTGGCGAGTTGAAAACGAAGGCGTCGCTCTGTTGCTTCTGAAATCCGGGAAGTTCCGGCTGTGCGCCGGTCACAATCATCTCGGCGACGGACGGAGCGGTAACAAGCGTCGATCCGGTCGGGGAAATGTCGCCTCCCTCGCCGATTTCGAGCGACCTCATGACGATGGAGCCGGGCTCCTTGGCCTTCGCAATGATTTCGTCAAAACGCTCGTGGGCAATGACGGTGAGCCGGTCCACGGCGGCGAACTCGTCATCCCCGCCCTTAGAAACGCGCCGCCCGAAGGGCAGGCGCAGGCCGCGCCCCAACGTCTGCTCTGTCAGGATTTCAGAGGCTGATGCGCGAAGCGGAACAATGGTGTAAAGGTTGGTTACGTCCCATCCCTCTTTGAGTTTGTTGACGTGAATGACGATCTCGGTGCGTCCGTCCCTTTCCAAGGCAACAAGGCGCTCAGTCGCTTCTTCGCTTTCTTCGCCGCGCAGGGCAGAATGAACTTCAGCAACCTTGCCTTTGAACCGCGCCTTGAAGAAGTCGTCGGACTCGATAAACTCGCGCAGGCGCTTGGCCTCGGTGGTGTCCGCCGCAACGACGAGAATGAACGGCGTGACCTTGGGTGCGCCGGTCGTGCGGTGATAGCGGTCCAGTTCCACGGCCACATGGTCGTGGTAGTGGACGGCATCTTCCAGCTTGATGCGCTCAAGCTCCCTTTCGTTCACAGATCTGGGGTCGAAGTCCTTGCGGGTGGCGACAGCGGGTTCTTTGACAAATCCGTCCGCCATAGCCTGACCAAGCGTGTAGTTGTAAATCACATTCTTGAACGGGACGGACCGCGCGCCGACGGTCTTGGGCGTTGCAGTCAGCTCAAGGCCCAGGATGGGCTTGAGGCCGTCAATGGCGTTGGCCCCGGCGCTGGCGCGATAACGGTGCGCCTCGTCCATCAGCAACACTAGATCATCGAGCTTCGAGAGATATTCGTAATAGCTTTCGCCGATGGTCTCTTGTAGGCGCTTCATGCGTGGCGTGCCGCGCGGGCTTTCTTCCTTGTTGATCTTATCGACATTGAAAATGTTGATATGGACGTCGGAGTCGAAAAGCGTTGTCGAACGGCCCGACTCATACCGCACGCCGACGCCGCTTTCATAGTTGTCGCCGGTAATGATGAGCGGCGGGTTCGCCGCGAACTCAACAATGCCCTTGAACACGTACTTGGGGCTTTCGGGTGAGAAATCGCCGATAAGTTTTTCGTAGATGGTCTTGTTTGGTGCGAGCACGAAGAAATGTCGGCTTTTGCGGGTAAGGTAGAGGTAAGAAATGAACGCTCCCATCAGCCGCGTCTTGCCCACGCCGGTCGCAAGCGCAAAGCACAGGGACGGAAACTCATGTTCGAAGTCCTCCACGCTTGGATAAAAGTCGCGGATCGCGGCGAGCTCGGCGGCGGGGTCGCCGCCCTTGGTCAGCTCCATCTTCGTCAGAACGTCGGCGAGAATTTCAAGGGAATCGACCTGCGGCTTACGAAGCGAAAGCCGCTGGCTGATCGTGCGAACGGTGCGGTCGCTCACTTGCCGGCCTCCTGAGTAAAGAGATCATTTTGATAAGCAGCCTTCCCATTCCCGCGCTTCTTACCGTTCTTAGTCGTCCGCGTCGGTGCGTCATAAGCGTCCGTTAGGCGTGGCGCTTCGGGCAGGTTGGCGACATTGAGACTGTAATCATCATGGTCCCATTCGCACTCGCGAAGCACGGCCTGCGGGATTTTCCTGATCGTAAGATTCGGAAATGCGTCCGCATTGGCGCGGAATGCCTTGCAACAGATGAGCAATGTGCGCTCCTCTCCAACCTCTTCTGAGATCGCTGATAATTGCTGGTGGGTGAGGCTCTGCGTGGTGACGTAGATGAAGTCGGCCTCGGATGAGCGGCCTTGCATCCAATAGCGGGTTTCGTCCGGTTGATAGACGAAGCCCATCAGCTTGCACACGGCCTGCGAGAGCTTCGCCGCGTCAAATTCTTTCGAGATAACCCAATTTCCCCACTCGTCCTTTTCAAGCAACGAAGGCGCCAGGCGGTAATAGCGGAACCCGCCGCCGCCTTTCCAATTCACAGCCTTCGTGATACCGCTGGCATCCGTCCCGTCAATAACAGATTTGAGGCGAGGAATACAGTGCGTATAGGCGTGCTCACCAAGCTCGACCATGATCCAACGGCGGTCCATTTTGTGAGCCACCGCGCCTGTCGTTCCCGAACCCGCGAAGGAGTCGAGAACAAGGTCGCCTGCCCTTGTTGATAGTTCCAAGCAACGTTTAATCAGCGCTTCTGGCTTCTTAGACTTTGGAAACTTGACCCCGCCCTCTTGGTGCAGATTATTCGAAAGTAGATCGTCCCAAAGGCTTGAAAGAGGTTCTGCGGAGATGCGCCTTCCGTCGATTTCCTTTAGCTTCGCCGAATAAAAGATGATCCGTTTTCCATTCTTCAGGTATATGTCCGAATAACCAGAACGGACTTGTCTAAGAATTCTTTGGGGCTCGCTCGTTGAGCGATCAATCATCTCTCTTGTTTCTTCTCCAACTGAATCGTAGTCGGGGTTCACCAACTGGACCACTTGGTCTGCCGTCTCAATGACCCATTCATCGAAACTTTCCGGCTTTTCCTTCGCCAATTTTCGTGCCTTCGTCTCGTCGAGCCCCTGATGGCGTGCAAACGCCTTCATGATTGGTATAATTCGCCAATCTCTGAAATCTGCTTCGATGTTTTCTATGAACTGACCATACCTGTGGTCAACGCCGACCGCCGTATATACGCGATTGGGAATCCAGCCATCAACCGACTTGGAATAGATGAGCAAGAAATTTGTGGTGTTAACGCAACCGGGGTTGATTGCTTTGTGGCCTGTGACAGACCCCTGCTTGAAAGTAATGACGTAGCGCCGATTTCGGCGGTCGAAAATCTCATCAGAAAGAGCAATTAGATAGCCCAGCTCATTGTCGTCGATGTGAATGAAGAGTGTGCCGTCTTTAGCGAGTAGTTTCTTGATCAGTTCCAAACGATCACGCATGAGGGACAGCCATATGGAATGTTCGACGCCGTCTTCATAATGTTCAAGAGCCTGCCCGGTATTAAACGGGGGGTCGATGTAGATGCACTTTATCTTATTCGTATATTCCTGCTCCAATGCTTTGAGCGCAAGCAGATTGTCGCCGTGAATAAGAATGTTGTCGAAAATATCGTTGCCAGTGACGCGCGCCTTTGCGTGATAGGACTTGTCCGAATCCTCAAGGAGGATGCGCGGTTCAAGGCGCGGACGCTCATCCTTCCCGATCCAAGTTAGCTCCAAGCGTTGCTTGCGGTTACTCAAATGCTTTCTCCGTAACTCTTGTTTCTGTGTAAGCGGTTTTCACTCATAACACTTCCCACCGGATTGTAAATAACACGGTCAGGGATGGTTCGAGTTTCAAGCTCTCTTGAATCTGGTCGAGCATGGCTTCCACTTCGGCGCGGATTTTTGCGCGGCGGTCGAAAAACTCCGATTTCATCTTGTCGCGCTTGGCTTCCAACGTAGTGATGCGGCGCTTCTCGGCCACCTTCTCGGCCATTGACCGTGCAGAACCGCGCATGGCTTTTTTGGCCTCTTTTATTTCCGACTCGGCGGCCTTGATTTCAGTCTCGAAGGCGCGTTCAAGATCTTCGGCATAGTGGTCGAGGTTTTCGCTTTCAACGTCGAGCCATTCAGCATTCTGCTGTTCCGCCTCGTCTAGCAGTTCCTTGCGCCGCGCGGCCTCGCGCGATTGCAATTCCGCCTCCGGCGGTGCGCCCTCCGGCGGCTCGTTCTGCGCCGGAACGCGGAACAGGCGTTCGAAGGTTTCGGGATGAATGGTATTTCCGTCATTGTCGACCGCGGCAATGACGATGTGTTCACGCGTGACGGCGGGCGTCTTTATATGGAGCTTTGCAACGCGCGCCCATCCGGCGTTGCCCCGCAGCGGCTCCACGTCGGTCAGCCGTCCTCCGCGATAGGCGGAGAGATCGAAGCGCAGGCAGGATGCCGTGTCAAACTGGCGCTCCTTCGCCATTTTCACGACATCGGTTGCAAGTGTGCCTTCCATCAGGCGGAAAAACTTCCAGCCCCTTTCGTCGGCGAGGGGCCATTCGGTCGTATAGGTTTCGCCGCGATAGTCGAATCGGCGCTCGTTGCCGGCGTGGAAGCGTGCGTCAGGAAGCTCGGCTCGCGCAACATAAAGAAGCTGTTTCTCGAAGTCAGAAAGTTGGTTCTTGATTTCGTCCTTGCGGGTCTTGAGCCGGTCGATCACTCTTTCATCAACGGTTTCAAGAAGCCGCCTGCGCGCGTCGAGCATCTGTTCGTCGATCTGCGCTTGGAGTTCCTCTTGGAGCTTGTCGAACTCCGCGTCGATCTCGGTCTCGGTGCGCGCGCTCTGCACGATCTGGAAGATGCGGCGCTCAATATCGACGCCGCGCTCGATAACTCCGAGCACCTCGTCGCTCGCGCCGAAGACGCCTTTGAACAGGGTGAACTTCTGGTCGAGAAGCTGGTGGATGCGCTGTTCGGCGTGGTTCTTGAGATTGAGAAAGTTGACGACGGTCACGTCGATTTTCTGGCCGTAACGGTGACAGCGCCCGATGCGCTGCTCGACGCGCTGCGGGTTCCATGGCAGGTCAAAATTGACCAGAAGCGAGCAGAACTGAAGGTTGATGCCTTCCGCTCCGGATTCCGTGGAGATAAGGATAGACTTGCGGTCGCGGAACGCCTCGACGACGGCGGCTTTCATGTCCGCCGTCTTAGAGCCGGAGACAGCGTCCGAGCCTTTGTGACGCGCCAGCCATTCCTGAAAGATCACCTTGCTCTGCGGGTCGTTGTTCTGCCCGTTGAGAAGCACGATGTCGTTCGCGTAGCCATTGTCGGCTAAAAGCTGTGCGAGATAGTGCTGTGTGCGGACGGATTCGGTGAAGATGACGGCCTTGCGCTGTCCGCCCTTCTTGACGATTTCAGCTAGAACGCCGGGAAGCGCTTTGATTAGAGCGTTGCCTTTCTCGTTCTCTCCGATGGAGAGCGCGAGCTTGCGATAATTCTCAAGCAACGTGATTTCAGCCTTGAGCCTGGCGGAGTCAACAGGCGCTTCGGCCTCAGGCAGTCCATTGTCGCTGTCCTCAAGTTCCTCGGCGTCCTCGTCGATCACATCGTAATCGGCGACGGTTGCGGTATCCACCGGAAGCAAGTTGTTGAGGCGTCCGATGATTTTGGCGAGCGTTTCGGCAATAGCAAAGGTCGATGAACCGAGGATTTTACGAACAACCATCGTGACAAGCTGGTTCGGCTTGTCGCCGAAGGCAATTGTGTCCTTGCGTTGCAGATAGGTGGATACGTCGGTGTAGAGTTTCAGCTCCGCTTCGGACGGCTCGTATTGCATCGTGAACGGGCTGCGCTCCGTGTAGCGGATAAGGCCCGCCTGCTGTACCTGGCGGCGAAGGGTGCGCTTGCAAATCGGCTCCAGCCGCTTACGCAGGAAGATGTGGCCGTTGCGCGCGCCCGGCCCTGAAACGTACTGGTTGCGGAAAGAGTCCTCGTCGCCGAAGTGATGTTCGTCCAGTACGGAGACAAGCCCGTAGAGTTCCATCAGGGAGTTTTGCAACGGCGTGGCCGTCAGCAAAATCTTGAAGAAGGGACGTGTGGCATCGCGCAGACGCTTGGCGCGTGTTGCGCCGTCTTTCCTGTAGACATTGCGCAGGCGGTGCGCTTCGTCAAATACCACCAAGTCCCATTTGCCTGCATTAATTTCGTCCGCTTTGAGCGCCGCGAATTCGTAAGACGTGATGACAATGCGGTCGTGCTCGAAGGGCTTGGCAATGCCTTTCTTTCGCAGATCGCCGTAGCTCTTGCGCTCGACAATCACTGAGGGCAGAGAGAACTTGTCGTAAAGCTCCTGACTCCATTGTTTGCGAAGCGACGCGGGCACAATCAGCAGGATGCGACGCTTACGCTCGGCCCACCGTTGGGCAATGACAAGGCCGGCCTCGATGGTTTTGCCAAGGCCGACTTCATCGGCAAGCAAAACGCCTTTGGTCAGCGGAGAGGCAAGCGCAAACAGTGCCGCGTCCACCTGATGCGGGTTCATATCCACGCGTGCCGTCGAAAGCGATTGCGCGAGTGCATCCTCGCCCCTGCCTTCCAACGTGATGCGGTGGGCAAAAAAGGTTCCCTGTTGCGGCGAGTAGTGCGCGTTGACGGCAGCTTGTTCTGGCTCGGTATCCGCATCGTTGTCAGAGGCGGCCATGTCGGCGACAGTCGTGGTTTTGAGCCACGCGGAAAGCGTTGCGCGGTCGAACCGCCATGATCCGCCGACCTTCATGCCGGGAATCTTCGCAGCGGCAGCCAGCTTATAGACCGTTTTCTCATTGATTTTCAGGAGGTCTGCGACTTCCCGAATAGTGAGAATATTCTCCGACATGGGATCACAATACCACATTGCCGGTGATTGTCTAGAGAAAATTAGAGAAAATAAGAGAAATTAGAAGAAATTGGCGACTCTTTCGCCGCCGTTCCGCAGGGCCTCGATAGCCTCTGCCGCCTTAGCGCGAGCAGATCTTCTGTGATAGTGCCCAACAGCGTCGCAAGAATTCGCGGTTAGGGGTCAGGAGATCGCGAAACCCGTACTCGCCGGCACAGAATGAGTATCTCGATATCTGCCCTGAATGCGGTTGATAATCATCCACAGGATGGTTGATTAGCCTATGTCACCTCCAAGGATCGCTACCAGTCGACCAGCGATGGATTCAGCGCCTATGTCATAGCCGTGAAGCTCACCCGCCGTCTCAACCCGATCACCACGGCGCACCTGGCAGCAGGCTTTACCAGTTCGCCGGCTACAACCCGCCATTTTGTCTTCGGCGAAACCTTCAAAGGCATTCGACGCACGATCGGGAACGCACAGCACGGAAAGGACGCGCTTCTCTCAGCTGATATCCGCCGGATCGGCGCTGCCCGGCGCGAAGACTTGATCGGATTCCGTGACTCGGCAATCGTTCTGGTAGGATTCGCGGGCGGATTCCGCCGCTCAGAGCTTGCCTGCATAAATGCAAGTGACCTGAAGTTCTCAACCAATGGTGTTGTAGTCAGTGTCCGCAAATCGAAGACAGACCAGGAGGGTGCCGGCAGAGAAGTGGGTCTGCCTTTCGGAACCTGTCAGGATACATGTCCGGTCCGCTCTCTCCGACAGCGGCTCGACAAGGCCGGAATTAATGAAGGCCCGGTCTTCCGTTCTGTAGGTCGATATGGACATGTATCGCGACGGGGTCTGCATGAGGATTCCATTGGCAAACTCCTGAAGCGCGCAGGTAAGAGGGCGGGTTTGAAGGTCGACGAACTCGGCGGCCATTCGCTCAGGGCAGGCTGCGTGACGCAGGCGGCCATCAATGGAGTTCGCGAAACAGTTATTATTCGCCAAACCGGCCTCAAGACAATTGCATTTTTGCGTCGTTATATAAGGTCCGGCGAGATCTTTCGCTAGAACGCCGCAGCGGGTTTGGGGATCTAAGCGCGGTCAGCGCCCGAGAAGAAACACTTCCCGAGCATTGGCGAGCGAGCTGCCAGCTACAGGATCTCCAGCCTTCTTTCAAAATGCGCGCCTCGGTGTTGGCGGGAAGCGTCGGGATGAGCGACTTCTGTGGCGCACATGATTGGCACACCTTAGGGAAGTGCTCGCATGAAAACCTCATCAGATTGCTCCTTTTCTGCCGAGAGAAATTGATCAGCGCAAATCAGAGTTAATCCCCTCGAAAAAAACCCAAACTGGAGGAGACCATGAGACTCCGTCGAAATCAACTGTGCCCAATTCACCGCTCTCAATTCTGCTGTGGCAGGGAAGCGATCCCGAAAGAAAGACGTCAGCGCCAGCTGGGAAACCGCCGCATTGACGATCCCCACCACCCGCGAGGATATCGGGAGATCCGCTCGAATGCGGAAATGCGGAAGCTATTGGACAGGAAAATTGTTGCCCAAAACGGCGAATGTCCAATCTGCAAGGAAAAATTCGCCGACTACGGCGACATCGTACCGGACCACATCAGCCCCCGCGGGATGGGTGGAGCGTGGCGAGATGATCACCCGGACAACATTCAGGCTGTCCACTGGTGGTGCAATGGCGAGAAGGGGTCGAGCCGACAATGAACGGCGGCCAAGAGCTTCAGCAGATACGCGTTGATCAAGAAACGATGCCCAGGAACGAATCCATGATTGGGCCGATGTTTCTCTGGACGCCGTCAAACCTTCAGAAGCCAAACTTGACTCGAAAGTTGAACCGAATCTTCCAATTAAACTGCTCACAGTGAGCCACTTACGTCTCAGGTTCCCTTA
>Ga0302320_10021879_pt1 | contig 12663 bp, 11 predicted proteins | sample Bog_T0_3_FD_202130 | JGI IMG/M metagenome (GOLD analysis project Ga0302320, IMG submission 202130) | Peat permafrost microbial communities from Stordalen Mire near Abisko, Sweden - Bog_T0_3 | ecosystem: Environmental > Terrestrial > Soil > Wetlands > Peat | place: Sweden: Abisko, Stordalen Mire...
CGCTTCAGCATCGCTCAGAACTTCTTCGGCAGCATCGGACTGATCCGACGCCCGCGCAATCGCCGTATTCGCCGCATGAATTAATCCCCGCAGCAGCGCCTTGTCGCGCACGATCTTGACGTAGTGCTCGATGCTCGGCCGGTCCGGAACCCCGTCCAGCAAGCTCGATACGTAGCCCACATCGCCGATCGGCTGCAGATCCTTGTGGCGATCGAGTTCCTCGATCAACGTGATCATGTCGATCGGACGCGACGACTCCGCCAGGTCGACCATGCGCGAATAAATCCGCCGGTGCGAGTCGAGCGAAAAATCCTCGATGCGCAAATGCTCGGCTGCCTGGTTGTAAGCAAAGTTGTCCAGCAGGATCGCGCCCAGGATCGAGCGTTCCGCCTCTACATTCGCCGGAAGAGTGCTGATTTGATAATCGGTAGTTGCCACAGTCTTATCTTTTTCCCAATGCTTCGAAGTGCAGACGGAACACTAACCGGACGTAGCTTGTGAATGCGAGGCGGATCTTTGGAAAACCGAGGTTGAATGCTAAAAGATCTCGCAGAAAACAAAACTTGTGCCGGACTCATCAATGCGCAGCGCGGCTCCATTCTGCGAGGTGAACAAAAAGCGAATCATAAGTCAAGTGATAAATGCCGCCGGAAAGGACCCAATGTAAATTGCTTGGCGTGTGAATTTCTTAGCGAACTTTGCGGCCTCCTCTTGGCGGCCTTTGCGGTTAAAAGCTTTTCTATTCTCGACCGCAGAGCTCCCGAAGCAAAGCCGCAAAGAGCTTCAAACTGAGGCTCCCTTGACGCAAAAAAAATGCGGCCCGGCCAGCCACCGGACCGCATCGTTTCGTAGACCCCTCAAAGCCGCCTTCCCGCCGCTTAGGGCAGCGGGCCGACTGTACCCGGTCCGACAGCCATCGCATTTGAGACTCGCAAACGCGACGGCCACTTTTACCGTTACCTGTTGCCGAGTCAATGGTTCGGTGAACCATCACCTGCAACCCTGCGGTGGCCAGCGGCCCAACCTGCTCAAAGAACAGGCAGTGGAGGAGGCCGCAATGCCCGGGCAACCGGCACGCGCTCACGCGCGTTTGCAATTGCCTCCGGCAACTCACCCTCGAGAATTGCCGGTCTGCCGCCAGCTACGCCGCAAATCATCGTTCGGCGAGCCTTGGGAGATCCAACGTTTTCAGTGACACCACTCTCCAACACTTCAATACGAGCCGCAACACAAAAACATTTCGTCCTTGTGAACAACCTGTGGACGATCCGACTTCCTTGTGGATCGCTGAGGAAAAACCCGGAGTAACTTTTTCCGCTGGTCTTCTCCTACGCCGCCGCCTCCCGGCTTTGCTTGAAGAAGTCGAGCAGATCCGCATTGATCTGATCTGCGTTGGTCGCCGGCATTCCATGCGGGAAGCCAGGATAAACCTTCAACTTCGCCCCCTTCACAATCTTCGCCGACAGCAGTCCCGCCGCCGCGATCGGCACAATCTGATCGTCGTCGCCATGCATCACAAGAGTAGGGACGTCGAACTTCTTGAGGTCCTCGGTGAAATCCGTTTCGGAGAAAGCTTTAATGCAGTCGTAATGCGCCTTCATGCCGCCCATCATTCCCTGCAGCCACCAGTGCTCGCGAATCCCTTCGGAAATTTTAGCGCCGGGTCGATTGTAGCCGTAGAACGGAAGCGTAATGTCCTTGTAAAATTGCGGCCGATTCGCCGCCAGTGCTTCCCGCAGTCCATCGAAAACCGCGATGGGCGAGCCCGCAGGATTTTTCTCCGTCTTCACCATCAACGGCGGCACTGCACTGATCAGCACAGCCATGCCAACGCGTTTTGAGCCGTGCCGTCCAATGTAGCGCGCAACCTCTCCGCCGCCCGTCGAGTGGCCCACGTGGATCGCATCTTTCAGATCAAGCTTTTCCGTCAGGACCGCCAGATCGTCGGCGTAGGTATCCATCTCGTTGCCATCCCAGGTCTGCGTGGAGCGCCCGTGTCCGCGCCGGTCGTGCGCGATCACGCGAAAGCCGCGCTGCCCAAAGAAGAGCATCTGTCCATCCCAGTCGTCCGCGCTAAGCGGCCACCCGTGACTGAACACGATAGGCTGGCCCGTTCCCCAGTCCTTGTAGAAAATCTGCGTACCGTCTTTCGTCGTGATCGTCGGCATACTTCCTCCTTAAATTTGTATTGGCTGATTGAAGGTTGGCGTAGGCTTTCTGCCTGCCTACTGCGTTGAGACAAAAATTATATGGCGACCCTAACCGTCGTTTCCATGGCGCTTGCGGAAAGCCGCGACGCGGAGCTTGTTGCCGCAAATCTGCATGCTGCACCAGCTTCGCGTCCCGCTCTTGCTGACGTCCAGGAAGAAAAGAACGCAGTCAGGATTCTGACACTTGCGAATTCTAGTCAGATCCTGCGTGGTGAGCAATTGCGCAAACGAGAAAGCAATCGGTCGCGACAGATCTTCCGCTTCGGCGATGGCCCAGTCTTGTTTCAGTTGAAGAGATCGCTCCGCAGCCGATAGCGCAAATGCGGTTCGAGGCTGGCTCAGCAGCCGGTTCGTTTTCCTTACCGCAGCCGGATCTTTATGTAAACGCCCGTGCCGTTGAAGATGTTCCAGCGCGTCCTTAAGGGCCAGACGATATTCGCGCGCAAGCCTGAGGGCTTCTTCAAGTCTCGAGTCAGCAAGGTGGCGCGCATCCTTCAACGCCTGACCGGTCAACATCTTCGCAGCCCCCATCCAGTCCAACAGATCCTGTGGTTTCTCCAGCAAATCGACAGTCCGTCCGTTCTCCACAATTTCGGTGTTGGCGAAGTCAATGGCAGGATGGTTCCCCAGCCACAAAAATTTCTCGTTTCTTTTTGTATCCTTCATTTCCCCTGCTCATCTCATCGCGTAACAGTCATTATAAGATATAGACTGTTACATACCAAATCTATAAGGAGGAACAAAATGTCACGTTTGACTGCGATTGATTCCGCAACCGCTACGGGCAAGGCTAAAGAACTGCTGGATGCAGTGCAAGCCAAGCTGAAGATCACTCCCAACATGACCAAAGTGATGGCAAACTCTCCCGCCGTGCTGGAGGCCTATCTGTCATTCAGCGGCGCCCTGGCCGGCGGACAACTGCCCGCCAAGCTGCGCGAGCAGATTGCCCTCGAGGTCGCGGAACTGAACAGCTGCCAATACTGCCTCTCAGCCCACAACGCCATCGGCAAGATGGTTGGACTCAATGAGGCCGAGATCGAAGAAGGCAGGGAAGGAAAGTCCGATTCGCCGAAAACGCGCGCCGCCTTGCAGTTTGTGCGTGAACTGGTCTCCCGGAAAGGCCTCCTGGCCAACGCCGAGGTCGATGCCGTTCGCAAAGCCGGTTTCAGCGAGGGAGAAATCGCCGAGCTGATTGCGAACACCGTGCTTAATATCTTTACGAACTATTTCAACAATACCGCCGATGTCGACATTGATTTTCCAAAAGTGTCGTTGCGCAAGTCGGCATAATTTTTCAGGAGGCGGCGGGCGCGCATCCACGCCGCCTCCGTTCGCGGTTCGACAATTAAATTCAGAGGAGGCCTTATGACAACGTATCAACGCGCCAAAATTGATGGTCTGGAAATTTTCTACCGCGAGGCTGGCGGCAAAGACGCCCCAGCGATCGTGCTGCTTCACGGGTTCCCTTCGTCGTCCCACATGTTCCGCGATTTGATTCCCCTGTTGGCTGATAACTTCCACGTGATTGCGCCCGACCTGATCGGCTTCGGCTTCAGCGCGCAACCTTCCGCGAAAGAATTCTCCTACACCTTCGACAATCTCGCGGAAAAAATAGAAAAGCTCTTGTTCGCGCATCTTGGTCTCAAGAAGTTTGCCATCTACGTACAGGACTATGGTGCACCCCTTGGTTACAGAATCGCCGCGCGGCATCCTGAAGCGATTACCGGAATCGTCGTGCAGAATGGCAACGCATACCGCGAAGGATTGTCGGATGCATGGCAGCCCATCATGGCCTACTGGAAGGTTCGAAACGCACAGACGGAAGCCCCGCTGCGCGATTTTATCGGCGCACCCACGACCCGGTTCCAGTACGAGCACGGAGCGGCGGATCTGACGAAAATCAGTCCCGATGCCTACACCTTCGATCAAATGTTCATCGACCGGCCGGGCAATGATCGGATTCAATTCGACCTGCTCTTCGATTATCAGAATAACCTTCCTTTGTATCCCGAATGGCAAGCTTACTTCCGCAAACACCAACCGCCAATGTTGATCGTCTGGGGAAAGAATGATCCGTTCTTCACGGTCGAAGGAGCCAAGGCGTATCTGCGCGATGTGCCCAAGGCGGAGTTACACTTTCTCGATACCGGTCATTTTGCTTTAGAAGAAGAGAGCGAAGCGATTGGTCGCAAGATCCAACAGTTCTTCAAAGCAAGATGAAACTAAGCTGATCGTCAGAGCGGAGAGTGCAGTCATGCAGATCGTGTCCGTCAATGTGGGCTTGCCGCAACAAGTGATGTGGAGGGGCAAGCCCATAAACACTGCGATTTTCAAGGAGCCGGTCGAGGGCTCGATTCGGATCAGAAAGCTCAATCTGGACGGCGACCGGCAGGCCGACCTGACCGTGCATGGCGGACCGGACAAGGCAGTGTATGCCTATCCGGTTGAGCACTATGAGTACTGGCGAACACGAGTTCCGGAAACACCGCACACCCTGGGTGCATTCGGCGAGAACCTGACGGTGCGAGACGTGCTGGAAAAAGATCTGAATATTGGCGATCAGGTACGCGTGGGCACGGCGCTGTTGCAGGTGGCGCAGCCGAGGATGCCCTGCTACAAACTGCAAGTGCGATTCGACCGCGACGATATGACCAGGCTCTTCGCGCATAGCGGCCGCAGCGGTTTTTATTTCTCCGTAATTGAAGAAGGCGAAGTGAAAGCCGGAGACGCCATTGAACTGGCAAAGCGCGATGAACGAAAGATTTCTATCGCGGATATTTATGAACTGTACTTCAGCAAAGCAATCGACCCAGACTTGCTGAAGAGAGCATTGCAAGCGCCGACGCTCACCGACGAGTCCCGATCTATGCTGCTCAGCCGCGTAAGCGAGCAGTGAATTCGATACGATACGACTCGTTATCCCAGCAAAATGGGCATCAGCACTCCCAGACTGAGCGCGAAAAACCATAACGCCGGGGCCGGCGTCCCTACGGGACGCACGCGACGCAATTCGCGCGCTGCAATCCGCGGATCGAGAACCAGCCAGCGCGTGTAACGGCGTTCCAGCAGAATAAAAATAAATGCCGTCGCCGCCCCGTAAATCAAATGTCCCATCAGGGACGGAAGCAACGCAGAAGCTGCATCCGTGCTCCAGTCGCAGACGCCAGTAAGTATCAGTGGCAAGAAAGTCAGCGGCCCCAAATACCACCAGATCAGGCCGAACAGCCATCCCCATGCCACGCCAAGCCCAAGATTGGAAGCTTCATTTCTAAATAACAGCCCGTAAGTCATACCAATGAACCCACTGACCACAAGATGAATCAGCAGCCCGCTGAAGATGGAGAAGCTGGTGTCGAGCCCCGCAATCCTCGGCAGGACGCCCGTGGCCAGCATCACCGGACTTGAGATCAGCCCGCCCACCAGTCCAGCCAGCGCTCCCCAGCCGAGGGAGTGCAGGATTTTTATTCCCGGACCCTCCGCTTCCCGATTCAGCGGATCGCTCTGAATAAACAGCCGAACCCACACCCGATCCAACGTGGCATAGGTCACGCCCATGATCAATCCGTAAAGAATATGGCCCACGAATGAGCCGAATATTTCGCTGCCATGCGGCGCTGACCAATCGAGCGGAATTCTAGCGGCGAAAGGCAGCAGCGTCAGCTGCCCGAAAAACCACCAGAAAATTCCATATCCCAGCCCCCAGCCCATCGACGAACCATAACCCCGGATGTCGCGCTGGAAGAGCATCCCGAAGGTGGCGCCGATGATGAGCGCAACCAGAAATTGCAGCACCACACTGGCGGCGCGGCTGTGCAGCTCGCCGGCCCCGGAAATCAGCGGGAAGAAATCACCTTCGTACATCCAACGGCCGAAAATCAAACCACTCAAAATGCCGGCGAGTCCACCGCCAACAATGGCGCGGCCCAGTCGAAAGGGCGAGTCCCCGGCCCTAAAACGAAGGCCACGAACTATGCCCAGCCCCAAACCCACGGGCCCGCCCAGGCAGACCAAATATGCAACCAACTCAGGAAACTGCGCCCGGGCATCGCTCAAGTTGCCCATCGAGTCCCCAGATCTCTGGAGCATGGGCACAATCCCGGCTGGTATCAGTACCCACAAAAGCAGTGCGGCTGCCAGTCCCCAGATCAATCCCGCTCCCGCGCTGGTGGCCCGATGAGCAAAAAACAGGCCAAACGCAAGGCCGAACAAACCACCTAACAGGATGCCGTGGGCAAGCGGCGTCATCAGTATCACGCTCTGCAAAGCTCCACCGGCAATACCCAGACTCACCGTTAACAGAAGCTCAGTCCAATGGAACCCGGCTGTCCCCTCTGCAACTTCCCGTCGAATTGAAGATTCTGAGGCTGCCATGCAAGTACCAGTCCACCGGAGAATTTATAACTCCGAATTCACTACTCTGAATTCATTACTCGATTCATTACTCGATTCATTACTCTAAACTCTTACCGCAGATCGATCGTCTGAACGATATCCCGCGGAAAGAAAAGTTCCACCGTCCAATCCATCAGCACGCGAATCTTCCGCTCGATCCCGGGAAGCTTCGACAAATAAATGCCCCGCCACATAACCCAGGCAAGCAACCCAGAAAAGCGCAGCGATTTTTTTTTCATAAACGGGATACTCAACTCGGCGCATGCCGTCTGGTGTCCGACCACACAGAGCGCTCCCAGCGAATCGAAATGAAAAGCCTGGCCATCGCGCCCATCCAGTTGGGCTCGAATATTCCTGGCCAGCACCGCCGCCTGACGTATCGCGAATTGCGCCGTCGGCGGGCAGGTCTTGCCTGTCTTTCCATTGTTCACCGATGCACAATCCCCAAGCGCCCACAGCCCGCTGTGATTCTTGACCGCGAACGTGTCCTCCACGACCACCGCGCCGCGTTTATCTCTCTCCAACGGCAACGATTTGAGTAAGGGATGCGGCGTGGTTCCGGCGGTCCAAACCAGCGTCGCAGCGCGGATCTCGCCATTGTCCAGAACCACCACTCCAGGTTGCGCATCTTTCAGACGCCGGCCCAGCCGGAAGCTCACACCGCGCGCCTCCATCTTGCGTTGAGCGTACTTGCCCAGCGATTCGCTCAACTCAGGAAGTATGCGTTCGCCCGAATGTACCAGCACGATGCGGAGGTCCTCGGATCGCAGGTTCGAGTAATCGGCGAGAATCCCATGCGCGAAATCATTGAGAGCTCCCGCCAGCTCGACTCCGGCGAAACCTCCGCCGGCGATCACAAACGTGAGCAGTTCCCTGCGGTGTTCTGGATCGGACTCGCGGTCCGCCCGTTCAAACATTTCAATCACATGGTTGCGAATCCGAATGGCATCGAGCAACGTCTTGAAGCCAAAGGCAAATTTCTCAATGTTCGCCATTCCGTAGTAATTCGAAACCGAGCCGAGCGCCAGGACAAGATGATCGTATGGGATTTCGCGCCCTTCGTCGGACCCGTGCGCCGACGCCAAAATCACCCGCCGCTTTTCCAGATCGATCTGCGAAGCCGCCCCGCGGATGAACTCCGTCCGGTGCACCGCGCTGCGCAGCGGAGCGCTGATATGGCTCGGTTCAAGGCTGCTGCCTGCGACTTCCGCCAGCATGGGAGTAAAAAGCAGCGCATTCGTTTCGCTGATCAACGTCAGCGAAACCGAAGGATCGGCGCGCAGCTCTTCCTCCAAACACTGTGCGGTTCTCATGCCCGCGAATCCGCCTCCCAGAACCACAATTCGCTTTGTCACTGAAAGCGGCGGCGAACTGGCTTCTTCTCGTGGTCCAGCGAACCGATCGGCGAGATCACCCAGTCCCTGGGTAATCACTCCAAGTGAGGACGCGTAGAGTATCCAGCCGACGAGAGCCGGGAAATGCGAGCGCATCTCATCCGCGCTCCACTGCGGCCTGTGATCAAAAAACAACGGAAACGCGATCACGCTGATCAATCCCCAGAGCGGCACGCCCAGAGCGCCCGCCGCCATCAGATTGTCCACGTATGCTCCGCGGGTGGAGGGCAAACTAGCGGCGTAGGCTGCGCCCACCAGAATCCCCAACACAACGCCAGAGCGCGGATATCCCAGCGTGGCTACGAGAGAAATGCTAGCCACCGCCCCAGCCAACATCCCCACAACGCTCCGCTGGATTATCGGATTCATCGTTTAGCCAATGTCCATGAAATTCTAGAAGCAACCGACCATTCGAGCGGTAGAACCGGTTTATAACGATAAGGAGGAGCCAACCCCAATGCCAATATCTCAGTGAGATGCCGCTATGTTAAAAAAGTGACAGCGCCTCATGAAATCCCTGGGCATACTTCTTTCCGGACGCGGCTCGAATTTCGTCGCCATCGCCGATAGCATCGATGCCGGCCGCATCCCCAATGCGCGCATCGCAGTTGTCCTCTCCAACCGAGCCGATGCGCCGGGCGCCGGCATCGCCCGCGATCGCGGATTGAACACCCTCGTGATTCCTTCGAAGAGCAAGCCCCGGGAAGAACACGATCGCGAAGTGGTTGCCGTTCTTCAGCAGAATAACGTCGATCTCGTGATTCTCGCGGGTTACATGCGCCTGCTCTCGCCCTGGTTCGTGCAGCAATTTCCCCGGCGCATTCTTAACATCCATCCCTCTCTTCTGCCCGCGTTTCCCGGACTGGAAGCCCAGGAGCAAGCCTTCGCCTACGGCGTGAAAGTGTCCGGCTGCACAGTGCATTTCGTCGACGAGGAATTAGACCACGGCCCCATCATCGTGCAGAAGACAGTCCCCATCCTCGACACCGATGACGAGCGCACCGTCGCAGCCCGCATCCTCGAGCAGGAACACATCGCCTACACCGAAGCCATCAACTTAGTGCTGAGCGGAGCTTTCGAAATCGCCGGCCGAAGGCTAAAAAGAAAAGCTAATCATACCAAGTAAAAAAATTTACCCTGCACTCCTCCGTGTCCCCTGTGGTTCAAGCTTTTGATTTTAGTGATCCACCAGCGCACAGTTTTCAGGAATCCCTTTCGCCTTTCTTTATAATGTCCTCTCCCATGCCAACCTTCGCGCCCGTCGATGAACAACTCACCTATCTCAAGAAAGGCTCCGCGGAAATCATCCGCGAAGCCGACCTGCGCGCCAAGCTCGAGAAGTCACGCGCCACCGGCAAACCACTCCGAGTCAAACTCGGCATGGATCCCACCGCTCCCGACCTGCATCTCGGCCATACCGTAGTGCTGCGCAAGCTGAAGCACTTTCAGGATCTCGGACACACCGCAATTTTCCTGATCGGAGACTTCACCGGCATGATCGGAGATCCCACCGGCCGCTCGGTCACGCGCCCGCCGCTCACCCGCGAGCAGATCGAACAAAACGCCGAGACCTACAAAGCCCAGGTCTTTAAGATTCTCGATCCGCAGAAAACCGTGATCGACTTCAACCGCCGTTGGATGGGCGCATTCACCGCCGACGATTTTGTTCGCCTGATGGCGAAGTACACAGTTTCACAACTGCTCGAGCGCGAGGATTTTCACAAACGCTTTCACGACGAGAAGCCGATCTCCGTCCACGAACTGCTCTACCCCCTGGTGCAAGGCTATGACTCGGTCGCGCTGGAAGCCGATGTCGAGCTCGGCGGCACCGATCAGAAATTCAATCTACTGGTCGGTCGCGAATTGCAACGATCCTATGGGCAAGAATCTCAAGTGGTGCTGACCACGCCTATTCTCGAAGGCCTCGACGGCGTCCAGAAAATGTCAAAGTCGCTGGGCAACGCCATCGGCATCCACGAGCCCCCGCTGGAAATGTACGGCAAGATCATGAGCATCTCCGACGAAATGATGTGGAGATACTACGAACTACTGACGGATGTGTCCGTCGCGGACATCGAAACGATGAAGCGCGAATCGCACCCCATGCAAGCGAAAAAAGAGCTGGCCCGGAAGATCGTCTCCGATTTTCATTCCGCCGAATCCGCAGCAAAAGCCGGCGACGACTGGGCAAAGCAGTTTCAGAAGAGTGAAGTGCCGGAGGAAGTGGAAGAGATTTTCATGACCCTGGCCGAGGTTGGGGGATATCTCGCTCAGACGGACCGCGGCACTGCGGCTACCTTTAGAGTGGATCGGGTTTTAGTTCGGTGTGGACTTGCCACGTCCACGACCGATGCTGCTAGAAAACTCAAGCAGGGTTCAGTGAGAATCGATGATCATGTGCTTAAGGAACCCTACTTCACGCAGACTGCACCTTCGCCAATGAGGTTGCCGCTAAGAGTGAGAGTGGGCAGGCAACTGCGAATCGCGACGATTACCTGGTAGCCCCCGCTGCTCATGTGGGGACAGCCGCCCCCGGCTGTCCGGGCGAGCGACCAGCTCGCCTTTTCTCTCTTATCCGGAATTCCCGATCCGAAATTGAATCACAAATATTCCGAGTTCCAGTTTCCTGTGCACCGAAAACTTCCTCTACAGTGAAGCAAGCGGAGTTCCGCCCCGCCGGACAGCAGAGACCGGCTGTCCCCACACACCCTATGCGAACCGCCTTTTACCGGAGACAGCTCCCGCATCTTCAACGTGACGAACGCCAGCACTTCGTCACCTTCTGCACGGATCATCGGTGGATCCTTCCCGAGACCTCCCGCCGTATCGTCCTCGAATGTTGCTTGCACGATAACGAAATAAAATTCGACCTCCGCGCAGCGGTAGTGATGCCCGATCACGTTCATATGATCTTCATGCCACTGATCAACCAGCAGGCGAAGGAGATTTATTCGCTGGCCGAAATCATGAATGCAGTGAAAGGCGCCTCAGCCCACAAAGTAAATAAGCTGCTCGGCCGCAAAGGAAAACTGTGGCAGACAGAATCATTCGACCATGTGCTGCGCTCGTCGGGGAGCCTCGACGCCAAAATCATTTACCTGCTTGAGAATCCTCAGCGACGAGGCTTGGTTCGCGAGTGGAGCGATTATCCCTGGCTCTGGAAGAGGCAGATCATGAGTCAGTTCTCATCGGACTCGGGAACGGCGCACGAACGCCTTTGATCATATATTCTTGTATATGACGAGAGCATGCCCATGCAGCGCAAAGCCAAAATCGTCAGCAAGGAATGCATCGGCGCCGATACGTCGCTGCAACCGTCCGATTGGGCGTCTTACCTTGCCGAGGGCCCGGTCGCGTCAGCATCTTTCATGGAAGGCTTAGAAGACCTGCCCGTACAAAAGCGCAAACCGTGACTCCGATCTACAGCGCCCCTTCCGGCCAATTTCTTCTCCTGACCCATCCCAGCCCAAAACTTTTTCCACACAAAATCCCCCGCTCCCTGTGACATCCAACGTTCCTCACTTTTCCATAAGGAGCTTTGCTCTTCCTTGGCGTCCTTCGCGGCCTTTCTTAGCGTCCTTTGCGGTCAAGCTCCTCCCTCTTAGACCCATCCCAGCCCAAAACTTTTTCCACACAAAATCTCCCTCTCCCTGTGACATCTAACCTTTCGCTCCTCCCCTAAAATCCCGTAACTTGAAAGTGCAGTCGACGGATGTTCGCTGTGCCTAGTCCTAGGAAACTCACAGCCCCCGCAATCTCCCCACGTGAGTGAGAGACAGCAGGGACATCTTTCAGGGCTCTCAGTAAGCTACCCTGGATAGCCCAGGGCTGAAGCCCGTCGTTGGGCGGTGATCACCGCTTTGCATTTTGAAAAGCCGCAAGCAGGAACTGCAAGGGGTAAGAAGTTTGAGGAGGATGTCTAAGAAGAATAAAGAGTTAATTCAAATTTGATTCACCTCAGACAAAAAAGAATACAACTCTTCGCGCCCGCGGTCTTCGTCCGCGCGTCGGATTCTGCTACTCTCAAGCGCGCACATGCGCGCCGCCGCCATCCTCGGACCCGGAAATTCGCCTAGGGATCTCAAGCCCTTTCAAAACGACCGCGGCATTGTGTGGCAGATCGGCTTACCCTCCGCCGCCGATCAAGCGGACATCATCCTGTTATTCGGCGGCGACGGGACGGTTCATCGTCATCTTGGTCGATTGGTGAGTTTGGGATTGCCCGTCCTGGTGGTTCCGACCGGAAGTGGAAATGACTTTGCCCGCGCCCTGGGTTTTCGCAGCGCGAGGGATTCCCTAGCAGCCTGGCGACGATTCTGTGCTTCGCGCACTCAAGACGAAAAGCAAGATCAAGATAATGTGCGCACCATCGATCTGGGAACCATAACTCCGCTTGGCAATATGGTATCGGCCGACGCGCGGGACGAGCATGCCCGCGTCTCGGAGTGCGGCGCTCGACACTACTTCTGCAGCATAGCCGGAATCGGACTGGACAGCGAAGTCACCCGCCGGGCGAACGCTCTTCCGCGCTGGCTGCGAGGACACGGCGGCTACGCGTTAACTGCGCTTCGAACCATCCTCCGCTTCTCATCGTTCCGCATGGAAATCCTGAACTCAGGGGAAGACGATACGCGCATCCGCAGCGATCAGCCAACTACACTCGCCGC
>Ga0302320_10021882_pt1 | contig 12662 bp, 11 predicted proteins | sample Bog_T0_3_FD_202130 | JGI IMG/M metagenome (GOLD analysis project Ga0302320, IMG submission 202130) | Peat permafrost microbial communities from Stordalen Mire near Abisko, Sweden - Bog_T0_3 | ecosystem: Environmental > Terrestrial > Soil > Wetlands > Peat | place: Sweden: Abisko, Stordalen Mire...
GCCGAAAGATTGTTCTTCAGCGTCGAAAGCTGGTTGCTGTAGTACGACAGGCTTTCTTCGTTGGAACCAATGTTCGCGCGGTCCGAGGCCAGTTGCGAGATGGCTGCCTTCACGTCCGCCAACGCCTTGATTGAGCCGGAGATGGAGGTGATGTCATCCGCGGTCGCGGCGGTGTAGGTGGTGTTGCCGGCCAGGTTGATGCCGCCCATGGCAAAGGTGTTGGCCTCGCTGTCGGTGGTGACATTGAGGGTGTTGCCATCGAACAGGCTCACGCCGTTGAAGTCCTTGGTGGATACATTGTTGATATAGCTGCCCAAAGCATGGAATTCCTGCTGGTACAACGCCCGGTCTGCGGTTGTCTTGGTAACGTCCTGCGACAGCACCGACAGTTCCGACATGCGGCTGAAGGCCGTGTTGACCTGCTGCACGTAGCCGTCCTGCGTCTGGCTGAACGAAATGGCGTTGTTCACGTTGTTCGAAGCCGCGGTGATGCGGGACATCTGGGCGGTCAACTTCATTGAGACAGCCAGGCCCGCGCTGTCATCAGCCGGTGAAGTGATCTTCGAACCGGAGGACAGGCGTTCCAAGGAAGCGCTCAAGTTGCTTTGGGATTGCATCAGCAGCGTCGCTGCATTCTGCGCCGAGAGGTTTGTATTAATGACCATAACTAACTCTTTCCGTGAGTCGCCCCAAGGAGGGGCATTTGTTTTTGCGCGACATCCATGTCGCGGGCGTGCCATTTAAGGGGCGGCACGCCGTTGTTCCCCGCCAGCTTTTGGAGGCTGCTGGCTGCCTTGTCTTGCGACAACACATTTATCGGTGGAATTCGCCGCCACTTAAATTTTCCTTTTAAAAAAATCGGGCATGCGCCATGGACAAAGGCCCGTGCTTGCCTCAAAATCAATTTGCGCGAACATTCCCGATGAAATTACACGCACCGCTTCCAGTCCACGATCCTGGCCGGGATACCCCCACCGGCCCCGCGGCGCATTCCGTGGATGAATCAATGATCACGGACGTCACCCATCGCCACCAGCTCGAACAAGCGCGATTGGAAACAGAATTCCGCCTGCTGCAAGCCCAGAAATTTCACGCGCTCAACCAGCTCGCCGGCGGCGTGGCCCACGAATTCAACAACATCGTCGCCGGCATCCTCGGCAGCGCCGAACTGTTGGGCATGGACCTGCCCGAAAGCCATCCCGCCCATGAAGCCCTTAAGCATATTTTTGAAGCGAGCCATCACGCCCGTGATTTTGTCCAAAAACTCCGCATCTTCGGCCAGCGTCCGCCCTTGGAATTTAAGCTGGTCAGTCTCCCGCCCATCATCGAGGAATGCCTCCAGATTTTGCGCAGCATCATTCCCGACAAGGTGGAGTTGCAGACCCGCGTCAACCCGGACTGCGCCCGCGTGAACGCCGACGCCGCGCAAATTCATCAAGCCATTCTGGACCTCTGCCTGCATGCCTGGCAGGGACTGGCCGACCGGCGCGGCCACCTCAGCATCTCTTTGGACAATTGTCCGGTCGTCCCGCCCCCGGCCGGCACGTCAGGCCTCCTTCAACCGGGTTCCCATGTTTGCCTGATCATACAAGATGACAGTCCCGGTTTGGAAAAAAGCGCGCGCGAACATATCTTCAGCCCCTTCCGCAACCGGCGTTCCAGCGGAACCAAAGCGGGCTTGGAGCTGTTTCTCGTGCGCGAAACCATCCAAGCCCATCAAGGTGAAATTGTATTGGAAAGCGGTCCCGGCCAGGGACTGAAGTTTCTCATTTACCTTCCGGCGGCCGGGGGGAAATAATTTGCGCCGCCAGCGGGTGCGGCGGCGCTTCAGCGAAAATTTCCCGCGCGCGGTGGTGGCGCGCGGTAAAATCATGTAATGACGGACTTACCGATATCAGCGCACAGGGCTTTACATTCCTGTGCAGGTCCGTTCACTGCGCGGGCGGCGCGTTGGTTGATGCGGGCGCCGCCTTTTTCATGGCCCCAATCCTCACCAAGGTGGCATTGAGCTTGCCGGCGTCATCTTTTTTATAGGAACCCCTGACCGCCGCTCCGGTGGTAATGTCAGCAAAGACCGCCGGCTGGCCGTCCTTGGTTATTTTGGTTTCGGAGGTGACGTTGATCGTCATGGTGCCGACCGTAAAGGCCATGGCCGTGGCGTCCACAGAGGCGACTTTGCCGTGGAACGGCAGGCCGTGTTTTTTGGGCGCGGGCGTAGCCGCCGGAGTGTTGGTGGCATCATCGGCGCGGCAGACGGCCGGCGCGGTCGCCAGCGCGGCGGCAACAAAGGCCAAAAGGGTCAATTTAAGTGCTGTTTTTGCGATTTTGTTTTTCATGGTTTGGTTGTGTTTTCCGTTTGTTCAACAGGTCAGACAGGTTTTTGAGGCAAAGGTTTCAAAAAAATCACCAGGCGCCCTCGGTCAGCAGCTCCGTGATGTTTTGAGCGACATCCTCGGCGAGCAGCGGCAGAGCCTCCCGTTCGGCGCTGGCCAGGTCATCTCCGATATGCACAAAGGTATGGCCTTTGACATCCTTGTCCAAAACAAGCTTTCCTGTAATCCGTTCCCGCGCAGTAACATGCACCATTAAATCCACACGGTAATTTTCCGGCGTCGCGGTGTCGCTGCTCAAATAGCCAAGACCTTGGCGATTATATTGGCGGATGATGCCGGTAACCACAAGGTCGCCCCCGCCGTGGGTTGCCAAGTGGTAGGTTGCATCGGTCTGCAGGCGCTCTCGCAGTGACTCGGTAACGGCGTCGCCCAGCCTGGGCTGCAGGGTCTGGTTGTTGAAGGGCTGCACTTCAATGGATTTTTCGCCGGCCGTGGCTCCATTAACCGGCCCCAGCCGATAGCCCGCGCAACCTGCCAGCGCCAGCGCAGCCAGGCACGGGAAAAAAAATTTCAGGGTGCGCATTTCTTATTTATCCACCGGCGAGGCCGACAGCCGCGGCTTTAACACATCAATACGCTGCCGGGCTTGGGCGGCCAGGGGGGAATTGGGGTCGAGTTGCAGCACGGCATTGTAATAGACCACGGCCCCGGCCCACTTGTGGCCCTGCTCATAAAACTTGGCGATCTCGAAATTCCCGCGCACTTGTTCGGCCTTGAGTTTGGTAATGGATTTTTGCGCATCCGCCACCCGCTTGTCGTCCGGATAAAAGGTGATGAAATCAGTGTAGGCCGATATGGCCTGCGCCGCGGCACCCTGGTCGTATTCGGCGGTGTCGGCCTGTTTTTCCCAGGCCAAACCGGAGCGATACATGGCATCGGCGGCAATCACCGGCTGGTCGTGATAGCGGTCGGCGGCGGTGTCGTAGGCCTTCACGGCGTCGGCATAATCTTTCTGCTTTTCCCGGGCTGCGCCCACCCGCAACTGCGCATGCGGGGCAACATCACTGTAAGGTCCGCTGCTGACAATCTTGTCGAACAATTTGGCCGTTTCATCCATGGAGGGATAAAGGGGAATGAGATTCCAAATTTTAAACCATTCGCCGGCCAGGAAGCGGTTGGCAATTTCATACTGGCGCCAGAGAACTTCGTTGTACTGTCCGCTCTTGGGATATTTTTGGATGATTTCCTGGTAGGCGTTGAAGGCGGCTTCGTCCTTGTGTTGCATTTCAAAACAGCGGCCCACCAGATACGCCGCGCGCGGCGCGTAATCGGACAAGGGCCAGACGCGCAGCACGCGGTGGGCGGCATGCATTGTGATGGCGTAATCTTTGTTGGTGAAAGCCTGTTCGGCCACTTCCAACTGCTCCTTGGCGCGGGGGCGCTGCCATTTGGCCGTCTCGCCGGCGGTCTCGTAATACCAGCCTTCGCCCGGCACAAAAACAAGGGGCGCGGGCGCGCGTGACGGCAGCAGCACGATCACGCACAACAGCAAAATCCAGATGGCAAACCGAAGCTTCATGCGCGCAACTTAGCGGCCAATTTTCGCCAAGTCAAAGCGAATTCAGCCGCGGTAGATGACCAGTATCCCATAATCCGTCATGATCTTTTGCACGCCCACGTCGAATTGTTCATAGACCACGATATGCGTGCTGACAATGTTTGACTCGCCCACTTCGTGCAAAAATGTTGAAACCTTGTCGTCAAACAGGTCGTGGCCGTTTTCGATGCACGCCGCCCGGCGGATGGTGCGAATGCGCAGACGCTTGCCCGAGCCCTTTTGAACCACGTCCAGCGGCGGCTTGGCCTTGCCGATGAGTGATTCGGCCGGCTTGTCATGCACCGGCACCTTGAGGTGCAATTCCACCTTGGCTGCCGCGGACGAGGTGATGGAACTCGGGGCGGGCGGTGCCGTCACTGGCAGTGAGCCGGTGGTTACCTTGCCCGTGCCGCTGGCGGCGGGGATGGTGATGGTCTCGCCGCAGGAGGGGCACTCGATTTGCGAGCCGGCGCCGGACTGATCCACCGCCAGTTCCTGTTCACAGTTCGGGCAGTTAAAAACAATGTCCATAAGTTGAAGGGATGTATCTGTCGCCAGCCTAAATCCGAAACGCCAGACAAACCAGAAAATAATGTGCCAGCCGGGCGGCCCGGGATGGATGCCAGCCGGCGCGCGCAAGATTTGTTGTTAAACGTTGTTAATATGAATTCAAAGCGTCGCCTTCCGCGTGTCGCGTACGGGGTTAAACGGGCGCATCCGCGAACTGTCTATGAAACGTGAACAATGCGCCACGCCACCGGAGCGGGTCTGCGACCCGCAGCAATTTGGCCAAACAGTACCCGCGCAATGATTCTGTAATCAAAGCCGGTAAACGCGCCGCTGGCCGCTTTCCAATATAACCGGTTAGAACGGGGCCATGGCGATTTTAAAAAGCACGGGCCCCCAGGCAACGCGGGTAGGGACAACGCCCCGTTGACCTCCAGTATTAGCGGCGACCGAAAACCAATTCGTTCCCATTCCCCGCAGTGGCAGACACAGGTTGGTTTGGCCCCGCGCCACATAGATGTTCGTGGACACCAACGTCCCCGGTGCCGGCTCAAACCACTGGGTAACCACGTAGCCATTGACCCTGGCCGATGGCGCGGGCGCCCAATTCAGGTGTGCTACGGCCTGCGCCCGGAAATACCCGGCCGCCGCCTCGGGCGTTGGTAGCACCAGCCGGTTGGTCACCGGGCCGACAGCCGCCCATGTTTGCAGGTCGGTGGATTTCCAGAATTGAACCAGTTGGCCGGCCGTGAGCACGTAGCCCCGCGGTGATGGCGCCATGGGAACCGCCTCCTGCGCATACAGCGACGGCAGCGGCGTGTTCGACCAGTTCAGACCGGCAAAGTAGAAGCACGCGCCCGGTTGACTTCCTGCTTCATTGTTTCCAAACAGCCAGTAGTTAAGAGAGCTGTTCGTCAATTCCATCCGGTTTGTATAGCTGGTGATCAATGCTCCGTCAGTGGCGTTGAACACCGCGCCATATTCCATCTGGTTGGTGGTGTCCATGACCATCGTAAAGTACAGCCACGTGTTCGCCGGATACGGTGTCGCGCCATATTTCACACAGGTTCCTCCGGCATGCTCGAATTGAACAAGATTGGTCTCGCCACAATTCAACTGGAGCGTCCAGTCCTCCGTCGAATAAGGGGGCGCTTCCAGCACGGAGGCCAGCACAATCAAATCGTACGTCGCGGGCGTGTTCCACAAGGCCGGCACTTTGACAAAGCCGGAGACCGACAGGTAAGACTGGTGTGTCCCCGGCAGCGCAAATTCAATCGTGCTGAAATTGAGAACGTTGCTGAGCTGGATGGCCGGCGCCGCGGCCCCGGCCGAAATCGCTTTGCCGGGGCGAATCGGACCCGCCAACGCCGGCCCGTTTGTCGAGACCGAGAACTGCCCCGCTGCATCCGGCGAGAAAACCACGATAAAATTGCCGCTGCTGGAAGAAATCACATTGGTGTAAAGCATCGGCACCGTCAGCGGTGTCCCGACGGGTTGGCCGGCCAGCGTCAGGTAATTCGTTGTTAAAATGGCGCCGGGCGCCGGCGCGCTGCCCGCAGACAAAGATTGCGCCGAAACCGTGAATAAAAACAAATAGAACAAACCCCTCACGATCGTGAGGAGAGCCATCGCGTCAACCGCCGGATTGGTGTACTCCATACACTGAACCTGTTTTTAGCCTCCTCTTACAATCTGGTCTCAAGGAGGGCGTTGGTCAAGTCGGAACACCTTTGAAAAATTCGGCGGGGCGTATCCGCGCACTGCCCCGGAGCGCGGCTCTGTGAGCCGCAGCAACGTGTAAATTCTAAGCGTCGCCAGCGTGTTCCCACGCCTGCTGACTGGCCACGGAGCGCGAGTTGTCCCAACTCGCAGCGCTACCGCCGGGACCGGGCGCGTGTTCAACTACCAAACGCTGCTGGCTGGCCGGGCGCTGCGGATTGGCGACAATCCGCGGTCCAAACCGGGCCAGTGCGCGGATGCGCCTCACGCCCACGCGCCATGCTTATTGGCGGCCGAATACCAATTGGAGATCGTTGAAGACATCCTGCAACACCAGTTGGTCATAACCGGAGTAAGATTCAATCAGATTGCCGTTCACCTGCCGGTAGAGGCGGCCCTGCACCTGGACCCGCAATTTTTCAATCGTTTTTTTACTCCCGCCGGAGGCGTCCTTGGGTGCATCCGACGTGTCGTTGACCACAAATTTTGCAATAATTTTCACCTCGTAAACCCAGTTGGATTTCAAATGCACCAGGCCGGAGTTCGGGTTGGTGCGCACGTAGCCGGAATCTTTGTCCGTGTACGCCAGTTCGTAGCCTTTATCCACAATGATGTCGGTGAGCTTGTTCCAACATTTGGAATAATCGGAAGCGATGTCATCCCGGACAATCATCTCTTTCCAAACGGGCTCGCCAATGACAAAGCGTTGCTTCACCACGTCCGGCACGCCGGCCCATGCGGTATTCACCCCGGCCAGCACCAGCATGGCCAGAAACAATGTTTTCCAGGAAATTGATTTCATCATAATGTTGCCTTCTTCCGGCTGATTTTTCGCAGCCTACCCCGACGGCGGCGTGAGTCAACTGAAAATCCCCGGCAAAAGTGTGCGGTCAATTCCAGGTTTTGCCTTCCACGCACGAAAAGGGATTTTGAAATAAGCGTTTATTCGCGCCGATTTGCGGTTAGATTCTGCCCCCAACATGAGTAAAATCGTCGGCATAGATTTGGGCACCACCAATTCGCTGGTGGCCACCGTGGATTCCGGCATCCCCTTGGTCATCGCCGACGCCAACGGTCAGCGCCTGACACCCTCCGTCGTGCATTTCCCGGCGGCGGACACGCCGGCCATCGTTGGCCACGAGGCGAATCGCGTGCGGTTGGTCAAGCCGGCGGAAACCGTTTATTCCGTGAAACGTTTCATGGGCCGCCGTGGGGCGGAAATTTCCGGGGAAGAAAAAGCCGTCACCTACCCGCTGAATTGCACCGGCGGCGGCGGCATCACCATTCCGATCCATGGCCGGGAGTTTACGCCGGAGGAAATCTCCGCCGAAGTGCTGAAAAAACTCAAGCTGGCGGCCGAAAATTATTTCGGCGAGGCCGTCACGCGCGCCGTCATCACCGTGCCGGCTTATTTCAACGATGCCCAGCGCAACGCCACCAAGCGCGCCGGTGAACTTGCGGGGTTCACCGTGGAGCGCATCGTCAACGAACCAACCGCCGCCGCGCTGGCCTACGGCTTGGACCGCCTCAAGGAGAAATCCAGGATCGCCGTTTACGATTTGGGCGGCGGCACCTTCGACCTCTCGATTCTCGAATTGAATGAAGGCGTTTTTCAGGTGCTCGCCACCAATGGCAACACGCAGTTGGGCGGCGATGATCTGGACCGCAGGATCGTTGAATTCCTGGTTGAGGCGTTAAAGCGTTCCTTTGGTGAAGGGAAAAGTGCCGGTTTAACGCTTCATCCTTTTGATGCTTCAATCATTTCCCGCATTCGCGAAGCCGCCGAGCTGGCCAAAATCAAGCTTTCCACGGAAACCGAAGTGGATATCGCGCTGCCATTTGTCACACCGGATTTTTCCTTTGCCTGCAAACTGACGCGTGCGGAACTCGAAAACCTCACGCGCGACATCATCGCCCGCACGCGCCCGCATTGCCTCCGCGCACTGGCGGACGCCAGGATTGAGCCCAAGGATTTGGACCAGGTCATTCTGGTGGGCGGGCAGACCCGCATGCCGCTCGTGCGAAAATTTGTGGGCGAACTTTTCGGTTGCGCGGAATTTGAAGAGACGCGCGGCGGCATCCGCCTGGGCACGGATTTTCACAAGGCCGCCGGCCCGCAGTTAAACACTTCGCAAAATCCCGACGAAGCGGTGGCGCTGGGCGCGGCAATCCAGGCGGAAATTTTGTCCGGCGGCTTCAAGAATGTGCTGCTGCTGGATGTCACGCCGCTGTCGTTGGGCTTGGAAACCTTTGGCGGTCTGATGAACGTAATCATCCCGCGCAACTCGACCATTCCCATGAAGGCCGGCGAGATGTTCACGACCGCCGTGGACCACCAGCGCTCAATGCTGATTCATGTTTTGCAGGGCGAGCGCGAGCGCGCCAAGGACAATTGGAGCCTGGGAAAATTCACCCTGGAGTTCGAGTCCGCGCCGCGCGGCGTGGCCCGGGTGGGCGTCCAGTTTGAAATTGATGCGAACGGCATTCTGCACGTGCTCGCCCGCGATACCCGCACCGGCCGGGAAAAAATTGTGGAAATGAAATCCGCCGTGGACGTGGATGACCTGGCCGTGCAAAAAATGGTGGAGGAATCGGTCGAACACGCCTTCGATGACCTGGCGGCCCGCCGCTGGATTGAGGCGAAGTTAAAGGCGGCGGAGACAGTGGCCGCCACGCGTAAGGCCCTCGCCGAATTTGGCGCGGAGATGGAGGTGGATTACCGGGCGCAGGTTGAGGCGGCGGCGCTCGAAGTGGAAACGGTCCTCGCCACGGACGGCCCCGGCGGCTTTGGCGACCTAAAACGGCTGCTGGCTTCCGTGGCCGCGCTGGATGAAGCCACCCGGCCGCTGGCGGATTTTCTGATGGATAAGGCCATGGAGGCGGCCCTGCGGCGGCGGGGCTTGATTCAGTGAACCTGCCAGGGTCGGTTTAGCAAAACGATCAGGCCAATGGCCACAATTACGAATATGGCTCCGAAAAAGAAAAGAAAGAAGCGAACCTGTTTTTCATGTGCTGTTGGTTTCCGTTTGCGACCCATCACCTAAGCTACCGATAAATCCTGATTTCTCAAGCGGATTTTCAGCCAAACCAGTGGGCCAGGCGCATCTCGCCACTGTCCTTGATTTGACGCGACGAGGTGACGGACCATACGATTCGTCGAGACGCTGGGAGCATGGTGGTCGTCCGCAAGGACCTCCGCGTTTGGCCGAGTCGGCGAAGCAAAATGGCGAGAGATTTCCCCGATGGATTCGCGTATTGAACCCCTGAACCTTGGTGGACCGAGCGCTCGCCGATCGCCAAGTCGCAGGAACAATTTCCCCCTCCCCGGGGGTGAGGGCGAGCGCTAAACAATTTATTACCAAATATTTAATTCAATTTAGCATGTGGTCTTTACCCAGTGGATTCATGGAGAGGTCCGATTGCGAGGCCGACGTTCGGCTGAGGGCGAGCGTTAAACCATTTTTTAACCAAATGTTTAACTCCGGATTTTCAGCCAAACCAGTGGGCCAGCAACGGCGCGATGGCCATGGCCGGCAGGTAATTCGCCAGTTCCACGCGGCGAACTTCAAAGATCACCACGGCCACAGTGCAGGTAACCAGCCCCGTGGCAATGCCGACACTCCCCACCAATCCCTGCGCCTCCAGCCAAGGCCGGGCGCCGTGCTGAACCACCAGCGCCAGGCCGTTGAAAAAGAAGAAAATCGGCAGGGCCGCCAGCGCCACCGGCCAGCGAAATATTATCACAAAACTCATCATCGCCAGCCCGTCCATGACCGCCTTCAACAGCATCAGGTAAAAATAATATTCCAACCCGTCGGCGACCGCACCGAGCACGCCCAAAGGCGAGGCGCAGAACAGCAGCGTGGCCGCCATAAAGCCGGCGGCGGAGGGCCCGGGCGGATTTTTTTGCGCAGCGGCCAGCAGCGTGGCGGCGTGGTGGCCTATGCGATTGGACATCGTTTGCAATCGCAACAGCTTGCCCAGCCAGTAGCCGAGGAAAACCGCGAGGACACCGGTCAGGATTTGTTTCAGGCACGCGCCTGCCGTTCCCTGCGCATTTTCATAAATCAGCCGCAGTCCCCAAAAAACCGTGAAGGCTCCCAGCGTGGATTTGAAAAAGGCCTGGGCGCGGCCGGTGAGCGGCCGGCGCATCGCCAGGCCAAACAGTGCGCCAGCCAGGATGCCCAGGGCGTTGAGGAGAGCGCCGATCACGCGCCGATTGTGTCGCGGTCCGGCTCCAAAGGAAATGAAGAAAAGGTTTCTTTCACCCGGTGCTCGCTCTAAATTCCGCCGCGTAAGATGCCAGAACAAAAATCCCGCAGCGCCTGGTTTTGGGTGCCGAGCCTTTATTTTTCGCAGGGCATTCCCTACGTCATGGTCATGACCATGTCGGTGGTGATGTACAAACGGCTTGGCATTTCGAACACCGACATCGCGCTCTATACGAGCTGGCTGTATCTGCCCTGGGTCATCAAGCCCTTGTGGAGCCCGCTGGTGGACATCACCGGCACCAAACGCCTGTGGGTGGTGGCCATGCAATTCCTCGTGTCGCTCATGCTGGCGCTCGTCGCGTTCTCCGTGCGCGGCGGCGATTTTTTCAAATGGTCGCTCTTCCTGTTTTGGATCATGGCCTTTGCCTCGGCCACGCATGACATTGCCGCGGACGGCTTTTACATGCTCAGCATGTCCAAGCATGAGCAGGCGTGGTGGGTGGGCTTGCGCAGCACCTTTTATCGCACGGCCATGATCGTCGGCAGCGGCCTGCTGGTCGTGCTGGCGGGTGTGCTGGAGAGCAAAAATGGCCTGCCGCCCGTGGCAATTCCTGTTTCCGCCAAGGCGGCTTCCACGGTCGTGACCAATTGGAACCCGGCGGAAATAAAATTCACCGCACAGCCCGGCGAACTGCGCGTCATCGCGCAGCCCGCCGCGCTCGATATCCCGCTGGCCGGGCGCAGCGCGTCGGAGGCGGGCGCCATCATTGAACAGGCGAAGTCGTGGAATTTGCAACACGGTTTTGTTGCCGGGGACAACCCGCTGCCAAAACCGGCCCAGACGCAAAACACCTCCTGGTGGACACGCGATGTTTCCGGGCCGTTGCGAGATTTTTTGACCGCCCATTTTCCCCGCCCCGCCAGGACCAAACCCGCTGCCACGGCGGGAAACGTCGGCGTGCTTTGGTTCGGTCTCTCACAGCCGCCGCAGGCTGATCGGAGCGTGGCCGTAAATTTCGCGCGCCAGCCCTCCGGCATCGAATACCTCGGTCTGGGCAAAAGCGACAAGGGTTTCCGGCTCATGGAGGGAACCCGCTTCGTTTTCAACTCAACCAACTGGAATCAGCCCGCCATGGCGGTCATCCAGCTCGACCCGAAATTGACACGCGACGCCACGGTCGTATTCGAGGCCAGCTCCGGCAACATCCCGCTCGCGTGGAGCATCACGCTGTTCATGGTGGCGGCGCTGTTTCTGGCGTTCAGTTGCTGGCACAGTGTTATGCTGCCGCGGCCACCCAATGACGGGCCGGTCGTCACGCATCAGAGCTTGTCTGGGGAATTTTTTGCGACCCTCGGCTCGTTTTTCCAAAAGCCCGGCATCGGCCTCGCCATGGCGTTTATTCTATTTTACCGCTTTGACGAGGCGCAGTTGAGCAAGGTTATTTCGCCCTTCCTGCTGGATAGCCGCGAGGTGGGCGGCCTGGGCCTGGCCACCAGCCAGGTTGGGTTGGTTTATGGCACCTTCGGCATCCTCGCCCTCACCTGCGGCGGGTTGCTGGGCGGTTTTTTGGCCGCGAAGTATGGCCTGAAAAGGATGCTGCCCATCATGGTGGGCTCCATGTATCTGCCCAAGCTGGCCTTCATCTTTCTATCCTGCACGCAGCCGCAAAATTTTCTCATCACCTGCGGCGCGATTGCCGCCGAGCAGTTCGGTTACGGCTTCGGCTTCACCGCCTTCATGCTGTACCTCCTTTATTTTGCCGACGGCCCCCACCGGACCGCGCATTACGCCATCTGCACCGGCTTCATGGCACTGGGCATGATGATTCCCGGCATGTGGAGCGGCTGGGCGGTGGACATCGTCGGCTACAGACATTTCTTCGTCTGGGTCATCTGTTCCACCCTGCCGGGCCTGCTGCTGGCGTTTCAGTTGAAAATTGATCCGCAATTTGGGAAGAAGAATTAACGGCTATATTCGCCGCGCATGCGCACGGACGACCACCTTCCCCTGCCCGGGGAGCGCACGCGCCCCGCGTGCCGTTTTCCGCGCCCCGCGGAAAACATCGCCCGCAAGAGACGCCTCCAAGCCCCCCGGGACGCCCCGCCCGCACCCAAACCCTCCGCTTCCCGCCCCCGCAATCACGTGCAGCGTTTGTGACCAATCGTGCAGCTGGATATACGAGCGGCTTCAACTTTGGCAATCAAGACCGGCGATGTGGATTATATTCTGCCGCTGGTCAAGATTGCACCCATGCTGATCGTCTTGGTCCGCTCTCCAACGCGCGCATGTCCAAC
>Ga0302320_10021883_pt1 | contig 12662 bp, 8 predicted proteins | sample Bog_T0_3_FD_202130 | JGI IMG/M metagenome (GOLD analysis project Ga0302320, IMG submission 202130) | Peat permafrost microbial communities from Stordalen Mire near Abisko, Sweden - Bog_T0_3 | ecosystem: Environmental > Terrestrial > Soil > Wetlands > Peat | place: Sweden: Abisko, Stordalen Mire...
GCGGACCGGGCAGGCGCTCGAATTGCGCGCGCCGGTCGTGGTGCTGGCGACCGGAGGGTTCCAGAACAATCTTGAGATGGTAAGGCAGTTCTGGAGCAAGAGCCTGCCGTTTCCGCCGCGGATCCTGCTCGGCTCGGGGGTCAACTCGGTCGGCTCGGGCCTCAAGCTCGCGCAGGCCGCGGGGGCCCAGCTCTCCCGGCTCGACCATCAGGAGAATCTGGTCACCGGCCTGCCCGACCCGCGCTACCCCGGCAGCGGCCGCGGCCTCAATGCGAGCAATGCCAGCGCGATCATGGTCAATGCGGACGGGGTGCGCTTCATGAACGAGCGCTCCAATGCGCGCTACAGCCTGCCGATCGTGCTGCACCAAAAGGGAGCGACCTATTGGAGCATTTTCGACGAGGCGGCCAAGCACACCTTCTGGATCGCGGGCTCGGATTGGGGCGACTTTAACGAGATCGAGAAGTGGATCTTCAGCAACCCGGACTTGGTCAAGAGCGCCCCCACGCTGGAAGCGCTCGCCGCCAAGGTCGGCCTGCCGGCGGACGCGCTGACGGCCACCGTGGCCCATTACAATCAGCTGGTGGGCGCCGGCGTCGACCGCGACTTCGGCCGCTTCGGGCCCGGCAAGACTTACCAGCCCAAGCAGATCCTGCAGCCGCCGTTCTATGCCATGCAGTTCTACCCGCTGACCCGCAAGAGCATGGGCGGGGTGGTCATCGACACCTCCTGCCGGGTGCTCGACCTGGATCAGCGCGTCATTCCCGGGCTCTATGCGGTGGGTGAACTGAGCGGCCTGGCCGGGATCAACGGCAAGGAGGGCCTCGAAGGAACCTTCCTCGGCCCTTCGATCGTCACCGGCCGCGTCGCCGGCCGCGCGGCCGCGGTCGAGCTGGGACGCACGCCCGGGGACGGCAAGATCATCCCGGTGCCGGCGTTCCATCCGGCCCAGCCCGATCCCCAGGCCAGCACCCAGCTTTGCCTCACCTGCCACAATCTGCCAACGCTCGTCACCCAAAAGCGGCCCGGCTACTGGCATTTCGAGAAGGTCCACACCGCCGTGCTCGCCAACAAGTTCGATTGCGTCCAGTGCCACGCCGGGATCAGCGCCACCTTCCAACCGCAGGGCCACCGCATCGATCGCCTGGCCCAGATCCTGGTCTGCGCCACCTGTCACAAGGGCGAGGACCGCTAGGCCGCCGGCCTCGCCGATCGCAGAGCTTGGATCCGGCCGGGCCGGGCGGCGCGCGAGCGTTGCGCCCGGGGGAAAAAGCCTCCAAGGGTGGAGGCCATGCGCGCAATCCGGATCCATGAACACGGCGGGGTGGAAAAGCTGCGGCTGGAAGATCTGGCCGTGCCCGAGCCGAAAGCGGGCGAGGTGCGGGTTCGGGTTGAGGCGGCGGGCGTCAACTTCATCGACACGTACCAGCGGAGCGGCCTGTACCCCTTGCCGCTCCCGTTCACGCCCGGCTTGGAGGTCGCGGGAACCGTCTCGGCGCTGGGGCCGGGGGTGGACGCCTTCAAGCTTGGCGACCGGGTCGCCAGCGCGCGGGTGAGCGGAGGCTACGCCGACGAAGCGATCGTTCCGGCCGCGCAGCTGGTCCCCGTTCCGGCGGGCGTCAGCGCCCGGCAAGCGGCGGCCGTGCTGCTCCAGGGGCTGACGGCCCACTACCTGGCGTGCGACACCTTTGCGCTCAAGCCCGGCGACCACGCGCTGGTGCACGCCGCGGCGGGCGGCGTTGGGCTCTTGCTGGTGCAAATTGCGAAGCGCCGCGGCGCCCGGGTGATCGGCACGGCCGGAAGCGAGGACAAGGCCCGCCTGGCGCGCGCGGCCGGGGCCGACGAGGTCGTCCTGTACAACCGCGAGGATTTCGCGGTTGCGGCCCGCCGGTTCACCGGCGGGCGCGGCGTGGATGTCGTCTACGACGGCGTGGGCAAGGACACTTTCGAGGGCAGCCTGGACAGCCTGCGGCCGCGCGGCCTGCTCGCCGCGTTCGGCAACGCCAGCGGGCCGGTGCCGCCCTTTTCGCCCCTGGTGCTTTCCCAGAAAGGCTCGCTGTTCCTCACCCGGCCCACCCTGCTCCATTACACGCAGACGCCGGAGGAACTGCGGGGCCGCACCGACGACCTGTTTCGCTGGCTGGCATCGGGGGAGCTGCGAGTGCACCTGGGCGCCACCTTCCCGCTGGCGGAGGCGGGCGCCGCCCAGAGCGCGCTTGAGGGCCGGCAGACCACCGGCAAAGTCCTGCTCCTGCCCTGATCGGCGGCGGCGGGCCCTCGCCTATTGACAAGTCGGCATCGACTTGCATCAGCATCGCTGCTGCGCCTGCCAAACTCCCCCGTTCCGCCCTCGCCACTTTTCACGCCCGGCCTTTGCAACCAACCGCCCGATGATCAGCCGCCTGGTAGATTTTAGCCGCCGCCGGGCGGCGCTCGTGGCGGCGATCGCCTTGGCCCTGTTCGTGGGGGCGGGATATTATGTCGCCGGCCATGCCCGCATCGACAGCGACACCGGCAAGCTGGTGGACCCCAATCTCCCCTGGCAGCAGGCCTCCTCGGACCTCGACCGGCAGTTTCCGCAAAATCACGACCTGCTCCTCGCCGTGGTCGACGGCCGGACGGCCGACCTTGCCTCCGACGCCGCCGCCGCGCTGGCGGGCGCCCTGGCGAACGAGCCGGAGCATTTTCGCTTCGTGCGCCAGCCCGACACCAATTCCTATTTTCAGCGCGACGGCCTCCTCTTTCTGTCCGTCGCCCAGGTGCAGGACTTCGCCGACCATTTGATCGCCGCCCAGCCCTTTCTCGGCACCCTGGCCGCCGATCCGAGCATCCGGGGAGTGCTCGGGGCGGTGGACCTCCTCGCCCAGGGCGGCCTGCGCGGGGAGGCGGATGCGGCGCAGATCGACGCGCCGCTGAACGCCCTGGCGGGCGCGGCCGAAGCCGCCGCGGGCGGCCGCAGCCGGCCGGTGTCCTGGCAGGAGTTTCTGAGCGGCCGCCAAGCCGGCCCGGGCGACCGGCGGCATTTCGTGCTGGCCAGCACCGCGCTCAATTTCGGCCAGATCCAGGCCGCCTCGCAGGCGATCGCCGCGCTCAAGGCCGCAGCCGGCGCGGCGGGTTTGACCCCGGACAAGGGCGTGATCGTCCGGGTGACCGGGCCGGTGGCCCTCGACAACGACCAGCTCGCGGCCCTCTCGGACAGCGCCGTCTCCTCCACAGTGCTCTGTCTGGGCCTGCTCTGCTTCTGGCTCATCGTTGGCCTGCGCTCCCCGCGCACCGTGCTCGCGGTCCTGGCGACGCTGCTGGTGGGGCTGGCGGCGTGCGCCGCCTTCGCCGTCCGGGTGATCGGACCCTTCAACCCGGTTTCGATCGCCTTCGCCCCGCTCTTCATCGGGATCGCCATCGACTTCGGCATCCAGTTCAGCGTCCGTTACACGGCCGAGCGGATCGCGGCCGATCCGATCGAGGCGTTGCGGCGGACGGCGCGGGGGATCGGCGCCCCGCTCGCGGTGGCGGCGGCCGCCACGGCCGCCGGCTTCCTGGCCTTCGCGCCGACGGCCTATCTGGGCGTGCGCGATCTGGGGCTGATCGCCGGGGTGGGCATGATCATCGCGCTCGGCCTCAATCTGACCCTCCTTCCCGCCCTGCTCACGCTGCTGCGCACCGGCGCCCAGGCGCATGCGGCCGGCTTCGCCTGGGGCAAGCCGGCGGACCGCCTGCTCTCCGGCAGGAGAGGCTGGGTGCTCGCCGGGGCTCTGGTCCTGGCCGCTTTCGCCGCGGCCGCGCTGCCGCGCCTGCGATTGGATTTCAATCCCGTCGATCTGGAAAATCCCCGGTCCGAGTCTGTCCGAACGTTGTTCGACCTCATGGCCGACCCGAACACTTCGCCCTACACGATTGAATTCCTGGCCCCGCCCGCGCAGGCCGCCGCCGCCGCCGACCAACTGCAGCGCCTGCCGGAGGTGGCCCGGGTCCTCGACCTGGCCACCTTCGTCCCCTCGGATCAGGCCCCCAAGCTGGCGACGCTGGAAGACGCGGCCTCCCTGCTGGGCCCGACGCTTTCCCCCCCGGCGGTCAAGCCCGCCCCGCAGCCCGCCGACGTGCTGGCCGCGATCACCCGTTGCGCGGACGACATGGGCAAGCTCGGCGCCCGGGGCGACCGGCCGGCAGCCCGCCTGGCGGCGGCGCTGCGCCAAGTCCTCCAGGGAGGCCCCGCCGATGTTGCGGCCCTGTCCGCCAATCTCAGCGCCGGGATCGGCCGGCGACTGGACGACCTGCGGCAGGTGCTCCAGGCCGGCCCAGTCTCGCTTGCGACCCTGCCGGCGGACTTTCAGCGCGACTGGGTCGCGCCCGACGGGCGCTGGCGGGTGCAGGTCTTCCCCCGGGGGGACACGCGCGACAACGCCGTGCTCCGGCGCTTCGCGCGCGCGGTGCAGGGGATCGTGCCGGCCGCCGTGGGCTCGGCGGTCGCCGTCGACGAGTGGACCCGCCTGGCCCCCCGGGCGTTCGCGACGGCCGGCCTGCTGGCTTTGCTGACGATTTCCCTCCTGCTTTGGGGGGTGCTCCGCCGCTTGGCCGATGTCTTCCTGGTCCTCCTGCCCCTGCTCCTGGCCGGCCTGTTCACCCTGGGCGCCGCCGCCCTGCTTGGCTTCTCGATCAACTTTGCCAACATCATCACCCTGCCGATGATGCTCGGGATCGGTGTCGCCTTTGACATCTACTTCGTCATGCGCCGGCGCGCGGGCGAACCGGATCTGCTGGGCTCGCCCACGGCGCGGGCCGTGATCTTCAGCGCGCTGACGACCGGCACCGCCTTTGGCAGCCTGGCGCTTTCGCGTTCGCCGGGCATGGCGGAAATGGGCAAATTTCTCAGCCTGGCCCTGTTCTTCATCCTGTTCTGCACGCTCTTCATCCTGCCCGCGCTTTTCGGGCCGGGTCCGCGTCCCGCTCCCGGGGGGAAGGACGGTTTCCCATGAGCAGGGCCGGGCGGGCGGCGAACCTGGCGCTGGGACTGCTGTCCCTGGCCGGTTGCGCCTCCGTGCCGCGCGAACCGGCCGCCCGGGCCGAGTTCAAGGCGAACAACGATCCGCTCGAGCCGCTCAACCGGCGGGTCTTCCAGGTCAATCTCGCCGTGGACCGCGTGCTGATCAAGCCGCTCGCCCAGGGCTACCGCCGCGCCCTGCCGCAGCCGGTCCGCGACGCGCTGCGGCATTTTCTCGACAACCTCGAGGAGCCGCTCGTGATGGCCAACTGCATTCTGCAGGGCCGCTTCAAGGCGACCGGGATCACCGCCGGCCGCTTCGCGGTCAACACGACCTTCGGGGTCGTCGGCCTTTCGGATGCGGCCGTCGCTTGGAAACTGCCCCGGCAGGTCGGCGATTTCGGCCAGACCCTGTGGGCCTGGGGCGCCGGGGAGGGACCCTACCTCATCGTCCCGGTCTTCGGGCCGTTGACCCCGCGCGATGGCATCGGCCAGGGCGTCGACATCCTCTTCGATCCGCTCCGCTTTGTGGTCCGCAACCAGGATATCCCCTCCGGGGTCACCGCCGGGCGCGTCGTGGTCGACGGCCTCGACCAGCGCGCCCGCAGCCTGGACACCCTCGACGAGATCCAACGCGAATCGATCGACTACTATGCCTCGCTGCGCAGCCTGTACCGGCAGAACCGGGCGGCCCAGCTCCAGGGCGCCAAGGCCGCGACCACCCTGCCGCCGGCCGACTTCTACGACGATTCCGGACGCTGAGCTCCGAGGTCCGCCGTCTTCTTGCGCAGCAGTTCGACCAGGGCCGCGGCGCCGCCCTGGCGCAGGACCGTCGAGTACTCGGAGCGGCGCGCCGCCATCTCGCTGATCGTGCCGCTGAGGTAGACGTCGATGATCCGCCAGCCCCGCTCGCCGCCCTTGCGCATCAGGTAGTCGAGCTGCACCGGCTGCGGGTCGCCGGTGAACAGCTTGGTGTGGACGATGCAATCGCCGCTCGCCAGCGGAGTGGGCGCCGGGTCGACCTCAAAATGCTCCCCGGAGTAGCCCTTGAAGCGCTGGGCGTAAGTCGCAATGCTGTAATCGCCGAAGGCCTCCACCAACTGCTGCCGGTCCCCGGGGGACAAGTCCCGCCAGGGCGGGCCGACGACAAGCCGGGTCATGAACGCCAGGTCCAGATCCCCCTTGATCTCCGGGGCGAGTTGGTCGCGGCGCGCGGCAAAGTCCTCCGACTTGCCTGCTTTCATCGCCGCCAGCAGGGCGTCGCACAGGCCCTGGGCCGTGGCGGGCGCGCCGGTCTCCTGGGCCCGGGCCGCGGGCACCCACCCGCACGTTCCGGCCAGCGCCAGAAGAACCCAGATGACCGCAGGAGAGCGCCTTAGGGAGGACACAGGGACCAACGTGACCGATTTGCCGGGGCTGTCAAACCAGGCCGCGGCTTGCGGGCGGCGCGGGCCTATTAGCGGGCCCGGTTCGCGAACAGCCAGTTGTTGCCCGTGCGCCCGAGAAGCACGGTCTGCGGGGCCACCGCCCGGGTCCGCGCCCACCCGTCCGGGGCGGCGGAAAGCAGGTAGACCCGGGCCGGCCCGCGCCACAGCCGGATGAATTCTTCCTCGGAGACGAAAGTCCCGCTCGGGTCCTGGGAGTTGGCGTCGTAGACCAGGACGCCGGCCAAGCCGCGGTAGACGCGCACGCGCTGGCCGGTGTAGAAACCCAGGCCGGCGTGCTGCTCGTACCGGCCCTCGACCAGGATCTGGTCCCCGGGCCGGAACTCGGCGCGCAGCACGTTCGCCAGGCGGGCGATCGACCGGTAGGGTTCGTAGAGGCGGAAGCCGTCCTCGATCGTCACCAATCCGGCGCCCATCGCGAGGGCGAGGCCGGCGAGGGCGAGGCCGGGGCGGCGCCGGAACCAGGCCCAGGCCGAAAGTGCGGTTCCGACGACGATCAGTCCGACGACCGTCTCGAAGAGCGGCACCAGCCGGGCGAAATCGGGCACCTCGTAAATCCGCACGCTGGGCGGGATCGCTTCCTCGCCCGCCGGCACCGGCGCGGCGAGGTCGGGGAAAATGTTGTAGAAGCGCAGGTGTCCCAGCCGCGGAAACAGGCAGGCCGCGGGCACCAGGCACACGGCAAAAGCGATCAACCCCACCCAGGTAGCCGTCAGTCCGCCGGACCGGACCTGATCGCGCGGGGAGGCCACTTCGCGGTCCCAGAAGCGGCCGACGACCAGGGCCAGGGCCGGCAGGGCCGGCAGGGCATAGTACTCGAGCCGCACGGCGCTGAGGACGAAGAAGCCGACGACCGAACCCGCCCAGATCAGGACCAGCAGGGAGCCCCGTTCGGCCCGATCCGAAAGGTTGCGGGGCCAGCAGCGTTGCAGCGCGACCGGCAGAAAGAGGCTCCAGGGGCAGAACCAAACCAGGGTGACGGCCAGATAGGTCGCCACGGGCAGCGAGGCAAAATTCTGCAGCTGGCGGTGCCCGAGAAAGCGCGCGAGGTGCTCGTTCAGGAAATAGAACCGCAGAAATCCAGGATGCGCCCGCGCCATCAGGATGTGCCAGGGCGCCGCCAGCAGCAGAAACAGGGCCCCGCCCCGGGCCAGCTCAAGACGGCGCAGCAGCCGCCAGTCCCGCGTGGCCAGCAGGAAAAGCCCGATCGCCAGCGCCGGAAAGACGAGCCCGATGACGCCCTTCGTCAGGACCGCGCCGGCCATCGCCGCGTAGGCGGCCAGGACGACCGGGCGCGGGGCCGCCTCGTCCGTCAGCGCCCGGCTGAAGCCCCCGAGCGTCCCGGTGAGCAGCACGGTGAACAGCATGTCCGGCAGCACCATCCGGCCGAAGACGAAATAGCCGAAGCTGGTGGCCAGGATGGCGCCCGCGGCCAACCCGGCCCGCGGGCTCCACAAACTGCGGCCGATGGCGATCACCAGGCCAACCCCCGCAACCGCAGCCAGGGCGGTCGGCAGCCGGGCGGAAAGTTCGGATTGACCAAGGATTTTGAATGCCAGGCTGTTGAGCCAAAAGAGCAGCGGCGGCTTCTCCAGATAGGCGATGAAGTCCAGATGGGGCGTCAGCCAGTCCCTCAGCGCCAGCATTTCCCGCGAGATCTCCGCGTAAACGCTTTCGTCGAGGTCATAGAGCCCGGCCCCGCCCAGGCGGGAGAGGAGCAGGCCGGCGGCGCCGCACAGGACCAGGACCGGCAACCAGCGTTCGAGGCGGCCGGCGCGGCCTGGCGGCCGCCGGCCGCCGCTCGTTGAATCTTTCCCGGTCTTTGGGATGGTAGGCACTGCGAGTGAGGTTTGCTAGCGGCGGGCCCTACCCGGCCCAACCCGCCGTGCCCACTCGGTGCGCTTCGGGGATGGCGACGAGCGGCCCAACCGCCCCCTTCCGATTGATTGTCTCCACCAGCCTCATTCGTAACTCAACCTATGCCGGGGATTTGCCCGCTGTCGATCCCCGACCGGAGCGGGTGGAAGCGATCTCGCCCGCCTTATCGCGCTTCGCCGCAGGCATATAGCCGCTCGGGCCCATGCCTTTTTTTCCCTTTCCGGTTGCCTCGGTGCAGCCGTCCCGATACCCGGTGGCCCGAACCTTCTCCATGGCGCACGGGATCCCAAGTTCAACCAACAGCCGCCGGGCATTTTTGGGCGGCCGCAATCGCCTGCCGCCGCCGTTTGAAATCCCGGCAAGGCGAGCTAAGGTGGCGGCACCGTGGAAACAACTGCAGGGCGCCGGCGCCAGGCATCCGGCTGGGCCAGGGCGGAACCCGGGGGAGACGCCCGGCCGATGAACCGGCATGATCAGACCCAAACGGCCGAGGGCGGCGCCGGCCAGCCGGCGGCCGCCGCAGAGGGGGTGCGGTCCGCCGTCGGCCGGGCGACGCAGTACCTGTTCTCGCAGCAGCATCCCGAGGGCTATTGGTGCGGCGAACTCGAGGCCGACTCGATGCTCGAGGCCGACTATATCTTCCTGCACGAACTGCTCGGAAGCGGCGATCCGGGCCGCCTGCGGCGCGCCCTCGCCGAGATCCTGCGCTGCCAGGGACCGGACGGGAGCTGGAGCCTTTACCCGGGCGGGCCGGGCAACATCTCGCTGGCGGTCAAATGCTACTTCGCGTGCAAGCTGATGGGACTGCCGGCCGAAGACCCCCGTCTGGCCCGGTGCCGCGACTGGATCCTCGCGCACGGCGGCGTCGTGGCGTGCAACACTTTCACCAAGATCTATCTCTGCTCCCTCGGGCAGTACGATTACGACGCGGCCCCGGCGATCCCGCCGGAAATCGTGCTGTTTCCGTCCTGGTTTTATTTCAACATCTATGAGCTTTCGTCGTGGTCGCGCGGGATCCTGGTGCCCCTGGCGATCATCTATGCGAAACGGCCCGACCGGAAGCTGGCGCCGGAGCGGGGCATCGGCGAGCTCTTCGTGGGTGGGCGCGCGAACGCCGATTTGCGCCTGCGGCTGAACCGCCGGCAGCCTTGCTCCTGGCGCAATTTCTTCCTGGTCGTCGACCGGGTCCTGCATTGGCTCGAGGCCGCCCGGATCCGCCCGCTGCGCGGGCTGGCGCTGCGCCGGGCCGAGCAGTGGATGCTCGCGCGCCTGGAGCTCTCCGACGGCCTGGGTGCGATCTATCCGGCCATGCTCAATTCGATCATCGCGCTGCGGTGCCTGGGCTACGGGGAGGACCATCCGCAGGTCATCCGGGCGCGCCGCGAATTCGAGCGCCTGGGCATCGAGCAGCCGGCGAGCCCCGAGGCGCCCGAGGCCACGTTCCGCATGCAGCCCTGCGCCTCGCCGGTCTGGGACACGGCGCAGGCCGTGTACGCCCTGGGCGAAGCCGGCGTGCCGCGCAACGACCCGCGCCTGGTGGCCGCCGCCGAATGGATGCTGGCCAAGGAGGTCCGCCACAAGGGCGACTGGTCCGTGAAGCTGCCGGACCTGGAGCCGGGCGGCTGGTACTTCGAGTTCAACAACGAGTTCTATCCCGACACCGACGACACCGCCCAGGTGCTGCTCGCCCTCCGCCAGGTGGACACGCCCGGGGCGGAGCGCCAGCGGCAGGCGGCCGAGCGCGCGTTGCGCTGGGAATTCGCGATGCAGTGCCGCGAGGGGGGCTGGGGCAGCTTCGACAAGGACTGCACGAAGATGATTTTCGAGAACATCCCGTTCGCGGACCACAATGCGATGCTCGACCCGCCGACCGCGGACATCACCGGGCGCATCCTGGAGATGCTCGCCGCTTACGACTACCCGCGGGGGGACCCGCGGGTGGAGCGGGCAATCGCCTTCGTGTTCTCGCTGCAGGAGCGCGATGGCAGCTGGTTTGGCCGCTGGGGCGTCAACTATGTGTACGGCACCTTCCTGGCGGTGCGCGGCCTCTGCGCCATCGGCGTCGACCCCCGGGACCCGCGCATTCAGCGCGGGGCGGCCTGGCTGCGCCAGGTCCAAAACCCGGACGGCGGCTGGGGCGAGACGGCCGGAACGTACGACGAGCCCGGCACGCGGGGCCAGGGACCGAGCACGCCGTCGCAGACCGCGTGGGGACTCCTGGGCCTCCTCGCCGCCGGGGCGGACCGCTCGGAGAGCGCCGCCCGGGGGGTCCAATGGCTATTGTCCCGGCAGCGCCCCGACGGCAGCTGGGATGAGTCCGCCGGCACCGGCCGCTTCCGCCAGGCCTTGTACACGGCCACGGGATTTCCCCGGGTGTTTTATCTGGCTTACCACCTGTATCGACAATACTTCCCATTGCTGGCCCTTGCCGGCTATCAGCGGGCCAGCGAGCGCGCGCCCTGACCGGCGCGGAGGTTTCACCGACTATGGCTATTCCCATCTCCCAGATGTACACCGTTGCCACCTACGTGCTGAAGCAACGGCTGCGCGGCAACAAACGCTATCCGCTGGTCCTGATGCTCGAGCCGCTTTTCCGCTGCAATCTCGCCTGCGCGGGCTGCGGGAAGGTGCAATACCCTCCGCACATCCTCAAAAAGCAGCTCACGCCCGAACAGTGCTTTGCCGCAGTGGAGGAATGCGGCGCCCCGATGGTCTCGCTGCCGGGCGGCGAGCCGCTGCTCCACCCGCAGATCGTCGAGATCGTCAATGGCCTGGTGGCACGCAAGAAGTACATCTATCTTTGCACCAATGCCCTGGAGCTGAAGCGCCGGCTGCCGGAATTCACGCCCTCCAAGTACCTCACCTTCTCGGTGCATCTGGACGGCCAGCGCGAGCACCACGACTTCTCGGTGTGCCGCGAAGGCGGGTACGAAATCGCCGTCGAGGGCATCCGCGCCGCGGTCCAGCGCGGCTTCCGGGTGACCACCAACGCCACCTTCTTCGACGGGACCGACCCCAACTCCGTCCGCAGCTTCTTCGACGAGGTGATGGCGATGGGGGTCGAGGGCATCGTGCTCTCGCCGGGCTACAGCTATGACAAGGCCCCGGACCAGAACCATTTCATGGGGCGCGCCCGCGCCCGGCGGCTCTTCCGCGCGATCCTGTCCAACCGCAAGCGCAGCTGGAAGTTCAACATGTCCCCGCTGTTTCTCGAGTTTTTGATGGGCAAGCGCCACTACGAGTGCACGCCCTGGGGCTCGCCGGCCTATAACATCTTCGGCTGGCAGCGCCCGTGCTATCTTTTGCAGGACGGCTACACGGAGACTTTCCAGGAGCTCCTCGCAACCACCAAGTGGGAGGAGTACGGGGCGGCGAGCGGCAACCCCAAGTGCGCCAACTGCATGGTCAGCTGCGGCTACGAGCCCACCGCCGTGATGGACGGCTTCACGACGCTGGGCGGATTCCTGGGAATGGTGCGGGGAACCTTCCGCACCTACCCGGACGCCCCGGCCCTGCAGCTGCTCCGCCAGGCGCCGCCCCATCACCCGGAGGTCCCGGCGGAGGCCGCGGTCGCCGGCGAGCCTCCGGGGGAAAACTGACCATGGCCGACGAGACGCCCAAATACACCCTCGCCCAGATCGAGGCGCTGGAGCTGGCGCCCGGAGCCGAAGTCCGGAACCTCGAGGGCTGGGTTCCCCCCCTGGCGAGCGCAGAGGACCTGCGCCAGGCGCTCGAAAAGGCGTTCGACTATCGCGGCGACGTGACGCTGACCCTCAAGAGCGGCGAACGCATCGAGGCTTACATCTTCAACCGGCTGGAGGGAGCCACGCTCGCGGACTCGTTCGTCCAATACTACACGCCCAAGGCGCCCGACAAGCTGCGCCTCAGCTACGCGCAGATTGACCGGCTTGAATTCAGCGGCAAGGACCGGGCGGCCGGGAAGCAATGGGAGGATTGGGTGAAGAAATACCGGGAGCGCAAGGCCGCCGGAGAAAAAGGCATCGCGCTCGCGCCGGAGGCGCTGGACTAGCGGCCGGCGGCCGCGACCTCTTGCCCACCGCGCGTCCCCCGAGCCCGATCCGCCCGCCGCGGCTCACGCCATGAAGGTCTTCCTGACCGGCGCGACCGGATTTGTCGGCCACCACGTGGCGCGGGCCCTGGCCGACCAGGGCGCCGAGCTGCGCCTCCTGGTGCGCAAGACGAGCAGCCTCGCCAATCTGGAGGGCATCGCCGGGGAAACCCACGCGGGCGACCTGGACCGGCCGGATTCGCTGCGCGCGGCGCTGGCCGGCTGCGATGCCGTGGTCCATGTGGCGGCCGACTACCGGCTTTGGACCCGCGATCCTTCGGCCCTGTACCGC
>Ga0302320_10021884_pt1 | contig 12662 bp, 11 predicted proteins | sample Bog_T0_3_FD_202130 | JGI IMG/M metagenome (GOLD analysis project Ga0302320, IMG submission 202130) | Peat permafrost microbial communities from Stordalen Mire near Abisko, Sweden - Bog_T0_3 | ecosystem: Environmental > Terrestrial > Soil > Wetlands > Peat | place: Sweden: Abisko, Stordalen Mire...
TCCACATGGAAGAAACGTTCGCACATCGCGCAACGGATATTATCCAAAAACTTTTTTCGGTTAATCGGTACCGTTAATAAATTATTCCAGCCTGAAGAACTATTCTGCATTAAAAAAGGGTATCATTATGCAGCCAGCGTGATTGATTTTGATGATACATCCAACACAGATGAATGGCAGAAAGAAGTGTATCTTTTTGCAAAAGATATTTTGTCTGAAAAAAATTACCAATCTGTAATTGATATCGGATGTGGCTCTGCATACAAACTCATTCATTATCTCAGTTCCTATACTACCACAGGTATAGAAGTGGAAAGCACATATAGATGGCTTCGCCAAAATTATCCTGACCATGAATGGCTGCAGTTTGATAAGACTGATCCAAAGAAATTGAAGGCCGATCTGGTTATTTGTTCCGATGTGATTGAACATGTGAAAGACCCGGATCTGTTGATTCTATTTATCAGTGCCATTCAATCAAAGCAGATCATTTTCAGCACGCCGGAAAGAACCGCCGTAGCCGGCAAAACTGATTACGGGCCGCCTGAAAACCCATCCCATTATCGTGAATGGGACGCGGATGAATTCAAAAATTACATATCCCGATATTTTGTTATTGAAGAGCAACGTATCTTTAGCGGAAAGTCAGTTACTCAAGTTATTACCTGCAAAAAATAATTTTCTATGAGCAAATTTTCTGAGCATGATTTTAAAGGCGAAAAAGCTTTGATAAGAGTTGATTTTAATGTGCCACTCAATGATAAATTCGGGATCACGGATGATAACCGGATGAGAGCGACGATTCCAACAATTAAAAAAATATTGAGTGATGGCGGCAGTGCGATATTGATGTCTCACCTCGGCAGACCAAAGGGCGGACCGGAAGATAAATTTTCATTGAGGCATCTGGTAAAGCATTTAAGTGAATTGCTCGGTGGCGTTCCTGTTTTATTTGCGGATGATTGCATAGGCGAACAAGCACAGCTTACTGCAAATATGCTTCGCCCGGGTGAAGTGCTCTTATTGGAGAACCTTCGTTTTTATAAAGAAGAAGAAAAGGGAGATGAAGCATTTGCGCAAAAATTATCAAAGCTCGGCGATGTATATGTGAATGATGCATTTGGCACTGCTCACCGGGCACATGCATCCACAGCCGTGATTGCAAAGTTTTTTGCGCCCGAAAAAAGAATGTTTGGTTTGTTAATGGAAAGCGAAGTGATTGCTGCTGAAAAAGTGCTCCATGAAGCAAGAAAACCATTCGTGGCAATCATAGGTGGTGCAAAAGTTTCAGATAAAATACTGATCATAGAGAACTTACTGGAACGTGCAACCGATATCATAATCGGCGGCGGTATGGCTTATACATTTATGAAAGCAGAGGGTGGAAAAATCGGAAACTCATTGTGTGAAGAAGACCGTCTCCAAACAGCGCTTGATCTCATAAAAAAAGCAGAATCAAAAGGGGTGTATATTCATTTGCCTTCGGATTCAGTGATTGCCGATAAGTTTGATGCTAATGCAAATACATCTACTGCACCCAGCAACGAAATTCCCGATGGATGGATGGGCCTTGATATCGGGGAGAATGTCTGCGAGCAGTTCAGCAATGTGATAAAAAAATCAAAGACTATTTTGTGGAATGGCCCGATGGGCGTTTTTGAAATGCATAAGTTTCAGCATGGAACAAAAGCGATTGCGGAAGCCATTGCAGAAGCAACAGCGCATGGCGCATTCTCGTTGGTAGGAGGTGGCGATAGTGTTGCCGCAGTAAACCAATTTGGCTTTGCTGATAAGGTAAGCTATGTTTCCACCGGCGGTGGCGCGATGCTTGAATATTTTGAAGGCAAAGTATTGCCGGGGATTGCTGCAATAAAAGATTAATCATTCACAGGTGACACCTTCTCAAAAGATATCACCTGTATAAAATCTCTTTTATGAAAAATAAAAACCTGCTTTGTGCTTATTTGATTTTATCTTCTTTCTTTTTTTGCAATATAGTTTTTGCACAGGTTCCAGTTCGCGATGAACCTCATCATAAAGTAATTCTCGAAAATGATTACGTGCGTTTAATAGATGTTCATATCCCTTCTCGCGATACTACGCTCACTCACATTCATGCAGCAGCTTCAGTAATCGTTTTTCTTTCCAAAACAACTATCGGGGCACAAATTGTTGGCGATAAACCTGTGATAAGCAATGTGAGCCCCGGGCAGACAAGCTACGCAGCTTACGATGAAAAACCCATCAAGCACAGGGTTTGGAACCAGGGCGAATCTTTGTTTCATGTGATGGATATTGAACTGGTGAAAAAGACCCCGAATGATGATACTTGTTCAATCCTCTCTCAATCGGGATTGAAATTGCAGTGGCTGCAGAAATTGGTCAGGACATATCGTTTAGATATAATGCAAGGCAAACAATACAATCTCCCGAAATCGAATTGCGCATACTTATTGATTGATATATCAGGCATCGTGACAACAGCTTCTTCCGGCAGTATCCGCTCGGTCCAATCAGGCGGATATGTTTTCTTTCCTCCTCAAAGCGATGTCCAGATCAGCGGCAGCAATAAAGGAGATGCACAATGTGTTTTGCTGGAGTTGAAATAGCTTTCTGAGTTCAATACTTGAACACCTTCCCATTCACCATCACTTCCTGAGTGGCTTCATCAAACGTGGCTTTGTAGCCCGTTCGCACTGCAGCATTGGTCATGATGGTAGCAATGGAATGCGAATAGCCTGCTTCCACGGGTGCATGCGGCTGCTGGCGGCTGCGAACGCATTCCATCCAATTACGGACATGGTTAGACGTTAGCACATCCCCTCCGGTATTCGCAGATGCGATCACTTTTTCCGACATATCAGATAAATTGATTTCAGGCAGCAGGTTGGGCTGCATGCCCATGGCTGCTGCTTCTCCTTTATGCAATCCGCCATTGGGAGAAATTTTATTGGTAATCAGGTTGAGTTCACCGCCATTGGCATAATAAATCTCAGATGGGTTCTCATCCCCGTTGTGCATCCGCGAAGAAAAAACAACCTGAAAGTTTTTTTCATTGGTATCATCCCCATATTCGAACACTGCAGTAGTAGTGTCCCAATTTTTCCTGCCATCTTTCCACACATATACGCCCCCGTTAGCCACCACGCTGCGTGGATGTTTCAATCCGCTGAACCAATGCACAGTGTCAATTTGATGGCTCATCCATTGTCCCGGCATGCCAGATGAATACGGCCAGAATAAACGGAACTCAAGGTAATGTCTTGCATTGAAAGGCTCATACGGGCGATTGAGCAAATATCTTTTCCAGTCTGTGTCTTCTTCTTTTAGCTGGGGCACCAGTGAAGTCCTTCTCCATCTGCCGGGCTGGTTCACATTCCAGGTAAGCTCCACCATGGTGATGTTGCCGAACTTACCGGATTGTACAAATTCTGCTGCCGCCTTATAATTAGGCCCGCTTCTTCTTTGCGATCCGATCTGCACGATCTTGCCGGATTCTTTCACTGCTTTCAGCGCTGCACGATTGTCATCCATTGTTTCTGCGAAAGGTTTTTCCGCATACACATCACAGCCTGCTTTCACAGCTTCTGCAGTATGCAGAGCATGCTGAAAGTCGGCTGTGCTCATGAACACGGCATCCACCGTTTTTGAATTGTAGAGTTCTTCATTATTGCGGAAAGCGGTCACATCGTGCTGCATTTTTTCCTTCCAGAAGGCGGCACCTTCTTCTCTTCTTTTTTTCCATATATCAGATACGGCGACCAGATCAAAGTTTAGTTCCTTATAGTGGTTCATAAAACTCGGCGCATGCGAACTGCGGTGCCTGTCGGAAAAACCAACCACTCCAACGCGCACTCTGTCGTTGGCCCCGATGATCCTGCGATAACTTTGTGCGCTGAACCCCAACGCACCAAAATAAACACCTGCGCCTGTCAATGCGCTTTTTCTGATGAATTCTCTGCGTGAATTTTTCATAATGGCTTTTTTTTTGATGGAACCACGGATGCACCGTTTCTCTGTACTTCACAGAGGTTTTTCCGTATTTCTCTGTGCCCCTGTGTCTCCGTGGTTCATTTCTTACTGGTAATAAAGTTATACTTTTATTGGTACCATTCACTCAAATTTTTAACCAGCCATGCAATACAATAAAAAAATATTTTCCTTGCTTTGCTTAGGTCTGTTTTTTTGCTCACTCCATTTATCTGCGCAGCAAACGCATATTATAAATATTCAATCAATTAGCAATCAACAAGCCATTAATATTACTGATAATGGCAAACCATTCACACAGTTTCTTTATCCAGATAGTTTGGAAAAACCGGTACTTTATCCAATCTATGCGCCGGATGGAAACCTCATCACGAGAGGCTTCCCGATTGCCCCAAGGTCTGGTGAGCCAACCGATCATCCCCATCATATCGGCCTTTGGCTGAATTATGAAAAGGTGAACGGGCTTGATTTCTGGAATAACTCTTTTGCCATTCCTGCTGACAGAAAGCATCTTTATGGTTGGATAAGGACCAACCGCATACTGCAAACGAAAAATGGAGATAAGGGAGTTCTTGAGTATAGCGCAGACTGGACGAACCAACAAAAAAGCATTCTTCTAAAAGAAACCACCACTTTTATTTTCAGCGCGGATGACCATGAAAGGATCATTGACCGAATTACTACATTAACTGCTGAACGCGATGTCGTGTTTGAAGATGCAAAAGACGGGTTGCTTGGCCTGCGTGTGGCGCACGAACTGGAATTGCCTTCGAAAGAGGCCCGTCAGTTTGTGGACGATAAAGGCAACATCACAAAAGTGCCTGCGAATAATAATTCGGGCGTGACCGGCAACTATATCACCAGCAAAGGAAAGCAGGGAGACAGCGCATGGGGCACCCGGGCTAATTGGTGCATGCTGTATGGAAAAATAAATGATGACACTGTCAGCATTGCGATCATTGATCATCCTAAAAATCCTGGCCACCCTACGTATTGGCATGCCCGTGGGTATGGATTGTTTGCCGCTAATCCTTTAGGTCAAAAGATTTTCAGCAATGGAGCAGAGCAGCTCAACTTCGAATTGCAAAAGGGAAAGTCTGTCACATTCCGCTATCGCATTGTGATTGCATCGGGTAAGAACAGGTTATCGGCTGACGAGGTTGATAAGTTGAGCAAGGATTTCAAAGAGTAGTTGCTTCCGAGGGATATTGCTCAAAAGCCTTCCGTTCATTCATAATACAACATTTACAACTTTTAAATGCTCTCCATCCCTCTTTGAATCTGTGGCAATACTATTCGTATAAAATTTGTTTTCCGCACTGTCAAAAACGCTAATTTCGTTTTCTTAACAAAAAATCTTCTAATTATGAGCACGTCAAAATTAGCATTGTATATTATTCTTGGTTTAATTGTATTGGTTGTCGGATGTGGTGGCTGCGGCGCTATAAGCTTTCAGAAGCAGGCTGTGCAGATGGATGAAAATGTGAAGGGCAAATGGGGCAATGTGCAGAGCGACTATCAGCGCCGCTCTGACTTGATTCCGAATTTAGTGAACACAGTAAAAGGCGCTGCCAATTTTGAACAGCAAACGCTTACCAATGTAATTGAAGCCCGTGCAAAAGCTACTCAGGTAAAGATAGATGCAAATAATCTGACTCCGGATAAGATTGCCGAATTTCAGCAGGCGCAGGGACAAGTAAGTGGCGCATTGGGGAAACTGCTGGCGGTTGTGGAAGCCTATCCTGATCTGAAGGCCACCCAAAATTTCAGGGATTTGCAGGCGCAATTGGAGGGCACTGAAAACAGGATCAAGGTTTCAAGAAATGACTTTAATTCTGCCGTGCAGGAATACAATTCTTATATCCGTCAGTTCCCTAATAATATTTATTCAGGTTTTATGAAGTTCCAGGTAAAAGGATATTTCCAATCTGACCCGGGCTCAGAAAAAGCGCCTGATGTGAAATTTTAATTATTCTGATTAAATCCATTGAATTGATATTTCCTTTTTTTAAGAAGAAGCCTTTTTTTACTGAAGCAGAGCAGCAGCAAATTGTTGCCGCAATCGGCACTGCTGAAAAGCAGACCAGTGGAGAAATACGCTTGTTTGTCGAAAGCCATTGCCGTTTTGTGAACCCGCTCGACCGCGCTGCCGAAGCTTTCTTTAAACTGAAGATGGACAAGACCGCACAGCGCAACGGCGTGCTGGTATATGTGGCCATGAAAGACCGCCAACTGGCTTTGTTCGGCGATCAGGGTATTCACGAAAAAGTGGGCGATGCTTTCTGGAATGGACAGGTGAAAAAAATATTATCGCATTTCAATAAAGCAGATTATGCCGGAGGGCTTGAAAAAATTATTCTGGAAATAGGCGATGCCCTGCATGAACATTTCCCTTACGATAAAGACACTGATAAAAATGAATTGCCCGATGATATTGTGTTCGGACGATAAACCAACGATGCCCACTACATGAAGCAGATCCTCTCAGTCATATTTGTTTTTTCCTTTTTGTTCTCTGCCGCGCAGAATATTCCTGCAAAACCAAACCCGCCACGGCTGGTAAACGATTTTGCGCATGTGATGACTGCAGATCAGATCACGACACTGGAACAGAAACTGGTAGCTTATGATGACAGCACTTCTGTCCAGATAGCGATTGTGACCGTAACTACGACGGGTGATTATGCCATTGAAGATTATGCGCTCAAAATTATGCGCGACTGGGGAGTCGGGAACAAAAAGACAAACAATGGCATTGTGATATTGGCGGCCGTGCAAGACCATAAAGTTTTTATTGCCACCGGATATGGTATGGAAGGCTCTGTGCCTGATATCACTGCCAAGGAAATTGTGGAGAATGATATCGTGCCGAAATTCAAGACCAGTGATTTTTATGGTGGCTTTAATAATGCAGCAGACGATATCATTAAAGCAGCAGCAGGAGAATATAAAGCACCGGCAGGGTATCATCAGGGCAATGGCAAGCCGGTTTCCGGCGGTAGCATCATAGGCATTATCGTTATCATCTTTATTGTGCTGATCTTAATATCAAGAGGCGGCGGCAAAGGGGGCGGAGGGCTTTTTAGTGGATCTGGTGTGCTGCCCTGGATATTGCTTTCCATGATGAATAATAATCGTGGCGGTGGAGGCTGGTCTGGTGGAGGTGGATGGTCTGGAGGCGGCGGTGGTGGAGGTTTTGGCGGATTCGGAGGCGGAAGCGGCGGCGGCGGCGGGGCCGGGGGAAGTTGGTGATGGTGATTAGTTGCGGATATTGTGTGCCATAGACCATGTGAGATTTTATCCTTAAGTATTCACAGACATTAATAAAACGGTGTTAGAAACTATTTTGAGCCACATAGTTTAGCTGCTTTTGTCAATGCTTTTCCAAAAAGTTTCTGACTTTCATTTTCTGTTGGTCCCATCGTTATTACTATTATCATTGTAATTATTGGTTTTTTTGTTATCCGCTATATAAAGAAAAGATGATTAAAAGAAACAATTTCTTTGCTTGTGTTACTAATAACAAAAATCAACTTTAGCCTGGCAATGAAATTCTTTTTAATTTTTTTTGGATTGAGTACGATATTAGGCAGTGGCTTGATTACGATGTATGCCCTTATGTTTAGTGGCGGATTATCCTTTGCATTGAGAATTATCCTGGCAATTATTTTATTTTCAATGGGTTTATATATTATTATCCAAGGCGTAAAAGAATTTAATTCACGGAAGGCACTTGATTGAATTGATAAATTTTAGTTCTTACTACACATTTACCGTTATTCGGGTTGATTAGTTAAAAAGTTGAAGAGTTGATTGTGTTTAGCATATACTCACAAAAAAAGCGATCCGTTCATCAGATCGCTTTCGTATTTTATAACGTATCAACTCTTCAACCTCTCAACTCCCTCACGGCAATTTAGACTTGATATAATTGAACTGCTCCGTTAAGCCCTCAGATTCTTTTTTATCTGCAATGCCTTTCAGTATGATGTTGTTGATGTATGGGTCTGTCTGGGCTCTGTATGCCTGTGGAATTGCATCGCGGAACTTTACGATCTGGTCGATGCCTCTTTTCAATTTATCCGTACTCTGCACTTTGCCAAGCACCTCTGCATAAGGCTGGAGGAACTCAAATTTGCTTTGGGAGAATCCCATCTTGTCGAAATTATCCGCGATCACATCAAAGCTGCTTTCGTCACCATACTTGATCAGTACTGATGCAATGGCTGTATTCAATTTCCCTTTCGACGGGAACTTAGAAAGTCTCTTCGCAGCATCTATAGCAGCAGCGGTGTCAATTTTAGCCAGGGCTTCCAGAGCATTGCCTGAAACGCTGTATGATGAATCGTCCACCGCTTTCAAAAATAGAGGTTTATATTCTGCCTTCTCAAATCTGCCGAGCAACTCGATTGCTTTTGCGCGAACCAATGGCTTGGGATCACTGCTTGCCATATTTGCTATCAAAGGTTCCACTTCATTTTTCACACTGTCCTTTTTCAGGTTCAGTTTCTCCAGTGTGAAAATGCGCAAGCGGTCATAGCGATCCATTAACGCCCGCTTCAACAAACCGACCGCTTTAGGGTCATCTTGCTTTGTAGAACAATAACTGATCGCTTCGCGCCTGTCCAGGAATAAGCCGGCATATTTATACTGATCAATAAAATTATCAAGTGTCTTGTTGTCTTTCTTTTCGCAGAGGATCACTTTATCTCCATCCACATTAATGAGGGTTGGCCTGGTGTCGTAAGCAAATGTGAACGTATCGCTTTTGTTTTCTACCCACACCTTATGCCTTTCCTTTTTATCATTATTATACACATCTATAGCAATCGGAAGCTTGAATATTTTATCTCCGTCCTGCGTTTGATTGATGATCACTTTCGCATTTTTTGCGCTGTCATCATATACATAATCAATCTTTAATTTAGGATGGCCGCTGCCATAATACCATTGGTTCCAGTACCAGTTCATATCCTGGCCCGTCACTTCTTCAAATGCAAGGCGCAGATTATGCGCTTCAGCAGGTTTAAATTTATTAGTGGTGAGATATAAATTCAGCGATTTAAAGAAAGCGCTGTCGCCAACATAATTGCGCAGCATGTGCAGTATGCGGCCACCTTTAGAATAGCTTACACCATCAAACACATCTTCTTTGTCAGCATAATAAAACCGGACCAGGTCTTTGGTTTTATTTTCCGGCTGGCCAAGATAGCCCTGGAACCCTGCGTAATTTGTGGCATCGCCTGCATCCTTGCCATATTTATATTCGTTCCATAGAGTCTCACTGTAATCAGCAAATGATTCGTTCAGCGTGATATTGCTCCAGCTTTCTGTGGTAACAAGGTCTCCAAACCAATGATGGAATAGCTCATGCGCAATTACATCTTCCCATCCATTCCCATCTACCAGTTCCCTTGCATCCTGCTGTGCGCTTTCCTGATGCAGCGTCGCCGTCGTGTTTTCCATAGCACCACTTACATAATCGCGGCCTACGATCTGCGAATATTTGTTCCACTGGTAATCAATCCCGGTGATACGCGAATAAAAAGCCATCATCTCCGGTGTGTTGCCAAAAATTCTTTTTGCTACAGATGCGTATTCTTTTTCTACATAATAGTTTACTTCCTTTGTTTTGTAATGGTCTTTGATGATCGCATAATCACCCACTGCCATAAAAAATAAATATGGAGAATTGGGCAGATCCATTTTCCAATCATCCGTGCGTGTGCCATCTGCATTTTTCTTCTGGCTGACGAGAGCCCCATTAGAAAGCGTCACGTATTTCTGAGGCACAGTCATGATAATTTCTTCTGTGGTTTTCTGGTTTGGCTTGTCAATCGTCGGGAACCATGCCGAATTCGCTTCAGTTTCTCCTTGTGTCCATATCTGTGTGGGCTTGTCTTTTTCTTCTCCTTTCGGGTTAATGAAATACAATCCTTTTGCATCTGTGATAGCTGCGCTTCCTTGCACTTTCAATTCATTTGGCTTACTGGTATAATCTATATACACAGTATAATTTTCTCCGCCTTTATACGTTTTATCAAGGTGTATGTTGAGGTTGGTGTTATCGTAATCATATTTTAACGGGCTCAGTTTTCCTGCCTTGAAAATGGACACTTTATGAATGTCCATGCCTTTAGCATCGAGCGACAATGAGTCTGTAGGATAGTAATGAGGCTTTAATGTGATCCATGCTTTGCCATACATGTATGATTTTTCATAATCGAATTTCACATCCAGTTTTGTATGAACAAGATCGTTGATCTTTGTAGCAGACGCTCTGTAAATTTGTTTCCAGGATGTATCCCTGGGATTCGGCGCGGGCTGTGCGCACAAAAAAATGCAGAAAGGCAAAGCAATCAATAAGAACAATATTTTTTTCATTTTAACTATTTATGGGTTGCAAAGATAATGGCATGTGTTGATCACATGCTTAAAATTTATATAAAAGGCTGAATGGAAACCACAATTAATTAGATTTGTCGCAGAATAAAAATACATGCTGAAAAAGACTTTTACGGCTTTATTATTTTTAACAGGATTCAAATGTTTCGCACAACCGGATTATTTTGTGCTCATTCAGGCTGATAATAATCAGCCATTTTATGTGCTTTTGAGCAACAATACTTTTAGCTCCGATGAACTTGGGCATCTGATCATTCCAAAGTTGAAAGACTCTGTTTATACCTTCACCATCGGCTTTCCAAAAGAAGCTTTTCCTGCGGAAAAGTTCGCGATTGCGATCAATAAAAAGGACCAGAGCTTTCAGTTGAAGAACCTGGCCGAAAAGGGATGGGGGCTTTTTAATACATCCACCATGGAATTGAAAATGCCGGAAAAACCAGATGCAGGTATTCCGTCAAAACCCGATCATTCCGGTTTCGCAAAGAAGGAGGATGCCTTCTCCCGCTTAATGGCCGGTGTGGTGAACGATACTTCGGTCATGTATAACAGTTATATTGAGGAACAGCCGAAAACGGAAACGGCTCACCTAAAGAAAATAAAGCCGGCAGCAATAAAAACAGATTCTCCTGTTGCGGACAATGTCAAGCTGAAGTTGAAGGATTCGGTGAAAAAGGAGACGGCGGCAATTCCTCCATCCGTTAAAAAAGTGGAAACTAAGATCCATAAAACTGATTCTGTAAACAATGGAGTTGTTGTTGCGAAGCCACCTTTATACAGGCCAAGAGATCCCATCGCGGCAAGCAAGAGACCTTCGTTCGTAAAAAAACTGACAGAGCAAAAAACAGATACTGCTGTTCACCTCGTGTACGCTGATGTTTTGAACAAGGGGGGAATTGATACAGTGGATGTTTTTATCCCGCTCAACCAGGAATCTTATCCTGTTCCATCTGTAAAAGATATTGCAAAAAGAGATATCGGGCCCGCTGAGCAAACGGAATTGAAGAAGACAAAAGACACGGTTTTGCCAGTTGTTATGAATCAGGAAAAAGAAAACATCATGGACAGCGTTAATAAGGATACAACTGCTAAAGCAGAAATAAAAACACCTGCGGCTTCAGCATTGACAAATACCTGCAGCAGTTCTGCAACAGATTATGATATTGATAAATTACGCGTAAAAATGCTCGGGATAGATAACGATGATGATAAAATACTTGCGGCAAAAAGTATTTTTAAGGTAAAATGTTTTTCGGTAAAACAGGTGAATGCATTAAGCGAAGTGTTTAAAACGGATGAGGGGAAATACAAACTATTCGATGAAGTGTACGCCCATGTTTCCGATGCAGGAAATTTCATCCAGCTACAGCAGGCGCTTGCAGATCCTTACTATATCAACCGGTTTAAGGCGATGATCAGATAAATCAGTTTCCGGTTTCCGATTCCTTGGCTGCAGGGTGCCAACTGGAAACTCCAAACTATAAACTGGAAACGCCAAATTTAATTATGCCAAGATATTTTCTCGAAGTTTCATATAAAGGCGAGCGATACAGCGGTTTTCAGAAACAGGACAATGCAAACTCTGTTCAGGAAGAGATTGAAAAAGCATTTGCCATTTATTTTCGCAGGCAGGTTGAAATGACCGGTTCATCGAGAACCGATACTGGCGTGCATGCGCTGCAGAATTTCTTCCATTTTGATTTTGATGAGTCCATCCCGCAGAAATTTTTGTATAATATCAATGCGCTTTTGCCAAGGGATATTGTGGTAAAAAACCTGCATGTGGTGAAATCGGATGCTCATTGCCGGTTTGATGCCATCAGAAGGGAATACCGGTATTTTGTCTATAAAAACAAAAATCCTTTTTTGCAGGATCGGGCGTATTATTTCCCTTATACGCTTGATTTTGACCTGATGGATCAAGCGGCAGGGATGATTTTGCATTATACTGATTTCAGCAGTTTTTCCAAGCGCAATACGCAGGTGAAGACATTTGAGTGCTCCATAAAAAAAAGCGCCTGGCAAATGCAGGATGATTGCCTGGTGTACCATGTGCAGGCCAACCGGTTCCTGCGGGGCATGGTACGGGGGCTGGTGGGCACTATGCTTCAGGTGGGCCGTGGCAAATTGAGCATTTCTGCCTTTCAGCAGGTTATTGAATATGGAGATGCTTCTAAAGCAGACTTTTCGGTTCCCGGGCATGGGCTTTTTCTGGTGGCTGTAAATTATCCTTCAGATGTTCTTCACAAAATCATTTAGCATTTCTTTTT
>Ga0302320_10021885_pt1 | contig 12662 bp, 13 predicted proteins | sample Bog_T0_3_FD_202130 | JGI IMG/M metagenome (GOLD analysis project Ga0302320, IMG submission 202130) | Peat permafrost microbial communities from Stordalen Mire near Abisko, Sweden - Bog_T0_3 | ecosystem: Environmental > Terrestrial > Soil > Wetlands > Peat | place: Sweden: Abisko, Stordalen Mire...
TGACGAAGCCTAAGAGCGTCTGATAGAATTCCACAAACGTCCCCATGATTCGGAAATCGACATCTCCAGTAACTCGTTGATTGAATCTATAGGGAACCAGCCACAAGATATCCTGCCCTTGAATCGTAGCTTGATAGTAAATTCCTTTGATAGAAAGGAATGATTTGCGCAAGCTATGGGAAAGAATCAAATAATGTTCAAACTCCAGACATAATTTCTCGCATCTTGCAATCATTTTGGCGGGTACAGTCGGTGTGGAAGGAAGGTTTGCGAACAGGAAGAGCATAGATAGACAATCGTCGAGATCTCGCAGCGCATCAACGAAGGTAGGATAGCGTTCTCGAATGACATGATCCAAGGTGTACTTTGATTTGCCCGACTTTTCAGGTCGATTGGCATTGCGCTCAAGCCTGGATGCATCATGGGCATCTCCTCTTCCCAATGCTTTCGAGATCTTCTTCTCAAGTGCCTTCTGCTCCCTGAACTTTTGTAGCAGCGGTTCGTGGAGAAGATATTGGATATCTTTGGTGTAATAGAAAGTAGTTGAGGCGGTCGAAGACTTGGAGGCCTTCTTCTTATTTCGTGGTTCTCGAGGGTAGATTCCTTTCCATATGCAGAGTTTTCGAAAATCGGGAAGACTGATTTGGAGTTTGCGCACCGCTTGGGTTCTGGTGATGAAGTTCTTGGCTTGGCCAGATACTCCCTTCTTCTTTATTCTCCCCATTATGACGGAATCTGCGAGTCTATTTAATCAATCAATCAATTCTAATGAAATGCGAATTGGGGCTGTTGACGTGGGGTTTTTGATTTCAGAAAAAATTGGCGATGCACAAAAATTATTTTGAACTTTCGCATTTACGGGGGTGACTGGGGGATAATCGCTTCTGACTGGCTGATTTTGCTCACCGCCCTGCACAGGCCACTTGATTCTTGGGCATGCGAGGACAGAATTCCAAAGGGCTCTTTTGAGCTTGATGATTGCTGAGAGATGCAAGATGCGAGAGAAGTGAGGATTGAGGATTGAGGATTGAGGATTGAGGAGTCAGACTTCCTACCTTCCATTCATTTACTCAGAACATAAATTCTATACCCAACATCATGAGTATTGATAGACGGAAAGCCGCCCTTTTCGGCGCAGCTGCAGCTGTCCGACTCCTTCTATTCGTCTCTTTCCCTGGCCTTCCAGACCTTCTTACAGCACGCGTCGAAATATCCACTCCGGTTACAAGCTTCAAGAGATGTAAGCTTCCTATTCCTCTTGGAAAGTTACAAAACTGACTAAATCTAGTACAAGAGGGTCTCTTCCTGTATAACCACAATGTCTCTCCTTACGACGGCGGGGTCTACCACCAAGCCCCTTTACTACTCCCCCTCTTCTCCTTACTCCCGAGCTCCTCCTTATACCCCGCCTTCACATACCTCCTTTACATCTTGGTGGATCTCCTGAGCGCCGATGCCTTGATGAAAATCGCAGATTCTGGAGAAGCTGGATCGTCCAAGCTGTTTACCTCCCCAAGAAAGGATAGAAGGTGGAGCAGTTTTGCAATTGCTGCCGCGTAAGTCCTGCAGTTCTTATACCATAATTTATATCTAATAAAATCATAGCTACCTCTTTAATCCGTTTACGATTGCGACCTGCATTGGTCGCCCAACCAGCGTTTTCACCACATGTGCAATCCTACATGCCATCTCGAAAGCCGTAGTCGGTGCCTCATTCACCTCGATGTTCGCCATATCATTCGCAGCCTACCTATCAATGTATCCGATCCTCCTCTTTCCACCACTAGCTCTCCTGTGTTTCGATCGAAGACGCAACACCAAGCATAATCAGGAGGAGTCTCTCTTAGCATTTGTCATTGGAAACATCATGGCAGTGGCTGGATCACTATACGCGCTGTTGCACATGTCATCCCTTATTACGGGTTCCTGGGAGTTCGTCTCATCCACCTATGGGGTCCAATTACTCCTTCCAGATCTCACCCCGAATATCGGACTATGGTGGTATTTTTTTATCGAAATGTTCGACTCGTTCCGATCATTTTTCCTCGGTGTTTTCTGGCTTCACCTATCCTCTTACGTTGGTGGCTTGACCATTCGCTTGCGAAAACAACCCTTGTTCGTTCTCACGATACTACTCGGAATATTTACCATCTTCAAACCATACCCTTCGATATCCGACGCTTCCTTATTCCTAGGGATGTTACCCGTTTATAGCCACTTATTCCCGTTAATGCGATATACATTTTTGGCCTCTTCAGTTGTGCTATATGCAACATTGCTTGGCCCAGCATTTTACTATCTCTGGATCTACGCAGGAAGTGGGAATGCGAACTTCTTCTATGCTATTACGTTGGTTTGGAGTCTAGGCTTGAGCGTATTGGTTGTAGCGGATCTGTTATATGCTGTATTAAGGGATGAATGGGAGGTTGAAAGACCCGAAATGAAAGGGAAGGATGTTGTGCAGATATGATAGTAAAATCTGCAACTAAATTTTAGACTACATCTCATAATTCATTGGCGCATGAGATCTAATTACATTGACATTTTAGGGCTCCGACATTGAAAGCAAATGAGACGAGTAGTCCTCACAGATTAGATCTTCGGTCTTAATCCTAATTCGTCTTCAGCTAGAAACAGCCCCCTAAAAGCAACACATAGCTCCTCTTTTCCGAACCTTGTCCTTTTCCTTTCCAGTCGAAGCTCTTTTCTCAGCCTTCATCATCTCTTTCTCCTCCTTCAGCCTCTTCCTCTCTTTCTCCTGGAAAATCTGCATTCTCTGCCTCTTTCCCCTCTCGATATTCTCCTGCATCTTCTTCTGCTTCTCCAACCAAAGCTTAGCCGTAACATTTCTCCTATCCTCTTTCTCTCGGTGAATCTGAATCCTTGCTCTATTGTCTTCGTCAACAGCTTTCACACGCGCAAGACTTTCTCTTCTACGTTGGAGATCTGCCTTTTCAGCGTAACGCGTGTCCATTCGTTGGTCGTGAGAGCGAATCCAAGCGAGGAAGCGCGGAACAAACCATCTTTTTGCTTTCTGTGCTGATGGTTGTGCGCAGTTTTTCGACTGCGGGAAAGCAGTAACTTGTAGAGCTGCTTCCGAAGCAGCAACAGCATTACAGAATTGCACCCATGAATTTGCACGCTCTCGCTGACTATATACGGATGAAGAAACCGTGGATCTTCTTTGGGCAAGAGCCGATTCACTCCTTTCATATTGGAATTCCCTTGGCAAATCACTGAAATAATCAGATAGACAAATGGCTTCGCTCCAGGGTACATCGACGGCGGTTGTGGCACCCGATGATTGTCTTCCTACAATAGAACTTGCAGAGCCTGTGAGCGTAGAGTTTATATCCTGGGTTGTGATGGTTGTGGCTTCCACAACGGTGAAGCTGCTTCCACTTCCAGAGGGCGGTTGCTGGGCTGGGGCGTCAAAATTCGGGAATACCAGTGAGTTCCGGGAATCGCTCAAGGGATTGTAATTCCCTTCAAAGGGATTTGACCAACTTGCTCGATTATCGTTGGTGGTAACGGTGATGGCATTGCTGCTAGGATTGGGAGGCTCCGACAAGGTGGAAGAAATGCCCTGGGACTCAGAATCTGACTTGGATCTCCTCGTGTACCTAGGGAAGCGCCTCAGAACAGGTCTTTGGGGCCTTGCTTGTGAGGGTGGAGAATCTGCTGCGGTGAGGATCGGACCCGCGGGCTCCTCGATGAAGCCTCTTTCGTAGGCAAAAGTTTGCATGTTGATTGCGGTTTTGATGGGACAAAGATAAGTGTTGGGGTGGGGAATAAATTGGGGGGTAGATGCTCATGAAGTAGGGATTTGTTAAATGATATAATGACATCTGCGTAGCATATCGATGTCATAAATCTAGAGGGGAAAAGGGTCTGGATGTGGTCTTCAGACGGGAACTAAATGGAAGGGGAAAGGTCGAAGCCTTGTAGGGCTGTTAGCGTGACTTTGGCTATGATGATTACCTAGGTTATCATTGCTTTACTATAGTTTGATATTTGATATCTATTTATCAGTTTAACATAAAGGCTCTTCTAAGGCTCAGCCAGCCTGCGAAAAGCCTATATTGAAATCAAATAGGCAATGGTTGAAAAAGGTTACATTATTAATTCTTTAATGGATAATCTCGGCCATTCTACTCCCTAGGCTTACATATTCAGCATCATATAGATTAAACCCAGACTAAAATAGCTCACAATGTCGCAATCCATAAGAAAAACTCCCCCCTTTAATTTACAATTTCATATGTGGTGCAACCGAATCCAGCCGTGCCAAAGCGGTGACTTGATCCGCCAATTTCATCCGGCAGAATCGCGTCTCCCCTCCAAGATTTATTTACACGAAAACCAGAACTCCCCAAACCATAATGTCAGACAACGACTCCTCCTCCTCCTCCGAATATAGTGATGGATCTAAATATAACCGCGCAAATCGATGGAAAGGTTCTGATACAACATGGATGCGCTTAACCGAAGAAGAGCGCGGGATTGCGAATTCATTGACTGCTCTGCGAGATAGAGATTTGAGCGTGCATTTGTACAATGCTTTTGCGTTGAAGAAAGGGGCTTGGGAATGTAAGGGTGGCAAAAAGAAGCTGAGAGAAGTATGCTGTTGGGTTAGGAGGAGAAAGGAATGAAGGCTGATTTGGGAAACTCGCAGTCAAGATTTAATGACGAGGAAGAAAAGAGTGCAGATGAAGAAAATCACACATTTGTCCCGCCGAGGAGTTGGACTGCTTGGCCTGTGGAAGCGGATGATGTGCCGAGAGAGGGGGAACAGATTGGGCCTGAGGATGAGGATGAGGTATATACTTTGAGGAGAAGGGAGAGGGAAAAGCCGAGTAGGGAGTTGGAAGAAATATTGATGGGGTTATCCTTGAAATTTGCAAAGGAGAAATTTAATGCGAGGGAGGAGGATGATAGTGGGGATGATGTGAAGGATGAAAAGATTGGGACGAAAGTGGAACCTATTGGTGTCTCAGAAGATGCATCGAATGATGAACAGGAGGAAGTGATTATTCCCAAGGAGGCTTCCGAGCCACCTGCGAGCAAGGTAGTGCTCAAACCTGTCGTTTCCGCCGACGATGATCGATCTCGAATTCTACTACTCCCATCTATTCGGCATACCTTGTCACGACTAGATGATATTTTGATAGCTTTACACCATGCAAGGAAAACATGTCGTCAGTATGCTTCAGATTCCGAGCCTGATACAGACGCCGAATCAAAGTCAAAATCACGATCACGATCGCTAGCAAACAGTGAAGTAAACCTATCAGAGGCAACCAGCGATGACGATACCCATTCTTCAAAATCTAAAAGACTGCCAGGACGACCTCGCAAACACGCACCTTTGCCAGGACGACCAAGAGTTGATCCCAGCAATATCCAAGAAGGGAATGACCCCGAATTCTGGCGAACGAAGAAGACAAAAAGAGGACGGCCCAAAATCCACTATGAAATCCTAGAAGGCGAGACACAGCAAGAATACCTAATCCGCATCGCTCGACTGCAAAAGAAACCTCTTCCTTCATTCGCACCTCCGCTCGAGTCCAAAACCAAATCTCTTTCTCCGAATAAAGAGCCGAAGAAAAGTCGAACGAAGAAAGAGCCCGAGGAAAAGCGAAAACACCCTTTTAGACTTCGTGATTGGTCGGAAGTTCTTGGTTGTGCTGCTCTTGTTGGGTTTCCTCCTGAGGTGATAGCGAGAGCTACACAGCGATGTGCGAATCTGTTTGGGGAGAGTATGATTATGAGGACATTAGTTGAAGCTCCTGCCAGCATGGCCGACATGGATGAAGTAGCGGAATACCGTCCTGAGCCGATTCCCGATTTTGGAACGGAAAATGAAACTGAAATATCTTCCAACTCATCTTCCTCTTCCGAATCTAGCTCCGAAGAATATCACAAACCCATACGCGGACCCTCCAAAAAATCACCAGGAGAGCGTGCCAAACCAACGATATTCCATTTCTGTCCGATTCCTGAATGTGCACGGAATCTGAAATCTTTTACTACGATAAAGCTATTGAAATTCCATCTGAAGAAAGAGCATCAGATGACGAAAGAAGAGATTGAAAACGTTTTTATAGATAGCGATGAGGAGATGGAGGGTGCCGTCCATAGGGATGGCTGGTTGAAGGCTGTTAATGGGAAGAGAGGTTGGAGAGGACGTGATAATAGAGAGAAGAAAAAGGGACGGCGGGATAAAGACGGGGGGAATGAGCAGAGTGTGGGAGGGGAGGAGGGATCTAGTACGGAGTCGGAGACAGGATCAGATGAGGATCCTGAAGGAAAAGACGAGAGTTATGGCAGTATTTAAATCACATAAATCACATAAATCACATATACGTAATGATGGAATATCGAGGTCTCTGATTATCCATAGACTGCTAGTTTCACCAAAACCCCATTCTTGTCCGACACTCAATTACTTGAGAAAGGAGGGACACGAATCAAATCAACGACTGATATTCAAACCAAAAATGCACAACATTCATTTATCACTCTCCCTGTTCACCACACTACACCACACCACACCACCCCATTCCCATCCCTCTCCCACTACCTTACGCATAGGTTCCCTTCCCCTCTTCTCCATAACCGTTCCATCATGGTGATCAACTTTCCCCTTATACTCTCTAGACTTCCAAATATCCACCCTTTTCCTCCCATTCTCGCCATCAGGACATTCTTCACATCTCCTCTCCAATTCCATCTCCTTTCCTCTCCCTCTTCACATCAGTAGTAGTAGTCCATTACCTTTCGCCTTCTCCTCAACCTCCCCATCACCAGCCTCCCATTCAAAACTCCACGTCCCCCCATTCTGCCTCATCCCCATTCCCATAAGCATCCCGATAAGCGGATGAGCACTACTCAGCTCATTTACAGAAATCATATCTTCAGAAGAATAGTGTCCTCTGTGATATCATTTCTCCCTGGCATCACCACCACCATTGTCCTGACTATTGCCTGTTTTTATTGTTATTAGCCAAGAATAAAGATTCCAGTACCAATTCAATGGAATTTATTGGAGAGGAAGGGACGTGGTACGGTAGGGGAATTGAGATCACTATCTGCTATTTGTGCCAGCGATGACGGGAAATGAGATGGTTGACAGGCAGTCATAATACAGTCTGTATGGGGTGGAATTTTACTTCTCGTAAACACGAGGATTCAGGGGCTCGGTTAGAGGATGCGGGATGACATGGACGGTGATGGGGAAGGAGCGAGTAATTTTTTTACCGTGTTCTTTAAACGGTTCGGGGATACGGTGAAGGATTTTCTGCATTTGCTTATTATTCTTTTCATGCTTTTGCGGCAAGTGTGCAGCCTTTGATTCGTGGTTCCTACTCCTTTGCCTTTGTTGACTAAAGTACTGTGCAGCCTATACACAAGCCTTATCTAAGCTGGCAATACACACTCTTTCTTCCGACATATTGTTGAAATTTTTGGGAGTAGCTATGTTTCTTGATATCTCACATGCATAGCAACAATTCCATCGATGCTTTCATTCGCTAGCATGAGCTTTCTTTTACCGCTCGCTCTCCGATGCTATCCTTACTGCACATACCTACCTACTTACATTGTAGCTCCTGTTCCATAAATTCTTTCCCCAACCAACCTCAATTTCATGGGCATCAGCGGATCTGCATAGTGCTCCTGAATTTCCCCTTTATCCGTAAACGCAAAAATATTCCCCTCCGCCAACCCACACTCTTGATACGTTCCCATCATGTCTCCCACCGCAAAAGCCTCACACTCCGCCCTTTTCTCAGCATCCCACCATCCCGGCAACAACCCACTTCTGCTCTCCGCCAAATCCAAAAACCTCTTGAATTGCGGAACGCATTTCTCCTCCGCATCAAAAATTCCGGTGACCTGGCCCCGAAAAACATACATATCCCTGACACGCATGCGGAAACAGTCGACGAGCAGGCAGAAAACTTGTTGCTGGGAAGAAAACGTGTGCAGCCAAGCGAGTGAAACTCCAGTGGTGAGGACGGCAGCCGTAAAGCCGGGGCTGGGGGGGAGAGGACGGGCACAGAGGGTATTGTGAAGGGGCCAGTCGGCGGTTTGACAGGTGCGGGAGCAGTAGGATGTGGATCTGCATTTACCGCATTTGAGGAGAGGCGTTGGGGGTGTAGCGGAGGGGTCGGATGAGGTCTTTCGGCAGACTTTGCAGGTAAGTGGAGTGGTGGTGGTGGCGGCTAAGGAAGTTATTAGCATTGCATGAGTTGAAGGGAAGAAGTTTAAAGTATAAGTTCAGCGCTAGCTAATAATTGAGGGATTTGAAGTAGCTTGCTCTCTTTAGAAGAGAGTTGGGAAAATACCCTGAGCAGGAAACGAACCCCCCAGAAGGAAGTGGGAGTCCATGAATGCACTGTTTGAGTTTTCAGGGAGCTGAGGAGATGGTGTTTATTTGAGTTTGATTTTCCCTAAGACAGCATGAAAGGATTGTCATCTGATTTAAAGAGCAAACCTGCTTAACTTTTATGTTGAGCTTTTGCCTCATAGCAATCGGATGAAACTAGCGCTGAAAGGTATTCCCTCCTCCTACAAACCTGCAATTCAACGGGTGAGTGCTTGAAAGAAAAATGCTGCTTTCAGCTTTGAAGCACTAGTGAAAGTGAAAAGTCCTTGCGCTATTAAACGCACCCTATTAAAAAAATCATAATAAATTACCCTCTCATATAAAATTAGTATTATTGATATATTTCTTAAAAAGCTTTTGTATTATAAATGTTTACAATTTAGTATTTAGATTCTAAAACATGAATAAAAAAAATATAATCGAAAATTTCTAAAATTAAACCAATAGAATTTTCCACTTCTCATAAAAGTTTATGTACTCATTTAAATTAGACGGGGTGGAGCATGAATTCTAACCCTTATTAGTGAAGGAACCATGTAAAAAATTAAGTAGCGCTGCATTCAATCTGGAATATCGGCGATGCAGGAATTCTTTGTCCTGTGTTTGTCAAAACCATCCTGACAAAAGAAATACAAAGAAATAGTTGACTCTGCTACCCTTTTTTTCTGGGGGTTATATGATCGCCAATTACTGGGAAATTCTTTTGGGCAACGTCATAGCTTTGAATCGTTGCGGTTGCTGGCATTCCTATGTTTGTGGTCTAGCTAGAGGTACTTTAGTTTAGCGAAGCAGAAGGTTGGAGCGGAAAGGGACGTGAAAACGCTTGTGGTGTATAATTTTGAATTCTTAAACTCTCATTCTGGTCAGGTGCAAGGCACGGTCATCCTGAAGAATCCCCATCACCAAATACTTCCGTGAAATGTGCTTTCAACCTCTTACACAGATTTTTCCTATGCTTCCACTCCATCACTTCATCTGCAAGCTCACATCCCGTATCGACCAATATCTTCCAAATTTTCGCCTCCACATCACTATCTAAAATCTTCCTAGTAGCAATTTTATTTTCCCACAGCCTCAAGTGCGCCTTCGAGTATTTATCCTGCAAATCACCTTCATCAATCAAGTGGCCTGCGTTCATCTTAGGAGTATTTGCATGAATAAAAGCAGGTTGTCCACTTTCAGGAGCCATCTGTATTATGGCACTTCCTTTGAAAGCAAAAGCGTCATACCGTCCTATCACTTGCGGCAAGTCTTTGACTCTGTAGTGCGGAGCTCCAAGTACCACTGCTGCGCTTTCGAAAGTGTTTTTGTCTCCTTGTCCTAGAGCACCTTGACTTAGCAGTTCGTAGAAATAGCCTGGTCCGAAGAGGTTGTAGTATACAGCTAGGAGGAGAGTCTTCAAGTGACGCGACTTGTCTAGGAGAAGCTGTCCTGATTCTGAGCTTGACTGGGGAAGATCGCTTGGGAAAGACGTGAGTCCAGCAATAACATAAAATGAAGGGCTCTCGGTTCCTATCCAGAAATCAGGCCAGCCCACCAATCCATTTTCGATATATGGCGCTGATTGGAAGAGCTCTGTCTCCGGATCTTGAAGAGGAATGCTGTCGCTATCAAGTAGTAGGACTTCAGAGAAGCTACTAAACAGTAAAGCCAGTGCTTTAAACTGATAATGGCTGACATCAAAATCATCCCCAATAAAATCTGACAACACCAAACATCGAGCATCCAAGGATGGCAAATACGTCTCGCATAGATACGGTTCGTATTCTTCATAATCTGCCAAAAATACCTCCACAGGCAAATCGCTCCCTGTCTGTCGTAACGCATGTATTCCCACGATCGCTGGACCGAAGTATTCTCCTCCCGCTACGAGCACCACCCCTTTCCCCGCAAAGAGATTTGCGTCCTGCTCTATATCATATACATCGAGCGCTGTTCTGATCACCGCATGCGATATCTGCAGTGAATGTATATCGCTTTGGGATAAATGAACATGGTCATACGGTTCTTTTCTCGAACCGGGATTGTCGGCCGTTTCAGCGAAGATTGAAGCCGAGGATTTCAGGACAATTCGAGGGGTTTGGGGACGTGCTTCATGATAGATGGTGGACCAGTGGGACCAAAAGGCTGTGCGGGAGGTATAGAAGGGAGTATCGGTTTCGAGGTAGCCGTATGTGAATCGTCGCCGAGTAGAGAGTGTTTGGTTGAGGATTTGTGGAAAAAGTGCGCAGATCAAAAGCAGAGTGATCAATGCCGAGAGTAGTGTGATCCGCAGTGGGGTGAGCCGCATCGGACCAGGCGGAACGTTCCCGTCTTGTACTACGGGATCTCCTAGCTATGGGACTGAAATTCAGCCTTCACTGTGCGAGACTGCATGACTACATAAGAAGGAAGATACTTCTCACTGCAGATGAGGTTGTCGTTCCAAGCGCCGAGACATGCAGATATTCTCCGAAAAGCTTATTTTACTATGCATGCCCGGAGCAGCACGCAATATTGAAATTTCAACCAATTTGGTTTTCAACTCAACTATTCTGTCGTTTTCTTTTTCACTCGGATTGACAGAACCACTGCATTATCATTACACTCCGCGGGCCAGTTCTGCTTTGGTTATCGTTGGCTGTATTCATCATCATTTTCGAGCCAGATACGGAGTAATGTGGGACCAGAACTCTGCAGGTCATACATTTACCTTCAATTGCAAGTTAAAGAGAGAAGAGTAGAGTATTGCTATTTCGCATATGGGTAGAATTTTGAATGGTTAGTTGCTCTCAGAAAACTCTAGAGGGGAGAAGTATGGAATGAGAATTTTCGGCTAAAGAAGGGAAAGAAAGTTAATAAACGGATACGTTTTTTTTTCTCTTCTGGATTCAATGGTATAACTTTGAAATCATTTACCTAATTCTGCGAGCCACAACACACAATTTGTTATACTCGCCACCTTTTAAAGATGAGAAGATCACCATCACAACATATTCGGGCCAAGATCTCTAAGGGATCATCTTGGTTCTTATAGTTCTTAGCAGATCAAACTTGACGTTTCTGCCACTCACTTCATATGATCTTCTCTCGCCAAGCCAGACGAAGGCATGATAGTAGTGTTTGCAACAAAGGTCATTCATCAGACGATGTTCAAGGAAAAGATAGTTTTTTGGTCGACCCGTAATCGTGTACCTTCAGTAATTTCCATTTGAGCAAGATTCGGAAAAGAAGAAAATGGAGCGTTTGAAACACAAATTACCGATGCGAGTCCAGAAGATCAATAGCATTGCATTATTTGAATAAAAAATATTAGATCTAGACTCGAGGCAATTGTTACTCAGATTTAATGTCGTCTCGTCAAACTCAGGGGCTGTCTCGGAACCGTCTCAACTGTCAGGTTCATAAGCGAACGTTTAATAACCATAACCGCCATCCACTTCTCCAAATCTAGATAAATCATTGGATGCAAGGGCTCTAATGTTCTCCTCGTAGTAAGTTACACGGCGTCTGTTTCTTCCGCATGCGGAAGCAATTCTACCATTTATGTCATACACCAGGAAGAGAGTTCGGATGGTCCAAGCCAGTCGGTCCGCATTGACCCTCCCTCAACCTCACGCATCTTGAGTTTCCAATTCTGACAAGCATGCAGGGCTCTGTGTATTATCTGATGTCTTATCTGATTCATCTCATCGTCTTTTATCCTAGTTCATCCCATCTTGGCGGCGCCAAATCTCGGTATCTGATCCGAGAGCCTTGCAATGCTGGATTTAGGACAAGGTCTTGTCGGAGCATACCTTGTCATAAGAAAATCACTAACCCCGGAGGGCATGTTAAGCTTGATTTTATGCATCTGTTAACAGTTTACCGGCTTCACAGACTACTCTCAAACTGAATGTTATAGCCGCCGTAGTATGATCTGCGTACGATGATTGAAAGATAATTCTAGGAATCAAACGCAAGGATGCAGATTTCTTGGCATTTCCTGAAGCGTCTATGTGAGCAGTTCTTTAAATACTCAATATTTTCCTCTCTAAAATCTTATCTGCATCATCGCATCTTTCGTCGACTTTCACATTCTTTCCAGTTCTGTGAACATTTTACATTCTCTACATTCTTTACCTTTTGCTCTATTTTCCAACTAGGCCGGTCCATTCTTTAAGTTTTTGCAATTTCGATCATCTCTATCAGTTCAATACCCATCATCGCCTCTTTTTACGAGAATTTTGTTTTAAAAGAAATCATGTTTTCTCACGCAGTTCTTCTCTCGGTCCTTGTGGCCATCGCCGAAGCT
>Ga0302320_10021887_pt1 | contig 12661 bp, 5 predicted proteins | sample Bog_T0_3_FD_202130 | JGI IMG/M metagenome (GOLD analysis project Ga0302320, IMG submission 202130) | Peat permafrost microbial communities from Stordalen Mire near Abisko, Sweden - Bog_T0_3 | ecosystem: Environmental > Terrestrial > Soil > Wetlands > Peat | place: Sweden: Abisko, Stordalen Mire...
AGTCAGATCTCTTTCAGAGTTCCTCATTGGGTTTCCTCTGACTTAAACAGTGTGATCTTTGCCTCCAACTGCTCGACTTTTCGTTCCAGGTTCTTCATCCCGGCACGAAACTCTTCAATTTTGATTCCGACGGGGTCTTCGCGATCCCCCCCTCTCAGGACCGTTTGCACGGCGTCCCGGGTAAGATCCGAGAGGCTGCGGGCACCGCTCAATGAGCATAGGCGCCTGAGCGCGGCATACTCATCCTCTGAGAGGCGCACACTGATCATGCGGGAACGTGGCTTCAGAACTGTCATTCAGAAGTCGAATCCAGAAAGGATAATTGAGGGTTTTTCACCGGTGCATGGGGGGTGACGGCGGTAAACAAATCAGAAGAAAGAGAACGAAATCTCGATGGCTCGAGACTGTGAATAGTGAATTCAGGGCGGGCTCCGCCCCCCTCGGCCCCAAACATGGCGTTCAAGTCAATTCAGGGCGGGTTGACCTGAGCGAAGAATCGACATTCATGCTAACAGCAGCTGCGGTTCACCATGGCACGTCGACGTTCAGAACAGCTCGCCTTTTCACAAAGCTAGCATCTAATCATCAAGGTTGCAAGGAGTTCGCAAGACAAATGCTTGACAAGTCTTTCCTCCTGCACCCTCCCCTCATCTTATTGTTTTTATTGATATTAAACCAATTGATCAATCTGGAGCCCCCGCACCGTAATACAAGACGGTCAATTTTGCAATGTTCCCTGGCTGAAACTTCAATCGGTGGATTGGTGGTACGCCGGGCCTGGAACGGAACCAGCTAGGCACGAGTTTCCAGGAGCACAAGTTGTGCGCCGCAGTTATCCGCGGGAAAAATCCTCCGGAACATCATTGCGCCAGTCTTTGAATGCTTCTTCCAGCGTAAATTGCCATGTGTAGCCGATTTCGCGCAACCGTCTCGGGTCGATCGATGTGGAGCGAAACAGCTTGCGCACTCGCACTGGACTGATCGGCTGTCTGATGCCAAAGGTTCTTGCGATCCCTGCAATCGGATAGGATGCTCCAAGAACCGCGGATCGCGGGACGCTGAACGGAGAGCGCCGAATTCCCGCCACCGTGCGGATGGCATTGACAAAGTCTTCAAGCCTCGGTATCGGGCTCATAGAGAAATTTAAAATTGTCGCTGTCTCACCCGCACTATCCTGATGCTCCAATCCGAACAGGAGCACCGAGCAAAGCTCCTTAACGTATCCACCGGCTTTTCGAGTTGCACGATTGCCAATGTAGACAAAATAACCGCACACGACACTTCTAATCAGCCTTGTAACGTTCCCACCCTCCCCTGGGCCAAACACAACTCCAGGGCGAAGGATCAGAAGTTTACGATCTTGATTCGCCGTTTGCCACGCCAAATGGATCTTCTCTGCGGCTAGCTTGGAGCTTCCATAGGGTGTCTCCGGAGTTGGGAGCGAAGTTTCGTCCTTTAGCTCCTCGGATGGCCCGTAAGGGGAAATACTGCTGGTGAAAACCATCCTCGGGCATTGGATTGAGGCCGCGTATGCGCAGACATTCTCCGCCCCGTAGAGATTGGTTTCGAAATACTCTTCCGGCCGATGCCCCGGCTCCCTATGCACCGCGGCTAAATTGACGATCAGATCCGCATGCGACGGCAAAGCGTCCGAAGGGATCGGCTTTCTCACATCTATTGAAACAAACTCAACGCTGCCGGCCCGAAGTCCTTCCTGGAGCGTGGCGGCGTAGGAGGCATCGCGCGGTGAAGAAGTATCCGCTAGAACAATTCTTTCCGCCAACTTCTCACGCAATAGATGTTGCGCCAAGTGCGTTCCGATGAATCCTGTTCCACCGAAGATTATCACGGTTTCCATTGCGCTAATCGACCTCCATGGCCACGTCCACTGCGGCCTTCAACCGTTGCGGAACCTTTTTATCCCTACGTCTCGATCGCCGCCGTGTGTTGCTTACGGGCCCCGAAGAGATGTGCTGGACCGCCGGCGCTCCAGTATTCCGGACCAAGTAGGGCGCGACGGGCAACCCGTTCTCAATGCCTAGCAAGTGACGCTCACGAGGCTAATTCTATTGGGCAGACCGTGAATCTTTTTCGTCATCGATAGGCCATCGACTAAGTATACTTTTTCGTGACAGTTGTATTTGAAAGCGACGGCCTCCACTCCTGAGCGGTTCTCGCTGCAAAAAATGTGGCGGCAAGAATTACTGTGCCTGATTTCCGAAAACATCTGCTCAGAGGTTTAATCGTGAGGCGAGGTCTGCTTGCCATGACCGGCCCAACTTGAGAACCTCGCCAGTCTGTATGCGCGAAAACAAGACCAGTTACGATCCTCCTCAAGTCTATTCGCATAGCTCCGCATTGCCGGTGACTTACAATCTAGCAATCAAGGGAAATCCGAGACGATGGAACGGTCCCGGAATGAAACGAGTGAGGCAAATGTGACCCGGCAAGATCCAAAGAACCCTCACCGTATCGGGACCGCTCTTAGAAGCTGGGCGGGCTTCTATGCGTCAATCAGGGAAAAAGAAGGGATAGGGTGGCCTGACCGAATTCTCGGGCCCCGGCCTGGCCTGAAGGAAATCACCCTGGTCTGCTGGTGTCTCTTTATCGCATGCCTTGTAGTACCACTTTCGGTTCTGCTCTTGCTCCATTGGAAGGCTGGTTCGCTGGGCGATTTCGTCTATTTCTATGGTATTGGCCATCTTGCAAACGAGCATTCAGCAGCAAGACTGTATGACTACGGAATGCAGCTGAAGATCTTCAATGAGACTGAACCCTTGCGCGATGGAACGTGGGGGCCAAGTCCATATCCTCCATTTGTGGCCATTTTCTTTAGTCCGTTCGCTCGACTTCCATTCAGGTTCGCATACTTGTTGTGGCTTGGAATTTCCCTGGTTCTTTTCACCTTGGGAATCCGGGTCACCGTCAAAGGAACCTTTCCGAAGGAACGACTCAAGGGTTCGCTGGCTTTTTGTCTTGCTCTTGCCTATCCGCCGTTCTTGATGAACACCCTGATCAATGGGCAGCTTGCCTCGTTGGCGGTTTGCAGCGTTGGCGTTGCAATCGCTTTGGAGAGACGATCCAAGCCCTTCATCAGCGGGCTTGCGCTCTCGGTTCTGACGTACAAGCCAACGCTACTTGTCCTTCTTTTGCCTATGCTGCTTCTCACTCGCAGGCTCAAGACGCTGGTTGGATTCGTGACTGGAACAGTCATGCTGGTTCTGGTTTCGACGGCATTCATGGGGGTCCAGGTCTGGCCGGTATATGCGGATTTTCTACGACGATTTGGACAGCTTTCTCAAACCGAAGGCCGGTCGGCGCTTCTGCGCTGGCAATTCGTGGATTTGAACTCGCTTTCGTACGCTGTTCCAGGCGGACGATCGAGAGCCGGACTGATCATCCTGATCAGCGTGGTGGCGATTGTGGCGGTCTGGCTTGCCGCGCTTTTATGGAGGTCATCCGCAGGCAGCAAGCCTGTGCAAAGCCTGGCCTGGGCAACGGTACTAACCTGGACTTTGGTTCTGAATATTTATGTTCCAATCTACGACTCAGTTTTGTTGACGATCGCTCTGATTGTGATGCTCGGGGCACTCCGCGAGCTTGAATGGAAAGGCAGCGAAGGCTGGTTCTTCTCTCTTGCTCTTTTGATCATCGCGGTTTCATGGGTTACGGAGCCCATTGCACAGAGCAAGGGTATTCAGCTTCTAACAGTTTTGCTTTTCGCAATTGGCTTGTGGCAGGCGGCTCAACTGCATCAGGCAATGCGGTCGACAGCCGCTGTATCGGGACGGTCGTGATGGCAGCCTCCGAGAAACCAACACTGCGGTGGGGGAAGTCAAGTAACTTGGAGAGATACGGAATGGATCTAATTTGGCTGCCCGTCAGGGATTACTCGCGTTGATGATAAAGGCGTTATGTGGCCATTGTTGAATGTGCCATCAAATGTGTACACAAGAATGGGCCCCGATGACCCGGGACCCACTCTGCTGCAAGCTTTCCGATCAAGCAGCGGCAGGCCGTGAAAGCGACTCCACCTAGGCTTCCAGCTGCGACATCTTGAACTTGTAGACGAACTTCCCGGTTTTGCCGATCGGCCAGGGAATGGTGGGCAACTTCCGCCGCAGATGCCATAGCTTACACTCAAACCACATGCTCAACCGGGGCTATGCTTACACCTCAATCATCAGCGGCAAATACCATGGACAGGTCCTGCTCTCCCACTTGGCAAGCCTTTACCCCCACTCAACCCCACAAGCCTGGCAACAAAAGCTGAACAACGGCGAAGTCACCCTCAACGGCGTCACCGCAACCGGAAGCGAATCGGTGATTCCAGGACAGGCACTTGTCTGGAACCGTCCCCCTTGGATCGAACCAGACGCCCCTCAGTACTTCGAAGTCCTGTTTGACGACCCCCATCTATTGGCCGTCAACAAACCCAGCGGGCTGCCCACTCTCCCCGGCGGCGGCTTCATGGAAAACACCCTCCTGCGTCTGGTGCAAAAACATACCCCCAACGCAAGCCCCGTCCACCGGCTGGGCCGAGGCACCTCAGGCATCGTCCTCTTCGCTAAAACACCCAGGGCGGCCGCGAATCTAACCGCAAACTGGAACACACCCAAAATTCAAAAGATCTACCGGGCGCTGGCTCAAAACATTGCCGAGCAAGATGTCTACGAAATCCTCACACCCATCGGCCTCGTACCCCACCCGCGCCTCGGTCAAGTGTGGGCCGCCAATCCCAGTGGCAAACCTTCAAAGTCATTGGCAAAGGTGATCTCACGCACCACAAGCACCACAACATTTGAGGTAAGCCTAAGTTCGGGCCGCCCTCATCAAATCAGAATCCATCTGGCATCGATCGGCCATCCTCTGGTGGGCGACCCACTGTACGGCTCAACCGGCCAGCCTCTTGAGAATCTCCCCGGCCTCCCCGGCGATGGAGGATATTTCCTACACGCCCAATTTCTGAGGTTCCACCACCCTATCACCGGAGAACAAATTAATCTTGAGGCAGCTTTACCGTCCGGATTCTCATTGCATCTGTAGGTTCACGGCTGGAATCAAATCAGGGTGGCCGTTGAAACCTGCGCAATCCCGCCATTCCGAATCCTAACGAAGCGAGTTTAATTACACTCCGATAATGGTGGTTAAGGGAACACACGCGCCGATCTTTTCCACGCAGCACGGATAGATCCCCTGAAGTCGGCCAGTGTCTTGGAATCTGTCAAATGCGCTCGAATGACGGCATGCTAGGCAGGCACCGTGTTTCACGTAGTCCGACACTCTGACGGCACACCGGAACTAGACCGTCCGAACGATTGGCGCGCCACGCGCGAGTTGGATCCGCTGATGGCCAGTCAGTGGCCCTACGTCCACTGCTCGGGTGAACAGGGCGCAAAACGGTTTCTCAGTCACTTGTCCGAGATGCCGACTATTCAGCAACTTGTCCTGTGCTCAGTTGCCCGGACAGGGGTAAAGTAGCCTTTGAGGATTCCCAATGAGTTACTGTCGATCCATCCTGCTCGTCGGTTTCTCCCTCGGCTTTGTATTCTCCCTAGCTTTCGCGCAGGCACCCCACGACGCAGCTTCCAACGCGCAGCTCGCCAGCCCGGAGATTGAGCAGAAGGTCGAAACGCTACTAAAGCGAATGACATTCAACGAGAAGATAGGCCAGTTGGTCCAATACAACGCTACGGAAGCGCATCCCGCAAAACTCTCCGGGCCCTCTACCGCCGCTCTCAATGTCAACCCTCCGGGCCCTGGCGGAATCGACAGCTACGCCCTCGCGCAAAAGGGTGAACTCGGCTCCATGCTCAACACGGTCGGGCAGAGTCTTACCAACCATTTCCAGCACGCTGCTGTTGACAATACGCGCCTCCATATACCGTTGCTCTTCGGCGCCGACGTCATCCACGGCTTCCGCACTATCTTCCCAGTGCCGCTCGCCACCGCGTCCAGTTGGGATACTGCTCTTGTCACTGACCTCGCGCACATGGCTGCAGTTGAGGCCCGCACCGCCGGCGTCAACTGGTTCTACTCACCTATGGTCGACATCGCGCGCGACGCCAGGTGGGGTCGCTGCACCGAGGGCGCAGGTGAGGATCCCTACCTTGGCTCCGCCATCGCTCGTGCCTATATTCTCGGCTATCAGGGCGACAGCCTGTCCGCTCCAGACTCCGTCGCCGCATCCGTCAAACACTTCGCCGCCTATGGTGCAGCCGAAGCCGGTCGCGAATACAACACCACCGACATGAGCGAGCTGCAGCTGCGTCAGGTCTACTTGCCGCCTTACCACGCAGCTGTTGAGGCTGGCGCGGCCACTGTCATGTCCGCCTTCAACTCGCTTAACGGCGTCCCCGCGAGCGCCAATTCCTTCCTGCTACAAACCATCCTGCGCGACGAGTGGGGCTTCGACGGTCTCGTTGTCTCCGACTACACAGCCGTCATGGAGCTCACGCATCATGGCATTGCACTCGATCCGGCCATGGCCACCGAAAAAGCTATCGCCGCCGGCGTCGACATCGACATGATGTCGCACTACTACGACGCTGAGCTCCCCGCGCTCGTCAAGGCAGGTCGAGTGCCCATGGCTGTCGTTGACGAAGCAGTGCGCCAAGTTTTACGCGTCAAGTTTGCTCTCGGCCTCTTCGATCATCCCTTCGCCGAAGGTGCAGAGGTGACAGGAGCCGTCGCCGAGCACCGCCCGCTTGCCCGCAGAGCCGCGGAGGAGTCCTTTGTCCTGCTGCAGAACAAACCCGCGCCTGAAGAGCCCCTCCTGCCCCTCGTTAAGGCCACGAAGAGGATCGCTCTCATCGGCCCGCTCGCCGACGACGCCAGCGACATGGTTGGCGCCTGGTCCGGGGCCAACAACTTCTCCGATGTGCGTACCTTGCTCGCGACCATGGCGGAGCGAGCCGAACAAAGTGGCGCGACATTCACGTACGCAAAGGGAACCGAAATCTCCGGCACGTCGAATTCCGGATTCGCCGCAGCTGTTGCTGCTGCACAGAATTCCGACGTCGTCATCCTCGCCCTTGGAGAATCGAGCGACATGACCGGTGAAGCCGCGTCGCGCGCGTTTCTGGACCTGCCCGGTAACCAACAGCAATTGCTTGAGGCTGTGGTTGCAACCGCCAAGCCAATCGTTCTGCTCGTCTTTTCCGGCCGCCCGCTCGTGCTCGACTGGGCAGCTCAGCACGTCTCCGCCATCATGGAGGTTTGGTACCCTGGTGTCGAAGCCGGCCCCGCAATTGCCGACACCTTATTCGGCGACGTCGCTCCGAGCGGTAAGCTCACCATGAGTTTTCCACGCGCCGTGGGCCAGGAGCCGCTCTACTATAATCAGCTTCCAACTGGTCGCCCGATCCAGCATGCCGATCCTGATCACCCTGGCTACATTGAGATGAAGTTCGTCTCACGCTATCTGGACGAGCCTAACGACGCGCTCTTCCCCTTCGGGCATGGCCTTTCATATTCTACGTTCGGCTATTCTAGTGTTTCGCTTTCGACGCAATCCATAAGCTCATCCTCGCTGATGCGCGATCAGAAGAGCCAGCCCGTCGTCGCAACCGCTACAGTCACCAATACAGGCAAGCGCCGCGCCAGCGAGATTGTCCAGTGCTATATCAATATTCGAGGAACCAGCACAGAGCAGCCGGTTCGCAATCTCAAGGGCTTTACTCGCATCACTCTCGACCCTGGCCAGACTCAAACAGTGCAGTTTCCACTCGGCTTCAACGAGTTGTCCTTCTACAACGCCAAGGCTGAGCAGGTTGTCGAACCAGCCGACTATACCGTCTACATAGGCGGCAGCTCCACCGCCACCAATGCGACCCACTTCGCGGCGACGCCGTAGTTCCAAGCGGGTCTTCTCCAAAGGGGGAATGAAGCAGCTGGACACGCCTGCTGGCTATATCGCTTCGAAGAGCAAATCCTGCAGTGTGGTGTGATCACACATCATGCCGATTCGTCAGCAAGTAATAAACCAGTTGCACAACGGCGAATGCAGCGCCGAAGGTCTATTTGACGGCCCGATGAGAGCTTTCTGATCGTGAATTACAGAGGGAGAAATCGATAGGGGGTAACCTCGGGGTACTGTCGATCCGGATTTTTGCCCTTGGGCGGATCGAAGGTGGTCATGACGTGATTAAAGATAGGGGAAAGAGAAACCACTCAAAAATGCCGCCTGGCACGAAAGCCTTCGCGCAGAGGTCGGAGAGCAACTGGGTCAGCTCTTCAATCTAAAACTGTCATGCTAAGGCGATTAGACGGCTTTGCCTGCGCCGTCGTAATGGGGGCGAACTCCTTTACCATAGCTCGGAGAACGGCACTGCGGGCAGGTAATTCATTCAGCAGCAACTCGGCCGACTGGACCAGAGGGTTGGCGTGAAACCACCGCTGCACGATGTTTCCATCGAGTAAATTGAGAATGGCAAGCAAGGTCATGCCTAGGTGGTGGGCCATCCACTCGCGGACGATCACTGGTCTATCAGGTGAGTTTGCATAGTCAGCGGCCTCGTAGAAGCCGTAAACGCCAACCCATCCAGCGTCCGCCATACGGCGGAGGTTACGGATCGCCTCCAGCGAATCGACGCTGAGGGCCAGGAAAGTGGAGTAGGGCGAGACTGTTGGGCCGGCGTTGGCGTCAAACCTGAGCGCAGTTTGAGGGATGCCAAAAGCGTGGTATTGGTAGTGACCGGTATCATCCTTGCGGGCGAAGCCCGATTCCGAAATGCCCCATGGGATGTTGAGTGAACGCGCAAAAGCTCGCTGTACCTGGACGCAAGCCGTCAGGGTGCGCGCGATAAGAGTATCGGGGTAGCTACGCATCCAAAGCGCCGGCATTAAGTATTCGAACATGGTGCCCGACCAGGAAAGAAGCAGGAATCGGCTGAAGGCGCGAGTATGGCTCCGGCCAAGATTCAGCCAACTCTGTTGGGGCAGGTCGCCGCGTGCGACCGAGAGGAACGTTGCAAGTCGCGCTTCGGAGGCAAGCATGTCATAGCACGCCGGATGGAGTTGTTGTTCTGCTACATCGTAGCCAACTGATAGCATCCTGCGGTCGGGATTTACGAGAAAGCTGAACTCAGTTTCTTCAGCAATGTTCTCGACTTCACGAGCGATTGTGTGAAGGCCAGCTGCGAGGGCACGCAGATTACGAGTGGCATTCGGAAGCGAGGCTCGGAGGCGCTCGCACAGTAAAACCAGCGGCGAGTCCTTAGCAAGTGTGACCGAGGACTGGACAAGGCGCACTTCCAGCAGCTCAGAAAAAACGGCCGCGCTGTCTATCGAAAGAGAATCAGCCTCCCGAAGAAGATCGAGTACGGGTACCTCGCGAAGCGGCCTGAATTCAGGCAAGACCCAAGGGGTGTAGTCGCAAATCAGGGCAAGGATGGAGGTGATACGCAACTGAGTTTCCGTGAGCCACCATTGCTCTGCGCTATCGTCACTGGAAGATGTTGCGGCCGCCGAGATTGCGGCATCTGCTGGGATAAGCCAGTCAATCCAATCTGCAACAGGAGCGGTGGGGCCGGGTGGAGATAAATGCCCATTGGGAGCGAACAGTCCATCTCGTAACTGACTCATTCGCAAATGTGCGAGTAGGCCTGTGAAAAGCGGGCGTGCAAGCAGGGGTTGCCGGCACAGCGCGAGTGCTCCTGCGCGGACAGTGTAGAGCGATGCGACGAAGTTCCCGCTGTCGACAGAAGAGACCGTTCGTGGTGACAGCGGTTCGAGCGATTGTGTGTTGTACCAGTTGTACAAATGGCCGCAGTGTTTTTCGAGCTTTGCGATGGTTGCAAGAGTGCGGCCGGTGAGCGTAAGGAATTCGGGTGCGGTCAGGAATCCGAGTTGGCATGCTGCCTGCCGCGCGTTGAGCAGAAGGCCAAGGTTTGTTGGCGAAACGCGGGCGGCTTCATAGAGCCCTTCTTCCTCCACGTTGTCGGGGATGAGGTAGTTATGGCGCTCGCCTCCAAACTGGTGAAAGTAGCGCCAGGTGTGGAGAGCATGGTTGAGCAGAAAGACTTTGTCGGTGTGAGCCAGAAACTGGCGAGGTTCGCGCGGAGGCTTGTTGAGCCACATGGTCACAACGTTAGCAACGGCCCAGAGCAGAAGAATAGGCGCCGCGAACACGATGGCGTTTCTTTGTGGCGCAAGGAGGTAGACGAGAATGCCCAATCCAAAAGCGATGTACGGCAACAGGGCAAGATAACGGTCGACGGGTGTGCGGCTGAAGGATTGAGACTCAGTCTGGTCCGCGGTCTCCCACTCAAGAAGGCGCTTTCCGGTAATGAACCGCCGGACAAGAGAGCGGACAATGGCATCGAGTGATAGCAGCGTCTGGTGAGGGAGGAAAGTGAGGTTGAGGAGGGCTAAGAGCAATGCCTTCCAAAAGCCGGTGAATGCCTCGCTGACGCCGCCCTTCTCGTCGCTCACCAGCGTGCCACCAAGACCGAAGCAGAGTACGACAACGGCAGGAAAAGTGAGCATGAGGATCAAGATGACGGTCCAGTAGAGTGGACCGCCCGGCAGTCCCAACCATCCGGCAACAAACAGAATGAATGTGAATGGCTCAACCAGCGACCGGCGCAAATTATCGAAGATCTTCCAGCGGGAGATAAACGAGATTGGGTTAGGTACCAGGCGGCCAGACTCCTCCGGGACAGGGGAGAACATCCATCGCACGATCTGCCAGTCGCCGCGCACCCAGCGATGCTTGCGGCGGATGTAGGCACTGTAATGCGAGGGGTAATCGTCAATGAGTTCGATATCTGTGGCTAGTCCTGCCCGCGCGTAAGCGCCCTCAATGAGGTCATGGCTAAGCAGGGCGTTGCGCGGAAAACGTCGGTCGAGAACGGCATGGAAGACCGCGACTTCATAGATACCTTTGCCGGTGAAGCTGCCCTCGCCAAACAAGTCCTGGTAGGCATCGGAAACAGCGCGTGTGTAGATGTCGAATCCGCCCTGGCCAGAGTAGATGGCCGCCAAGCGAGAGCGCGATGCAGAATGAACCGTGATGCCTACACGAGGTTGCAGGATGCCGTAGCCTTCAGTGACAATGCGCAGTTTGGGGTCAATGACCGCTTGGTTTAGCGGGTGCGCAATGGCGCCGACAAGTTGCGCGGCAGTTCCGCGAGGAAGCTGCGTGTCGGAGTCCAGGGTGAGGACGTAGCGAATCTGACCCAGGGCCTCGAGATGACCGGCCTTTATGGGGAATGCGTCGTGTTCACCAACGAGGAGCTTATTCAGATCGAGCAGCTTTCCACGCTTTCGTTCCCAGCCCATCCACACACCTTGTCGCATGTTGAAGATGCGATGGCGATGGAGCAGCAGGAAGGAGCCGCATTTGGGCGAGGTGTACCTGGCATTGAGTTCATTGATGAGTTTGATGGCAAGTTCGACAAGAGGGTCAGCATCGTTCTCATGCGGTTTGCTGAGAGAGTCCGGCAGGTCAGTGAGTAGAGCAAAATGCAAGTGTGGGTCGCGGTTGGCGAGAAAACGGACTTCGAGATCGACAACCAGCTTGCGCACTTGCTCTTCGTTCACCAGCAGCGCGGGCACGGCAACCATGGTGGCGTATTCAGGAGGGATGCCCTTGCTGAAGTCGAGTTTGGGTAGAGGCAGTGGACCAAACACTGTAGTGACTATACTGTTGACCAGTTCGACAGCGACCTGCATTACCGGCACGACCAAGAGGGCCACGGCTAAGGCCAAGGCGCTAATGGAGTGTCTCGACAAGAGTGGAAAGAGCACTGCAGCTATAAAGAGAACCGTGGTGATTTCGATGCTGACGATGTAGAAGTCGTCGGCCGAAGCGCGAACGAACTCGCGTATGCGGTCAATCAGCGGGGGGTGAAAGCCGACCTGCACAGCGAGTTCTGGAAGTCCCTTGTCAAACAGGTAATAGCCGACATGGATATGGCGGCGAAAGATACGCGGATCGTCGTAGGGCTGCTTGGCTCCTTCTCGCGCAAGTTCGAGGGCCTTTTGAGCTACCTGAGTCTCGCTGCAGTCTGAGTGCCGGGAGATAAATGCGATTTGGTTGCGGTAGGATTCGCGGCTTTCGAAGTCCATGCAACTGTAGGACTCCGCGGGATCCTCGCGGAGCAACGCATCGAAAGTAATATGCGGCTCAATAATGGAGACCCAGTCGGCGTTGTTGATCAGACGGAGACTCCTGATGAAGACGGATATCCGGGACTGCTGATCGGATTCTGGAGAACTCAGCAGAGTGTTTGCCTCGGCCAGTAACCATTCGAGCTGCGCGAACTTCAGGAACCCTGGAATACTCCAGAGTTCTCCGACAAGGAGAGATTCGTGCACCTGCAATTCTTCAATGAACGCGGAAAAGGTCGGCGCGGAAAAGTCTCCATTGACAGCGCGGAGATAAATCCCGGCAGACACGGCAGCGCGCGGCTCGCCTTGATTCTCATGAAAGAGGATGCGTGGAAGCCGGGCCACGACCCGAGGGCTATTAGCCACATCATGAATTGCTGATCGAAGCAGCCGATAATTCTCACGTAATTCTCGCAGGACTGAACTGCCGGACGCCGGTTGCGTCTCTCCTGTTGCTGTATTTGCGATGCGCTGTGAGGCGAGTTGCTTCTCCATCTGCTTGAGTGCATCTCGGGCGGCGCGGAGGCGTGCTGGGAAAGTACTGGCT
>Ga0302320_10021889_pt1 | contig 12660 bp, 13 predicted proteins | sample Bog_T0_3_FD_202130 | JGI IMG/M metagenome (GOLD analysis project Ga0302320, IMG submission 202130) | Peat permafrost microbial communities from Stordalen Mire near Abisko, Sweden - Bog_T0_3 | ecosystem: Environmental > Terrestrial > Soil > Wetlands > Peat | place: Sweden: Abisko, Stordalen Mire...
TGGCGGAGCTGCTTGCAGAGGTGTCAGCTCTGAGGCGTGCAATACTCAAGCCTGTCCAGTCAACGGCGGGTTCAGCGCTTGGAGCACATGCTCAGCAACTTGCGGAGGCGGAACTCAAACACGCACATGCACCAATCCAGCGCCTGCTAATGGCGGTGCTGCTTGCAGCGGTTTAAGCTCACAAACTTGCAATACTCAAGCCTGTCCTGTCAATGGCGGATACAGCGCTTGGAGCGCATGCTCAGCAACTTGCGGAGGCGGAACTCAAACACGCACATGTACTAATCCGGCGCCTGCTAATGGCGGTGCAACTTGCAGTGGTGCCAGCTCTGAGGCATGCAATACACAAGCCTGTCCTGTCAATGGTGTTTGCGGTACAACGAAAAATACTTGTGTATCAGGATCTGTGACGGGCATCACAAATTCCTCTACCGATTATGTATGGTCCTGCAATAGCACTAACGGCGGTAGTAATGCTGCATGTAAATTAGCAATCCCTGAAGCAGCGACAACGGTCAATAGTGGATACAGCGCTTGGAGTACCTGTTCAGCGACTTGCGGAGGAGGGATCCAAACACGTAAATGTACCAATTTGCCGGGAGCAGCTTGCAGTGGCCCCAGCTCACAGGCTTGCAATACTCAAGCCTGTCCAGTCAAAGTCAACGGCGGGTACAGTGCTTGGAGCGCATGTTCAGCAACTTGCGGAGGCGGAACTCAAACTCGTACATGCACCAATCCAGCGCCTGCTAATGGCGGAGCAGCTTGCAGTGGTGCCAGCTCTGAGGCGTGCAATACTCAAGCCTGTCCAGTCAATGGCGTTTGCGGTACTGCCGACCAGACTTATCCGTATACTTCAACGGGCTTTGGCAACAATACTTTATGCAAAGCAGGAACTCCCAATCCCGCTACAGTGGCGTTTCCAGCGCTAGGTGCTTCAGCACATTGGACTTGCGCGGGCTCTAACAATGGTACAAATAGCGCATGTATTGCCCAACGAAATAATAAAGTAAGCATTGGTGCTTCTCTATATTAAATAAAGATTTTTTAGATAGATCGCTCTAGCAGAATTAATAACCTCCGTCGAAACTCACCCTTAATACATCTTATTATACCCTAGTACAATTGATAGATTTTTAATCCCTGCCAAAATACCTCCATAAAGTTAATCTCATCAAAAAACGGAGGGTAAATGCCTAAACATCGTATTCAAAATCTTGCCGAACAAATTGCCCAAAAAGGTCACGGCGAATCGCCATTTCATAATGGAAGAACTTCTCAAATAGATGAGTCAATGAACTCTGAGGATAATCAAAAAAAATTTAGTTTGGACGATAGTTCTGTTCGGCTTAAGGCTTATCAAATTTATAAAAAGAAGGGGGGAACTCCCTTGGATAATTGGCTGGAAGCTAAACGCATCCTTCATAAAGAGGGAATCTAATGAAAAAATCAATAATATTGCTAATAGTTGCCATGCTCATGTGCGGGCTTTCATCAAATGCCTTTAGTTGGGGAGGCCACTATCGATACGACAGGGGCCGTTATTATAGAGACGCCGGCTGGTGGGGCGTTGGTGGATTAGTGACCGGACTGGCCATTGGTGCATATGTTTCATCGCTTCCGCCTCAATATGACACTGTTGTCGTTTCCGGAGTTCCATATTATTATTCCGATGGATACTATTATCAAACAGGTCCCAATGGATATGTAGTTGTTACGCCGCCTACATCTCAAGTACAAACTCAAGGACAAGCTCAAGGACAAACGGCTCCCACTCAAAATAATACTATGGTTTATATTTTAGGGACATTATTTGGGATCTTGTTGCTGCTCTGTATTGGATTATCATTTAAAAAGTTAATGGTTAGAACAACAGGCAAACCTGCTTAAGGGGGGAAAATGTCAAATCATCATCTTCAAGACGTGGCAGAAAATATCACTAATAAAGAGTACGGTTCAACGCCTTATCCGTATGGGAAAAGTTCTTTTCAGACAGGTAGATTAATGGCATCAGGGGATCTCCAAATGAAATTAAGTAGGGCTCTTTCTTAGAATCTGTGGGTAAAAAATAAGCATTGTTGACCAGTTTGTTAGAATGAAGTGCGAGCAACATTCAACAACTGGAAGGCCTCAACAATGCTCATAAAGACATTACTGAACAAGTGTTATCCTGTCAAGCATTTCGTCTATGGCAATGTGAGCCTGATTAATGATCGTGTGGTCGTAGCGGTCAGCAGGCGAAAAAATAGTCTTGGCCAATGTAATCAATGCTTGCGACAGACTGCCGGGTACGACCGATTAAAAGAACGACGGTTTAGGTTCATCCCCTTATGGGGATTTAAAGTTGAGTTTGTCTATACGCCATGCAGGGTAAATTGTCCTGAACATGGAGTTATTGTTGAGCATATGCCTTGGGCAGATGGCAAGAGTCCAATTTGCGAACCGTTTAAAATATTCTTGGCCTATTGGGCAAAGCTTTTGTCCTGGAAAAGCACAGCCGAGCATTTTCAAGTGACCTGGCAAAATGTCTTTGAATCGGTTGAATATGTTGTTGAGTATGGGCTTAAGAATCGCATTTTGAATAATATTCGCGCCATCGGTGTTGACGAAGTTCAATATCAAGTTGGCCATAAATATTTAACTCTTGTGTATCAGATCGACGCTGGATGCCGACGATTGTTGTTTGTTGGTAAGGATCGAACAGCGAAAACATTATTACGATTCTTTTATCGTTTTAAGGGCCATACGGATCAAATTAAGGCCGTATGCAGTGATCTTTGGAAGCCATATTTAAAAGTCATCAAGCGCAAACTTAGTGATGCCGTGCATATCTTGGATAGATTTCATGTATCTACGTATTTAAATAAGGCGGTTGATGAAACACGCCGGGAAGAAATGTCCCAGTTAAGACGTGATGGATTCCAGGCAATCTTGGAAAAATCACGCTGGTGTTTGCTCAAGAACAAAAAGAACCAAAAGCCATCTCAATTGGCCAAGCTTCGCGATGTGCTTCGATATAATTTGAAAACCGTGCGTTGTTACTTGCTCAAGGAATCGTTCCAGCACATTTGGACATACAAAAGCCGCTGGGGAGCTGCACGATTCTTAAACGTTTGGCTAACGCAGGCCATGCGATCTAGATTGCCTGAAATTAAAAAAGTCGCTAAGAGTTTGCGCAAGCATCAGGATCTTTTGTTGAACTATTTTTCTGTCAAAGAACGTTTATCAAATGGCCCTGTTGAGGGCATGAACTTAAAAGTAAAACTCACTATGAGAAAATCATATGGCTTCCGGTGCTTCAGAACAGCAGAACTCGCTTTGTATCATGTGCTTGGGGAGTTACCCCTGCCTCCGGTAACCCACAGATTCTATTGAAGAGGCTTAAGTAGAAATGACGGTGAAATTCAGAACATGGCTTTTCAGATACATTTAGCTTACGGAGGATCTGATATCGATAATTGGCTGGAAGCAGAACAAATTTTGAAAAATGACGAACAAGCTGCTTTTAACTTTATCAATGAAGGAAATCCAAATACACAAATATAAATAGAAAGGAACAAATATGAACAGTTTATTTGCATTATTAATTCTTGTTTTAGATATTATTGCTATTCTGGATATTTTAAAAAGTTCCATGACTACTGATAGGAAAGCTTTGTGGATCGTCCTGGTGCTTATTTTACCTGTTATTGGTATGGCGCTTTACTTTATACTCGTCCAGAAAAAATTGCTTTCAAAGGCACTTTAATTAGATCTGAAAAACAAAAGGGGAGAAATATTATGAAAGTAAATTATTTAAAGTTATTCGCTATCACAGCCATGATCTTAGGGGCTGGCATGCCTGTATATGCTTCTATTGCAGCACCAACGATAATCAATCAAGTGCCGGGAAGAATTATGTGGATAGATGTCAAACTTGGGAAAATGGAGATCAAGCTTAACCAATCACCAAGTGCTGGAGAAACAAAAGATTATAGGATCACCAGGTATGAAACCCGGGTCAAAGACACAGCGGATAGAAAATTCCTTACTATCGACGATCTGCGGCCGGGCGAGAATGTCACGCTCGACGTAGTTAACGGTCAAGAAGATAAGATCATCGCAAAGATCGTTGCTGAATCCCTGGAAGCCGCTGATTTCCAAGAAGCTTCTGGCCAGCTTCAGGCCATTGACGGTCAAGCAGGAACACTTACCTTGCAGGAAAATATGAGAAATGGCACACAAGAACAGAGCAATCTGTCCTATTTCTTATTTGATCCCAACAACGTCGTTGTCCTGTTAAGTCCAAGTATCCAGCCAGTGGCATTAGTGCTGAAGCCCGGTGATGAAGTAAAGATCCAGTTCATCATTAAAGACGGAAAACAACAGGCCTATTCAATTACGCTGTATTCGCCGCAACATACGACGACGACAACAGTTACAACTACGACTAATTCACAATAGTCGGAGTATTTTGCTGCAATAAATAAAGAAAAAATATTTCAATTAATCGTGGATGATATTTTATTTCTGGTATACTAGCAAACTTAATACAATCTTAATAATCGAATTAATTGAAGCAAATGAATTTTATGAACTCCAACTTTCTAAATATGACCAACAAAAATAAATATAAGGATTCACATGCAAAATATACATTCTTTCCAAGATACTGTCCTGGACAATGCCGGTTCTGCCATTTTTACAATAAATACTAAAGGGATCATCACCTCGTTTAATTTAGAAGCAGAAAAAATGTTGGGCGATAATGCCCATGATATTGTGGGCAAGGCAACCCCAGCCATTTTCCATGATAAAGATGAAGTGATCAAAAGGGCCAAGGAATTATCCGAAGAACTACATGAGCCGATCAAACCTGGCTTTGATGTCTTTCTTGTAAAAGCCCGCAAAAATCTACCCAATATTCATGAATGGACCTATATCCGAAAAGACGGCAGAAGATTCCCTGTGATCTTATCTATCACGGCTTTACGTGATTCTAATAATAACATCTATGGATATCTTGCCATTGCGACCAATTTGTCTCAATATAGGGCCAAGCAAGTTGAATTAGAAGAATATAAAAACGCTTTGGACCAACATTCAATTGTGGCCAAAACCAACGCAGATGGCAAAATCACCTATGTTAATGATAAATTCTGTACAATATCCAAATATTCCCGCGAAGAGCTACTTGGCCAGGACCATCGGATCATTAATTCAGGATATCACCCTAAAGAGTTCATACGCAACATGTGGAGAACCATTGCCAGCGGAAAGGTCTGGAAAGGGGAGATTAAGAACAAGGCTAAAGATGGCAGTTTCTACTGGGTTGATGCCACTATTGTGCCTTTTGTGAACGAACAAAGTAAACCTTATCAATATCTTTCAATCCGCACAGATATAACAGAACGGAAAGCCCGCGAAGAAGAGATCCTATATAAGCAGGAAGAAGCAAAGCTTCTGGAGCAGTACAAGGATACTTTTAATGTTTCTTATGAGTTAGAGCAATGGCTAGAGGATACATCTTACGATTTACCGCGGTTGCTTGAAGTGTAACAAAATACCTACAAAGCTGTGTTTCTCCACACGTATACTTAACATAACATATATTATAGGTAGTTAATAAGGTGAGATATAAAGGGCTGGATTTGAATCCTTTTTGCGCCCTAAGCAAAAAACTTACTCAGGGCTTACGTTCGTCAGCTCCTTCGCCCATGGATCTCCTTTACTTGACTGTTCTCAGTTAAACAGATTCTTCTTCGATTAGTTTTTGAATGTCGAGCGGCTCTGTATACATCACAAGATTACCCTTTTTATCCCTAGGCCACTTGTCCTGCGGCCGGTCTACATAAAGCTCAATTCCATTATTATCAGGATCTCTCAAATATACGGCTTCACTAACACCATGATCAGCAGCCCCATCTAAAGGCCAATTATGGTCAATTAAGCTTTGAATACTGCTAGCTAATGCCTTACGGTCAGGCATAAGTATGGCAAAATGGTATAAACCTGTGTTTTTAGGCAAAGGCGCATGCCCATCCTTGCTTTCCCATGTATTAAGGCCGATATGGTGATGATAACCGCCTGCAGACAAAAATGCCGCATTATCACCCATTCTTGTTGTAACCTCGAAGCCCAAAACTTCTGTATAGAACGTAATTGAACGCTCAAGATCAGAAACTTTTAGATGAACATGGCCTATTGAGGTTTTGGGATGAATTGAATGTGTCATACGTTTCAAGGCAAGATTACTCCTATTAAGAAATTTATTCAAGCTATATTAATAGGGGTATAATAAATTTATGCCCAAACAATTCATCAGCGAGCCCATTAAACCTATCATTGAATCCTACGACACGCGCAACATGTCCATCGGCGCACCTGGCTTACCCAAAGAATTCATCTGGCGTGGACAAAAAGTCATGATCACCGATACTTTACGCAGCTGGCGAACCACCGGCGCATGCCGCCACGGCAGCGGCGAACAATACGCCCGCAAACACTGGTTTGAGATCAAAACCGCCACTCACGGAACAATGAAGATTTATTTTAATCGAAGCACGCTCGGCAGGACAAAAGAAATGGGTTGGTGGATTTATACGATTAAAGAATGAAGCTCAAAAATGAATATGCCCTGTCCCCATTTTGGGGACTGTCCCCTTCTACTACGCCAGGATATCTTAACGGTGAATAAAAATCCATACCACATTCCCTGTCTTTTTTGATCAGGTTCAAATTTTATGATTTTTTAAGTTATTTGGTACATTCTAAACTAATATTTATTAAAATAAAATAGCTTATTTATCTACCTACGTAAGTATTATTGCTTAAGAAATTAAGATAATTGTCTTTTTTATTATTTCATCGAAGATCGCCCCTGAGTTCAAACTAATGGCCGTAAAATAATAGTGTCAGACACTAATATTTTTTATAACCCCGCATTAAAGCCTCTGTTAAGATGAAGAAAATCTGGTACTAATGTCTTCTTCTTTTATTTCATATATGCTTTTCAAACATTCTTTATGAAATTGTTCTATCGAAAGCCCAACTTTTATAATCTTATCTTGAACTTCATCTATTAGTAAATTTTTCTCAGAACAATTGTGTTCAGCGCATTCATATAACTGCTTAATAAGTCGATGCGCTTCTAGGAAATGTGCATGCAAAGATTTCGGATCTTTATGATGATAGATTGTTAATACTGAATCGTTATCATTCATTAATTCGTCAACTAGGCTAGGATTTCCAATATATTGAATTAATTTAGTTTTAAAAACTAATTGTTGTACATTCCAATCTAAAACAGTTTTATAATAATCATCCCAAGCAGTTTCAATATTGCCCTTGCTGGTTTCCTTTATTACCCATAAAAGCCTCTCCATTCCCATTAATCTTTGGCTTGCAGCTAATGATATGTCATCAAGTAATGACATGCCTCCTGAAAATCTTTCTTTGAAGACTTCCATATCACGCTGATAACAAAGTTGTCGTATTTGATACTGATAAATAACTTTTTCGCCCCAAACATACGTCATCAATCCCGCAACAAGAGTAATTATTAAGGGATGACCTAATAATCTTAGAATGGCTGATTGATTCAATTTAAAATTTGTTTTTATAGTAGCTCCTTTCAAGGGTTATCACTTCATCCTATAACTGAGCCTGTTCCAATAAACTTATAATACAACAAACCCAATCTCCTTTAAATATTCATAAATAGGATCATAATAAGCAGGGCTTCTGGTTTGATCTTGAAGATCACCTTTTGGGACTACAATAACCATTCCTTGCCTGGCACGTGTCAATAATACCCTATAAGCATTCTTAAGGTACTCTTTACGTTCGATTTTATTAATAGACTGCCACTTACTCCCACGAAAAGTATGACTCCCCCATTTATTTCCAAGATATCTAAAATCAGCATCCCAAGTAACACAAACCCAATCAAGCTCTAATCCTTGAATATGAAACTCTGTGGCGACATCTTCAAGATAATACGAAGAACGTACATCTTCTTTATCATCCAAGAACCAATGGATTGGGTCCATGGGTGATTTTACATCTATAGAATGGGGCTTTAGACGCTCTGCTTGCGAAGATACGACAATCCCGTAACGCTCAGTTCCCCTTGCTTTTTCTCTTAGCCACTGTTTTGCTTTGTTTAAATCCCTTGTTATAACAATTGGATATTTAGCGCTTATGTTTTTTAAGGTTTCCTGCGCGCCTTTGAGGTTTAAATCCAGCATTTGCTTCACCAATAATGAGACATGCTCTGCACGAAAGGAACGCATAGACACTGAAAGGTGTAAATTATCGCTATAAGTGACGTTATTCAGGGAACTCAAGGTTTTAAGAGTTTCAGTTGCCCGATATTCTTCATCTGTGAGCCTAGAAGAGATATAAATCTTCCAATGAGCATATTTCTCTTTTAACGAATTAATCCATTCACTTATACCCGCTTCTCCGGTATTGATCTCCTGCCCTCCACCCACTAAACAAACAATGACTGCCCAATCAGGATGGCGATCAAGACAGGATATAAGAAATTCTGGTTCAGATAAGCTAAAGCCTGGCTTGCCTTTCTTGCGACGCATAAAATCTATTGTTTGTTGCTTATTCCATGCCCGTTGAGCTTCGTCAAATAAGGCCACGTGTTCAATAGGGGCTTTATCAGCATCAACAAGGCATTCATCTCTAAAGTTATGAACGTTCTGAATGAACATCTTAACTTCCGACATTACTTCGCCTTTTCTTTTTTTACCGCCAAGTTTCTTAATACGGCTAAGCTTGTCTCGAGTTAATGCTTCCCTTAAAATTGCAACCAATGGACCATTACCTGACAGAAAGACGCTATACATGTCATTAGATTTGTCACAATGTTTAGTGGCTATATCCAAACCAACTAGGGTCTTTCCAGCACCTGGGACACCTGTAACAAAGCATATAGATTTTTGATGCTTATCTTTAGATAGCTTAATAATATTGGATATTTCTGCTGATGTTAAAGTTAGGTTGGTCTTCTTTGCGTCATTACTTGAAATATCTTTAACATTATGGCCGGCATATAGCGCCATCGCAGCTTCAACTATGGTGGGAGTTGGTGAATATTGGCCATTTTCCCAATTATTGCTTTCAATGACATTACCATCTGCAAGGCGCAATACGTTATTAATAGCCTCTTCTATAAGCTTTTCATTGATTTTGACAGGGAAGAACAGTTTGTCGTTCTGAGGCGTTAAAGCAACGGTGAAATCCGAGCAAATTGCCTGGGTGGCGACCAATATGGGGGCTACATATTGATTATGGCTTGTCGCATGAAAGTTCTTAAGATCCAAGGCGTAATCTAAAACCTGATCTATAGCATAATTTGTAAATAGCTTCTCCCCTATTTTGAACTCTAAAACGAAGATGACGGGTCCGATTAATAGGACAACATCAATGCGTTGCCCCATTCTGGGCACTGAATATTCAAAATATACAGTCCCTTCATAAGACTTTAAGCATTTTTGAAGGATTTCTATCTGTTTGACCCAGGCATCACGCTGGGTTTGTTCTATGGCGAAGTCACTCTGTGCGGTCAGTTTGCCTAGAATTTGATCGGTTGAGGAAGTTCGGAAGTTTTTAATGGAATCGGAATAGTACGAGCGTTTCACGGGACCTCTGCTTACACACTTTTAACAACATCGATATACCAACCAACAACAGTAAATTTATCAGCTGATCCGGCTTCTACTACGATTGTCTTATATTCTTTGTTAAGGGGAATCAGATTGACTTTGGCTTGAGTGGTTGCATCTTCTGAAACCATGATCTTTTCGCTTAAGTACTTCTTAATAGTATATTTACCGTAATCAGGATCTACAGAATCTCGACATTCCACTAAGACTATTTTATCATCGCGAGTTCCGCCACGATCCCTTTCGAATATACAATAATCACCATCATTAATTCTTGGCTCCATTGAGCGTCCAACAGCTTTAACAATAAACATGTCTGGATGAAGTTTTCGTTTTATATTTACCTTCATCCATCCATCTTCCTTAGCAGTTTGCCCATAACCAAACTTCCCACATGCAGCCGAAAAAGAATAAACTGGTAAATATTCGACATGTTTAAGGTTTTCATTGATCTCTTTTTCGATTTGATCAATAAAGGCTTCGTCTTTTGGCTTGTCTGTACCAACAATACTTCCCATTCTTGAACGAAAATATAATTCTGTTTCTTTATCAACAAAATAGACATAACAACCCTTCATTCCACGGGTCATTAGTGTGCGATAGGTGTTTAAGATAATTCTATTAGCTTTCGCATTAGCAAACTCCGGATCATCAATTAAGGCTTTCTTATACCCATTAAGTGACGCATCAGTTTTGGCACGTTTGCTTGGATTAGTGATCACTTTTCCACCCCGAACAATAAAATCCTCACCAACAATTACGCCTATATAATCAACTTCTAAACCTTGGCAAGTATGAATACAGCCAACTTCATTTACTGATTCTGGAGCAATGATCCAAACATTTCCATCACTTGCCAAATTCCACTGCATAGCAAAATTATGTTCACGAATTGTGATATCTTTTATTCCTTTATTCTTCTTACTTACCCAATCCCAACAATACCCCGCTACTAAACGGGCTTTATTATTAACTTTATTCTTTTCAAAAATTATATCTCTGAGCTCGTTAGGTGAATCCATGATCTTAAAATCATATTTAATTCCATCTAAAGTGGTATTTGCAGTTTCTTTTACTTGAAGCGTATTATCAAGCCATGAAAGATAGCCATCTGAGCCATTACAACGAAATTGAGACTCAAGTTTGAGATTCTGGAATTTTGAACCAAGCTTATTGGCCCATTTTTCAATTTCTTCTTTTGTGCCAATATCATGCCAAGTCACCCTTTGATCTTCATCAATAAAGAAAACAGCTGATTTAGAAGATTCAATGATTTCTTTTATTTGATTCTCTCCAAAATTCTTCATCATTCCCGATTTAGCATTCAAACGATGAGCCTCATCAACAATTAGCATATCAAAAATATTCTTCCCACAATTTGTATATGAACCAGAACCGGTAAACATATTTGAAAATTGAGTCTTTTTTAATGTCTTTGTTAACTTTGACTCAAATACACCTCGTGGCGCAGAGTTCTTTGTCACATATTGTGTATTTAAGCCGAGCTTTGTAATTGCAACAAGAAGGTTAATGGCAACTACTGACTTTCCTGTTCCTGGCCCTCCTTCAACAATCAAAACATTTTTATTTGTTTTGCTAGATTTTCTTGCTAGAGCTAGCGCATCTTCGTAAACAATTTTCTGGTCATCAATCATGATAAATTCTTGATTTCCCTTTAACATTGAAGCAAGACTATTGGCAAGATCTTTGGAAGGACGAATTTCACCATGATCAATCCGATAAAGAATATCCTTCTTATCACCATATTTTATAAACTGAGCAACAAAGTCTTGAAGTTTCTCTTTTTCCCCTTTACAAAAAGCGGGCGATTTTTGAAGGTAATCTTCATAAAATGAATTCTTTATTACATTATTACTATCTATATGATTATGTAAATATGCGCATGGCTGAAGACCAATTTTTTCTTCATAAACAGTGACATTGAAACCATTTAGTAGGGTTGAATAAGTCCATGCTTGATAGGAAGGATGTAATTCTTCGGAAGGAGTCCCCTTAAAACGAGTTAGGACCATTGCATCTTTTTCAGTTAATTGAATATCAGTCCACTGCTTAAGCTCTATAATTATTACTTTTTCTACATTATTCTCATCTTGACCAGTAATAATAAAATCTATTCTGTTTTTTGAACGGGGAATTGAATATTCAATAGCAACGCCAGAATCGTCTGGTATTCTAGACGTATTCATAACATGACTCATCGCGTTTCCTAGAGAATTTCGCCATGATTCGTACTCACTACTTCCAGGTTTTACATCTATATTTAATTTTTGTTTTACGTTCAGACGAATGATGTCCTCTATGCCATTAGAAGAATCTTCAAGAAAACCTCGTTTTGTAGTTTGATAAACAATCATTTTGCTTAAAGTTTATTATACTTGGTGTGCCTTCCCTTCGCTTTATGTACGGGGTATTTTAGGGCGTTTTTCTTCATTTTATTGAACATGGCCTTGTGAAGGTCTATTTTTAGATTGTCGGCTAATTCGAATAAGTACATGGCTACATCGGCTAATTCATCGGCGAGTTCGTCTTTGCATTTTTTGCCGTGCTGCTCGACTTCTTTGGGGGATTTCCATTGGAAATGTTCCAGGACTTCGGAGGCTTCAAGGACTAAGGAAAGGGCTACGTCTTTGTGATTGTGGAATTGTTTCCAGTCTCTTGCGTCGCGGAAGGCTTTGATCTTGGCTGTGAGGGATTTGATTTCGGACATAATTTAGGCATTATGTCAGAAAAATGACCAAAGATCAATAATAAGTGGGTAATGAACAGCGAAAAGCAGGTAATATTATGTAAAATTACCCTATTTATATTAAGTGTTCTGGATTCCCGCGTTCGCGGGAATGACATTAGATTTGGAAGAGTTTTTCTCTTGGGCGGTCGTCTTTGGGCCAGTGGAGGATGGAATTGGCGCTCATTTGGCCCCCTCTTTGTCCACGATGAATCCGATCTTGGTTCTTTTATATGGTCCCGCTTGGTCTGGAATAGC
>Ga0302320_10021891_pt1 | contig 12660 bp, 12 predicted proteins | sample Bog_T0_3_FD_202130 | JGI IMG/M metagenome (GOLD analysis project Ga0302320, IMG submission 202130) | Peat permafrost microbial communities from Stordalen Mire near Abisko, Sweden - Bog_T0_3 | ecosystem: Environmental > Terrestrial > Soil > Wetlands > Peat | place: Sweden: Abisko, Stordalen Mire...
TCGAACGATCACGCCGAGGAACAGATCGCCGCGGTGCGCGAGGTGTTGCGCGAGATCGACGCCGACCACGTGCCGGAACTTCTGGTCTTCAACAAGGCCGACGTGCCGGGGTCGCGCGCACGTGACTTGGCCAAACTGCACGAGGGCAGCGTCTGGGTCTCGGCCGTGACGCACGAGAACCTGGAATCCGTGATCGCCACGATCGGGGACCGCCTGCGGGTCAACGACCGAGTGGTGACACTGCATCTGCCGCTGGACCGTGGCGACCTACTGGCGCGGGCGCACCGCGAAGGCGAGGTGGTCGACACGTCGATCACCGACGACAGCGTCGTCGTTCGGGTGTTGCTCGATTCGGTCAGCGTCGCCCACTTCGACGAATGGCGAGTACCGGCGTGAGCTTCACGCCACCCCCGTACCCCTACGAGCGCCTGGACGTTTTGCGCAAACTCGCCTCGATGCACGACGGTGGTCCCATCGAGTGTTCCATCGGAACGCCGATCGACCCACCGCCGAACGCGGTACTGGCGGAGTTGGCCAAGGGCGTGGGTGTCCGGGGCTATCCGACGTCGCAGGGTTCGATCGATCTTCGAGACGCGGCCGCCGGGTGGATGCAGCGCCGATTCGGCGTCACCGTCTCGAGCAGTGACATCGCCGCCTGCATCGGCACCAAGGAGTTCGTCGGCACGCTCGCGGGCTACCTGCATCTGCGAGCGCCCGATCGCGACACGGTGCTCTATCCGGCGATCAGCTATCCGACCTACGCGATGGGCGCGACGCTCGCCGGACTTCGTCCGGTACCGGTCAAGGTGCGCGACGGTCGCCTCGACCTCGAGTCCATCAGTCCCGACGACGCGTCGCGCGCACTGGTCCTGTGGTCGAACTCGCCGTCGAACCCGACCGGCTTCGTCGACGACCTCGAGGCCATCGCCAAGTGGGGCCGCCGTCACGGCGTGCTCGTCGCGAGTGACGAGTGCTACGCGGAGTACACGTGGGCCGGAGCTCCCAAGTCGATCCTCGAACACGGGAGTGACGGCGTACTGGCGGTGCATTCGTGCTCCAAGCGGTCGAACCTCGCCGGCATGCGCGCCGGCTTCTACACCGGCGACGAGGAGTTGGTCGGTTTCCTCAAGTCGGTACGCCAGCACGCGGGTTTCATGGTGCCGGCCCCTATCCAGGCGGCGGTCGCCGTGGCCTACAACGACGACGAACACGTCAACGTGCAACGCGAGAGGTACCGCGCTCGTCTGCAGCTGATGTCCGGGGCCCTCACGGACTTCGGTCTCAACGCGCCGATGCCCGAGGGGGCCTTCTATCTCTGGTGCTCGAAGGACGGTCTCGACGGATGGCAGTTGGCGAGTGAACTGGCCGAGCGTTCGGCGCTCGTGGTCAGTCCCGGTGAACTCTACGGTGACGACGGTCGGAACTTCGTGCGAATCGCGGTCGTCCAGAGTGACGAACGCCTCGCGTTGGCCGCCTCGAGACTCCGAGGCGATTGAACCTCGCCGTTACGATGGTTGCATGAGCGATCTCGAAACGCGCATCGATGAGTGGTTCGACCACATCACGGAACTGACGCCGGAAAGCATCGAAGCTCGTCGCGACGTGGAGTTGGTGATCACCAAACTCGACGATGGTCAGGTGCGCGTCGCCGAGATCGGACCGACCGGTGACGTCGTCGTCCACGAATGGGTGCGTAAGGCGATACTGCTGCTCTTTCGTCTGCGGGGACTCGAGAGGACCGAAGTCGGGCCCTTTGAATACCTCGATCGCCTGGAGTTGAAACGTGACTACGAGCGTCGCGGGGTTCGCGTCGTCCCCGGCGCGTCGGCGCGTCGCGGCAGTTTTCTCAGTCGCGGCGTGATATTGATGCCCAGTTACGTCAACATCGGCGCCTGGGTCGGTGAGAACACGATGGTCGACACGTGGGCGACCGTCGGTAGCTGCGCTCTGATCGGTTCGAACGTCCACCTGTCGGGCGGCGTGGGCATCGGCGGGGTCCTGGAGCCGGCCAACGCGCTACCCGTCGTGATCGAAGATGACGCCTTCATCGGCAGTCGTTGCATCGTGACCGAAGGCGCTCGCGTCGGACGAGGCGCCGTCCTCGGCGTCGCGACGGCCCTCGGTCCGACGATCCCGGTGATCGATGCGGCCACGGGCGAAGAGGTGTCCCGGGGACACGTGCCCGACTACTGCGTCGCGGTCTCAGCGAATCGCAAGCGCGAGTTCGATGGTGGCGAGTTCTACCTCCCGTGCGTCCTCATCATCCGACGCTTGAGCGAAGGCGAACGACACAGCAAGGCCAAGCTCAACGACATTCTGCGCGAACACGGCGTCGCCACGTGAGTCGACTCGACGACGCGCTCGCGCTGGTGGCGATCGACTCGGTCAGCCGCGGTGAGGCGACGATCGCACATCACGTGGCGATCGTCCTCGCTCGCAATCCCGATCTCGACGTGGAGCGGATCGGTGACAATGTCGTCGCGCGCACGACGGGTCATCACGCGACGCGCCTCTTGGTCGCGGGACACCTCGACACGGTGCCGGGCGACGCGAGCGCCGCCTCGATCGTGGGCGAGGAGCTCCACGGTGTGGGCGCCTGCGACATGAAGGGTTCATTGGCCGTCATGCTCGAACTGGCCTCGGAACCGACGGCGCGATCCGTCGAAGTGACCTGGGTCTTCTACGCGCGCGAGGAGATCTCGCGCAGTGACTCCGGGCTGTTGGAGATCGCCGAACTTCGCCCGGAGCTGCTGGACGCCGACGCGGCGATCCTCGCTGAGCCGACCGACGGCCACGTCGAAGCGGGGTGCCAGGGCACGTTGCGGGTGTCGGTCGAAATGTCGGGCGCCCGGGCCCACACGGCGCGTCCGTTCACCGGGCGAAACGCCATCCATCGCTTGGGCGACGTGATAACGAGAGTCGCGAGCTACGAGCCGCGCAGAGCGATGATCGACGGTGTCGAGTACGTCGAGCAGCTCCAGGTCGTCGACATCGTCGGGGGAGTGGCCCCGAACGTCGTACCCGACAGAGCGAGCTGCACCCTGAATCACCGAGTGGCTCCCGATCGATCCAAGGAGGAGGCCGTTTCGTGGCTCATCGGCTTCCTCGGTGACGTCATCGAAGAAGATGACACCGTTCGAGTGGTGGACTGGGCACCGTCGTCGCCTCCCGCGATGACCAACGAGCGCCTCAAATCACTATTGGATCTGACCGGTGCACCACCCCAAGGCAAAGTCGGCTGGACCGATGTCGCCACGTTCGCCGAATTGAAGATTCCGGCGACGAATTTCGGGGCCGGTGATCCTTTGCTGGCTCACCGCAGCGATGAGTTCGTGACGCTGGAGCAACTCGACAGGTTCGCCACTGTGCTCTCGGCCTGGCTGCAATAACTAGAGTCCTCCCGCTGGCAGGACTAGTAGCTCCTGAGGACCGAAATGACTTTGCCGAAGATGAAGACGTCGCGAGCGTCGAACTCCATTGGCTCCATGGTCGAATTCTCGGGTTTGAGGACGATGCGCGTTCCCTGAGGGAAGTAACGCTTTACCGTCGCTTCGCCGCCGGGAATCTCGGCCACGACGATCTCACCTTTGTTGGCGGTCGTCTGGCGCTGGACGACCAGATAGTCGCCCGGAAGGATTCCTGCTTCAATCATCGACTCGCCGCGGACCTCCAAGACGAAACTGTCGCCGCGGCCCGCGAACTGTTCCGGAATTGACATGAGTTCGTGCGCGATCTCTTGGGCGAGGACGCCGGTGCCGGCGGCGACGTCACCGACAAACGGGATGTAGCGAATCTTCTGATCAGGAGCCGGGTTCTCGACGTCGAGTCGAACGGTGAGCGTTCGAGGTTGCTGCGGGTTCTTCTCGATGTAGCCCGCTCGTTTCAGCACCTCGATGTGGTTGGCAACGGTTGCCGGCGACTTGAGTCCCACGTGGTCACCGATTTCACGGATCGTGGGAGGGAAGTTGCGCTCGCGCTGGCACGTGATGATGAACTCCAGAATCTGGCGACGCATGGGAGTGAGCACTTCAGCCATCGGCTTCCTTTCAGGTACGAACAGTTGTTCGTAGGATACTCGGGAAGTGCTTGAAAATCAAACACCTGTTCGTAACATTTCCGAAGAAAAACCGTTGTCGACATTGCGCTGCCTCTTCGTCGAGATCTCAAAGTAATTGGCGTGGCTCCGTTTATGGTCACGACGTCACTGTGATGCTCCACCTGATCGTCCGTCGAATGACGAAGGGCCAATCACTCTGGACGCTCTGATGATCGTGACCTTCAGCAACGTCACCATCAAGAAATGAGAACTTAACTCTGTGAAATCGTATGGCTGTCAACGAGTTCGTCGGATTCGCGTTGTTTGGCGATGGAAGGCACTGCGCCTGGAGCGAGATTATCCGTGGGTTCATATGGGTCTCGCCGATAGTTCCCGTCACTATGCCAGGTGTCGATTCAGACTCCCGATGGAGCACTTCGTCCAACGTTTGCAGCGGGGGTGCGGTGATAATCGCAATGCGACGCTGCTATCGTTTTCCAATGGCCAGATTGGCTAATGACATCTTCGATAAATCTCTTTCGTGTCGTTTTGGTGACGCACAAGAGAACTCGGTGATGAGATGTGAATCAACTAAATAATTTAGGGAGGGCTTCGCTAATGAAGCTACGTTTAAATAGGGCGGTAGTGGTGACCTCAGTTGGTGCACTGCTCGCCGCGGGAATACCATTGGCAACTTTGTCGACGACAAGCGCGGCTGCCACGAAAAAGCCGACGTACACCATTGGTGTGCAGGGACCGTTCTCGGGCTCTGACGCCAACTACGGTGATTACATCATCGGCGGCGTGGAACTTGCGATCAACACGGCCAACGCCAGTGGTAAGTACAAGTTCACGTTGAAGGCTGAGAAGTTCGACGACCAGGGCTCTCCAACCTTGTCACCGGCGGCGGCTCAGAGGGCCACAGGCACGAAGAACTTGGTTGCCGTCGTTGGACCGGCGTTCTCCGGCGCTTCCGAGGCTGCTGCTCCGTACTACAAGAAGGCGCACATCGCTGAGGTGAGCGCGTCGGCGACCGCCGTTGCACTCGCGTCGGGTTCGGCCAGCAACTTCATGCGTACGATCGCTGACGACTCGGTCCAGGGCAAGGCTGACGCCGACTACCTCGTGAAGGTAAAGGACGTCAAGAACCTGCTCGTCATCTCGGACGCCTCGTTCTACGGTGACGGACTCGCGACCGTCGTTGCCGCTGACGCCAAGGCTCTTGGTGCCACGGTCACGACCCAGCAGATCCCGAACGTCAACACCGGTGGTGGTGGCACGACGACTGAGTACGCGCCCGCGGCCACGGCTATTGCGACGGCCGCTCCGGGTGCCATCTTCTACGGTGGCTACTCGCCTGACTTCGGTCTGTTGCTGAGCGCCTTGTCGGGTGCTGGTTACACCGCGAGCGCCCACGTGATCATGTCTGGTGACGGCTCGAACAGCCCCGCCCTCATCACGTCAACGTCTCCGGCGTCGGCAGCGAACGGTGTCTTCCTTTCAGAGGGCGCTGCGGGTAAGGTCAACTTCTTCAGTGGCAAGCTCGCTACCGCGTACTTCAAGCTGACCAAGATCAAGGCATCCGTTGCTTTGTACGCCGCTCAGGCCTACGACGCGACCAACGCGATCATCGCCGCATTGGTGAAGACCAAGGCACCGAAGACGGTTTCCACCCAGCTCCGTGAGCAAGTGGTTGCGAACCTTCACAAGGTGAACTTCAAGGGCATCACCGGAACGATCGCGTTCGCGGGTGATGGAGACCTGAAGAACGACACCGGTACCTCAGCCATCTCAGAAGTGGAGAACGGAACAATCACGTTCCTCGTCAACCAGGGCTGATAGTTTGAGCCATCGATGATGGACTGCACCGGGGTCGGAGATTTACGCCGACCCCGGTGCCGTCTTAGAGCCCTAAGGACGATATGGGATTCGAGCACTTCTGGCTCAGCGGGTTTCATCAGATTCACGTGGCGTTTTGGACGTACTTCGCAGTAGGACTTCAGAACGGTGCCGTCTACGCGATGATCGCGGTCGGCTACACGTTGGTCTACGGCGTTTTGGGACTCATCAACTTCGCCCATGGCGAAGTCTTCATGTGCGGCGGATTCGCCGGCGTCTTTCTCACCCGAGGTGTCCTCGGTGAGCGCGTCGGTTCTGGCTGGGGCTCGATCGGTCTGATCCTCGCGGGCATCCTGATCGGCGGCCTCGTGAGTGCGCTGGTCGCGATGGGCGTCGAACGCGTTGCCTACCGGCCACTGCGACGACGACACGCTCCGAAGCTCGCCTTTTTGATCAGCGCCATCGGCGCGTCATACTTTCTTCAAACACTCGCCGGCAAAGAGTTCGGCTACGGGGTGAACATCTTTCCTGGTCAGGTTTTCGAACCGGGCCAAGTCGCCTTCACCATGTTCGGCACGCCGATCCACACCCTCACCATCGTGAGCATCATCGCCGCCATTGTGATGCTGGTGGTGGCCGACCGGATCGTGCGAGCGACCCGCCTGGGTCGTGGCATCCGCGCCGTCTCCCAGGACGCCGAGACGTCGTCGCTCATGGGGGTGAACATCGACCGTACGATCACCATCACCTTCATCCTGGGCGGTGCACTCGCGGGAGCGGCCGGATTCCTCTACTCGCTCCAGAGCGGAATCGTCCAAAACGCCGGTACAGAGATCGGTATCTACGCCTTCACCGCAGCCGTCCTTGGTGGCATCGGCAACCTCCGCGGTGCGGCTCTCGGCGGGCTTCTCATCGGACTCTTCGGCAGCTTCTCCGTCCCCTTCGCCTTCGAAGGCAACGTGCAGTGGACGGAGATCTACACCTTCCTTATCCTGGTCTTCGTACTGATCATTCGACCGACCGGCATTTTGGGTGAGAAGTCAGGGAGGACCGCGTGACGATGTTCTCTGTCGCCAATCTCAAACGACTGTTCTTCGTCCTCGTCATCATGGGCGTCATCGCCGTGATGACCGGAACGCCCGGTTCGAGCACGGCGCCGCCGACGACCGGCATTCACGGCTCGTTCCTCGAACGAGTGTCGTGGTTCGGACTTTTCGCGGTTCAGCGCTGGTTCTTGTTCTTCACCTTCGGTGTGGTTGTATGGGTCGTCATTTCGTTGTATCGACCGCGAGCTCGAACGATCCGCAGGCAAGTCAAGAGCGTCCTCGCTCGCCCGAAGCAGATAACGACGTATCGATCGACGCGCCTGACGTTGATCGTGATCGCCCTCGTCGTCGTGCTACTCCTGCCTAAATTCGTGCACGAAGCGTTTTGGATGTATCTCATCGTCGAACAAATCGGCGTGTGGATCCTTCTGGCGCTCGGGCTGAACGTGGTCGTCGGATTCGCGGGACTGCTCGACCTTGGCTTCGCCGCCTTCTACGCGATTGGCGCGTACACCACCGCCTGGTTGACGGGCGCGCTGCCCACGCCCGCTCTCTTCCACCATCCGATTCCAACGCTGTGGATCATTCCCCTCGGCATTCTCGCGGCGATGGTCTTCGGCGTCCTCTTGGGGACACCGACGCTGCGACTGCGCGGCGACTACTTGGCGATCGTGACGTTGGGCTTCGCGCTCATCATTGACGACTTCGTCGAGACACAAAGCGGCGTCACTGGTGGCGGACAGGGTTCGGCCTTCATTCGCCACCCGTCGTTGAATGTCGGTGTCTATCACTTCCATTGGAGCACTGCCCCGACCCCGTACTACTACCTGATTCTCATCTTCATCGCTGTCTTCATCGTCGTCTTCACGTCGCTCGAACGCTCACGCATCGGTCGTGCGTGGGTGGCGATACGAGAGGACGAAGTGGCGGCGGAGTCCGTCGGCATCAATCCCCTCAAATACAAGGTCATGGCCTTCGCCGTCGGTGCGGCCAGTGGCGGCTTCGCGGGAGTGATGACCGCGGGCCAGGTGGGCTTCATCACGCCGGCGCTCTTCACGTTTAACGTCTCCGTGAACGTGCTGGTGTTGGTCATCTTCGGTGGCATGGGTTCGATCTGGGGCGTCGCGCTCGGGGCAATCGTTATCCAAACGGTCACGAGCTACCTCGACAACTACCAACCGTGGGGGTACCAGATCAATGACCTCTATATGTACATCGGAGCGCTCCTCATCATCATGATGATCTTCCGACCGGCCGGCCTCTTGCCGTCTCGTCGGCGCGCTCGCGAATTCGCCGAAGCCAAGGGTGGCGACGAGGTCCACACCGACGAAGTTCTCACGGGGGATCAACCGTGAGCGACGCCGTCACTACCGACCTCTTGATCCGTGCGGAGCACTTGACCCTGCGTTTTGGCGGTGTCGTCTCGCTTCGCGACGTCTCGATCGAGATGCGCCGGGGCGAGATCCTCGCCGTCATCGGGCCCAACGGCGCGGGCAAGACGTCACTCTTCAACTCACTCACCGGTGTCTATCAACCCCAAGAAGGTTCGATCACCTTCATGGCCCGCGACGCTCCTCCTCTCTCGGTGATCGGTAAGAAGACCCACAGGATCGCCCAGGCCGGCGTGTCGAGGACCTTCCAGGCGTCGCGTCTCTTTAGCGCCCTGAACGTGTTCGAGAACATCAAGATCGGGGCCGAAGACCATCGGGGTATCGGGCTTCTGGGTGCGTTGGTGAATGGACCGCGAACCCGCCGCGGCGAGCGTGAATCCGACAAGGTGGTGATCGAACTTCTCGATTTCGTCGGCCTCGCCAAGGAGGCCAACGTGGTCGCCTCGCAGCTCTCCTACGGCGCTCGACGCCGCCTCGAGATCGCCCGAGCTCTCGCCACCGATCCCGAAGTGATCTTGCTGGACGAGCCCGCGGCGGGGACCAATCCCTCCGAGAAGCTAGAGCTCACGAACCTCATTCGTCGTGTCCGTGACGTCCATGGAGTGAGCGTGTTGCTGATCGAACACGACATGAAACTCATTATGTCGCTCGCCGAGCGTCTCTACGTTCTCAACTTCGGTTCGGTCATCGCCGAAGGTTCGCCGGAGGAGATTCGCGCGAACCCCGCAGTCATTGACGCGTACCTCGGCAGCTCGCACGAGGAAAAGGGCGCCTGATGTTGCACGTCAAGGACGCGGTGCTGCGCTACGGATCGATTGAGGCCCTGCACGCAATCTCCTTTGACGTCGAGACAGGGGAGATCGTCACGCTGCTCGGAGCCAACGGCGCCGGCAAGTCCACAACGCTGCGGATGATCTCGGGTCTTCACGCACCGGAGAGTGGCTCGGTCGTCTACGAAGGTCGCGACATCTCGAATGTCAAGGCCCACGAGTTGGTGACGATGGGCATCAGTCACGTGCCGGAGGGGCGCCGCGTCTTTCCTCGCATGACAGTGGAAGAGAATCTGGAGATGGGCGCGTTTCGCCGTAGTGGACCGCTGCGCGACGACATCGAAGAGATCTACACCCAGTTCCCAATCTTGAAGGAACGACGCAAGCAACCGGGAGCCAACCTCTCGGGCGGTGAGCAGCAGATGCTCGCGATCGGACGGGCCCTCATGTCCAAGCCCCGACTGTTGCTCTTGGACGAACCTTCCATGGGGCTCGCTCCGATGATCGTCGAGACGATCTTTTCGATCATCGGCAAGATTCGTGATGCGGGGACCACCGTCTTTGTGGTCGAGCAAAACGCGACACAGGCTCTTCGCCTCGCTGATCGGGGTTACGTCATGGAGAACGGTCGCATCGTCTTTGGTGGTGCGGCCGAGGATCTCCTGCACGACGAACGAGTACGCGCCGTCTACCTCGGCGAATCCTTGGATACCTGAAGACGCCTCCTCTTCACGGCCGTGGCCGACGACAATTGGAACCCTTCGTTGGTTAACATCGTGGATGCTCATGTCCAACGAAATCTCCACAAAAAAGGGCATGCGTTCTCGCGTGGTTCGTTTGTTCGGCGTGGCCGTGCCACGGCGCGTCGTCACGTGCTCGCTCGCCCTCGGGCTTGTTTCGAGCGTTCTGATCAGTTCGGCGGCCCCCGTCATGGCGGGTGCGGCGACGAGCACGAACAAGACACTGTTCGTCGCCGTCTCCAACTCCTACAGCGCCGCGGTGACTGAGTTCAACGTCGTCATCGAGTCCTTCACGCCGTGCACCGCGTCGTCGTGCATCGCAGCGTCAATCGAAGGACCGGGCGACACGCGCTTTTACCAGGCCACCGTCGCGCTCGAGAAGAAGGCCCCGTATCCCTCGGGCATCTCCCAGGACGTGATCGAGTACATCGGAAATCTCGTCGCCATCCAGAAGGACATCAACAAGGTGGCCAAGGCGACGACCATCGCGAAACAGAAGTCGATCGTCTCGGGTGCGCTCGAAGTGGACGTTGATAATCTCGCGTTCCGGGGTATGCACATCCTGATCTACCTCGGCGAACAGAAGAAGTTCTAACTCACGACTGAGTGCGTGCAGAGCACGGACGTGTTCGCTTCACTTCGCGCCCTCCAGATACTTCGCGACGAAGGTACGCAAGTCTGATCGTAACTTCGGCGAGAACGGGAGCTTCTTCGTGTAGTTCGCGCCGGTGAGACTCGCGTCGACCTTCAGCACGTGATCGACACCTTTCAGATGCACGAAGTCGACGTGCGACGACGACGTGAAGCCGCGTGCCAACCGACTCACTTCATCACACGTCACCTGTATGTCGTCATTACTGCAGGTCAAGAGTACGGGCGTTCCCGTGGCGACGTGACTGGCTAAGACGGCGGGATCAAAGCGGTCAGCTTGGGCGAGGAACATGGCGTCCGATGGATTGAGGATGTTCGCGATGCCGTAGGGGAGATTGGCCTTGACGGTGCCCTTGGTCCGCAGTTGCGTGACGGCAATGTTGAGCACCTTCTTGACGGTCTTCTCCAACGTTTTCGTAATGGCACCCGACGTCACCTGTGCCTTGAGCGACGCGTCGACTTGGTCGGTGATGAGATCCAGGTATCGCTGGCTCAGTGGTTCGAAGAGTCCGAGAGCGTGAATTGGTGGCGTGGCTCCCGCGTGCCCGGTGGCCAAGAGGAGCGCGAAGAGGGCGCCTTCGCTGTGGCCGAAGACACCCAACTCGTGATCGTTGACGTCCCTTTCTTTAGCGAGGAACTCCAGCGCGCTGCGCGACTCCTGCTCGAAGACCGAGACGCCGATCGACGCCGGGTCCAACGTGTAGGGGCCGAGTCCCGTCTGTCCGCTCCCGAGCTTGTCATAGCGCAGACTCGCGACGCCGTCAACGGAAAGCCAATCGGCGAGCGTCTTGAGCGTGTCGACCGGACCAGATTCGAGCGGGGTGTTGCCGTTGCGATCGGTCGGTCCGCTGCCCGCGATGAGCAGAACACCGGGCACAATCGTCGCGGCATTCTTCGGATGGCGAAACGTCGCGTAGATGGTCATCGACCCGGACGAGAACGAGACCTTCTGGTCGACCCACGAGCTCGACGAGACGCTCGACGCCCCGGCTCGCATCGATGGAGCTAGTGCAATCGAGATCAATGCGATTAATACGGCGAGCGTCACAGACGCTCGCCGTGATGCGCGGTGTGGGCGTCTCATCACAAAGTGCATGCGAATCGGACCAAGGACACCCGCGAAGAGTAGCGGCAGAAAGCGGACGGGCCGTCTTGAGTGCGGTCCGCCTGTATCAACTGGGGATGCTTTGAGAGGTCATTTAAACGAGATGCGTGTTCGCGCGGAGTCGCCCTTAGAAGCATTGGCGACCGAGATCGAGCACGACCTCAGATTCGAGGCCTTCGTGCCGCACGTTCCGGTACCGATCTTTCCGGTGAGGACCTTGAAGTTAAAGGCCGGCAGGACGCCCTTCGCGGTGATCTTCACCGGGTGCAAGGTCTTGAGGTCACAGCCCGCTTCGCTGGTGGACGTCGCGAGGCACTCGATCACGTAGACCTGGTCGCCGGGCTTGAAACCGGTGCCGGACACGCGAACTTTCGAGCCGTTCTTGAGGTTCTTGACGGGCGCCACGTGGAACTTGCGCGGACCGATTTTTGCCGGGAGAGTCGTCGTCGTGGTAGTGGTGGTCGGACTCGGGAGCGCAAAGGTGATCGGGAAGAGCGCCGCATCCGAACTCGGAGGATTGGTGCTCACCACGATCGCGCAGTTCGTAAGGTCGGTCGACGACGTTCCACACGTGGTCACCGTGGCCGTCGAAGAAATCGTTCCGGTGACGACGGTCACCGACGTCGAGAAGGTTCCCGTGGCACTGGTTGTCGCAACGGCGACCGTGCTGGTGTCACAGTCTGTTTGAGCGGTCGCGGCACCGGCGTCGACGCACTCGAGGGCGTAGACGGTCTCGTTGTCCATGAATCCCGTTCCGGCGACGGCGACGGCGTTGCCGTTCTGCAATCCGGTGGACGGGGTCACCGTGATGGCCGGCGTGGCCGCGGAGGCGCTCGTCGCCAAGCCCAAGAATGTGAGGCCCCCAAGGATCAATGTCCCGATGGCGATACTCGTCATAAATCGTCTCATTGTGTACGTCCTCCCAATAGCTGTTGTCACGATCTCTCTGGCGAGAGGCCGCGTTGAATCAGTTACTTCGACATGCAACGGGCACTCTGTCGCACGCTGAATCGAACGAAAACCTCGATTCACGCCCAGTTCATCCTAGATGAGGTTCTCAGTGGTGATACCGTCGCGCCGCT
>Ga0302320_10021892_pt1 | contig 12660 bp, 11 predicted proteins | sample Bog_T0_3_FD_202130 | JGI IMG/M metagenome (GOLD analysis project Ga0302320, IMG submission 202130) | Peat permafrost microbial communities from Stordalen Mire near Abisko, Sweden - Bog_T0_3 | ecosystem: Environmental > Terrestrial > Soil > Wetlands > Peat | place: Sweden: Abisko, Stordalen Mire...
GGTTCAGTATATTCAGCAAGTTAGCCGCGGCTTCGCCGCGATAGCAAGTTAGCGAGTTAGCGTAGGACCCGATCTCCGACAACTGTTCATTTCAACCGTAACTCGACGCGGCGAGTCGGGCTGCTCCTGATGAACAGAAAATAGAGTTGAATAAAACCAGCAAGTTAGCCGCGGCTCCGCCGCGATAGCAAGTTAGCGAGTTAGCGGTCCCGTAAATCGTTCATTTCGGCCGTAACTAGACGCGGCGAGTCGGGCTGCTCAGAATGACAGAAAGGATGGGGCACCCTGCGTTTTGATTGATGCGAGTGTTCTTCTGATTGGAAACGGGGTTTGTTTGCTCGTACAATTGTTTGAGAGGTCTTGTCTGCTGTGAAACGCAATTCACTGGTTTTGATTGCTGTGTTATTTATATTTGCCACCTTCGCCTGGGCAGGATGGGCCAACTTTGAGTATCGCAAGCAGGCGGCGGATCGGCTGCTGGCTTCCGCGGCCAAAGGCGAGTTGGTAGTGGACGCGGCGGGTGAAGCGCCTGAGTATGTTTCGTCGCTGACGGGCAAGGCTGCTCCGACATTTTCTCTTGAAGACCTGAGCGGGAACAAGGTGTCGCTCGGGAGCTACAAGGGCAAGGCTGTGTTGGTGAACTTCTGGGCTACGTGGTGCGCGCCATGCAAGATTGAGACACCGTGGCTGGTCGAGTTGCGGGACCAGTATGCGTCGCAGGGGTTTGAGATTCTCGGCATCTCAAGCGAAGGCGATGGCGTGGGACGAGACGACAAAGCTGCATGGGAGAAGCAAAAAGCTGCTATCGCCAAATCGGCGCAGCAGATGCATATGCAATATCCCGTGCTGATGGACGGCGACAGCATCAGCGACAAATGGGGCGGCCTGGATGAGCTGCCGATGTCGTTCTTTGTGGACCGCAGCGGCAAGGTGGTTGCGGTGCAGATGGGGCTGACTTCGAAAGCCGATATCGAAGGGAATATCAAGAAGGCGCTGGGGAATTAGGGAAGCTTGCAGCTTCCAGGGACTAGTGATTAGGGATTAGGTTGCTTGCGCTAGGCTTGGTATTGAGGGTTGAAATGAACATTGGAGCCAGGGTCGCGATTGTGTTGGCGATGGGATTGGGAACGGCGCTGGCCTTGGGGCAGTCGGACTCGGCGGCGCGGTCGGTGTTGAATGGCGCTGCGGTTGAGTACCTTTATCCGGAGCAGGTCACTGTGGCTGCGGGCAAGGCTAGCGACATCGAACTGCATTTTCGCATTGCGCAGGGGCTGCATATCAATTCGCATGCGCCTAAGGATGAGTCTCTGATTCCTACAACGTTCTCGATTCCCGATGGATTGGGAGTGCGGCTGGATCGAATTAATTATCCGGACGGTAAGGAGTTTACGCTGCCATTGGACCCTGAAAACAAGCTCAGCGTTTATACCGATGAGTTTGTGATTCAGGCACGGATTGTGGCTGAGGCAGGGAACCATCTTGTCGAGGCGAAGCTGCATTACCAGGCCTGCGACAAGAGCGTCTGCCTGCCGCCGAAGACGATTACGGTGGCGATTGACGTGATTGGGAAGTAGAAGTACAGCTACTAGCTTCTAGCCGCTAGCCTCGTGCTCTCTCAGGTCTCTGCCTGCACAGTTCCATAGCAAGAACTCAATTCTCCCTATTTGCTTTCGGCGCCGCGCTGCGGCACTTCAGCATTCTTGCTGGCTTCGGCGTCGATTGACTTGCGTATTGCGCCGCCCGGATCGAGGGCTTCAACGGCGGTCACGTCGGATTGATCGTTCACGTGGACACGTCTCAGTTCCGTATAGGCTTCGCGTTGTGTCTCGACTTGTTTCAGGACGGCCTTTACGTTCTGGTTGGTTTGAATGTAGGTGTAGCCTACCAGCCCCATGGAGAGAACGGCCAGTGCCATGGAGAGATACCACGCCGGACGGTTAGAAAGCAGTACGGCGAGTGAGGCGAAGACAATTGCGATCTCGGCGACCAACTGCGCGTGTTCGAACATTTCGGCGGCATCGAAGTGGGCGTCAACCAGTGGCTGATAGGCAGCGGCCCATGCGGCTGTGATCTCCCTCTCCTTTGAGTAATCACTATAGAGGCGCACAAAACGCTCGCGAACTGGCTGAGGGACAGATGCGGCTGGTTCCGCGCGCAAGTGCTCGATGTCTAGCATAACGATGCGGAACTTGGTGCTGGCGCTGGTGGCGTCGGCTGTAGCCTGCGTCTGTTCAATCATGACGCGCGAGGTTTCATTGCGTTCACCGCCAACCATGGCGGCGCAGAGCGCGATCAATACGCCGATCAGGCCCATGGTAAGACCGATCATGCGATTCCCGCTGTGACCGGAATGTTCAATCTGTTCGTTGTGCTCCATTGCTTCGGCGGCTTCGGACATGCTTCGTTCTCCGATTTGGCCCGAAAGGGCGAACTTATTCAGACGGCGCCTGCATCGGCGCGCCTAAGCCCACCAATATATAACAGATTGAGCCCCGGGCTCCACGTCCCTGGGCTGGAACGTGGGAAAGCACAACGGTCGATGCGCGCGGCTATCGTGCGGCGAACCCACTAGAGGTGGTCTTCTCGATTTTGGCCCAGGAGTCTTTTAGCGACAAGGTGCGGTTGAAAACTGGACTGGCCACCGTGGAGTCGGGGTCGAGACAGAAGTAGCCTACGCGCTCGAACTGATAGTGGTCTCCGAGCTTGGCGTTGGCTAAAGAGGGCTCCAGCTTGGCGCCGGTTAGGACTTCGAGGGAATTGGGGTTGAGGTTGCTGATTACGTCCTCGCCGTCTTCGACATCGGTGGGATTCGGCTTGATAAAGAGCTTGTCGTAGAGACGGATTTCGGCCGCCAGGGCATGAGCTGTGGACACCCAGTGCATGGTCGCTTTGACCTTGCGGCCGTCGGGCGAGTTGCCGCCTCGGCTGGCAGGGTCGTAGGTGCAGTGGACCTCGACAATGTTGCCGGCTTCGTCTTTCACTACGCTCCGGGCGGTGATGAAGTAGGCGTTGCGCAGGCGGACCTCTTTGCCGGGCGACAGGCGGTAGTACTTGGGCGGAGGCACCTCGCGGAAGTCGTCCTGCTCAATATAAATCTCGCCCGAAAAAGGAACTTGCCGGGTGCCGGCTGATGGGTCTTCAGGATTGTTGGCAACTTCAACAAATTCCTCATGTCCGGCGGGATAGTTGTCGATAACCACCTTAAGAGGCCGCAGGACGGCCATGGCGCGGGAGGCGCGGCGGTTGAGGTCATCGCGCTGGTAGTACTCGAGCATCTCGATGTCGGTGCTGCCGTTGGTGCGCGAGGTTCCGATGGCGGCGCAGAAAGTGCGCAGGGCTTCAGGGGTAAATCCGCGACGGCGGATGCCGGCCAGAGTGGGCATGCGGGGGTCGTCCCAGCCGCGGACGCGCCCTTCCTGCACGAACTGGAGGAGCTTGCGCTTGCTGAGCAGGGTGTAGGTGATGTTGAGGCGGTCGAATTCGATTTGCTGCGAAGGGAAGATGCCGAGCTTGTCGATGTACCAGCGGTAAAGGGGCTGGTGGTCGGCGAATTCGAGCGTACACATGGAGTGTGTGACGCGTTCGATCGAGTCGGACTGACCGTGGGCGTAGTCGTACATGGGGTAGATGGACCACTCGTCGCCGGTGCGGTGATGCGTGGCGTGGAGGATGCGGTACATGACCGGATCGCGCATGTTGATGTTGGGCGAGGCCATGTCGATTTTGGCGCGAAGCACGCGGCTGCCGTTGGGGAATTCGCCGGCCTTCATGCGGGTGAAGAGGTCTAGATTTTCTTCGATGGAGCGGGTGCGATAGGGGCTGTCTTTGCCGGGCTCGGTGAGGGTGCCGCGGTGTTCGCGAATCTGATCGGCGGATAGGTCGTCGACGTAGGCTTTGCCGGCTTTGATGAGCTCGACGGCCCACGCGTAAAGCTGGGGGAAGTAGTCGGAAGCGTAGCAGAGGCGTTCCCAATCGAAGCCGAGCCAGCGGACATCGGCCATGATGGAATCGACGTACTCCTGTTCTTCTTTTGCGGGATTGGTGTCATCGAAGCGCAGGTTTGTCTTGCCGCCGAATTCGTCGGCGAGGCCGAAGTCGAGACAGATGGCCTTGGCGTGGCCGATGTGGAGGTAGCCGTTGGGTTCGGGGGGGAAGCGGGTCTGGACGATCGCGTCGCCGAACTTTTTGGTGCTGACGTCTTCGGCGATGATGTCGCGGAGGAAGTTGGGCGTGCGGGGTTCCTGTGTTGGGGCGTTTTGATTTTTAACGACGGGGCTTTCCGGATTTGTGTCGGTCATGGCTGTAGTTCATTATCCCACTGACCCGCCCGCCCGGCTTATTGAGGTAGGCGGTCTCCCATGTCTCAAAGTCGAGAGATGGGGTACCCGCTCATTTGTGGGTGGTCAGGCCTAAGCCGCTCTTCACGCGGCTGCATGGCGGGTTGGGATGGGTAGGGCGACTAAACGCACGCCGAGGGCTGTGCAGACGCGGTTGATGGTGTCGAAACGCGGCGCGCTGTCGGGGCGAAGGGCTCTGTAAAGAGCTTCGCGGGTAATTCCGGCGGCCCTGGCGATCTCGGTCATACCGCGTGCGGGGGCAATGTCTCCGAGCGCCGAAGCCAGAAGGGCCGCGTCATTCGCTTCCAGAATTCCGGTTAGATCGACGGCTGGGCTCTCTTCGTTGTCGAGGTACTTTGCGGGATCGAATTCAAGCAGGTCATCCACGTTGATGGCTGTGCGCAATGTTTTGCCTCTTGCGTTTGAGCTTTGCGGACTTATGGGATTTTACCAAGAAAGTGGCGTGGGTCAGGAGACCCACGCTCCAGCCGATCGGGAGATTGGCGCTACATTCATCCGCTACATAGTTCGGAGGGCATGGGTTCAAGAGAGCGAGTCGAGATTGCAGATGGCTTGGCTTATGCGGGCGAGACAGACTTCGCGGCTTAGGATTGACATCGTTTCAAATAAGGGCGGCGCGTTTTTGCGGCCGCAGACGGCGACTCTTATGGGCTGAAAGGCCTGCCCGGCTTTTATGCCTAAATTCGTCGCCAAGGCTCTTAGGGTTTGGTCCAGCGAGTCGTGATCGAAAGAAGCTGTGGCTAACACTTCCTGGGCGTGCTGGAGAATGCGGATTGCTTGGGCGGCATCGCCTTTTTGAGGGATGAGGTCGGCTGGGTCGTAGGGGGCGAGTTGGGGCACGAAGAAGAAGTCGGCGGCGGAGACCGCATCGCGCAGGAGCTTGATGCGCTCGCGAATGAGCGGGGTGACGGCCAAGAGCTTTTCCGGCGAGGCATTGAGGCTGTTTTGTTTGAAAAACGGTGCGAGATTGGCGGCGAGTTGATCGATGGGCAGGGCGCGGATGTGCTCGGCGTTCAGCCAGACTGCCTTTGCATCGAAGGGGTCTTCATCCGTGAAATTGACGACGGCGTTGGAGCGGTTGACGCCTTCTAGAGTGAAAACTTCGGTTAGGTCGTCGAGACTTAGGAACTCTCGGTCGTTCTTCGGGGACCAGCCGAGGAGGCAGAGGAAATTGATGAACGCCTGAGGGAGGAAGCCGGCATCGCGGTACGTTGTCACGCTGACAACCGGGCCGTGGCGTCGCTTGGAGAGCTTGGTTCCATCGGGCGCGACGAGCAATGGGAGATGGGCGAACTGGGGTTTCGCGACACCAAGGGCCTCGAAGATCAGCAGGTGTTTGAAGGTGTTGGTGAGGTGATCCTGGCCGCGGATGATGTGAGTGATGCGGAGATCGGCGTCGTCTACGCATGAGGCGAGGTGGTAGGTGGGCATTCCGTCCGAGCGAAGAAGGGCGAAGTCTTCTACCTCGTCGGCAAGTTTGGACTGCTCCCCGTAGACGCTGTCGGTGAAGGTCAGGGTGCGGTCTATGCCGCGGGGAACGCGATAGCGGAGGGCGAAGGGTTCTCCTGCGGCTGCGCGTTGATCGCTTTCTTCGCGGGAGAGTTCGCGCATGCCGGGGTCGAAGAGCCAGGCGCCTTGCGCGGAAGATTGCTCGGCTGCGTCTGGGTGGGCGGGGGTGAAGTCGCGGTAGGCGAGATCCCTGGCGAAGATGGCTTCGGCTTGTTGGCGGTGGAGGGCGAGGCGTTCGGACTGCTTGTATTCTTCGTCCCAGTTGAGGCCTAGCCAGCGCAGGCCTTCGAAGATGGACTGGACGCTGGCGTCGGAGTTGCGTTCGACATCTGTGTCATCTAAACGCAGCACCATTGTGCCGTGGTTGTGGCGGGCGAAGAGCCAGTTGAAGATAAAGGTACGGGCGCTGCCTACGTGGAGGAAGCCGGTGGGTGAAGGGGCAAAACGGACGCGGGGAGCAATCCCTGCGGAAGGAGCGGAATCAGGCATCGTTTGAATTTCTTTCAATCACGATGCTAGCATTTGGCGCGCGGTCCGAAATGACTGCACTCTGATTGGGATTTGAGGTTTCCCACCCTTGCGATAGGAAGAAATCGCAAGAATGGGGCACGGAACCTTTGTGACACGTCTGACAGTGCGCCTTTCGCAGAGAAGTTGGCCGACTCAGGCCTGGGGAGGAAAGGGTGGGTAGGGCGCTTGCGGCGGCGGAAATGCGAACTGGGCTGCGGGGACCACTTTCCACTCGGCGAAGGCGAGGATGTAAAGCAGAATCAGCGTGCCCAACGGAACAAAGTTGAGTAGTGAGAGCCAGGGTGAAAATCCAGCCTTCTTGAGGATGAACCAGAAGGGCAGGATTGTGACCGCCAGGATGACCAGGATGAGCACAAAGTAGAATCCGATGATGGCGGCAATGATGCCGTTCATATTTTGTGGGTCGGCGAACATAGGGAACCCTCCTGTGGCTGAATTTGACTTTGAGCAAAGGTACGGCCAAAGTGCGGAATCTGCAATAGGAAAATTGACGAAGATTTGTAGAAGTGCTGGTGCTGGCAGACTGGACCATTGGTCTGCACAGGCAGCGACGATGGATTTCGTGGTTGCCCACTTGGAGACTCGGACGGCCTGGAATCGGGATGGATTAGAGACGGGTACCCTTGTTACCTGACTTTGTCTTTTTGGGTACTAAAGATTTTAGGGGGTGGGGTATGTAGAGGTTTGTGCTGAACATATATCTAACAGATATATGTGACAGATTGGTGAAAGAATTGAGGGCGCCTGGCTTTCTTGTGGTCATATAGAAGATTGTGCGCTCAACGGGGACAATGATATGCAAAGCTTCGGCAATAAAAATTATGGAATTAACTGTTTATTTTTCTTTAGTTTACAGGGTCGCTTAGACTGGAAACGGTGAGAAAGGAGGGTTCGAGCGGAAGGTTCTGTTGGTTGACCGACTTTTCCAATCTGGAAATTGGGCGCACAGTTGGCAACGGCTTTTACGTAATGTCTTCGGTGTCGTAGACGGGGACGATGGTGCGCTTTTTGGGGACGCCGTGGACGGAGCTGAGCAGGTCTTCTACCACGTCTTCGAGCTGGCGCTGGGTTTCGATGACGGCACTCATGCTCGCCAGCTCCTCGGGCTCTTTTGTCCGTTCAACGAGGGCAATGGCGTGGCATTGGGCTACGTTGTCGAGCTTCAACCCTTCGGGGGTTTTGGCCTTGATGCTGATCTGGTCGATGCCGATGCTGAGCAGGTCGGCGACGCGGGCGCGCATTTCGCCGGCGATGGGGAAGATCTTGGGTGCGGCGAGTACCAATGTGGTGTCAATGTTGACGATCTGGTAGCCGGCGTTGTGGAGTTCTTCGAGGGCCAGGTTGAGAAAGATGGCGGAGTCGGCGTCTTTCCAGCGCGGGTCGCCGGGCGGGAAGAAGCTGCCGATGTCGCCAGCAGCGATGGAGCCGAGGAGGGCGTCGGTGATGGCGTGGAGCAGAACATCGCCGTCGGAGTGGCCGGCGAGGCCTTCCGGGTGTTGAAGGTCGAGTCCGCCGATGCGCAGGGGGACGCCGGCCTTGAATTCATGCGAGTCCCAACCAAATCCGATGCGTGTATCCATGGTTTACAGTGCCTCTTCTTTTGCTGGCCAAATCTGGATGAACCGGAGCCTGAAAAGCAACCGCGGGTCCTTCGACTCGCTACGCTCGCTCCCTATGAACGAGAAAACTGGTTGAGTATATACAGCAGGTTAGCCGCGGCTTCGCCGCGATAGCAAGTTAGCGTAGGACCCGATCTCCGACAACTGTTCATTTCAACCGTAGCTCGACGCCCTTGCGATAGGAGAAAATTGCAAGAACGGGGCACGGAGCATTTGTGCTACATCTTTCATCTCACTGCCGTAACTTGCCGGAGCAAGTCTTGATGCTCAGGATGACAATCAAAATTTGTTGCATGCTCAAGATGACATACGCTCTTAGCTCTTAGCTGCACGTTGGCCCAGGTAGAACTCGGCCAACTCCAGGTCGCCGGGCTGGGTAATCTTCAGATTAACCTGAGAGCCGTGTACGACGGCAACGGGAAGGCCGGCGCGCTCGACTACGGAGGCTTCGTCGGTGCCGATAAAGCCGTCGGCGGTGGCCTCGGCAAAGGCCTTTTGCAACAGGCGATAGCGGAAGCCCTGGGGCGTCTGGGCCAGCACCACGAACTCGCGGGGAATGGTGGATGTGATTAACGCACCGTGAGCGGTTCGCTCCACCTGCTTGATGGTGTCGACGGCGGGGATACCGACAATGGCGGCTCCGAACTCGATGACCGCGTCGATGGTGCGGTCGATGGTGGCTGCGTCAATCAGCGGGCGAACCGCGTCGTGGACCAGAACGATGTCATCGGGGCTTGCAGGGAGGACGGCTAAGGCGTTTGAGACGGATTCCTGGCGGTTGTCGCCGCCTTCAACTACGCGGATGCGATCGTCGAAGCCGTATTCCGCAGCGTACTCGGCGATCTGGGCTTCGACGCGCTCCATTTCAGGTTTGCGGACGGCGACGTAGATGGCTGTGACGCGCTTGACTGAAGCAAAGGCGCTGAGCGAGTGGATGAGAATCGGCAGGCCGTTGAGGGCGAGAAACTGTTTGGGCTGTGGGCCGGCCATGCGCGTGCCCAAGCCTGCGGCGGGAAGAATCACGAAAACTTGCATACCGGGTGAAGTATACAACCACCTGCGGTGGGGCAGGCTCGGCTTCCGATCCTGCGACGGAAAGAAGTCGCAAGGGTGTGGTGGTGAGCGTAACGGATGTAAATCAGCCCTCTACCTGCTCGACGTAGAACATTTCGTTGGTGGCGCGGAAGCCGAGAGCTTCATAGATGCTGCGCGCGGCGTCGGAGCTGTGCAGGGCGACAACGCGCAAGCCGCGGCGATGGGCTTCGGCAAGGCAGCGGTCAACGAGGGCATGGGCCAGGCCGCGCTTGCGGTAGTCCGGCTCTACGAAGACGTTGAGCAGATAGCCGCGATGCTCACCGGTGAGGTCGAGTGGATGGGGCGGCCAATCGAGCACGAGCAGGCCTGCCGAGGCTATGGGGCGGCCGCTGTCCTGGGTGATCCAGCCGGTGTATTTTCCTTCGGCGATCATGCGCGCGACCCAGGGTTGGAAATTGCGGCTCATGGCGTCGAGGATGGAGGCCGGGGTGCTGCCCATGGCGGCGAACATGGAGCGGCGATGGTCGGTGACGAGAGGGGCGTCGGCAACGGTGGCTAGGCGGGTTTCCAACATGGTGGACAGTATAGGGGAATTGGGTTGGTGGCGGCCTCGAGTTAGGACAAAAGGTCCCCATTGAGATTTGAGGTTTCCCACCCTCGCGCCAGAAAAAACGCGAGAGTGGGGCACGGAACTTTGATGACGGATCCGGCCTCGCGTTCATTGCAGCATTTACTCGAAGCGTCAGTTATAGGAGGTGGGAGCTGTCTGACGCCGTATGATTTTGGGATGCAAAAGACGCATCAGAACTCTCTTCCGTTGGAGACAACAATGCTGAAGCCGGGATTGAGGCTGGCGGTTGGGGTTTCTGGTGGGGCTGATTCGGTGGCGCTGCTGCGGGCGTTGCATCAGCGAAGCAGCGAACTGGGACTTGTGGTGCACGCGGTGCACCTGCACCACGGATTGCGAGGCGCAGAGGCGGATGGGGATCTGGGCTTTGTGCGGGCGCTGGCGGGGGAGCTGGATGTGCCCTTTCACGAGGAGCGGGTGGATGCGGGGGCTGAAGCAGAAAGAGCGGGCGAGTCGATCGAAGAAGCGGCGCGGCGGTTGCGTTATGGGTGGTTTCGGGAGCTGATGGCTGAAGGTTTGGTCGAGGCTGTGGCTACGGCACATACGCATGACGATCAGGCGGAAACGGTGTGCGGAAAATTTTTGCGCGGGGCATGGACGGAAGGACTGAGCGGCATCCATCCGGTGGTCGAGTTTCCCGAGGGGCGGATTGTTCGTCCGCTGCTGGGGACGACGCGGGCGGAGGTGGAGGTCTATCTGAAGGCGGTGGGTCAGGCCTGGAGGGAAGACTCCTCCAACAGGGATGAAGCATTCACACGAAATCGGATTCGGCATGAGCTGTTGCCAATGTTGGAGGGGTGGAATCCGCGGTTGCGGGAACACATGGCGCAAATGGCGGTGTTGGCACGAGATGAGGAGGCCTGGTGGCAGGCGGAAATGGCTCGGTTAGTTCCGCAGATTCTGATGCGGGGCAAGCCGGTGCGGGGCGGCGGACGCGCGGCTGGGGATGTGCTCGCTATCGACGTGACCAGGCTGGCGGGGTTGGCTCCAGCGTTGCAGAGGAGGCTTTTGCGGTATGCCGCGGAACAGGTGGGTGCGGCGCTGGATTTTCCTTCAACGGAGTCTCTGAGAACGCTGGCGCTGGAAGGGCGCGCTGGGCAGAAGCGGGAGTTGGCGCACGGCCTTCGAGCGGAGCGAACGCCAAGGGAATTGCGGCTGACGGTTGAGGCGATTTCCGCATTGGGGGCGACGGAAGCTGTCGCTGAGTATTTGGTGCTGGTGCCCGGGGAGATAGCGGGAGCGGGGTTTGGGGTTCGGCTGCGGGTTGAGGTAGTTCTGCCTGGAGAAAATCAAGGTTTGGACTATTCCGGGAAAACTGCAATTTTGCGCAATTGGAGACCAGGCGACCGAGTGCGGCTGCGCTATTCCGGCGGTCCACGAAAAGTTAAGGAAGTACTTGAAAGAATGAGAGTTACTGGGAGCAGCAGGGCGATTTGGCCGGTGCTGGAAATAGAGGGCAGGATCGTTTGGATGAAGGGTGTCGAACTGGAGCCGGAGCGGTGGATTCGCGTAACGGCGACTGACCTGGAAGCGGCCAGCGAAGACGGCGGTTCGAGACGTTCTGGCAATGGCCCTTTCGAGTGAGCGAAGTGCCCCGGAGGCAGGGTAATAATCCTTGCTGGGACGGTTCCCGTTCCTCTATGGTTGGGAGTACAATCTTAGATACTGCTCACTAGGCGGCAGGGGATCTGTGTCTGTCGTCGGGGCGCTGTGCACTTTATGTGACTTTGAAGAAGCTTCACGCGTCTAAGGGTGATGTGGGCGGAGACGGAGTTCCAGGTATTGGAGCTTTGCCCGCCGGGAAAGAGGGATCCTGGTGAATTCGACCGTTAAAACGATCATGTTCTGGGTGTTTATCTTGGTCTGCCTAATGCTCTTGTGGAGCGTGGTGCAGAGAAGCTCGAGCATGGGCAAGCCACAGGAAATCGGCTATTCGGATCTTCTCGATAAGATCGAGGCCGGACAGGTACAGAACGCCACCATCCAGGGTACCGAAGTGCATGGCCAACTGAAGGGCCAGAAGGATGAGTTCCACACCACAATCTCAGCCAACCTTGACGATAGCCTGACCAAGGAACTGCGCTCCAACAAGGTGAGCGTCAACATCAAGGATCCGCAGAACAACGGAATCCTGCTGCAGGTGCTGTTTAACGTGGGCCCGTTCATCCTGCTCGGAGCGATCTGGTTCTTCATGTTGCGGCAGATGCAGTCGGGAGGCAACAAGGCGCTTTCGTTCGGCAAGAGCCGCGCGCGGTTGCTCTCAATGCAGCAGAAGAAAGTCACGTTCAAAGATGTGGCCGGTGTGGATGAGGCCAAAGAGGAGCTGAAGGAGATCATCGAATACTTGCGCGAGCCGCAGAAGTTTCAGAAGCTGGGCGGTCGCATTCCCAAGGGCGTGCTTTTGGTTGGGCCTCCGGGAACAGGCAAGACTTTGCTGGCGCGGGCTGTGGCCGGCGAAGCGAATGTGCCGTTCTTCTCGATCTCGGGTTCTGACTTTGTTGAGATGTTTGTGGGCGTGGGCGCGAGTCGCGTGCGCGATCTGTTTGAGCAGGGTAAGAAGAATGCACCTTGCATCATTTTCATCGACGAAATTGACGCTGTGGGCAGGCATCGCGGTGCCGGCCTGGGCGGCGGACACGATGAGCGTGAGCAGACACTGAACCAGTTGCTGGTCGAGATGGACGGCTTTGAGTCGAACGATGGCGTGATTCTGGTGGCGGCGACCAACCGGCCTGACGTGCTGGATCCGGCGCTATTGCGGCCGGGACGTTTCGATCGCCGCGTTGTTGTGGGGCTTCCCGATGTGCGTGGGCGCGAAGAAGTGCTTCGCGTGCATGTTAAGAAGGTTCCGGTTTCAGACGATACCAACTTGAATGTGCTGGCTCGTGGAACACCAGGATTCTCTGGCGCGGATCTAGCCAACATGGTGAATGAGGCGGCTCTGAATGCGGCGCGCATGAATCGCAAGCAGGTCACGATG
>Ga0302320_10021895_pt1 | contig 12659 bp, 15 predicted proteins | sample Bog_T0_3_FD_202130 | JGI IMG/M metagenome (GOLD analysis project Ga0302320, IMG submission 202130) | Peat permafrost microbial communities from Stordalen Mire near Abisko, Sweden - Bog_T0_3 | ecosystem: Environmental > Terrestrial > Soil > Wetlands > Peat | place: Sweden: Abisko, Stordalen Mire...
TGAACCAGGCGTCGTTGACCGCGTCCAGCACCTGCTTGAAATTCTGGCGGGCGAACTGGGCTTCCAGGCTTTCCTTGGCCTTGCCGGTGAGCGCTGGCTTGGCGGCCTTGGCCTGGGCCTGGGCGGCGGTGCCGGGGCTGAGCAGCACCAGGGTGGAGAGGACTGCGGTGAAGCAAACTTTCATGTGCATCTCCAGGGTTTTTATCGGCTTTCGGTGTGCAGCCGGGTCGCGTGAAGTTCCTGCCGCTTCTTGGTGAAGCAGGCATGGCAATAGGTGGCATGGACATCCGGGGGAACGAAATCCAGGTACTCGACGGTGCCGCACTCCACGCAGGTGATCTGGGTGAGGATCTGGGCTTCGCTTTTCCGGGCCGGCTTGCGCGGGGGCAGGGTCTTGCGGTAGCAATGGGGGCAGTTGAAGAACTTCTGATCCGGGGTGAGCTCGAAGGTCTTGCCGCAGGTGGCGCAGACCTTTTCCCGTAAATTGCTCGGCTCCTTGACCTCCCGCTTCTGGATTTTCACGGTGCCCGCCTGCTGCGCCGCCAACAAGCCGGAATGGGTCGGAGGGGGAAGCGTGGGATCGGGGGACTTGGGGCTCATGGGGTTCTCGATTAAGACTGAAAGGTCCGCAGGAATCATAACATCCCCATGGCAGCCCAAGACCATCCTCGCCTGGATTCCGGGCCGATGGCATTCTGTAGGGATGGACACTGCGTCGAGTCTCATCCAACCCCTTCTGGACGGCCGGCCGAGGGCGCTGGCCCGGGCCATCACCTGGATGGAGAATGGCCATCCCCAGGCCCGGGAATTGATGGCGCTGGCCTGGCCGCACCTGGGCCGGGCCATGGTGGTGGGGCTCACCGGCTCGCCCGGCGCGGGCAAGTCCACCCTCACCGACCAGCTGGCCCGGATCCTGCGCGCCGAGGGCAAGAGGGTCGGCATCCTGGCGGTGGACCCCACCTCGCCCTTCAGCGGCGGGGCCATCCTCGGGGACCGCATCCGCATGGGCCGCATCGCGGCCGATCCGGGCATCTTCATCCGCTCCATGGCCACCCGGGGCGCCCTGGGCGGCCTGGCCCGGGCCACCCAGGACGCCATCGACCTGCTGGACGCGGCCGGTTGGGACGTGGTGATCGTGGAGACCGTGGGCGTGGGGCAGGACGAGGTGGACGTGGTGAGCTGCGTCCAGACGTGCTGCGTGGTGATGGTGCCGGGGATGGGGGACGAGATCCAGGCCATCAAGGCCGGCATCATGGAAGTTGCGGATATCTTCGTCATCAACAAGGCAGACCGGGACGGGGTCGAGAAGGTTGAGTCGGAGATCGAGGGCATGAAATCGTTGTCCCACGCCAAGGACTGGGATCCGCCGATCCTGCGCACCGTGGCCGGGGCCGGGGAGGGCCTGCCGGAGCTGCTGGCCAAGATCCGCGAACACGGGACCTGGCTCAGGGCCCACGGCGGCTTCCAGGAAAAGGCCCATGCAAGGGCCCGGCTACGCTTCGGCAGCCTGCTGGCCGAGGAGGCCGCCCGCCGGGCCCGGGCCCGGGCCGGGGCGGAGATGGAAGAGGAACTGGTCCAGGCCATCGCCGAAAAGACGCTGGATCCCTATGCGGCGGTGGCGAGGATGCTCGATTAAGATAGTTCACGGAGCTTCCGTGTCCCCCTGCCGCGTCTTCCTCATCGACAACTTCGACTCGTTCACCTACAACGTCGCCCACGGCTTGGCCGCCGCGGGGGCGACCGTGGAGGTGCGGCGGGCCGATGGGGTGGACCTGGATGCGCTGGAAGCGGACCTGCCGGATCTGCTGGTGATCTCCCCGGGGCCCGGGAGCCCTCAGGAGGCCCACGTCTCCCTGGCCGCCATCCGCCGCTTCGCCGGGCGGGTGCCCATCTTCGGGGTGTGCCTGGGCATGCAGTGCCTGGCGGTGGCCTATGGCGGGACGGTGGAGGCCGGGCCGGAGCCGGTCCATGGCAAGACCACCCGGATCCTGCACGACGGCCGGGGGGTGTTCCAGGGGCTGCCCTCGCCCATCCGCGCGGCGCGCTACCACTCGCTGTGCGTGCGGGAGGTGCCCGCCTGCATGGAGGTCACCGCCCGGAGCGAGGACGGCATCCCCATGGCCCTGCGCCACCGGGGCATGCGCATGGCCGGGGTGCAGTTCCACCCGGATTCCTTTCTCACGGACGACGGGCCTGCGATAATGGAACATGCCCTTCGAGGAGATTTCTGAAAACTGGAGCGCGCGGCCTTGCCGGTTGAAGACGGTGGACTTCTTCGACTCCCTGGGTGGAAAGCCGTTCGCCTTCCTTTACGGGGACGGCGCCGAGACCCGCTGGATCATCCTGGGGGAGGACCCGATCCTGGTCCTGGCCGAGCCCAAGGGGCCGCTGCCCCGCTTCGTGCGGTCGGGGGACGTGCCCCCGGTGCTGCCTGACTTCATCGGCCATGTGGGCTACGAGTGCGGCAACCGCCTGGCCGTCTCCCTGCCGCCGCCCGCCGCCAAGCCCTTCCCGTTTCCCGACTGCCATCTGGCGGTCTACCGCAACCTGCGCCTCTACGACCGGGAGACGGAGACCCTGTACCTGGCCCAGCGCCAGGGCGGGGATCCCGCCGAGGCGGCCCCCAACGCCCTCCTGGACGGCCCGTTCCGGGCCCGCAAGATCTGGGACAGCGACACCGCCAAGGGCTACCAGGAGAAGGTGGAACTGATCCGCCAGGAGATCGCCAAGGGCAACGTCTACCAGGTCAACCTCACCCGGGTGGAGCGCTGGGCGTTCCGGGGCGACCTGAGGCTGTTCGCGCGCCGGCTGTTCGACGCCAACCCCGCCCCGTTCTCGGGCTTCATCGCCGGCCCCGACTTTTCGGTGGTGTCCTCCTCGCCCGAGCGGTTCTTCCGCATCAGCGATGGCCGGATCCTGGCCAGCCCCATCAAGGGCACGGCGCCCCGGGGCGACAATGCGATGGCGGACGGCCTGCTGAAGCGCAACCTGCTGTCCAGCCCCAAGGAGCGCGCGGAACTGGCCATGATCACCGACCTGATGCGCAACGACCTCACCCGGGTGTGCCAGATCCCCTCGGTGCGGGTGGAGACCTTCCCCCGGCTGGAGAGCTACGCCAATGTCCACCACCTGGTGGCGGACATCTCCGGCAGCCTGGTGCCCGGGCTGACCCTGGAGGCCCTGTTCTCGGCCTTGTTCCCGGGCGGCTCGGTGACCGGCTGCCCCAAGCGCACTGCCATGAGGCTGATCCGGGAGCTGGAGGCGCACCCGCGCATGGTCTACACCGGGGCCCTGGGCTGGTTTTCCCACGATCTGGCCCAGGCGGATTTCAGCATCGCCATCCGCACCGCCTGGACCTCCCCCAGCGACCTGCTGTTCGGGGTGGGCGGCGGGGTGGTGTGGGACTCCGACCCTGCGGCCGAGTACCAGGAAACGGTCCACAAGGGCAGCTCCATCGTCCGATGCTTGAACTCCTGAGCGACACCCTCATCGACCTGGCGGGCTCCGGCGCCCGGCACGGGGAAGGGCTGTTCGAGACGATCCGGGTGCGGCACGGCGCGCCCCTGCGCCTGGCCGCCCACCTGGAGCGGCTGGCCGCCGGCGCCCGCTTCCTGGGCCTGGAGCCGCCCCCGGATCCGGCGACGGTGCTGGCCTTCGTGGCCGGAGCGTGCTCCGGGCTGGCCAGCGGCGTCCTGCGCCTGGTGGCGGTGGACCGGAGCCTCCTGGTAACGGCGGCCCCGTGGCGGCCCGCCCGCCCCGCGCGGATCCTGCTGGGGCTCTCCCGGGAGACCCGGCGCATGAGTTCGAGTCCGCTCAACCGGTTCAAGACCCTCTCGTACCTGGAGAACCGGCTCATGGCCCGCGAGGCGGAGGGGCGCGGGCTGTTCGAGGTGATCGCGCTCAACGAGGCCGGCCGGCTCACCGACGGGTCCCGCACCAGCCTGTTCCTGGCGCTGGGCGGGCGGCTGCTGACCCCGCCGGCGGCGGACGGGGCGCTGCCGGGGGTGGCCCGGCGCTGTCTGCTGGAGGCCGGGCTGGCCGAGGAAGCGCTGCTCACGCCGCGGGATCTGGAACGGACCGAGGGGGTGCTGCTCACCAACGCGCTGCAGGGCGCGGTGCCGGTGCATGCCCTGGAGGGGCGGGACGGTGCGCCGCCGGACCCGGACCACCGCCTCCTGGCCCTGGCCTATTGTGCGTTGGAGGAAGGCGTGACAGGGTAGGGTGTCTGCGCTGGATTTTGACGAGGGGGTTTGACGATGGGTGACCTTTTGTTCTGGCATCGGCTCCAGTTCGGGTTCACGGCGACCTTCCACTACCTGTTCCCCCAGCTCACCATGGGCCTGGCCCTGATCATCGTCGTGTTCAAGGGACTGGCCCTGGCCACGGGCGAGGAGCGCTTCGCCACCGCGGCCCGCTTCTGGATCCGCATCTTCGGGCTCAGCTTCGCGGTGGGCGTGGTCACCGGCATTCCCATGGAATTCCAGTTCGGCACCAACTGGGCCCGGTTCTCCGCCCGGGCCGGCGGCGTCATCGGCCAGACCCTGGCCATGGAGGGCATGTTCGCGTTCTTCCTGGAGAGCACCTTCCTGGGCCTGCTGGTGTGGGGCGAGCGCCGGCTGGGGCCCCGGCGCCACTTCATGGCGGCCGTGGCGCTGTTCCTGGGCAGCTGGCTGTCCGGCTACTTCATCATCGCCACCAACGCCTTCATGCAGCACCCGGTGGGCTACCAGATCGCCGCCGACGGCACCCTCCAGCTGGCGGATTTCTGGGCCTTCCTCCTGAACCCCTGGGCCGTGGTCCAGTACCTGCACAACATGATGGGCGCGGTGGTGACCGGCAGCTTCGTGGTGGCGGCGGTGGGGGCCTTCTGGACCCTGCGCGCCGTCCATCTGGAGCAGGCCGCCCTGTTCCTGAGGACCGGCGTGGTCGCGGGGCTCCTGGCCAGCCTGCTGGTGGCCTTTCCCACCGGGGACCAGCAGGGCAAGCGGGTGGCGCGGTACCAGCAGCCCGCCCTGGCCGCCATGGAGGGCCGCTGGAACAGCGGGCCCTACGCCGAGCTGAACCTCATCGGCCAGCCCAACGTGGAGGGCCGCAAACTGGACAACCCGGTGCGCCTGCCCGGCCTGCTGAGCTTCATCGCCTACGGGTCGTTCTCCAGCAACGTGAAGGGCCTGAACGAATTTCCCCGGGACCAGTGGCCCCCCAACCTGGAGTTCCTGTACTACGGCTTCCACGTCATGGTGGGGTTGGGGACCCTGTTCATCGCGCTCATGGGCCTCGCGGCGGCCTTCCTGGTCTTCGGCCGCCTGGAACGGATCCGCGCCCTGCTCTGGGCGCTGATGCTGGCCTTCCCCTTCCCCTTCATCGCCAACAGCGCCGGCTGGGTGGTGGCCGAGTTCGGCCGCCAGCCCTGGCTGGTGTACGGCTTGATGCGCACCGCCGAAGGGACCTCCCAGCTGGTGCATCCCGGCCAGACCGTGTTCACCAGCCTGGGCTTCGCCGGGCTGTACTTCGTGCTGGGGCTGCTGTTCCTGTTCCTGGTGGGGCGTGAAGTCAACCACGGTCCGGTGGCTTAGGAGATCGAGATGGAAATGCTCTGGTTCTGGCTGGTTTCCGTCATGGTGGCGATCTATGCGGTCATGGACGGCTTCGATTTCGGCTCCGGCGTGCTGCACCTGTTCGTGGCCCGCACCGAGGCCGAGCGCCGGGAAGTGCTGGCGGCCATCGGGCCTCTGTGGGATGGCAACGAAGTCTGGCTCCTGGCCGCGGGCGGGGCCATGTTCCTGGCCTTTCCGCGCCTGCTGGCCTCGGGCTTCTCCGGGTTCTACCTGGCCATGTTCATGGTGGTCTGGTCGCTGATCCTGCGCGGCATCGCCATCGAGTTCCGCTCCCACGTGCACGACGCCATGTGGCGGTCGTTCTGGGACCTGGTGTTCGCCGTCGCCAGCGCGCTGCTGCCGGTGCTGCTGGGGGCGGCCCTGGGCAACGTGGTGCGGGGCGTGCCCCTGGACGCCACCGGCTACTTCCAGATTCCCCTGTTCACCCACTTCGGGGTGGCCAACCCGGTGGGCATCCTGGACTGGTACACCGTGCTCATGGGCGTCCTGGTGCTGGCCACCCTCACCACCCACGGCGCCCTGTTCCTGGCCTGGAAGACCTCCGGCGCCCTGCACGAGCGCTGCCGGCGCGCGGCCCAGCCCCTGTGGCTGGCCACGGCCGCCCTGGCCGTCCTGGCCACCTGGGCCACGGCGGAGGTGAATCCGGCGCTGTACCGCAACCTGTCCCACGCGGGCCTGGCCTGGGTGGGCGTCGCCCTGTTCCTGGGCGGCCTCGCGGCGGTGTTTGCGGGCCTGTACGGGAACCGGTTCCTGCAGGCCTTCCTGGGCTCCAGCGCCTTCATCGTCGGCATCCTGGCCGCCACCGCGGCCTGCGTCTGGCCGGTGATGCTTCCCTCCACCCTGGATCCGGCGGCGAGCATCACCGCGTACAATGCCAGCGCCGGGGCCGCGAGCCTGAGGGCGGGGATGGTGTGGTGGTTCATCGGCTTCCCCCTGGCCCTGGCCTACTTCGCCTACCTGTTCTGGATCCACCGGGGCAAGGCGCAGGCGCCGGGGGAAGGCGAAGGCTACTGAATCTCCCGGGCCCCGATCCGCCGGGCCAGGTCTTCCAGCGCCGCGCGCAGCCGGGCCTTGGCCCGGCGGGCGCCCTTTTCCCACCAGACGCCCTTGGCCTCCAGGACGCCGCGGGCCCGGTGGAACTTGGCGTCCACCCGGGCCACCAGGGCATCCCCCGCCAGGACCGGCAGCACGTAGTAGCCGAACTGGCGCTTGTCTTCGGGGACGAAGGCCTCGAACCGGTAGTCGAAGCCGAACAGGCGCAGGGTCCGGGCCCGGTCCCTGAGGATGGGGTCGAAGGGGCAGAGCAGCACCATCCGGTCTCCGGGCTCCGGAAGCGCGGCCAGCCGCTCCCGCCAGTCCGCCACGGCGAAGCAGGGCTTGGGCGGGCCCTCATCCAGGGCCTCCACCTGCACCCGCTCGATGCTGCCGGCGGCTAGGCTGGCGGCGCACCAGCGGGCGGCCTCGGCGGGCTCCACCGCGTCCCAGAAGGCGGCCAGCTCCTTGGGGGTGGCCACGCCGAGCCGGTCCAGGGCGGTGGCGCAGGCCCATTCCAGGTGGGCTTCCGGGGCCGGGGCTGGCAGGGCGTGGGCCTCGGGGAACACCCGCTCGGCCAGGTCGTAGCTCTTGTGGAAGTGGGCCCGGCCGGCCACCGCCAGTTCGCCGGTGTGCCAGAGCAACTCCAGGGCGGCCTTCTGCGGCTTCCAGCCCCACCAGCCGGGTTCGCCCTGGCGCGCGTGCTCGAAGTCGGCGCTGCGCAGGGGACCCTCCGCCCGGACCCGCGCCAGCACCTGCGCCAGCAGCGGCTCCACCTGGTCGCCCATCCGCTTGCGCCACCAGGGGCTGGCCAGGATCCGCGCCCGGCTCCTGGGGAAGCGGAGCTGCCAGTGGGGGTACCACTGGAGCGGAATGGCGGCGGCGTCATGGGTCCAGTGCTCGAACAGCCGGCGACGGTCCAGCAGGGCCTCCAGCTGCTTCGGCTCGTAGCCGGCGCTCCGGCTGCCCAGGATGAGGTGGTGCGCCCGCTCCACCACGTTGATGGAATCCAGCTGCACGTAGCCCAGCCGGGCGATCAGGCCCTCCAGCCCGTCCGGCGGCGGGCCCAGCAGGGCCTGCCCGGCCAGCAGCAGCCGGCGGCCCTGGGCGGAGGTGAGGCTCGGGGCGGGCATAGTAGACTGTAGCGGGAGGGCCACTGTGCCTGGACATCTTATTCTGGTGCCGACGCCCCTGGGCAATCTGGGCGACCTGACCCACCGGGCGGTGGCGGCCCTGGAGGGCTGCGACCTGGTGGCCTGCGAGGACACCCGGCGCACCGGAGGCCTGCTGGCCCACCTGGGCATCGAAAAGCCGCTGCAGAGGTTCGACGACCACGCCAGGCTGGAGGCCGCCGAGCGGGTGGCCCGGGCCCTGGCGGCGGGCCAGACCGTGGCCTACTGCTCCGACGCGGGCCTGCCGGGGATCAACGATCCCGGGTTCGAGCTGGCCCGGCTGGCCCGGGAGGCGGGGGTCCAGGTGACGGTCCTGCCCGGCCCCTCGGCGGTGACCCTGGCGGTGGTGGCCTCCGGCCTGCCCAGCCACGCCTTCAGCTTCTGGGGCTACCTGCCTTCCCGCAGCGAGCCGCGCAAGACCTTCCTGCGCAAGCTGGGCACCCAGGAGGAGACCGTGGTGGTGTTCGAGACCCCGCACCGGATCCACGCGACCCTCGCGGAAATGGCCGAGCTGCTGCCGGACCGGGAGATCGCCCTGGGCCGGGAGCTGACCAAGCTGCACGAGACCTGGTACCGGGGCACGCCGTCGGCGGTGGCCGGGCTGCTTGGCGGCGAGAACCGGGGCGAGATGGTGCTGGTCATCGCCGGCGCCGACGCCAAGCGCACCGTCACCGACCTCCAGGTGGCCTTCGACGGGGAGGAACTGCCGCCCTGGGCCCTGCGCTACCTGGACGCGGCCCGGGAAGGCGGCATGACCCTGCGGGAGGCGGTGAAGCCCCTGGCGCGGCACCTGGGGATGGCGGCCAGCGAACTGTACCGGCTGGCGGTGACGGCCCGCTGATCGGTTAACATCAATTACCTGGGGGAAACATGAAGGTGCGAGTGCTGGTATCGCTGAAACCGGGGATCCTGGATCCCCAGGGCAAGGCCGTGGAACAGGGGCTGCACGGCTTCGGGTTCCAGGTGGAGCAGGTGCGCATCGGCCGGCTGATCGAACTGGAAGTGCCCGCCGCGGACCGGGCCGAGGCCGAAACCCGGGCCCGGGCCATGTGCGAAAAGCTCCTGGTCAACCCGGTGATGGAAAAAGCCAGCATCGAGGTGCTCTGATGCGGGTCGCCATCCCCACCTTTCCCGGGTCCAACTGCGACCACGACGCCCTGCACGCCTGCGGCACGGTGATGGGCTGGGATGCCGTTCCGGTCTGGCACCGGTCGGAGCGGCTGCCGGAAGGGACCGACCTGGTGTTCATCCCCGGCGGGTTCAGCTACGGGGACTACCTGCGCTGCGGCGCCATCGCCGCCCTTTCCCCGATCATGGCCGACATCAAGCGGTTCGCCGACCAGGGGGGCCTGGTGGCGGGGATCTGCAACGGCTTCCAGATCCTGTGCGAGGCGCACCTCCTGCCCGGGGCCCTGCTGCGCAACGAATCTCTCCGGTTCATCCACAAGGATGTCCACCTGCGGGTGGAGCGCACCGGGCTGGCCTTCACCGGGGCCATGGCCGTGGGGCAGATCCTCCGGGTGCCCATCGCCCATGCCGAAGGCAACTACACCCTGGACCGGGACGGCCTGGCCGCCCTGGAGGCCCGGGGGGGCGTGGTGTTCCGCTACTGCTCGGCCGAGGGCGAGACCGGCCCGGAGTTCACCCCCAACGGGGCCGTCAACGGCATCGCCGGGATCGTCAACGAGCGGGGCAACGTCCTGGGCATGATGCCCCATCCCGAACGGGCCGTGGAAGATGTGACGGGGGGGACTGACGGATTGTGGTTGTTTAAGAGCATCGGGGGTATGCTTTCTAAAGTTTGATACTCTAATACCCTTGAGCGGTTATGATCCGATTGGATCGAAGCTGGCCATTTCGGAGCGCGATCTCCATCAACCCGTCATTTGTCCCCAAGAAAAAACCTATGACCGGTCCCGATACAAAGAACGTCCAAACCTATACCAGCGGCCCTTTGCGGCTTGTGATCTGCAAGCGCGATCCGGTGCCCACAAAGGCGATGCCGTCCAACGAATCCTGGACGCTGTTGCTGCCTGGCAGCCCCATCCGGGTCTGTACCGGCGAGGACACGGAAGAGGGAGTCATCCCCCGGGGGAGCCTCGCCCTGCTGATGCCCGGGTTCGGGCACAGCTTCAAGCGGCACCACCCCGACACCCCGTTCGGCTTCACCGCCCTGCAGATGGACGGCCCGTTCCCCGAGCCCCTGGTCTCGGTGCTGCAGCACCCGCCCCGCAAGTGGCAGGAGGCGAGCTACGCGGTGCTGCGCAGCCAGAGCCTGAAGCAGCTGTTCGGGATCTTCACCCAGGAGATCGCCAACCCCGACGGCCTGCAGCTCATGACCCGGGAACTGTTCCTGATCCTGCTGGGCGCCGAGCTCACCCGCCTTTGCGAAAAGGAGGACCGGGCCCGGTTCCCCTACCGCCTGAGCCGCAGCACCTTGCAGGTGGTGCTGGACCACATGGAGGCCCACCTGGGCGCCCCCAACAGCGTTCCGGAGATGGCCAAGCTGGCCCGCTGCACCCCGGACCACTTCATCCGGCTGTTCCGGGAAGCCACCAGCACGACCCCGCACCAGTACCTCATCGAGCGTCGGCTCCAGCGGGCGGTGCAGCTCCTGTCCGACGGCGAGCGGCCGCTGGACGTGGCCGAGTCCCTGGGCTTCTACGATGCCTCGGCGTTCACCCGGGCGTTCAAGCGCCGGTTCAACGTGCCCCCCAGTAAGTACGCCCAGGAAGCCTACGACCGGCAGTTCAAGAAGAACTGACGCGGGTCTTGCGGACGTTAACGTTTTGATTACAATTTGTCTCATGGGGGGTGATCCATGCGCCAAATTGCATTCCGCGATTTCCGGCTTCAGGGCGCCAAGGCCCTGGGCAAGCTGCGCCCTGGTGAAGGGGTCGTGCTTTCGGGCCGCCAGGGGCCGGCTTATTTCCTGATTCCGGTGGAGCCTGGGGCGATGGAGGCCCAGGAGGAGGAGTTGAAGACCGCGCTGGCGCTCGCCGCCATGCGGGAATCCTGGAAGCGGGCCGAGGCCGCGGGTCTGGCGGACCTGACCATGGACGAGATCGATGCGGAAATCGCCGCTTCCAGAAAGGAAACCCCGGCGCCCGGGAAGCGGAGAGCCTCTTGACCCGGCTGGTGGTGCTGGACACCAACATTCTGGTGTCGGCTGGGCTCACCCAGGGGCCGCCCGCGCAAATGGTGGCCATGACCCTGCGCAGGGAACTGTCCATGATCCTCTGTCCGGGCGTGCTCCGGGAGTACCTGGAGGTCATGCATCGGCCAAAGTTCGCCAAGGCGTGGTTCCCCCCAGGATGGCTGGACCGGTTGCTGGCCGTGTCGGCCCGGCTGCCTCTGGATCCTACGGCCTTGCCGCACCCGCTTCCAGATCCCAAGGACACCGTTTTCCTGGCGCTGGCAAAGGCAACGGGGGCGGCGCTGGTGACCGGGAACCTCAAGCATTTCCCACCGGAGGCCCGGGCGGGGGCCGAGGTCTATTCACCTCGTGAGTACCTGACCGTGCTGGCCATCCCAGAATCCTGACCGATCCTGGCAGGCCTCGAAGGGGCCGGCGGATGTAGACTGATACCTTGTCTCGAAAGGCTCCGCCATGCCCGAAACTGCCATCACCTTCGACGATGTGCTCCTGGTCCCGGCCTATAACCATCATGAATCCCGGCGCATCGTCGATATCGGCATGACCGACAAGACCGGCAAGCTGACCCTCCAGGTGCCGGTGATGACCGCCAATATGGACACCATCACCGAGGACGGCATGGCCGATTTCATCTCGGCCAAGGGCGGGATCGGGATCCTGCACCGGTTCTGCTCCATCGCCGAGAACGTTGAGATGTTCAAGCGCTGCCAGGGGGCGACCTTTGTCTCGGTGGGCACCTCGGAAAAGGAGATGGAGCGGGTGGAGGCCCTGAAGGGGGCCGGAGCCCAGTTCTTCTGCGTGGACGTGGCCCACGGCCACGCCAAGTACGTGGGCAAGATGATCAAGCGCATGCGCATGATGCTGCCCAACGAGTGCATCATGGCGGGCAATGTGGCCACCTACGCCGGGGCCGACTACCTGGCCTCGGTCCATGCCGACATCATCAAGGTGGGCATCGGTCCCGGCAGCGTTTGCACCACCCGGATCAAGACCGGGTTCGGGGTGCCCCAGCTCACCGCCATCCAGGAGTGCGCCCGGGCCGACCGCTCCATCGTGGCCGACGGCGGCATCCGCTATGCTGGGGACATCGTCAAGGCCCTGGCCTTCGGCGCAGACTTCGTCATGGTGGGGGGGATGCTGGCCGGCACCCGGCCCACCCCCGGGCTGCCGGTGCGCAACGAGCAGGGCGAGCCCACCCACAAGGTCTACCGGGGCATGGCCAGCCGGGAGGCCGCCGACGACTACCTGGGCGGGCTGACCGGCTGGAAGACGTCGGAGGGGGTGTCCACCACCGTGCCCTACCGGGAGGACGAGGACGAGATCATCGCCGACATCGTCGGCGGGCTGCGCTCGGGCCTCACCTACGCCGGGGCCAACACCATCCGCGAACTGCAGCGTAAGCTCAATTATATCCTTGTTTCTCCCGCCGCCCGGCTGGAGAGCCTGCCGCACCGGCTGCTGCAATAAGCCGTTGCGAAGAAATAAGTTGAACGAATTGGCCGTGCCCCGGCATAAGGTCCTTAGATCCAGGTCAACGCCTGCGTTGACCTGGGCTGCAGTTTGGACATTCCGTCCCATTCCATCATGACCTGCCGGTGGCTCTGGAATGGTCCGTCCGGGTCCCTCGGCTTGGCGCCGCCTCAACTCGGGTCCCCCGGCCAGGCGCCGACCCACACTTTC
>Ga0302320_10021896_pt1 | contig 12659 bp, 11 predicted proteins | sample Bog_T0_3_FD_202130 | JGI IMG/M metagenome (GOLD analysis project Ga0302320, IMG submission 202130) | Peat permafrost microbial communities from Stordalen Mire near Abisko, Sweden - Bog_T0_3 | ecosystem: Environmental > Terrestrial > Soil > Wetlands > Peat | place: Sweden: Abisko, Stordalen Mire...
CTGCTGGTCCACGAGGCCAAGTTTGCGGGCGACGGCGGCGGCGGCGCTGCTGCTGCTGCCGCTGGCGAGGGTGTAGCCGGCGCCGCGTTCCCAGATCTCGATCTGGAGGTTGGCCCGGTCGAGCACTTTGAGGAATTGCACGTTGGTTTTGCGGGGAAACAGGGGATGCACTTCGAGGAGCGGGCCGAATTGCCTGGCCATGGCTTCGCTGATTTCCGGGAGTCCCGTTGGCGGCATGGCGCCGGGGGTGGCGGGATTGGCATGGCCAACGAGGACGCAATGCGGATTGCCGATGGTGGCGGCGCAGAAAAAAAAGTTGGCGCCACCGACCGAAATGGTTTCATTGATGACCTCGCGCGGCGGCCCGGTGACCGGAATTTTGTCGCTGCCAAAACTGACGCGGCCCATTTCGACGCGGACCATTTTACCGCCGTCGAAAACGGTGGAACGGACCAGACCGCCGTCGGTCTGGATGGCAAACTCCTCGTTGCCGACGAAACGGGTATCCCAGAGGAAACGCGAAAAGATGCGGAGGCCGTTGCCGCTTTTTTCGGCCACGCTGCCGTCGGGATTATAAATTTTGAGGGCGCATTTTGCGGCGGGAGAGGGCAGGGGGCCGAGGAGGATGCCGTCGGAGCCGACGCCGAAATTGCGATGGCAAATGGTTTTGACCTGTTCCGTCGTGAGGGGCGCGGGCAGGTTATTGGGGTCAAGCACGATGTAATCATTACCGAGGGCATGATACTTTGAAAACGCGAGATTCATTCGGGGAGGGTAGCGGACGGGATGGGCGGTGTAAAAACGGAATTGCGGGGGGCCACTCTGCATTTTACATTTTGGGATTTTGATTTTTAATGAGCGGGTGATTGCGTTACTCGACTATGGCTCCGGCAATTTGCGGAGTGTCCACAAATCGCTGCTGAAAGTGGGTGCAACCGTGCGGTTGGTGCAGCGGCCCGACGAGATTGGCGACGCACGGGGCCTGGTGCTGCCGGGCGTGGGCGCGTTTGACGACTGCATCAACGCGTTGCGCAAACAGGAATTGCTGGAAGCGAGCCGGGCTTTCATCCGGACAGGGAGGCCGTTTCTGGGGATTTGTGTGGGGTACCAGGCCTTGTTTGAGAAGAGCGAGGAATTCAATTCGTGTGCGGCGGGCATGGGAATTTTCCGGGGGCGCGTGGTGCGGTTCACGGAGCGAGCCGGCTTGAAGATTCCTGAGATTGGCTGGAATCAATTGGAGATTGTGCAGCCGCAATGTCCGCTGTATCGGGGGATTGCCAGCGGCAGCCACGTTTATTTTGTGCACAGCTTTTATCCGCAACCGGTGGACGAGAGCATCGTGGCCACCCGCACGGAATACGGCGACACCTTTGCCTCTTCCGTCTGGCGCGAGAATGTTTTCGCCACGCAGTTTCACCCGGAAAAGAGCCAGCGGGTGGGGCTGCAATTGCTGAAGAATTTTGTGGAACTCGTTGGGGAGGATTAAGCCAAGGGCAATTTGCAATACTTGATGGGAAGGCGGTGGCCTGGCACGGGTTGCGGAAGGGTAGCGGTTGGGGATTCATTCTGTTGGGTCGACCTGACCGGGCTGGAAGGCGAGTCTGGGGGACATGGCAGAGTTCGAATTTAAAACCCATTTCCAATCATTTTGGCACGCAGGGTGCTACTTTGGTGGCGCCGTGAATGACGTGGATGTGAAGTTGGGAGTTTTCGGGATGATTCAAAGATCCCTGGGTTGCGTTACAACCCTTGCGGTGGTTGCCTTTCTGGTGGTGGCGTGGCTGGTGACCAAACCGCTGTTATTATTGGCGACCCATTGGGGGGAGCGATACCGCCAGCGAATGACTGTATTTTTTTCAAAGGTAACCGATGAAAGGTCACAATTATGAGGCTGTTGACAACCATGAAGGCAGAATATATAATGAACCTTTGGAATTGCGTACTGGCCGCAAACTTGGGGATAGTTTTGACGGCGGGTCTCGGTTGCCAAAGCAAGGCTGAAAGTCAGGGTGCTGCGAGTAACGCGGTTTTGGCCATGCCGACGAAAGTGCTGATGGTCGTCAACACTCCGCTCGTTGGCGGGGCGGATGAGGGTAAGAAGCCACTGATAATGGATCAACCATAAACTGAAGAGGCACAGCAGGAAACATCAGTGGATATGGAGGTAAAACAAAGTGCATATGCCTAAACCTGTTCTTCACATTCTATCAGCGCTGGTATTGACCGCACAGTATGCTCCGGGCATGGACCGTTTTGAGGCGCTATCCCAAATTGAAACACGCAATAACGACCGTGCCATCGGGCGCTATCGCGAGGTTTCGCGGTACCAGATATTGCCGGCTTTTTGGGCACAAGCGATGGCGATCAACCCGACGAACAATTTCCGTCCGACGGATCCAACCGCCGCGAAGTCGGTGGTGGACTGGATCATGCAGCCGCGGTGTCGCGCCTTTCAAGCCCGGTATCACCGTCCGCCGACGGACTTTGAGTACTACATTCTTTGGCACCGGCCGGCCTGCTTTGTGGGGCGCGATATTCCCCGACGAATCACGGCACTTGAGAGCGATCGGGCGCGCCGCTTTGCCTGTCTGTGCGATAGCCGCTAGTCCGCTGGCAATGTGATCGGCGGTGACCTGGAACTGTTCGATGCCTGGATTAGTGTCAAATTGGGTGACAGGATCGATGGCGGGGGGGCGCCCTGGGCCACGTCAGAAACGATTAGCCTTGGGTAAGTCGAGGTGGCCCGCAAGAAATAGCTTGGAAGCATTGGGAGGCTGGGATTGACTATGGCAATGGCTGGCGCAACTTCATTTGAATGGCTTCGTATATTTCTGTTGCTGGGCAGCCTGCTGGCGGGGAGTCTGCCGGGTTGGGCGAAAGGGTCCACCAATTCCCTGGAGTCGTGGGGCGGAATGGAAATACGCGCAGATATTCCGGCCGCATTGAAAACCTATGCCAAAGCGCAGCGGGCGAATTGGAATAATGCGGTGGAGCTGTGCGGGCTGGCCCGAGGTTACTGTGAACTGACTTATCTAACGAAGGCGCCAGCTGTTCAAAAAGACCTGGTGGCCCGGGCGTTGGAGTGTTCATTGCGGGCGGTCAGCCTCGATTCAAGCAACGCCACGGCGCAGGCTTGCGTGGCGGTTGGTTACGCGAAGAGTTGCGACTTCGCCGATATCAGGACGAAGCTGGAATATTCCCGGCGTTTCAAGCGGGCGGCCGAGCGGGCAATCGCCTTGGATCCCAGGGAGGACATCGCCTATTATCTTCTGGGGCGCTGGCATTACGGGGTGGCGAACGTGGGTTTGCTGTCGCGTGCGTATGTAAAGTTGGTTTATGGCGGACTGCCCCAGGCGAGCAATGCCGAGGCAATTGCGAACATCCAGAAAGCGATCGCCCTGGCACCCGATCGCGTTATTTACCATGCGGGGCTGGCGATGATTTACCGGACCACCGGCGAAGGGCAGTTAGAATTGGCCGAACTGGAGAAATGCCGGTCCCTGAAGCCCGCGAGTTTGGAAGATGAGGAGGCGCGGCGCGACGCAGTTAAGGAGTTGATGGCCTGGGGACGCTGACCGGGTTTTCAGCATCACGCGAACGCAGCGGACTTCCGACAAATCGGCGGCAAGTTATGGAACAGGTCCCATGCGCAGGCAGCGATGCCCAGACAGCAACCCTGGCCAGCGAACCGGCGCGTCAATTCCCAACCCATGCCTGACGACGCTCCAATGATGATGGCAGAAGGCTGCTGCGGCATGATTTAGCATACTTCCGCGCCTGGCAAATTCGCCAGAAATGATTTTTGTTGGGGGACGGTTCTTGCTATATCGGCGGGGATGGAACCGAGATTATCCGAGGCAACATGAGCGACGAGCGACAACCCTTTACCGAGCAAGTTACCCGTGCGAAGCGCGGCGGGGGCGGTATGGACACGGGCAAGTGGGGATGGATTACGGCCGGGGTGCTGGCCATGATGCTGGTGGCGGCGCTGTTGCTATGGGCGATCGCGGTGGGGAAGCTGCGGGGATTGCAAGGCATTGTGCCGAAGTATGATGAAGCCAGCGCCAACCTGGCCAGCGCGCTGGCCGAAGCGGAAAAGGACAAGTCCCAGATTGCAGCGCTGCAAACGCAAGTGGATGATTTGCAGAAGGAGAAGGAGATGGCCGCGCAGATGGCCAAGGGGTTGGAAAATGAGATGCGCGCGGATTTGGAATCCAAGGATGTGACCATTTCCAAACTACAAGGCAAGCTGACGGTGAACATTTTGGACCGGGTGATGTTTGATTCAGGCGAGGCCATTTTGAAGCCGGAAGGCGAGACGGTGATGCGCAAAATCGGCGCGCTGCTTGCGGGGCATCCGACGCTGAAGATCCATGTCATCGGACACACGGACAACGTGCCCATCCGCAGCCGGTTTGCGAGCAACTGGGAACTCTCGACCGCCCGCGCGCTGGCGGCCGTGCATTTTCTCACCGAGAAAGCGGGAGTGGATCCGCGGCGCGTGGGTGCCGTGGGTTATGGTGAGTATCGTCCGATTGCCGACAATTCGACGCCCGAAGGCCGGGCGATGAACCGGCGCATTGCCATCACCATTCTTCCGGACGAGTTGGCGGGGGCAGATACGGTGGCCACGGCCAAGCCGACGGCTCCGGCGGAGGCGGCACCAGCGGTTTCCGTGACACCCGTGACTGCAGTGCCGGAACCAGCGGCCCCGCAGCCGCCTTTACTTCCGCCGCCGGTGGATCAGGCGCCGGCCAACCAACCGCCGACACAAAACTAGCGGGAAATTCGAAGGTTCAAGCCGCGCGCCAGACGAGTTGTTTGATTTGCGCATGTTCGGGATGGCGTTCATCCAGGCAGCGCAGCTCCAGTTCCATGCCTTCACGCGACAACGTGGCGCGTACCCAACCGCTTGGACGTCCCGGCACGAAGGGGTACGCGGTTTGCGGGAGGTTGATCAAGTGCACGCCGCTTGGGTGTTGCGCCAGGTTCCAATTGTGAGTGTGGCCGAAGATGAACGCCTTCACCTGCCGGTGCCGCGTCAGCAATGCCTCAAGCTGGACGGAATCCTTCAAGCCGAACAAGCCAGTGGCGTCAAGGGGATGATGGCAGACCACGAGAGCTGGTTTTTCGGGGTGGGCAGCCAATTCGCGTTGGAGCCAGTATAGCTGCGCGGCGCCGAGTTCGCCGGGGGTGTGGGCGGTGGCGTCGAGTGAATCGAGCAGGAACCAGTTCGCCCGCTCGCTGGCGAAGACCTCGGCCTGCTTGAGCGGCACGGAGGGAAGCTGCGCCGCGTCGCCGGGCAAGGCGCGCCAGAAGTTCTCGCGCTCATCGTGGTTGCCCAGCGAGAGGTGAACGGGGGCGAGCGTCCGGACGGGATGGATCAACTTCGCAAACGTCGCATAATCTTCCGGTCGGCCGGATCGGTGCGCGAGGTCGCCATTTACCATGACGGCGGCGGGCCGGACCGGCCACGCGGCCAGGCTGCGAACGCAGGCGAAGAGGTTGTCAGCCATGTTGACACCGGCCTGGATGGACCGGGCGTCGGCATTGATGTGGGCATCGGAGAAAAAGGCGAATGTGTGTCGGTCGCGCGATTTGCCGAACCAACCGGCATGGCTCTGGGGCGTCAGGTTGGCGGCCGCGACGAGCAGGGCGGCGCGTTTCAAGAAGGCGCGCCGGGAAAGTTGGGGCAGGGTGACGGGCATGGCCGAGGCTCGGACCGGGTGGCTTATTTTGCGAGTTCCGTCCTTAGTTTCGCGGCGATATCCGCCAACGCGTCGGGTAACACGCCGGTGCCGGCGATGACGGGCATGAAATTGGTGTCGCCATTCCAGCGGGGAACGATGTGGATGTGCAGATGTTCATGAATGCCGGCGCCGGCGACTTTGCCGAGATTAATGCCTACGTTGAAGCCATCCGGTTTCATGATGGCTTTCAGGGCATTGATCCCGCGGCGTACCAGCTTCCAGAGGTCGGTGGATTCCTCATCGGTAAGGCCGTCCAAATCGGGGGTTTCCTTGTAAGGCACCACCATCAGATGGCCGCCGTTGTAAGGGTAGCGATTGAGCAGGGCAAAGCAGTTGCGGGCGCGGGCGACAACGAGATTGGCCTCGTCATCGGAGGATTGCGCAATGCGGGTAAACAGGCCGCTCTTCAGCTCCGGTTTTGGCGAGAGGATATATTCAATGCGCCAGGGCGCATGCAAGGAGTCCATGGCAACAAGTTAGTGAGCCAGGGAGGGAAAGTAAATGATGGCTTATTTGTGCGGGACCCGATGGCGGCAAAGATTTCTCCACAACCGGATTGAACTTTTTTTTTGGATCGTTATAGTTCGCCTAGCCACACAAAGATCATACTCATGATTAGTAAATTTATTTTGCTGGTGTTTTCGCTGGCCGCCGCCCTTTCAGTTTCCGCGCAGGATTGGGCGAAGGCCACGCTGAACAAATCCCCGCGCCACATGGAATATGTCACGGTCACCAACGGCAGCCGCTCGGTGCTTTGCTGGGTCGTTTATCCCGAGGTCAGGGACAAGGCCACGGCGGTGCTGGTGATTCATGACAGTTCGGGCCTGACGGATTGGGCGCGGCTTTCCGCGGATGAGGTGGCGGAGGCGGGGTACATAGCCATTGTGCCGGACTTTCTTTCGGGTGCGGGTCCCAACGGCGGCGGAACGACTTCTTTTCCCGATCAGAATGCATTGAGTCTGGCGCTCAAAAAATTGCCGCCGGATCAAATCACCGGCGACTTGAATGCCGCGGCGGAGTATGTGAAGGCGTTGCCGTCCTCCAACGGCAAGCTGGTGGAGGCGGGGTTTTGCTGGGGCGGGTCCCAGGCTTCCATTTCAGCCTGCAACCGGTCGGATTTGAAGGCGGTATTTGTATTTTATGGCTTTCCGCCACCGACCAACGGCATGAAAAACATCTCGTGCCCGATTTACGGTTTTTATGGCGGTAATGATGCCCGGGTTACGCTTACGGTGGCGCCAGGGCAGGCGGCGATGAAGCAGGCCGGCAAGGTTTTTGAGCCGGTCGTTTACGACGGGGCCGGACATGGCTTCATGGCGCATGGCGATCCGACGTTTCCGGAGGCGCCGGCCGCCAATCGGAAGGCGCGCGACCAGGCGTGGGTGCGCTTGAAGGATCTATTGCAGAAGATTTAGCATTTCCCTGACTGCTCAAGCGCAATCCATGGAACGCTTTGGGCGTTGCGGAGCCATTAAGGGCCAGCTGCCACCGTGGCCAACAACCGTATCGGCCCGGTCAGGCCGGCGGGCTGAGGCCGGATCAGGCCCATGTTTTGCGGCGTGAAACGGTTGCCAAATTGCCGGTTGAGGCCTTCGTAATCGTAGTTAGGGAGCTTGATACCCGCCATGTAGTTTACCGCGAGGTTGGCCACTTCGATGCGGATGTTGTTTTCCCCCGCCTTGAGCCGGCCGGTCACGTCCACGGTGTAAGGCGGACACCAGACCGAGCTGATGCGCTGGTGGTTGACGTAAAGGATGGCAGCTTCACGAACCGGTGGATTCAAAGCAGCTCGAAAACGCGCTCCACCGTCCAGTCCCTCGCTCCCCGGCTGAGCCGCCGTGGCGTGGCCAAAATCAAAAGAGAGTGCCAATCCGGGCCGCAACATTTCCGGGGGAACGGTGACGGTCTTCTCGTAGGTGGCAACCCCCGAGAAATGGGTTTCATTCGTGAGGGTTGTCCAGGGTGTGAGTTGGTCCATGGGTACCGGTTCACCGTCCTTGCCGAAACGGACCGTCCAACCGCGGCTCAAATCCAAGGGTGGCGGCACGCTGGCAATGATCCGGGGCACTTCAGGAGCCGGCAGGGTGCGCTTGGTGAAAGTGATTACCGTGGAATCGTAAGGTTCAAGTTGCAAATGGACGCTCGTCGAGCTGGCGGATTTTTCCGTGACCGCGGCGGGATGCACGCCGCCATTCATGGGCTGCCAGATTTCCGGTGACATTCCGGACACTTGAAAGGTCGCCTCCACGCTCTTCGGTTGGTTGCTGGTGTTGGCGATAAAGTAAATTTCGCCGTCATCAGTGTGACGGTGCACCGTGCCGATTTCCGGTTCGGGCGGGGACATCGCCACGTTCGGCGACAAGCGCTTCGCCAGCGCCGCGCCGAGCTGACGTTCGTCGGGGATGAAAAGTCCCGGGGCATTGGCGTCCTTGAACAGGTGCTGGACGAGGTCGCGGACCGCCTTGGTTTCGGCCGTCGGTGTTACATAGCCGGGGGCCATATCCGGCAGGCGGCCGATGGCGACGAGGGTTCCGCCACCGGCGACGAACTGCTCGAGTTTCCGCAGCGTTACGAGGGGAATGCGCTCGACCCGCGGCAACACAATCGCGCGATAACGAACATCGCCGAAGGCCAGGGTGCCATCGGAAACCTGTCCGCGCAGGGCGAGCAACTGGTCGTCGAAGAAATCGAGCGTGTAATTTGAGTCCGTAAGAGCTTTCACGGTGTCCCCCACTTTTTCCGCCAGCGTGGAGCTCAGGCTGAAATTTTTCCCCAAGTCCGCCCACGCATCGCTATTGGGAAGAAATAACGCGACATCGTTGACCGGCGTTCCCTGGCGGAGAAGATAACTGACGCGCTGGAGATATTTCGCAATGTCAGGCATCACGATCCACCACGGATTTTTTTCATCGAAAACCGCGGCGGCGTAAAAACTCCAGCCGGGGTATGCGACGCCTTCGGCGGTGTATGGCCAGCCGTGGCAGATGAGCTGGTTGATGCCGCACAAGAAATGCTGGTCAGCCTCGGCTTTCATATCGAGCGGCGTGGCGCGAAACACAACGGAGTGCAGCCAGGTGAAAGTTTCGGACGAAGTTATTGGCCGGCCGAGCAGATGGCTGGCGGATGCGGCCCAGCGCGTGGCGGAAAAGCTTTTCCACTGATACCCCTCGCCCTCCGGCAAATCGCAATAGGCATAGCTGAAAAGTCCGGCCGGCGGCGTGCCGTAAGCCTGCATGCGGAATCTGGTTTTGTGCGCGGCCGCCAGTTGTTTGAAGGCGCTGATGAAGTAATCGTTGAAAATCTCGGTGACGGTCTGCCCCCAATCCTGACGGATTTCGAGGGTCCCCGGCCCGCAGTCACCGAACAAAGCAGGGAGCAGCGGCTTCAGATCGTAACCGCGGCGCTTTTGAAATTCAGTGAGAAAATTTGGCGTCCAGTTTTCGCCAGCCACTTCCAGGCTGTCGCAAAAAATCGCGTGGGGCGGATTGGTCCCGCAGGCCGTGATCGCCGGCCCGGCAATTTCGTTGATGAATTTTGCAATGGCCCCGGGGCTGTAATGATCCACAATGTAACCCTCGCCGCCATACGCCGCGCGCTTCACATAGACCAGACCCGGCAGTCCCAGCGTGTAAAAGGTCACTTGTGCCGCGCCGCGCAGATCGGCCGGCAGCAATGCCGTATTGCCGCGGATCTCCAGTGGCAGGTAAGGGCTGCCGCCGGGGGGCGCATTGGTCACCGGGCCAAGCAGTGCCGCGACCAAATCCCCATCATCGGCCCCGCGATGCTCCGGGGCCTCCGCCTCAGTTTGTCCCGGCGCCACAGTGACCGGGGCCAGCTGGTGCAACGCGCCGGCGGCTTCGTGGCGGGAAATCTGCGGTCCGCCATAGGGCCAGCCGCTGCCGAGCGTCAAATCCATCCGCAACCCGAGCTCTTTTGCTTTTTCGGCGGTGAACCGCAGGGCCTCAAGGTGTTCCGGCGAGAGCAACTTGTGGTTTTTGACCCCCGGCAATTCGCCATCCAACTGGAGCGGATAGGTCTGCTGAACTTCAAAACCGCCGAAGCCGCCCGCCCGCATGCATTCCATTTCGCGAGCCAGTTCCGATTTGGTGACGGCCGTGCCGAACCACCACCAGCGGGTCATGATCCGGGCGTCGTCCGGCGGCCGGTCAAAGCCACTTTGAAGTTGATTGATGTCCGCAAATAAGGAGGCCGCCGCAAGTAATGTGAAGAGGATCGCGACCAGGGCGAAGGATTTTGAACGTGTCTTCATAATGGATATTTTATGGCGTCAAACCGTCCAGCACTTGAATCGTTGAGGCCGGACCGAGATTGGCGGGCGGCTGCCACGAACGCAAAGCCCACACAATTTTCTTATCGGGCGTGACTTCGATGGCCTGCACTGGCGCATACTTGGAGTCGAGCTGGTCCGGAAGCTGTTCGAACCAGTTGTTGATGAGGGTGTTTCCATTCGGCAGGCGGATGGCTGTTTGGGTATGAGAAAACTTGTACGCCGGCGCGTCGGCGGGCGTCCATTCCCAGATGGTTTGGTGCTGTCGGTTGATTTCGCGGACGATTTGCGCACCGCTGGTGGCGGCCAGAATATTGCCGTTGGGGAGCAGTTCAGCCGACCAGCAATTCGTGAGGTCATGGGACCAAAGGGCCTGTCCGCTCCAATCATACTCGACGATCCTTCCCAAATCCAGGTGGGCCACGAGGATCGTTCCCGCTGGCGTCAACCGCGCCCGGCGGAACTGTCGATGGACATGGTTGGTGTCCTGCGCCGGCAGTGTGAACCGGTGTTCAACGCGGCCCGTGGTTTTGTTCATGACGATGAACCAGGCCGGGCTTCCATTTTGGATAAAGAAAACGCTGTCCTTTCCACAGGGCTGCGTGGTATGGATTTCTGTGTTCGCGGGGGCATCAAAATTCCAGACCACTTTTTTGTCCGGGCTGATTTCCGTGATGCCAAACTGGTGCGCGAACAGAATGTTTCCATTCGGTTCCAACATTGCGTCGCTGATTTCACCCCGCCCGGAATGGGTATAGGACCAGACGATCCGGCCGCCACGGACAATCGACAACCGCTCCTCCTTCGCCTCGCCCGAATAAACGAAATCATGCTGCGCCAGTCCTTTGCCGGGCAGAATGGCGGGTGCATAGACGCCATCGGTATCCGCGCCCCGGCCAGGCAGCAGGATGGACGTGCAGAGAACGAAAAGAAGGGGAAGTTTGGCGTTTTTCATGACCCGGGCGTTTGGCTATTTCAAGTTCCAGGTGCAATGGTCGGTCAATTTTTCGCCGTTTCGTTCCGCCCGGGCTTCCAGCAGATTCTCTCCGGGCGCCAAGGGCGTGTCTTTCCAAACGAACACCCCGTTCTTACCATCCTTGCGCGGGCCTTGGGACTTTCCGTTGAGCAACAATTCCACCTCACTCGCGTTCGAATAAATTTTCACATCCGTCGTTGCGTTGGTGCGCTCGGTTAACCGGCGGCTGGCAATGTACAGTACCGCCTCGTCCGACCAATTCGCTTTATAAAAATAAAACACGTCCTTTTTGGTTTTGCGATCCTGGGTGACCATTCCCTTGTCATTGACGCCGACTCTGCCCCCCTCGTTTTTTTGCGTCGAAGCGAAATCGAACATGGTCCAGATAAAACTGCCCCATAAATTGGTGTTAACGGCAATCTGCGCGTAGTCGGCTTCGTGAACGGCGGCCTGATATTCTTCGGGATGGAAGGGATTGCCGGACATCTTCCCTCCGCGCCACACCACTGGTCCTTCCTCATGTTGGAAGGGGTTGCCGCCGGCGCCATATTCGCTTAACGCGGTTCGCCTGCCGATTTCCCGCGAAAATTGGGCGACGGTGTCATCCGGTCCCGGGGTCGCCGGGCGATACCAGCCGGGATAAATATTGTAGCAGGTCCAATCGGGAATCTGGTTGTACGATTTGTTGAAATGGTCGGCGGCCGAAACGATGAGGCGGGACGCATCCAGCTGATTGACCAGCCCTTTCAAATCCTTCAGCAGGAGGTCGGGTGGAGGCGTTGGCAGGTTGTCCAACTCATTGAACAATCCCCAGAACGCGATCGAGGGGTGGTTGTAAAGTTGCAGGATCATCTCGCGGGCTTCCAGTTCGCTGCCCGCCGTGAACGCGGGCGTGTCGTTGATGGTTCTTACCAGCGAGATTTCGTCCCACAGCAACAGGCCGTGCTGGTCCGCCAGATCGTGCCAGGTTCCACTCTGGGGATAATGCGCATTGCGCACGGCGGTCACCCCCATCTCCAGGATCATGTCGGCGTCCTGCTGATGATCTGCGATTGAAAGCGCCCATCCCTGATCACGACGGTCCTGATGCCGGCTGACCCCGTGGATGGGATAGGACCGGCCATTCAACAAAAATCCCTCCGCCTGAGTGATCGCCACCGTGCGTAATCCCAGCGGCTGAACCACCTCGTCCACCGCTTCCTTTCCCCGGTGGACCCGAACCGTGACGGAGTAAAGATACGGATCCTTTCTCCCATTCCAGCGGTGCGGATGGTCGATCTCCAGCGTCTCGGTGGCCGGAACCGTCTGGCCGGGCGGAATGGTTTGGTTTTGCGTGTGCTGGGCAATGATGTCGCCTTTCGTATTTTTGATCAGTGTCTCGATTTGCGGCGACTGATCCGTGGTCGAGCCGTTGGCGATCAGGGATTTGATCGTGACACTGGCATGTTGATCGTCCAACGCATTGATGGTTTCGTAAACCCCCGGCGAGGCAAAATCCAGCGGGGTGACACAGACCTCGTCGGTTACAATCAATTTCACCGGTCGGTAGATTCCGCCGTCCATGTTGAAATCGCCGGAAAGCGGCGGCACATCGTCGGGCTGGGAGTTGTCCACCCGGACCCGCAATTCATTATCCTGCCCAAAT